>Ga0126377_10000159_pt1 | contig 37181 bp, 36 predicted proteins | sample PanSoiMetPlot_22_FD_92647 | JGI IMG/M metagenome (GOLD analysis project Ga0126377, IMG submission 92647) | Tropical forest soil microbial communities from Panama - MetaG Plot_22 | ecosystem: Environmental > Terrestrial > Soil > Tropical forest > Bulk soil | place: Panama | collected 2016-02-17 | reverse complement strand
TGCTGCGCTACCGCCCCGACAAGCGCGCGCGGGACGCGGACACGATCCAGACGGTGCGCGCCATCCACGCGGGCGCGCCGCCCCGCGACCCGGGCGGCTGACCGCGCCGCGCCGCGGCGCGGTCAGCCGCCCGGCGCCCGCAGCGCGGGCAGTGCCGCGTCCAGGACGACCGGGAACCAGACGGTGAAGGGCAGGCGCGCCCGCGCCGCGGCGAGCCCGTCCGGCGGGACCCAGGCCCAGTCGCCCACCTCGTCCGGGTCGGGGTCGGGGTCGCCGAGCGCCCGGCCGACGAACAGGTGGTTCCACTCGTCCTCGACCAGCCCCGACAGCGGGTCGGTGAGCCGGTAGGCGACGGTCCCCCCGGGCCGCAGCCCGGCCGCGGCCATGCCCAGTTCCGCGGCGACGCGGCGCGCGGCGGCGTCGGCGGGCGCCTCCCCCGGCAGCGGGTGGCCGCAGCAGGTGTTGCTCCACAGCCCGGGGGAGTGGTACTTGCCCGCGGCCCGCCGCTGCAGCAGCAGCCGCCCCGCCGCGTCCAGCAGGAACACCGAGACCGCCCGGTGGCGCCGGCCGGGGGCGCGGTGCGCCGCGAGCTTGGGCGCCCGCCCGATCCCGCGGCCGCCCTCGTCGACCAGCTCGACGAGCGGCTCGGGTCCGGGCGGGTGATCGGCGGCAGGGGGCATCGGCGGTCGTGGCGGGTCGGGGTCCTGCGGCGCACGGTACTCCCCGGCGGGCGCGCGGGCCCGCGCTCAGGCGCCCGGCCGGGCCCGCTGCAGGGCGAGCTGCCGCGAGGCGCGGGGCCAGGTCGGCCGGGCGGCCGGTCAGAAGCGCGGGCGCATCCGCTCGAACTCGCCCGTGAGCGGGATCTGCGGCAGCTGCTTGTTGCTGACGATGACGAGGTCGAAGGTGTGGCCGTCGCCCTCCTTCCACTGGCCGCCGAGCAGCGGGAGCACCGAGACGTTGTGGTGCGGGCGCGCCGGGTTGGTGAAGTCGATCCGGCCGCCGATCGTGTCGATCTTGGTCCGGCTCATCGCGTCGACGACCGCCTCGCGGTCCTCGCTGCCGCCGGCGCGCCTGAGCACGTCGATGGCGACCTCCCAGATCGCGTGGCCCAGACCCAGGTTGTGGTAGGTCAGCTGCCTGCCGGTCTGCTCGGTGTAGGCCTCGGCGAGCTGCTTGCAGGTCATCCCGTTCAGACTCGACCGGAACGGGAACGTGGGGTGCCAGGTGATGCTGGTGGAGATCCCGTCGCCGGTGGGCTTGAGCGCCTCGATGTTGCGCGGGAGCTGGACGCCCCGGGCGATGGTCACGAACGGCGGGACCCACTTCAGCTCGTTCAGCTTGGTCCAGATCTCGTTGAAGTCGGGAGCCAGCGGGTTGCCGGTGAGGATGTCCGGCTCCGGCCGCGCCTTGGTGATCGTGGCGACCAGCTTGGTGAAGTCGGGGGCCAGGCTGTTGTTCTGGTTCTCGTAGCGACCCGGGTCGACGACCGTGTAGCCCGCCGGGATCAGCTTGGACGGGTAGCCGGTCTCGCGGTTGGCCGCCTCCTTGCCGCCCGCGTCGTCGGGCCACAGCCCGGCCACCACCTTGTTGGAGTCCATCTCGTTCCACATGTCGATGAAGACGCTGACGTTCTCCCGGTGGCCCCAGAAGAAGTGGTAGGTCCAGTGGAACGGCTGGTCGAAGGTGTGGTCGCGGGCGAGGACCCAGTTGTTCCACGCGCCGATGGTGGACAGGCAGGGGACGCCGCGCCGCTCGCAGGTGGACGAGACCGGCAGGACCGTCTCGCTGCCGCCGCCCATCGTCAGCACCAGCTCGACCCGGTCGAAGTCGATCAGGTCCTCGGTGACCTGGATCGCGCGCTCCTCCGCCGACTGGCTGTCCTTGACGACGACGTCGATGCCGTAGCGGCTGCCGCCGATCGCCAGGCCCCGCTCGAGGTACCTGCGGATCAGGTTGAGGTTGAAGTTGTCGCTCTCGCCGTCGGCGCTCCGCGAGCCCGTCAGGGGCGACACCCAGCCGATCCGGATGCGGCGGTCGAGCATCAGGCTCGGGGCCTCCGGCCGGCTGCACCCGCTGGCGAGCGTGGCGGCGCCGGTCGCCAGCGCCGTCCCCCCCAGCACCTGCAGGAAGCCGCGCCGGGTGAGCGGCGGCTGTGGTCCCTCGACGCGCGTCATGGCAACACCGGTCTCCTCCAGGCAGGCGCGACCCCTGCCTGACGCGACCGGGTGGGAGTCATCGGGCACCGGGCGCAGCGCCGGCGGTGTCCGGTTGGCGGGGGTCGGGCACGCAGTTCCTTCTCCGTACCTGAGCTGGCCCGACGGACAATCCGGGCCAATTCCGGGCAATCCTAACGGATCATCTCATTCGGTGTAAAACGTCGCCGGCGCCGGCCGGGACGACGCCGGCCGTCCGGACCGACGGGCCGGGGGGCAGGGCGCGAACGGCTCGGGTAGCGGCTTCGGCCGGTCCGTTCAGGTCGCGTTCGATGTGTGGGATGCTAGGGCCGGGAGCTGCATGCAGCGTGCGGTCCCGATCCGGGTCCCGCGGCTCGGGTCAGCCGCCGAAACCTGCCGGGAGACCACGTGGCCGCCTCCTACAACCCCGTCGCCGAGGGATACCGGGCGGAGGTCCGCGCGCTCGACGAGTTCGTGCAGGCGGAGCTGCAGACCCACCACACCACGCACCTGACCAAGCTGAGCACGTTCATCCGGCGCTACCTGTCGCCGCTGGCCGTCGGCGACCTGTTCCGCCACCGCACGCTGCCGAGCCTGCTCGAGATGCACCGGGTGCCCCGGATCGCGGCGCTGGTGCTGGACATGCGCGGCTTCGTACGGCAGATCGACCGCAGCGAACGCGAGCAGCACGTGGACGACATGGCCCGCCTGCTGCACGACCTGTTCGCCCAGATCATCGAGTTCGCGTTCAGCAACCGCGGCCTGGCCAGCGAGTTCGCCGGCGACAGCGCGGTCGTCATCTTCGGGTTCCCGCACGCGGAGCTGACGGGCGCCGAGCCCGACGAGGACGAGGACTCCCGCCTGGCCATCCGGCGCGCGGTCAACACGGCCATGCGGATCCACGAGCTGACCACGCGCCTGTCCAGCAACGGCCCGCGGCTGGAGATCGGCATGGGCATCGCGGCCGGCGGTCCCGCCTGGATCGGGGACATCACCCGCCACGGCGCGCCCCTGCCCGAGGCGCAGCGCTGGCGCGACGAGCTGACCACCATCTCCAGCGTCATCAACATGGCGGCGCGCGCCGAGGAGGTCTCCAAGCAGCACGGCGACGGGCCGAGCCTCCCCGAGCCGCTGGCGGCCACCCCGGACGCGCCGATGATCGTGGTCGACCAGCAGGTCCGCGACGCGCTCGTGGCCCTGCAGGGGGGACCGGGGTCCACCGGCGGCCCGCTGGCGGTCCACGACCTCGGCTGGCTGCCGATGCCCGGGATGGGCCGGGAGGAGCACCTGTACCAGCTGCTGCACGTCGACGGCGGCCTGCTGGAGTGCGCGGTCCCGATCCGGGACGCCGACCGTGCCCTGGTCGACTGGCTGTGCAACTACCTCGACGGCGCGGACGAGCGCGACGTCGTCACCAAGGTGCAGCGGTCGCTGTCGGAGGTCGGGCACATCGTCGCGGCGAGCGCGGAGCCCAACGAGGAGGCGATCTTCGAGCGGATCGTCTCGACGTTCCACGCCGAGCGCGCGACCCTGTACCAGGTCGACCCCGACACCGAGGAGCTGGTCGTGGTCATCTCCAGGGGACCCGACCCGTTCCCGGCGGGCAAGCGCCTGCCGATGGACGGCATCGCCGGCCAGGTCGCGCGCACCGGCCAGTCCTACGACAGCACCGACCTGCACGAGGACCCGACCTGGCTGACGCCGGGCAAGCCCGGGTTCGAGCCGGAGTTCTACACCGACATCCGCTCGATGATCTGCGTGCCCCTCAAGACCGGCGACCAGGTGCTCGGCGTGGTCCAGGTCATGGACCCCGGGACCGGCGCGTTCCGGGCGGGCGACCTGGCCGCCCTGGAGGCGTTCGCGGCGCTGGCCACCGTCGCCGTGCGGGTCCGCCAGGAGGCGCTCGACCGGCAGCGCCAGGCGGTCGCGACCAGCACCCTGGACAACCTCGGCGTCCTCACCGGGATGCTGACGCACAACCTGACCAACAAGATCACCATGATCGAGGCGCGGGCGCGGCTGAACCTGCCCGAGGACGACCCGGCGCGGCGCTGGATCGTGACCGCGGCGGAGGAGGCGCTCGACATGATGGAGAGCGCCCGCCAGCCCGCGGCGGGCGGGCTGCCGACCACCCTGGACATGCGCCCCTGGCTGCTCAGCGCGCTGACCGCGCTGCGCGAGGAGCTGCTGGGGGAGGGCCGCCGCCTGGACGGCCTGCCCGGCGTCGAGCTGAGCTGGACCACGGCCGACCGGCCGCTGGTCGTCAGCCTCCCCGCCAGCGACCTGGAGTTCATCCTGCGCAACCTGGTCGAGAACGCGATCCGCGCGATCGACGGCCGCGGCGGCGCGCGGCGCGGCCGCGTCCACGTCGAGCTGTCGCCGGTCGAGGAGCAGGCACGCGCGTGGAGCCGGCTGGTCGTCTCCGACGACGGCAAGGGCATCCCGCCCGAGCACCTGGAGCACATCTTCCAGCCGCTGTTCACCACCCGCCCCGAGGGGACGCTGGGCGGCTTCGGCTTCGGCCTGTACTACGTGAAGCTGCTGGTCGACAAGTTCGGCGGCGACATCGCCGTGCACAGCGAGGCGGGCGACGGGGCACGCTTCACGATCCGCTTCCCGCTGGTCGCCTCCGGTGCGAGGAGCGGTTGAGTGGGCGCGCGCGTCCTGCTGGTCGACGACGAGCCGGACTGGCGCCAGCTCCTGCGCGAGCTGCTGCAGGCGCGCGGGCACCAGGTCGACGTCGCCGGCTCGCTCATGGAGGCGCTGGACAAGCTGAAGGAGGGCGCGCCCTACGAGGTCCTGGTCACCGACGTCACGCTGTCGCCGCGCTCGGAGAACCGCGACGGGATCGAGCTGCTCCAGATCCTGCGGCAGCGCTGGCCGTCGACCACCGCGATCGCGATCTCGGGTCGGGCGCGGTTCGGGGACGTCGAGGCGTTCAAGCGCCGCTACCACGCCCTGGACTACGTCGACCGCCGCGTGCTCGTGCAGGACCTCGACGCCTTCGCCGCGCTCGTGGACAGCGCGGCCGGCCGCAGCCGCGACGCCGACACCGACCAGGGGGGAACCGCGCCTTGAAGGTCCGGGTGCTCGTCGTGGAGAACGACGAAGGCTGGCAGGCGATCCTGCAGGACCACTTCACACGCTTCGACTGCGAGGTCGACGTCGCCGCCGACTCCGACACCGCCAGGGCCAAGCTGCGCGGCGGCACGTTCGACATGGCGGTCCTGGACATGATCCTCGCCGACGACCGGTACGTGCCGAGCGTGCGCAGCGGCGAGGGGCAGGTCCCGCTGGTCGCGATGAGTCACGGCTGGTGGCTGCTCGGCCACGTCGCCGAGCAGTACCCGCACGTGGACCTGTACGTCATCAGCGGCGAGCTGCACCACGACCCCGAGCGTATCTTCCAGCTCCGCAAGGACTTCAACGTCCGGGGCTACCTGACCAAGCGGTCGCTGGCGGCCGACGTCGAGACGCTCAAGAGCTGGGTGCGGGAGGTCCGCGACCGCGGCCTCGGCCGCGCGGAGCGCGCCGCCGGCAACGGCAACTACCCCACGGTTTGACCGGACCCGGGCGTCGCCGGCCCGGCCTCAGGGGCGCGCGACCGAGACCGCGTGCACCTGGTCCCGGGGGATGCGCAGCTCGACCCTGCGGCCCTGGCAGGCGTCGGGCCGCACCGTCACGTACTCGCCGGAGGGGCCGGCGAGGTCGACCTCGCCCGCGACCGTCCGGCCCGTGCCGGGGCACAGCGCCTGGACCGCCCGGACGCCCTCGTCGGACAGCACCACCTCGCCCCGGTCCCGGCCCCAGCTCGCCGGGGCCAGGCGGACCGCGACGGTCACCAGGCTGAGCAGGATCGCCGCCACCGCGACCAGGTTGGCGCGGCGCTGGCGCCGGTCCACGGCCGACCGCTCCGAGGAGACCTGCTCGAGCACCGCGCCCACGAACGCGTCCGCGTCCGGCTGGCTGGTCGGCGGCCGGGAGACCGGCGCGGCCACGGCGTGCACGTACAGCGCCGCGGCCAGCGCCCAGCAGGCGGTCGCCGCCAGGCCGAGGACGGTCACCGCCGGGCCGACCCGCTCGCGCGCGAGCAGCAGCCCACCGGCGAGGAAGCTCCCGGCGAACGCGCTGGCGGTCGCGTAGGCGCTCTGGGCGCGGCTGCGCGCCGCGTCCGCGAGGGCGGTGACACGCTGGTAGTAGGCGGCGACGATCGCGTCGCGGACCTCCGCCGCGTACCGTGGGGCGGGCTCTGACATGGGTGCCAGATCATCGCCGGTCCGGCCGCCGGGCGCCAGGCGGACGGTGCACCATGTCCTCGGCTGAAGGGGGTGCGAGGTGTCAGCCCCGACCACACCGCTGCTGGAGCGGATCCGGACCTCGGTCATCGGCGACGACCAGGTGATGGACGGCCCCTACGGGCCGCGGCGGGTCACCTACGCGGACTACACCGCGTCGGGCCGGGCGCTCACGTTCATCGAGGACTTCATCCGCGACGAGGTGCTGCCGCGGTACGCCAACACCCACACCGAGAGCTCGGGCACCGGCCGCCAGACGACCGCCCTGCGCGAGGACGCCCGGCGGATCATCCGCGACGCGGTCGGCGGCGACGAGGACACCCTCGTGCTGTTCTGCGGCTCGGGCTCGACCGCCGCGATCGACAAGCTGATCGGCATCCTCAACCTGCGGATCCCGGCAGACCTCGACGCCCGCCACGGCCTCAGCGCGAGGATCCCGCCCGAGCAGCGGCCGGTGGTCTTCGTCGGGCCGTTCGAGCACCACTCCAACGAGCTGCCCTGGCGCGAGTCGATCGCGGACGTGGTGGTCATCCCCGAGGACGCCGACGGTCACGTCGACCTCGGGCTGCTCGAGCAGGAGCTGGTCCGCCACGCCGGGCGGCCGCTGCGGATCGGCAGCTTCTCGGCGGCCTCCAACGTCACCGGCATCGTCTCCGACACGCGCGCGATCGCCACCCTCCTGCACCGCCACGGCGCGCTGTCGTTCTGGGACTTCGCCGCCGCCGCCCCCTACGTGCGCATCGACATGCGCCCCCGCGGTCCGGGCGCCGAGCTGGCCCACCTGGACGCGGTGTTCCTGTCGCCCCACAAGTTCATCGGCGGCCCGGGCACCCCCGGCGTGCTCGCGGTCCGGCGCGAGCTGGTGCGCAACCGCGTGCCGACCGTCCCCGGCGGCGGCACGGTCGCCTACGTCAACCCCAGCGAGCACCGCTACCTCGACGACCCGGTGCAGCGCGAGGAGGGCGGCACCCCCGCGATCGTCGACTCGATCCGCGCCGGCCTGGTGTTCCAGCTCAAGGAGGCGGTCGGGCACGACGTGATCCGCGAGCGCGAGGCGTCCTTCATCCGCAGGGCGATCGCGTCCTGGCAGGCCGAGCCGAACATCGAGCTGCTCGGCAACCTGCGCGCCGAGCGGCTGTCGATCCTGTCCTTCGTGGTCCGCCACGGCCGCCGCTACCTCCACCACAACTACGTCGTCGCGGTGCTCAACGACCTGTTCGGGATCCAGTCGCGGGGCGGCTGCTCGTGCGCGGGCCCCTACGGGCACCGGCTGCTCGGGATCGACCTGGACCGCTCCCACGAGTTCGAGCGCGAGATCTGCCGCGGCCGCGAGGGGATCAAGCCCGGCTGGGTGCGGGTCAACTTCAACTACTTCATCTCCGAGCCGGTCTTCGAGTACGTCCTCCAGGCCGTCCGCATGGTGGCGCGCGAGGGCGCGAAGCTCCTGCCCGACTACCGCTTCGAGCCGGCCAACGGCCTGTGGCGCCACCGGCTCGGCGCGGCCGAGCCACCCGTGCGCCTGCGCGACCTGTCCTACGACGACCAGGGACGCCTGCGCTTCCCCGCGGCCCACCGGCGCGCCCCCGAGTCCGCGCTGGCCGGCTACCTGGAGGAGGCCGCCGGCCTGCTCGCGGGTCGCCCGGAGGTCCCGGAGCCGCCCGACCCGCCGGCGGGGCTGTCCGCGGACTTCGAGTCGTTGCGCTGGTTCGAGCTGCCGCCGGTGTGCCTCGCGCCGGGCCGCGGTGAGAGCATCACGGCGACGGTCGAGTCCTCGCACGTCTGAGTGAAGGTGTCCGCGATGCCCTTCTCCGGGGCGCACCGATGAGCGGCCTGGACCTGCTGCCCGGCGCCGGCGGCGGCCCCGCCGTCGGGCCGGCGTTCCTGGCCGGGGCGGCGGCCGGGCTGGTGCTGTGCCTGGCGCGGCGGACGTGGTCGCTGGCGCGGCTGGCGGTCACCGCCGTGCACGAGCTGGGCCACGCCGTCACCGCGATCCTGCTCGGCGGGCGGGTCGGCCGCGTCCACCTGTGGGCGAATACGGCCGGCCTGACCACGTTCACGCTGCCCGCCGGCCTCGGCCGGCTGCGGGGCGGGGCCGTCGCGCTCGCCGGCTACCCGGCGCCGGGCCTCGCCGGCCTCGCCGGCGCCTGGCTGGTGGTGGCCGGGCTGACCCGCTGGTGGGTCGGGCTCGCCGCCGCGGTCGCCGGGCTGCTGCTGGCGCTGTGGGTCCGCAACGCCTGGGGTGTGGGGTCGACCCTGGCCGTCGCGGCGCTGCTCGGCTGGCTGGCGTGGGCCGGGCCGTCCGCGGTGGTCACCGGGGTCGGGAGCGGGCTGGCCGTCCTGCTGCTGGCCGGCGGGTGGCGTGCGGCGTGGACGCACCTGCGCGGCCGCGAGGGCCGGCGCGACCTCTCCGACGCGGTGATGGCCGGCCGCCTCCTGCTCGCCCCGGCGCCCCTGTGGAGCGGGCTGTTCGTGTGCGCCGCGACCGCCACGCTGCTCGCGGGGGGCTGGCTGCTGGTGCGCGCGGTGACCGGCGCGTAGCCGGTAGGCTCTCGCCGTGCCTCGCTTCGCCGTCTCCGTGTTCGGCCTGGACCGCCCGGGCATCGTCGCCGCGGTCGCGCGCGGGCTGGCGGACGCGGGCTGCAACCTCGAGGACTCCTCGATGACCATCCTGCGGGGCCACTTCGCGGTCATGCTGGTGGTCTCGGCCCCGGCGCGGATCGGCCCGGCGGAGCTGGAGGCCTCGCTCGGCGAGGTCGCCGGCCGGTTGGACCTCCAGCTCACCGTGCGGTCGGTCACCGACGACGTGACCAGCGCGCGGCCCAGCGGCCAGCGGCACGTGATCGCGGTCTACGGGGCCGACCGGCCCGGCCTGGTGGCACGGGTCTCGGGCGTGCTCGCCGCCGCCGGGGTGAACATCACCGACCTGCAGACCCGCGTGGTCGGCGAGCCCGAGCCCGTGTACGTGATGCACTTCGAGGTGGACGTCCGGCCGGGGACCGCGCAGCGGGTCGAGGCGGACCTGCGCGCGGTCGCCGCCGAGCTGGGCGTCGAGGTCAGCATGCGCCCCGACGAGGCCGACGTGCTCTGACCATGGCGGTCCGGCCGGTGGTGCGGATGCCCGCGCCCGCCCTCAAGCGGCCGGCTGCGGCGGTGGGCCGCGTCGACGAGCGGGCCCTCGCGCTCGCCCGCGACCTCGTCGACACCATGCGGGCCTTCGACCACTGCGTCGGCCTGGCCGCGCCGCAGATCGGCGTCCCGCGGCGCGCCCTGGTCGTGGACGTGACCGGCCACCGCAAGACCCGCTCGAGCCACGGGCTGATCGTCCTGTTCGATCCCGAGCTGGTCCGCGCCGCCGACCCGGAGGTCGCCCGCGAGGGCTGCATGAGCGTCCCGGACCTGACCGGGGACGTGGCGCGCCCGGCGAGCGTGGCGGTCCGCGGGCGCACGCCGGAGGGCGGCGGGCGGCTGGTCGAGGCCGACGCGTTCGAGGCGCGGGCCCTGCTCCACGAGCTGGACCACCTGGACGGCCTGCTGTTCCTGGACCGCGTCGGCTCGGTCCACCGCGACCTGTTCCGCCGCCGCCGCTACCGCTGAGCGGCCGCGGCCGCCGTGGCGCAGCGGCGCGGGCGGGACAGGTCGCGCCCTCGGCTCCCGGACCGGGAATACTCCCCGTGCCATCGCTGTTGCATCGCGATACTATGACGATATATCGCTACGGCGATCGTCACGGAAGCCATGCGACCGGCGCATGGCGACGACCAGTAAGGAGTGTGATGCGCGATGCATCGCAGACATCAGCACGGGCACGGCCGGTGGGAGGACCGCCACGCCGCCTTCGGGCCGTTCGGGCCCTGGGGGCAGTGGCAGGCGCCGTTCGGCGGGCACGGCCCCTTCGGGCACGGCCGAGGGCGGCGGGGCGCCCGGCGCGGCGACGTCCGCGCGGCGATCCTCGCGCTCCTGGCCGAGCGGCCCATGCACGGCTACGAGATGATCCAGGAGCTCCAGCAGCGGACCGGGGGGATGTGGCGGCCGAGCCCCGGCTCGGTCTACCCGACCCTCCAGATGCTCGAGGAGGAGGGCCTGGTCACCGGCGAGCAGGCCGAGGGCAAGCGGCGGTTCTCCCTGACCGAGAGCGGCCGCGCCGAGGCCGAGCGGATCACGGCGTCGCAGGCGCCGTGGGAGGAGGTCGCCGAGGGGGTCGGCCCGACGGCGTTCCGCATGCGCGACGCCATCGGCGGGATCCTCGGGGCGGTCCGCCAGGTGGCCTTCGCCGGCAGCGAGCAGCAGCAGGCGCGCGCCATCGAGATCCTCACCGAGGCCCGCCGCCGCCTGTACGCCCTCCTCGCCGAGGAGGGACCGGGCGAGGAGCGGACGGGCGAGCAGGGGCCGAACGTGTGACGCCCCGCACGCCGCACCACGGACGCGGCCCCGGCGGCCGGATCGGCCCGCCGGGGCCGCGTCCGCGTCCCGGGTCCGCACGGCCCGCGGACCCCGGTCAGCCGGCGCCCGCGCCATTTCGTCGCGCGATTCGAACCGATCGGGGCAAAGCGCTGGCACGCCCGGTACGCAGCAAAACGTACGGATCCAGCGTCTGCACACGCGTAACAGATCGATATGAAACTGCTCGTATTGCTTCACTTGCGTGCATCGACCTGATGAAATACGCCTTGGTGCCCGGTCCTCGCCACCCCCGTCAGACAGTGCAGCACCACCCATAAGAAACGCGATGAAGTACCTGCGACCACCGAGGTGGGTCGGGATGGCAGCGCTGGGCGCCATCGTGCTCGCGGGCTGCGGCCACAGCCGGCAACCCGTACCCGCCGCGCACCCGGCCACCACCCTGGACCTCACGCTGAGCGCGAGGCCGGCACCGGCCACCACGGCGGGGTCCACCGACCCGCTGGACGTCGCCGAGGAGCGGGCGCTGCGCAGCTACCGGGGGATGTGGGCCGACCTGGTCGAGGTCGGCAAGCACCCCGACGGCGCCTCCCCGCTGCTGTCCAGGTACGCCGCCGGCGAGCAGCTCGCCAAGAACCGCCAGCAGATGCGCGAGTACGCCGACCGCGGGATCGTGCTGCGCGGCAACATCAGGAGCGACCCGCACATCGCCTGGGTGCGCCTGAACGTCCGCGCGTCCGTGGAGGACTGCGTCGACGTCAGCGGGTGGGTGGAGGTCGACGCGGCGACCGGCCGGGCGGTCGCCGCCCGCAGGTCCCCGCCCGACCTGTTCAACGCGATCCTGGAGCCGGCCGGTGCGGGCTGGAAGGTGACCAGGCTCGAGGTGGTGCCCGACCGATGCTGAGCCGGGTGCGTCGGCGGGCCGCGGCCGTGCTGGGCCTGGCGGGCATCGTGCTGCTCGCTACCGCCACGGCCGCCGCGGCCGACCCCGGCGGGGAGTTCGGCGAGGCGGCCAGGACCGGCCCGGACACCGTGCGCATCGAGGCCGGCACGCCCGGGCGCCCGGGCGGCGAGCACGCCGGCGGCGGCTCCGACGACAGCGGCTGCATCTACCTGCCGATCTCCGGCCCCGGCGACGCCCCGCTGGCCGAGCGCTACCGCGACGTCGCCGGTCCCGCCGACGCGACCTGGGTGCGCCGCACCGGCTGCCGGGACCCCGCCATGAACGCCAACATCCCGATCCTGCCCGCCGCGCCGGCGGTGGACCCCGCGGTCGTGGCGCAGCACGCCGTGGACCAGCTCAGGGTGAACCCGCCGATCATCCGCACCTCGCCGTCGTCCTCCCGCTCGGCGGTGGTGAACTTCCCGACCTGGATGTGGGTGGCGCCGGAGTCCTGGGGCCAGCGTCGGAAGAGGCTCACCGAGGGGGGCGTGACCGTCACCGCCGTCGCCCGCCCCGAGCGGGTCGTCTGGACCATGGGCGACGGCACGACCGTGACCTGCACCGGCCCGGGCACACCCTACGCGGCCGGCGTCTCGGACCCGACCGCGCCCTCGCCCGACTGCGGGCACCTCTACCGCCGCTCCTCGGCCGGGCAGCCCGGCGAGCGCTTCCGCCTGACCGCGACGCTCTCCTGGAGCGTCACCTGGACGGTGGAGGGCGCCGCCGGCGGGGGGACGCTGCCCGACCTGACCACCGACGACACGACCACGCTCCGCGTCGCGGAGTACCAGTCGCTCAACGCCCGCAGCCCCTGAGCCGGCCGTCGGCGCGGCACCGGCCGCCGCGGCCCGGCCCCCGACCGCCGTCAGCGACCCGAAGGAGTCTCGTGGCCACCGCCTCTCCACCTCGATCCCGCCACGCCCGGGACGGCCAGGCCCGGGTGGAGGCGCCGCTGCGGCTCGGGCCGCCCGGCCGCAGGCGCCAGCCCGCGCTGGTCGTCCTCGGGGCCGCCCTGATGCTGGTCACCGCCGCGGTGGCCGGAGCGCTGTTCCTGCGCGTCGGCAACCGCGTGCCGGTCCTGGTCATGAGCCGCACCGTCCAGGCCGGGCAGGTGATCCGCGATGCCGACCTCGCCGAGGTGCGCGTCGCCACCGACCCCGGGGTCCAGACCCTCCCGGCCGCCGAGCGCCCGCGGGTCGTCGGCCAGGTCGCGGCGGCCACCCTGCCCAAGGGCGCGCTGCCCACGCGCGCGCAGGTGACCGCGCAGGCCGTCCCCGGGCCGGGCCAGGCCAAGGTCGGGGTCGTGCTGCAGCCCGGCCAGCTGCCCGCCGAGGGGCTCGGTCCCGGCGACCGGGTGCTGCTCGTCGCGGCGCGCGGCGCCAACACGGGCGCCCAGGGCGGCCCGCGCGCGGGGACCGTGCTGGTCCCCGAGGCGCGCGTGTTCGACCAGCGCCGCTCGGAGACGTCGGAGGCGACCGTCGTCACCCTGGTCGTGCGCCAGGAGGACGCCACGACGGTGGCCCGCTACGGCGCCGCCGGCCAGGTCGGGATCGTGGTCCTGCCCGCGTCCGGCCCGGTGTCCGTCCCGGTCCCGGCCGGCGGGGACGCCGGCGCGGGGCAGGGCGACGGCGGGACCGGCGCCGGCGACGGCGGGACCGCGCCGTGAGCCTGATCGTCCTCGCGTCCGCGAAGGGCGCGCCGGGTGTCACGGTCACCTCGCTCGCGCTGGCCGCCGTCTGGCCGCGCCCGGTGCTGGTGGCCGAGTGCGACCCGGCCGGCGGGGACCTGGCGCCCCGCTGGGGCCTGCCGCCGGCGCCGAGCATGCTCACGCTCGCGGCCGCCGCCCGCCGGCGGCTCGACGCCGGCGAGCTGTGGCGGCACACGCAGCGCCTGCCGGGAAGCGACGACGCCGGCCGGGCGTCGGTGCTGCTCGGCCCGCCCGCGTCCGAGCAGGCGCTGGCGCTCGGCAGCCTGTGGGGCGCGCTGGGCCCCGTGCTCGCCGGGCTGCCCGAGGCGGACGTGCTGGCCGACTGCGGGCGCCTCCTGCCCGGCGCCCCCAGCGGCCAGCTCCTCGGCCACGCCGACCTGGTGCTGCTGGTCGCCCGGCCCTCCGCGGAGGGGATCGCCCACGCGCGCACGCGGCTGCTCGCCCTCCAGGAGACGGGCCTGCCGGTCGGGCTGGTGCTGGTGGGGCAACGCCCCTACGGGCCGGCGGAGGTGCGCGAGGCGCTGGACGCCGCGGGCCTGCGGCCGTCGCTGGTCGCGGTCGTCGCCGACGACCCGCGCGCGGCCGGGATGCTCGCCGGGGAGCCCGGATCCCCGAGGCGGCTGGCGACCTCGCTGCTGATCCGCTCCGCCCGCGCCCTGCTCGACCAGCTGCCGCAGCGGCCCGCCGTACCGCCCGGACCGCAGCACCCCCTGCTCGGCGCCGTCCTCGACGAGCGTGCGACCCCGCCGATCCGGCCGACCGAGACATTCCCGGACCAGGGTGCGGGTCCCGGCACAGGCGCGGGTCCTGCCTGGGGGCAGCCGCCGGCCGGTGCCGCCACGCCGCCCGGCCTGCCGGACCACAACGTGGGCTCCGGCAGGGAGGTGACCCGTTGACCCAGGAGCTGGTGCGCAGGCTGCGGCGGGAGGTCGCCGAGCTGCTCAGCGCCGGGCAGGGCAGCCTGGAGGGCCGCGGGCAGCCGGGGATGGACGAGGACGACCGCCGCCAGCTGGGCCGCCAGCTGATCCTGGAGGCGATCGAGCGCCACCAGCAGCGGCTGCTCGCGCTCGGCAAACCCCTGCTGGAGCAGGGCGAGGAGGACCAGATCGCCCGGCAGGTCGACGCGGCGCTGTTCGGGGTGGGCCGGCTGGAGCCGCTGCTGGCCGACCCTGACATCGAGAACATCAACGTCAACGGCTACGACACCGTGTGGCTCACCTACGCCGACGGCACCAAAGTCGCCGGCCCGCCGGTCGCCGACTCCGACGAGGAGCTGGTGGAGCTGATCCGGCTCATGGCCGCGCGCCTGGGGATGAACGAGCGGCGGTTCGACGCCGGCAGCCCCCGGCTGAACCTGCGCCTGCCGGACGGCAGCCGGCTGTCGGCGATCATGGGCGTGGCCACCCGCCCGGCGTTGTCGATCCGCCGCCACCGCTACCCGCGCGTCTTCCTGGACGATCTGGTCGGCCTGGGCGCGATCGACGAGGGCCTGAAGTCGTTCCTGGCCGCGGTGGTGCTGGCGCGCAAGAACGTGGTGGTCGCCGGCGGCACGAACGCGGGCAAGACGACGCTGCTGCGGGCGCTGGCGAACGTGATCCCGCCGGGTGAGCGGCTGGTCACGATCGAGAAGTCGCTGGAGCTGGGGCTGCACGAGCTGGGGGAGCTGCACCCGGATGTGGTGGCGCTGGAGGCGCGCGAGCCCAACGCCGAGGGCGAGGGCGAGGTGAGGATGGCCGAGCTGGTCCAGCACGGGCTGCGCATGGACCCCAGCCGGGTGATCGTGGGGGAGGTGCTGGGCGACGAGGTGCTGTCGATGCTGAACGCGATGAGTCAGGGCAACGACGGGTCGATGTGCACCATCCACGCGACCAGCAGCGAGTACACCTTCCAGCGGATCGCGACCTACGCGATCCAGTCGTCGGAGCGGCTGCCGGTCGAAGCCACGGCGCAGCTGGTGGCCGGCGCGATCGACTTCGTGGTGTTCATCGGGCAGCGGGACCTGCGCGCCCACGGCGGCCCGCACCTGCGCTACGTGGCCAGCGTGCGGGAGGTCCTGGACGCCGAGGGCAGCCAGGTGGTGACCAACGAGGTGTTCCGCCCCGGTGCGGAGGGGCGGGCGGTGCCGGGGGTGCCGGTGCGTTGCCTGGACGACCTGGTGCTGCACGGCTACGAGCCGGCGCTGCACGGCGCGGGGCTGGGCGTGGGCGAGCCGGCCGGGTGGTGGACCCGGTGACCGCGCTGGTCGTGCTCTGCGGCGCCGGGTTCGGCGCCGGCCTGCTGCTGGCCGCGCTCGGCTGGCGCGGGCTGGCGCCACGCCAGGCGCCCGCCGCCCGGCCGCGCCCGCGGGACCTCGACGCGGCCCGGCGGCGGCTGCTGCTGGCGGCGCTCGGGGCGCTGGCGGGCGGCCTGCTGACGCGCTGGCCCGCGGGGGTGCTGCTCGGCGGCCTCCTGGGCGGCGCGGGGCCGGCCCTGTTCGGGGCCGGGCGGGCACGGCAGCGCGCGATCGCGAGGGTGGAGGCGATCGCCGTCTGGACCGAGATGCTGCGCGACCTGATGGCCGCGGCCAGCGGGCTGGAGGAGGCGATCGTCGCCAGCGCCCGCACCGGCGTGGTCCCCGAGCCGATCCGCGCCGAGGTCACCGCGCTCGCCGGCAGGCTCCAGGGCCGCTGGCTGTTCCGCGAGGCGCTGCAGGCGTTCGGGGACGAGCTGGCCAACCCGAGCGCGGACCGGGTGGTGGTCGCGCTCGCGCTCGCGCGCACCGAGCGGGTCAAGCACCTGGGGGAGATGCTGTCGGCGCTCGCGCGCGCCACCCGCGAGCACGTCCACATGCGCCTGCGGGTGGAGACCGAGCGTGCGAGGGCCCGGGCGAGCGCCCAGTTCATCACCGTCTTCAGCCTGGCGACCGTGGCGCTCCTGCTGGTCGTCAGCCGCAGCTACCTCGCACCGTTCGGCACCCCGCTCGGCCAGCTCGTGCTGCTCCTGGTCGCGGGCGTGTTCACCGCCTCCTACCTGTGGATGCAGGCGATGCAGCGCGAGCGCCCGCCGCTTCGGCTGCGCCTGGCGGACGCCCCCGCCCGCGACCGGGGAGGTGTCCCGTGAGGGCCGGCGTCACCGTGGCGATGCTGGCCGGAGCCGCGTTCGGGCTCGGGGCCTGGCTGCTCACGCGGGGCCTGTGGCCCGGCCGGCCGGCGCTGGCCCGGCGGCTGGCGGGCCTGCAGGTCGTCCCCGGGGAGGGGCCGTCCGAGCGGCCAGCGGCGCGCCGCGAGGGCGCGACCGAGCGGGAGCTGGCGATCGGCCGGGTGCTGCTGGCGGCCCTCGACGACCTCGGGACGCCGCTCGGCCGGGCGCTGGAGCGCGACCTCAACGTCACCGGCCAGTCGCTGGAGGGGCTGGCCGCCCGCAAGGCGATCGGCGCGGTCTTCGCCGGCCTGTTCGTCCCCGCCGCCACCGCCGTCCTCACTCTCGCGGGCCTGGCCGTCCCGCTCCCGGCCGCGGCGGGCCTGGCGCTGGCGGCGGCGCTGGCCGGCTTCCTGGCGCCGGACCTGTCGCTGCGTCGCCAGGCGGCCGCGCGCCGTCGGGAGTTCCGCGAGGCGACCAGCCTGTGGCTGGACCTGGTGGCCGTGTCGCTGGCCGGCGGCGCCGGCATCGAGGAGGCGATGACGGCCACCTCCGCCGCCGGCCAGGGCTGGGCGTTCCAGCGGCTGCGCGACACGCTGGACCGGGCGCGCCTGGCCGGTGAGCCGCCCTGGGCGGCGCTCGGCCGGCTCGGCGAGCAGCTCGACGTCGCCGAGCTGCGGGAGCTGGCCGCCAGTCTCGCCCTCGCCGGGACCGAGGGCGCCCGGGTGCGCCGCTCCCTGACCGCCAAGGCGGGGTCGCTGCGCCAGCGCGAGGTCGCCGACGCCGAGAGCGCCGCCGCCGGGGTCACCGAGCGGCTGGTCCTGCCCGTGGGGCTGCTGCTGCTCGGCTTCGTGCTGTTCCTCGGCTTCCCGGCCCTGCTGCGCGTGTTCGCGAGCGTCTGACCATGTGGCCGAGAAAGGAGCCCCCGCCAGCGCCGTCACGCACCGCCGGCACGCCCGGCCGGGCTCGACCGTCGAGCGAAGGATCACGCCATGCCCGAGATGACCGTCCTGTCCACGCTCCTCTGCGTCCTGCGCGACCGGCTCGCCGCGGCCGCCCGGCCGGGCACGGCCGGGGAGCGCGGCGGGATCATCAGCGAGTACGCGGTGGTGCTGACGATCGCGGTCGCCGCGATCGCGATCATCGGCGTGCTCATCGCCGCGATCCGCAGCCGCTTCCAGGCGTTCAGCGGCAGCTGAGGCGGCTGCGCGGCTCCCGGCCGCCGGCCGGCCGCCCGGGACCGCCCCGCGAGCGCGGGGCGGTCGTGGCGGAGTTCGCCGTGGTCTTCCCCGCGCTGTTGCTGCTGCTGCTCGGCATCTTCCAGTTCGCGGCCTGGTCGCTGGCCAGCGAGGTCGCGCTCGGCGCCGCGCAGGAGGGCGCCCGCGCCACCCGGGTGCGCGGCGGCAGCGAGGCCGACGGGCAGGCCGCCGTCCGGCGCTTCCTCGACCAGGCCGACGGCGGCCACCTGGTGCGGCCGCAGGTGCGCGTCACCCGGGGCGCCGACGACGTGCGCGTGGAGGTCGCCGGCCGCGCCCAGTCGATCGTCCCCGGCCTGGTGCTGCCGGTGCGCCAGACCGCCGCGGGCGAGGTCGAGCGCTTCCGCGGGGAGGGCGAGGGATGAGGCCGCGGCCGGCCGGGCACCACCGCGGCGAGCACGGCGCCGCGGCCGCCGAGCTGGCGGTCGTCGCGCCGCTGCTGCTGGTCCTGCTCGCCGGCGTCGTGTTCGCCGGCCGGCTGGCCCGCGCCGAAGGCCAGGTCGAGGGCGCCGCCCGGGACGCCGCGCGGGCGGCCGCCGCGCGGCGCACGACGGCCGCGGCGACCGCCGCCGCCCAGGAGGAGGCCGAGGCGTCGTTGCGGGCCGCCGGGATCACCTGCGCCCCGCTCGGCGTCGCGGTCGACACCGGCCGGTTCCACCCGGGCGGCGCGGTCGGCGTCCAGGTGACCTGCACGGTCTCGCTCGCCGACCTCCAGCTGCTCGGGCTGCCGGGCGCCACCACCCGGCGGGCCGCCGCGCAGGCCCCCATCGACCTGTACCGGGGGACCGGATGAGCGGCGCCCGCGGCCGCGCGGGCGGGACGCCGCCGGGCACCGGGCGGCCCGCGCCCGACCGCGGCCAGGCCGGAGCCGTCACCGCGATCGTCGCGGTCTTCTTCGTCGCGCTGCTGGCCGCGGCCGCGCTGGTGTACGACGGGGGGCGGGCGATCACCGCCAAGCGTCGCGCCATCAACCAGGCCGAGCAGGCCGCCAGGGCCGGTGCGCGGGCGCTGGACGCGGCGGCGCTGCGGCGCGGCCCGGACGCGCCCGTGCCGCTGGACGCCCGCGCCGCCGCCGCGCAGGCGCAGGCGTACCTGGACGCCATCGGCGCGGCCGGGACGGTGGAGGTCACCGGCGGCACCGTGCGGGTCACGGTCGCCTACCGCGAGCCGACGCTGCTGCTCGGCCTGGTGGGGATCGACCAGTTCAGCGGCTCGGGCACCGCCGACGCGGTCAGTGTGCGGGGGGTGGAGGAGGAGGACCCATGAACCAGCGCCGCGAGATCGCCGGCGGGCTGACCGCCCTGGCCGTCCTGCTCGCCCTCGTCGTCGGGCTGCCGGTGGCGCTGTGGCTCGCGGTCGGCTGGCCGCTGCCCCACGGCGTGCCCTCGCCCGACGAGCTGCAGGCCGCGCTCGCGCGCAACCAGATCCCCGACGACGTGCTGGTCAAGAGTGTCGCGGTCGTGGCGTGGCTGGCCTGGGCACAGTTCGTCGTGTGCGTGCTGGTCGAGCTGGCCGCGGGGCTGCGCGGCCGGCTGCCGGCGCGGGTCCCGCTGGCCTCGCTGAACCAGGCGCTCGCGCGGCGGCTGATCGCGGCGGTGCTGGTCCTCAGCTGGCCGAGCGGCGCCGCCACGCGCGCCGCGGCCCTGCCCGCGGACCTCACGGCCGCCCGGCCGGCAGCGGTCGTCGCCGACGCGCCGCCGCCGGGCAACGCGCCGCCGGCCGCCGCGCCCGGCGGGCTGCCGACGCTCCCGGTCGCCTCGGCGCTGCACGCCGCGGCCGCCGACGGGCACCCGGCCGCCTCGCCGCCCGTCCCGGAGGCCGGGCTGAGCCTGCGGGTGTACACCGTGCAGCCCAAGCGCCCGGGCCAGCCACGCGACACGCTCTGGCGGATCGCCGAGACCCACCTCGGCGACCCGCTGCGCTGGCGGGAGCTGTGGGAGCTGAACGCGGGCCGGCCGCTGCCCGACGGCCGGCGCCTGGAGGACCCGGACTGGATCCACCCCGGCCTCACCCTGCTCATGCCCGCCGACGCCTTCGGCCTGCCACCTCTGCGCGCCGACCGGGCCGGGGCTGAGCACCCCGCCCCGCACCATGGGGGAGTTGAGCGGAGCGCAGCCTCTTCGGTCGGTCCGGCCGTCGATCGCGCGGCCCGGGCGGGGGAGCGGCTCGCGGCGGGGGCGAGCGAGGTGCCCGGGGTCGTGGCCGGGCAGCAGGGGGCCGTCGAGCCGACGCCGCGGACGGTCGCGCCCGCGCCGGCGCCGGAGCCGCCCGTGGCGGACGAGCCGTTCGCCCTGCCGGTGCTCGGCGCCGGGGGGCTGCTCGCGGCCGGCGTGGTCGCCCGGCTGGGACGGCTGCGCCGTGCGCAGCAGCGCCGCCGCCGGGCGGGCGCCAGGATCCCCATGCCCACCGCCGGGCCCGCCCGCGTCGAGCGGCTGCTGCGCGCCCTGCAGGAGCCCGAGACCGCGCGGTTCCTGGACCTCGCGCTGCGGGTCCTCGCCGCGGGGCTGGAGGCCGAGCAGCGGGCGCTGCCGCAGGTCCTCGGGATCGAGCTGACGCGCGACCGGCTGGACGTGCTGCTGGCCGACCCGGCTCCACCACCGGCGGGCTGGTCGCTGGTGCCCGGCGAGCGCCGCTGGCGCCTGCCCGCCAGCCTGCCCCCGGCGATGCTGGAGCGCTCCGCGGCGGGAGTGCGGGCGCCCCTGCCCGGGCTCGCGACCGTCGGGACGACCGCGGAGGGCCTGCTGCTGCTCAACCTCGAGCAGCCGGAGGCGATCATGCTGGAGGGCGCGCCCGAGCCGGTCGGGCTCACCCTCGACATCCTCGCGGTCGAGCTGGCGACCGGGCCGTGGGCGGGCTCTTTCGAGCTGGTGCTGGCCGGCTTCGGCGAGCGCGGGCTGCGCGTGCTGGACCACGTCCGCGAGCTGGGGTCGGTCGAGGAACTGCTCGCCGCGGGTCCCCCGGACGCGGGCGAGGCCGGCGCGGGGCGGGCCCGGACGATCGTGCTGAGCGCCGAGCGGCTCACCGCCGAGCAGCGCGAGCGGCTCGCGGCGCTGCCCGGGACCTCCGTGGTCGCCGCGGGCGGCGCCCACGATCCCGGCTGGTCGGTGGCCGTCGCGGACGAGCACGTCGACGTCGGGCCGCTCGGCCTGCGGGTCAGGCCGTGGCGACTGCCGCGCGAGCAGATCGACGCCCTCGCCGAGCTGCTCGAGGTCGCGGCCGCCGACGGCGCCGGCGAGGCGGGCGAGCCGGGGGTCCCGGTCGAGCTGGGCTTGCAGGCGATGTTCACCGCCGGCGGCGAGCTGGCCGAGCTGCAGCAGCCACCGGCCGAGGTCAAGGTGCTCGGTCCCGTGGAGCTGGCCGGCGAGGTGGACACCGACGACCGGCCCGGGCACGACAAGGCCTGTGAGCTGCTCGCGTACCTGGCGCTGAACCTCGAGGGCGCGGAGCCCGACGCCCTGGTGGCGGCGCTGTGGCCGGGCGATCCGGTGGACCGCGAGCGGCTGCGGCCGGTCGTCGCCCTGGCCCGCGAGACGATGGGAAAGGCGCCCGACGGCACGGCGTACCTGTTCTTCGACCGGCACGGCCGCTACCGGCTGCATCCGACGGTCCGGCTGGACTGGTCGCGCTTCTGGACCCTGACACGCCATGCGCAGCCCGGCATCGCCGGGATCCCGGTCCTGCACAACGCGCTGGCCATGGTCCGCGGCATGCCCTTCGAGGGCGTGCCGCTCCGAGCCTACGGCTGGGCCGAGACCGGCCACCGGCCCATCATCGAGGCCACGATCGTCGACGCCGCCGAGGATCTCGCGCGTCGCTACCTGGAGGCCGCCGACCCCGCCGGGGCCGCGTGGGCGGTGCGCAAGGGCCTGGCGGTGAGCCCCTACGACGAGCGGCTGTACCGGCTGCTCCTCCTGGCCGCGGCGCTGGCGGGCGACTCCTCGATGGTCGACTCCGCCATCCACGAGCTGCAGCGCCGCTTCCAGGACAGCAGGATCGAGCCGTTCGACGACCTCGAGGACGAGGTGGCGGCCCTGTACGAGCAGCTTGGCCGGAACCTGCGGCTGCTCGGCAGCGCCAGCCCCTGACCCGCGCGCCGGGCGTGGCGTCCGGCCACCCGCGCGGGATCCGGCAGCCGCCTCGTCCACGGCGTCCGCGGTGTCTACGGCTCGGGTTGGGCGGGAACCCGGGCGCCTGAGCCGGCCCGCCGGGGCCTACGCGTCCAGCCGCTGGCGCAGCTGGTCGGCGGTCAGCGCGACGTCGTAGATCGGGCTGCCGGGTTGCTGGCGTCTGCCGCCCTCGGCGAGCCCGCCGGTGTCCACCGGGTCGAAGCCGATCTCGTCGACGAGGGCGGCGACGGTCCGCTTGGCGTCGGGGTCGTCGCCGGCGAGCGCGACGGCGAGCCGGCCGGGTGCGCCGCGGGGCCGACCCTCGTCGCGCAGCCGCCGGTACCAGACGGTGTTGAACGCCTTCACCACCCGGGCGCCCTCCAGGTGCGCGGCCAGCAGCTCGCTGGAGGTGCTGACCCCCTCGTCCAGCTCGTCCAGCTCGCCGTCGCGCGCCGGGTAGTAGTTGTTGGTGTCCACCACGATCCGGCCGGCCAGCTCCGCGGCCGGCAGCTCGCGGTAGCGGCCGAACGGCACCGCGACGATCACCAGCTCCCCGAACGCCGCCGCCCGCGCGGGGGTCCCCGCGGTGGCACGCGCGCCCAGCTCTCCCACCAGGCCGGCCAGGGTCTCGGGGCCCCGGGAGTTGCTCACCATGACCTCGTGACCGGCACGGGTGAGCAGCCGCGCGAGGGTGCCGCCGATGAGCCCGGAGCCGATGACGCCGATCCGCATCTGGTCCTCCTGTTCGGTGGGGTGCGAGCGGAGCCGCCCCCCTCGCCGCCGTGCAACCCACCCGTCCGGACGCGCATTCCCCGGGCAGCGGGCCGGAGCCGGCGGGCGCCGTGGCGCCCCGGAGGGGGTGCGGGATGGCTGCCCATGGGCTGGCGGGAGGGTCGAGGCGCCGGGCCGGGCGCGATCCTACCCGGCCGCGGGGGTGGCGCCACGGCCGGATTCGCCTGGACGAACACTGTCCGTAGTGTTCATCTTCTTCGGTACGAATAGTACGATCACGTAGACCGTCTCCGTCCGCGATCCGCGGCCGGTGTGGTGCGGCGGCGCCGCGCGGTCCGCATGGCATCCAGTTCCAGCACCTCCAGGGGGAGCCATGGCCGTGCTCACCGTGTCCCGTACCCGTCTCGCCGCGATCGCCGCCGTCGCCCTCGCGGCCCTGCTCGTCCTGCCGGCCTCGCGGGCCGCGGCGTCGGGCTCCTCGCTGACGCCGGCACAGCGGCTGGCGGCGGCCGAGCGGCTCAGCCGGGCGCTCGGCGCCCGTGCCGCCGGCGTCTACCTCGACCGGGCGAGCGGCGCCGTGGTCGTCAACGTGCTCGACGCCGCCGGCGCGGGCCAGGCCCGCGCGCTCGGCGCCCACGCCCGCACCGTCGCCTACAGCCTCCCGCGCCTGGAGCGCGCGCGGGCGGCGCTGGACCGGGCCGCCGGTCCCGCCGGGGCGGCCTGGGGGGTCGACGTCGTGGCCAACGCGGTCTCGATCAGCCTGCCCGCCGGTGCGCCGTCCGCGCGCGCGGCGGCGTTCCTGGCCAGGGCGAGGTCGCTCGGCGTGCGTGTCAGGGTCGAGCGCGTCGCCGGCGAGGTCGCCACCCAGGCGTTCTACGGCGGGCAGGCGATCTACGGCACGACGGGCGGCCGCTGCACGGCCGCGTTCATGACCCGCAGCCGCCGCGGCAACTGGTACGCGCTCACCGCCGGCCACTGCACCAGCTTCGCCCCGGCCTGGGAGACCGCCGGCGGCGCGATGATCGGGCCGTCCGCCGCCGCCAGCTTCCCCGGCGACGACTTCGGCGCGATCAGGATCAGCAACCCGGGCGCCCTGCGGCCGCAGGGCGCCGTGCTGGACGACGACGGCGTGCTGGCGATCACCGGCGCGGCCGACCCGGTGGCCGGCTCGGCGGCCTGCAAGACCGGCTCGACCACCGGCACCACCTGTGGGACCGTGCTGCGCACCAACGTGACCGTGCGCTACGCCGAGGGGACGGTGTACGGGCTGACCGAGACCAACCTGTGCACCCAGCCGGGCGACAGCGGCGGGCCGCTGTTCTCCGGTAACACGGCCGAGGGCATCGTCTCCGGCGGTACGACGGGGCCGTGCGGACCCCGTTTCCGCTCGTACTTCCAGCCGGTCACCGAGGCCCTCGCCGTCTACGGCCTGACGCTCGCCGCGCCGGCCGTGGTGCGCGCATGAACTGACGCCGCGGTGCGGGGAGCGGGGTCACCCGCTCCCCGCACCGCGGGCGGCCCGGGCCGCCCGCCGGCTCATAGATCGGCCAGGTCACGACTGCTCGTAACGACCGTTTCTCCCGTCTTTGCTCCCAAAGCGGACGGGGAGCTATGATCCGATCCGCGCGGAGTACGCCAGGGCTCTCTTCAGCGGCACCGCGTCAGAGGTACCGCGCAGCACCTGCCCCACCACCTGGGCACCCGACCCCTAGTCACACCTTGTCCTGTCACGTCAAACGGCAGGGTCAGCGTCGCTATTGGGGAGGCCGGGCGCCATGGCACGTGATCAGGAGTCGACCAACCAGTCCGGGTCGGCGCACCCGCCGGTGCCACCCGCCGCGCAGGCTGACCGCGGCGTCCCGCCGCCATCCCCGCTCACCCGCCGTGGCTTCCTGCAGGCCCTTGGCGGGACCGCGCTGGCCGGCGGCGCCGCCACCCTGGTCGGCGGGTGCGGCAAGCCCCAGGCGCCGAACCTGGCCCTGGACCGCCGTATCAAGATCGGCTACGTCCTGCCGCTGACCGGCGCGCAGGGCGCCTTCGCCGAGGCTGAGAACTTCAACATCAACAAGATCCGCGAGGTCCTCAAGAACGGCCTGGTGATCGGCAAGGACCACTACGGCATCGACATCATCGTCAAGGACAGCCAGACCAACGAGGACCGCGCCGCGACCGTCGCCAGGGACCTGCTCGACTACGACAAGGTCGACCTGATGCTGACGCTGGACGACTTCGTCGGCACGTCGATCCCGACCACCAACCTGTGCGAGCAGCGCGGCGTCCCCTGCATGTCCACCCTCGGCTCCTGGAACACCTACGTCAAGCAGCGCGGCCACAGCCTGGACCCCCCGCAGCCGTTCCAGTGGACCTACCACTACTACTGGGGGCACCCCGACACCGTCGAGGTCTTCGTCGACCTGTGGAAGCCCCTGCAGACCAACAAGGTGGTCGTGGGGCTGTGGCCCGACGACGCCCCTGGCAACGAGGCGGCCGACCCCAAGACCGGCTACCCGCCCGGGCTCAAGCGGGCCGGCTACAAGCTGGTGGACCCGGGCCGGTATGAGAACCAGAACAACTCCCGCGCGCCGGACTTCCGCCCGCTCGTCGACCAGATCGTCAAGGCCGACCCGGACCTGTTGACCGGCGCGCCGCTGGCGGTCGACTTCATCGACATCTGGCGGCAGCTGGCCGACAAGCACGCGATCCCGCCGTACGTGACCATGACCCGGGCCTGCAACTTCCCCCGGCAGGTGGAGGCCTACACCCCCTCCGCCGACGGGATCTCCACCAGCATCACCTGGCACCCTTCCTTCCCGTTCGAATCCAGCCTCACCGGGCAGACCGCACAGCACTACGCCGACGCCTACATCGAGGAGACCGGCCGGCAGCCGACCTTCACCCTGGGCTACGGCCACAGCCTGTGGGAGGTCATCCTCGACGTGCTCAAGCGCGCCGGCGGCGCCGGGGACCGCGACGCGGTGGTCGAGGCGATGCGCACCACCAAGCTGGACACGCTCGCGGGTCCGGTGGACTTCACCAACCCGACCAACCCCCACCCCAACATCGCCCGCATGGGCCTGGTCGCCGGGCAGTGGAAGGCCAGCGACGGCGAGGACTACAGGTTCGACCTCGTCGTGATCACCAACCGGCTCCTGCCCCAGGTCCCGGTGACGGGCGAGCTCACCCCCATCCGTCAAGGGTAAGCTGCCCAATCCGCCCGGCGGGCTCCACCCACCTGCCGCGCGACACCCCCTGAGACAGCGGCATTGGGGTTAGACGCGCGTTCGGGCTGGAGAGACAGGGTGCATGCCGTTCTACGCCGACCTGCACACCCACTCGAGGTACGCGCGCGCGACCAGCCGCAACGCCGACCTGGCGCGGCTGGCCCGGTGGGCGCGGCGCAAGGGCGTCGCCGTCCTCGGCACCGGCGACTTCACCCATCCCGCCTGGCTCGCCGAGCTGCGCGACAGCCTGGTCCCGGCCGCGCCCGGGCTGTACCGGCTGCGCGAGGACCTCGACCGCGCGGTGGACGCCGAGCTGCCGCCGTCGTGCCGCGGGCCGCTGTGGCTGCTGCTGGCGACCGAGGTCTCGACCACCTTCCGCCGCGACGGCCGCGCACGGCGGATGCACCACCTGCTGTACGCCCCCGACCTCGAGGCGGCGGCCCGGCTGACCGGGCGCCTGGCGGAGATCGGCAACCTCGCCGAGGACGGGCGCCCCACGCTGTCGCTGGACGCGCGGGACCTGCTCGAGCTGACGCTGGCCAGCGGCGAGGGCGCCTACCTGGTGCCCGCGCACGTCTTCACCCCGTGGGTCGGCGTCCTCAGCGCGACGACGGGGTTCGGCTCGATCCAGGACTGCTACGGCGACCTCGCCGGGCACGTCTTCGCGATCGAGACCGGCCTGTCCGCCGACCCCGCGATGTGCTGGCGCGTGTCGGCGCTGGACCCCTTCCGCGTGGTGAGCTGGTCCGACGCCCACGGACCCGACCGGCTCGGCCGCGAGGCGTCCTCGTTCTCCACCGCGCCGGACTTCTTCGCCATGCGGCGGGCGCTGGAGACCGGGGAGGGCTTCGAGGGCACGGTCGAGCTGTTCCCGGAGGAGGGGCGGTACCACCTGAGCGGTCACCGCGCGTGCGGGGTCCGGCTCGACCCGGCCCAGGCACGCGCGCGCCGCGGCCTGTGCCCGGTGTGCGGCCGCCGGCTGACCATGGGCGTGCTGCAGCGGGTGGAGGACCTGGCCGACCGGCCGGCGGGATCCCGGCCCGCCGGGGCGGCGCCGTACCGTGAGCTCATGCCGCTGGCGGAGATCGCCGCCGAGGTCCTCGGGGTCGGGCCGAAGACCCGGACGGTGGGCCGGACGCTGGATGCGATGATCGAGCGGCTGGGTCCGGAGCTGCCGATCGTGGCGGAGCTGCCGGTCGAGGACATCCGGGCGGCGGGGTTCCCCCGGATCGCCGAGGCGGTCGACCAGGTGCGGCGCGGCGCGGTCGTGCGCGAGCCCGGCGCGGACGGCGAGTACGGGCGCATCCGTCTGCAGCGGCCCGACCAGCAGCGCCTTCCGGTGCCCTGATCCGGCCGCCGCCATCCGGCCGCCGTCGGTTGCATTCCGGCAACCGATCTGGTTGACGTGCCGACAATTGCGCGCAGGCCTGGTTGAATTGCGCCGAGGAGGCTCGGACCCGCTGGAGGTGAGGGTGGCCCATCTGTTGACGGTCGCGGGGGTCTTCGCCCATCCCGACGACGAGACCTGGGCGATGGGCGGGGCGTTCGCGATGCTGGTCCGCGCGGGCGTCCGCTGCGTGGTGTGGACGGCCACCCGCGGCCAGGCCGGCGAGATCGCCGCGGGGTCGAACGCCACGCGCGACACCCTGCCGAGGGTCCGCGAGGCCGAGGAGCGCGCGGCCATGCGCGTGGTCGGTGTGGAGCGGGTGGAGTTCGGCGACTTCCGCGACGGCGAGGTCGTGGCGGCCGGGCCGGCCGTGCTGATCGCCGCGGTCGGCTCGTTCCTCGACCGGGAGCTGCCGGACGTCGTCGTGACGATGGAGCCGGGCGGGGTCACCGCGCACCCGGACCACATGGCCGTCTCGCGGGCGGTGCAGGCGGCGTTCGTCGCCTACGCGGCCCGGGGCCGGGAGCGCCGTCCCCGGCTGTACTACTGGGGCGTGCCCGAGTCGGGGCTCGACCGCTACCGGGAGCTGGGCCGGGCGGCCGGGATCCAGCTCCCCGGGGAGAACGATCCCTACGGGCCTCGCGGGACCCCGGACGAGCAGTTCACCTGCCGGGTCGAGACCGCACCCGTCGCCGAGCTGACCTGGCGGGCGCTCCAGGAGCACCGCACGCAGGCGGGCGACCCGTCGTGGACGCTGCTGGGGCACGCCGACCAGTGGCGGGAGGTGTTCTCCCGGGCGGCGTACATCCGTGTCCGGCCCGTCCCGTCGGCCGGCGACCCACCCGAGTCGTCGCTGGTGGAAGCGTACGCCGGGGACGGTCAGGCGGTCGCGGAGGCGTCCCGCGCCGGCGGCTCGGGGTAGCGGTCCGGCTCGGCCAGGAACGCGTCGCGGCAGCCGGGACCGCAGAAGTACCAGGTGCGTCCCCGGACGGTCGCGGACGCGGTGGCGGCGGTCACCGCGACCGCCATGCCGCAGACGGGATCCAGGGCGCGCTCGGGCGCGGGCGTCCCGCCCGCCGCGCCGGCGGCCGCCCGCGCCCGCCCGCCGCCACCCGGCGCGGCGGCGGGACCCCGTCCGGCCGCCGTCCGGTGGCGCTCGGCGACGGACTCGGCGAGCACCGCCAGGGCGATCTCCTCCTGCGTCGCCGGGCCGAGGTCGAGCCCCGCGGGGGTCCGCACCCGCTCCAGGTCGGCCGCGGGCACGCCCTGCCCGGCGAGGAACTCCAGCACCTTGCGCCCCCGGGGCCGGCTGGCGACCAGCCCGACGTAGCCGGCGCCGGTCGCCAGCGCCGCCCGCAGCGCCGCCTCGTCGTAGCGGTTCATGGTGGCCACCACGATCGCGTCCTGCTGCCGGTAGCGCGCGGCGGCCAGCTCGGCGAGCGTGATCGTGGCGTCGGCGTCCGGCAGCAGCTCGCCCTGGCCGTCCAGGACCGCGGTCACGCGCTGGCCGAGCACCCCCGCCAGCCGCGCCAGCGCCCTGGCCACCGGGGAGGACCCCGCGACCACCAGCAGCGGCCGGGGCAGGCGCGGCTCGACGAACACGTCCAACCCCCCTTCGGAGGCGCAGGTGGTGCGCTCGGTCACGACGCCGGGCTGGGCGGGCTCGGCCGCGGCGCCGGGCGGCCGGATGCGGACCAGGCGCGCGGCGCCGTCGGCCAGTGCGTCCAGCGCCTCGCGCACCACGATCGGCTCGGAGCAGGAGCCGCCGACCCAGCCGTCCAGCCGGCCGTCGGCGTGGACCACGGCCCGGTCGCCGGCACGCGCGGACACCGGGCGGTCGACCCGCACCACCGTGGCCAGCGCGTGCGGCTCGCCGCCGCGCTCCAGCTCGGCCGCGCGCGCGAGCGGGTCGCCGCCGCCCAACGCTACCCGGTCCCGGCCGGCCCGGGCCCGCCGGGCGCGCCGCCGGCCCTGGCCGACTGGATCGCCTCCCAGACCCTGGCGGAGGTCACCGGCATCTCCAGGTTGCGGACGCCGAGGTGGCCGAGCGCGTCGACGACCGCGTTGACGAACGCCGCGGGGGAGCCGACCGTGGCCGACTCGCCGACGCCCTTGGCCCCGATCGGGTGGTGCGGCGAGGGCGTGACCGTCTCGAAGGTCTCGAACCGCGGGGTCTCCCACGAGGTCGGCAGGAGGTAGTCGGTGAAGTTCTGGCCGATGCAGTTGCCGTCCTCGTCGAAGGTGATCAGCTCCATCGCCGCGATCGCGAAGCCCTCGGTGAGGCCGCCGTGGATCTGGCCCTCGACGATCATCGGGTTGATCCGCACCCCGCAGTCGTCGACCGCGACCACGCGGTGCACCTTCCACTGGCCGGTCTCGGGGTCCACCTCGACGGCGACCATGTACGTGCCGAACGGGAAGGTCATGTTGGGCGGGTCGTAGTAGTGCACGCCCTCCAGGCCGGCCTCCATCCCCTCGGGCAGGTTGGTGTAGGCCGCGAAGGCGATGTCCTGGATGGTGGACGCGCGGTCGGGCGCGCCCTTGACGCTGAACCGGTCGCCGTGCCACTCGAGGTCCTCCTCGGCGGCCTCGAGCAGGTGGGAGGCGATCCTGCGGGCCTTGTCGCGCAGCTTGCGGGCGATCACGGCCGTGGCCGCGCCCGCGACCGGGGTGCTGCGCGAGGCGTAGGTGCCCAGGCCGTACGGCGTGTTGTCGGTGTCGCCGTACTGCACGAGCACGTCGGTGGCGGGGATGCCCAGCTCGGAGGCGACGATCTGGGCGAAGGTGGTCTCGTGGCCCTGGCCCTGGGTCTGCACGCCGATCTTGAGGATCGCCTTGCCGGTGGGGTGCACGCGCAGCTCGGCCGAGTCGAACATCTTGATCCCGGCGATGTCGTAGTCCTTGTGGTTGCCGGCGCCGACGACCTCGGTGAAGCTGGCGACGCCGATGCCCAGCAGCCGGCCCTGCTCGCGCGCGGCGGCCTGCTCGGCGCGCAGGTCCTCGTAGCCGAGCTTGTCCATGGCCAGCCGCATGGCCGCGTGGTAGTCGCCCGAGTCGTACACGAACCCGGTCGCCGACCGGTAGGGGAACTGCTCGGGCCGGATGAAGTTGCGCAGCCGCAGCTCCGCCGGGTCGATGCCCAGCTCGGCGGCGGCGTTGTGCACCAGGCGCTCGATCAGGTAGCTGGCCTCGGTGACCCGGAACGAGCAGCGGTAGGCGACGCCGCCGGGGGCCTTGTTGGTGTAGGCGCCCTCGGCGGTGACGTGCGCGACCGGCAGGTCGTAGGAGCCGGTGACGATGTGGAAAAGGCCGGCCTTGCACTTGGTCGGCTGGGCGTCGGCGAAGAACGCGCCGTTGTCGCTGACCAGGCGGACCCGCAGCCCCAGCATCCTCCCCTCGCGGGTCAGCGCCAGCTCGCCGCGCATGTGGTAGTCGCGGGCGAAGCCCGTCGAGATGAGGTTTCCTGTCCGGTCCTCGATCCACTTGACCGGCCGGCCGAGCAGCAGGGAGGCGGCCGTGGCGACCACGTAGCCGGGGTAGATCGGCACCTTGTTGCCGAAGCCGCCGCCGATGTCGGGGGTCTTGATGCGGATGTTCTGCTCGGGCAGGCCGGCCACGATCGCGAACAGGGTGCGGTGCGCGTGCGGCGCCTGCGAGGTCATGTGGAGCGTCGCCCGGCCGGTGGCCGGGTTGACGTCGGCGACGATCCCGCAGGTCTCCAGCGGGGAGGGGTGGCAGCGCGGGTAGTGGGTGTCCAGCTGGACCACGACCTCCGCCTCGGCGAACGCGCGCGCGGTCGCCTCGGCGTCGCCCGCCTCCCAGCGGTAGCAGCGGTTGTCGGCCTGGCCCTCCTTGTCGTCGCGGATCAGCGGGGCGTCCGGCTCCAGCGCCCTGAAGGGGTCGACCAGGACGGGCAGCTCCTCGTAGTCGACGTCGATCAGCTCGAGCGCGTCGTGGGCGACGTAGCGGTCCTCGGCGACGACGCAGGCGACCTCCTGGCCCTGGAAGCGGACCTTGTCGGTGGCCAGCACCGCCTGGGTGTCGCCCGACAGCGTCGGCATCCAGGCGAGGTTGTGCTGCGCCAGCAGCTCGCCGGTGACGACCGCGACGACCCCGGGCAGCGCGGCCGCCTGGCTGGTGTCGATCGAGGCGATGCGCGCGTGCGCGACCGGGCTGCGCAGGATGGCCATGTGCAGCATCCCGGGCAGCTGGACGTCCTCGACGTAGGTGCCCTTGCCGCGGATGAAGCGGTCGTCCTCGCGGCGCCTGAGGCTGTGGCCGATCCCGGCGACCTCGTGCTCCTGGACCGTCGTCATGCCGTCGGCCTCCCCTCGCGTGCCAGCTCCGCGGCCCGGCGGACCGCCTTGACGATGTTCATGTACCCCGTGCAGCGGCAGACGTTGCCGCTCAGCTCCCAGCGGATCTCGTCCTCGTCCGGGTCGGGGCTGCGCTCCAGCAGCGCGGCGGAGGTGAGCATCATGCCCGGGGTGCAGAAGCCGCACTGCAGGCCGTGCTCGGACTTGAACGCCTCCTGGACCGGGTGCAGCCCGCCGTTGCCGCCCTGCAGCCCCTCGACCGTGGTGACCTCGCGCCCGTCGGCCTGGACGGCCAGCACCGTGCACGACTTCACCGGCACGCCGTCGAGCAGCACCGTGCAGGCGCCGCAGCCCGAGGTGTCGCAGCCCACGTGCGTCCCGGTGAGCTGCAGGTGCTCGCGCAGCCAGTGCACCAGCAGCAGCCGCGGCTCCACCTCCGCGGTCCGGGGCACGCCGTTCACAGTCGCGCTGATCTCCACAGCTTTTCCTCCTTCTGCGGCCGGATCCCGAAGGCTGCCGGTCAGGTCAGGCGGCCCGGGCGGCGTCGAGCGCGCGGGCCAGGCCGCGACGCACGAACGTCGAGACGACCGCGCGCTTGTACGCCGCCGACCCGCGGACGTCGCTGCCGGGGTCGGCCGCCCCGGCGGCCAGGCGGCCGGCCTCCTCGAACGCCTCGGGTGTGGGCTCGGCGCCGGCGAGCGCCTGCTCGGCGGCGGTCGCGCGGATGTTCTGCGGGCCGACGGCGGTGAGCGCGATCCCCGCCCGCGCGACCCGGCCGGAGCCGTCCAGCTCCAGGTGCACCGCGGCCGCGACGGTGGCGAAGTCGCCGACCTTGCGCTCCAGCTTGAGGTAGGTCCCGCCGGCCGGGCCCGCCGGCAGGGGCACGCGGACCTCGGTGAGGACCTCGGTCGGCTCCAGCGCCGTGGTGAACGGGCCGGTGACGAAGTCGGCGGCGGGGATCGTGCGCTCACCTCCGGCGCTGCGGGCCACCAGCTCGGCGCCGAGCGCGATCGCCACCGACGCCCAGTCGCCCTGCGGGTCGGCGTGGGCGAGCGAGCCGCCCATGGTGCCGAGGTTGCGCACCAGCGGGTCGGAGATCATCGGCGCGGCGTCGGCGACCGCCCCGAAGCGGCCCTTCAGCCAGGCCGTCCGCGCCAGCTCGGCGTGCCGGGTCATGGCGCCGATGCGCAGCCGGCCGTCGGTCTCCTCCAGGCCGTCCAGGCCCGGCACCCGGTTGAGGTCGACCACCAGCTCGGGGGCGGCGAAGCGCAGCTTCAGCAAGGGGATCAGGCTCTGCCCGCCGGCGAGGACCTTGGCGTCGTCGCCGTGCTCGGCGAGGACCGCCAGGACCTCCTCCAGGGTGCGCGGTGCGGTGAAGTCGAACCTGCTGGGGAACACGGCCACCTCCGGCGACGATGCCTGGGGACTCAAGAGGACCGGTCAGAGGGTCGGGGCGCAGCGCGGCCAGGTGCAGCAGAACAACCGACCTGGCTCATTCTCAGTTCCGCATCTCTGCACGTCAATGCCTCCGTCCACCGCCCGGCGCGGTCACCGGCCCGCGTCGCGCAGGTAGGCCGCGATCGCGCTGAGGTCGCGCGGGCCGAGCCCGGCGGCGATCGCGGCGTCGACGATCCGCCGGTTGGCGGCCGCCTGCTCCACGGGCGTTCCGGTGCGCCCGGCCAGGTCCAGGACCAGGCCGAGGTCCTTGGCGACCAGGCTGAGGCTGAACGCGACCGGGGTGTCGTCGGGGTGCTCGAACGCCTGGCGCTTGTACAGCACGAACGGCGCGGCGACCGCGCTGCCGGCGAAGACCTCGTAGGCCGCGGCGCGCTCGACGCCGGCCCGCTCGGCGAGCACCAGCGCCTCCGCGAGCGCCTGGTTGAGCCCGATCACGATGGTGTTGACCGCCAGCTTCATGGTCGCGCCCGCGCCCTGCGCGCCGACGTGGAAGACGCGGCCGGCGAGCACGTCGAGCACCGGCCGCGCCCGCCGGAGCGCGCCGGCGTCCCCGCCGACCATGAAGGTCAGCTCGCCGCGCTCGACGAGCTGGACGCTGCCGGACACCGGGCCGTCGAGCAGGGCCGCCCCCCGCTCGGCGACCAGCGGGGCGACCGCGTGGACCGTGCGCGGGTCGATGGTGCTGGTGTCCACGACCACCCCGCCCGGCCGCAACCCGGCCGCGAGGCCGTCGGGGCCCGCGTAGGCCGCCCGCACCGCCGCGTCGTCGGCCAGCGAGCACAGCACCACGTCCGCCCGGCCGGCGGCGTCGCGCGCGCTGGCGGCGACCGTGGCGCCGGTCCGCCGCGCGACCGCCTCGGCCCTGGCCGCGGTCCGGTTGAAGACCACCACGTCGGTGCCGGCCCGGCGCAGCGTGCCCACCATCGCGCCGCCCATCCGCCCGGTGCCGACGACCGCCACCGTCGGGTTGCTCCCCATGCCGCGCCCGCCTCCCGTCCTGGACCGTGCCGGGCTGCCACGCTAGAGCAGCAGCCAGCCGCCGTCGACGTGCAGGTTGTGCCCGTTCATCGACGGGTTCTCCAGCAGGAAGGCGACCGCGCCCACGATGTCCTGCATGGTCACGTTGCGGGCGGTGGGGGTGCGCTCGCGGACCGGTGCGAGCGCCGCCTCCCCACGTCGGCTCCAGAAGGGGCTGTCGCCGACGATCCCCGGGTGGATCGCGTTGACGCGGATCGGGGCCAGCTCGACCGCGAGCGTGCGGACCAGGCCCGCGATCCCGCCGTTCACGGTGGTGACGGTGGTGGAGCCCGGGTAGGGCCGGTCCTTGGCCAGCCCGCCGAACAGCACCACCGAGCTGTGCTCCTCCATCCGCGGCAGCAGCGCGTGCACCACCTCGGTGTAGCCGACCAGCTTCATCGTGACCAGGTGGCCGGCGCGCTTGAGGTCGTACCCGCGGACGCTGTTGCTGTCGCGGTCGATGGCCGCCAGCACGAGGTCGCCGACCGGGCCGACCCCCGACAGCGCCGCCGCGATCCCCTCCGGCCGGGCCAGCTCCAGCCCGATCCCGACCGTCCACCCGCCGACCTCGCGGGCCACCGCCTCCGCCCGCTGCGGGTCGCGCCCGGTGAGGACGACGTCGCGGCCCTGGGCGGCGTAGGAGCGCGCGATCTCGAGCCCGATGCCGGAGGTGCCTCCGACCACCACGACGCTGCCGGGTTCCGGCATCGCTCACTCCTCTCCGAGGCGCCGCGCCCGGCCCGGCGCGAGGCCGGCGCGGAGGTAGTCCCAGTCGCGGGTGAACCGGTAGGAGTGGCGCGCCGGCGGCTGGGGCGCCTGCGTCTCCAGCCAGCGCACCGGGCGGTCCGCGGGGTTGGTGAACCCGTGCACGCAGCCGACCCCGGCCCAGGCGACGTCGCCGGCGACCAGGCGGTGGCGCTCGCCGTCGAAGCTCGCGTCGACCTCGCCGTCGAGGATCAGGTAGGTCTCCTCGAACGGGTGGTCGTGGGTGCCGGTCCCGCCGCGCGGCACGTACTGCACCATGAACATGGTCGACAGCTGCGCCCCGAGGTCGCCGTCGACCATCATCTTCACGGTGATCCCGGCGTACAGCAGCAGCGCCGTGCGCATGCTGGCCGAGACCGCGAGCTGCTCCCTGGACTGCTTGTCGGGGTCCATGTTCGCCGGCTCGATGTGCCCGAACGAGCGCGTGCGCGGGTCGCGGACGTCGACGGGGGCCGGGGCGACGGCTGGCAGCGGCGGGACCGGGAAGGTGTCGCCGCCGTGGCGCGCGCGCGGCTGCGGCGCGAGCATGTCGGCCCAGACGGCGCCCGCGCCGCCCGGGTTGCGCCAGGCGTGCGGCACCCCGACCGGCAGCAGCCCGTAGTCGCCCGGGCGCAGCACGACCGCGCCCTCCGGGGTGTCGACCACGACCTCGCCCTCCAGGACGTGGACGCTCTCCTCGTAGGAGTGCACGTGCGCGGCGACCTCGCCGCCGGGGTCCAGCGCGCAGACGCCGAAGCCGGTGTGCACCGCGCCCGCGTCCTCGTCCACCAGCGACCGGCGGCGGAAGCCCTTGCCGGCCGCGACCGTGTGGTCGGGCCGCGCCGGGCCGCCCTCGCCGGCCCGGCGCACCAGGTACCTGGCGGTCATGCCTGCTGCCGCTGCCGCTGCTCGACCTGCTCGACCAGGTGGTCGCGGGAGGCCTCGACCAGCCGGCGCGCGTTGCCGACGTCCGCCAGCAGCCTGCCGGCGCGCTTGTGGACCTTGCCGTCGATGATCACCGTGTCGACGTTGGACACGTCCGCGCACAGGGTGACCGCCGCCACCGGGTCGATCACCGGCGCGACATTGAGCCCGGACGCGTCGATCACCACCACGTCGGCCTTCTTGCCGGGCGTGAGCGAGCCGGTGCGGCCCTCCAGCCCGACGACGTGGGCGCCGTTGATCGTGGCCATCTCGAGGGTCTGGCGCGCGGTCAGGGTGCTCTCGGGCGCGTCGACGTCGGCCTCCCACGCGGCCGCCAGGGTCTTCCACCGCTCGCCGCCGAACGCGCAGCGCATCTGCGTGAACATGTCGCCCGGCACGGTGGTCACGACGTCGATCGACAGGCTCGGCCGCAGGCCGTGCTCGAGCGACTTCATCACCGGTGGCCAGCCGTGGCCCATCTGCATCTCGACCTGCGGCGCGATCGAGATGGTGCCGCCGGACTCGGCCACCAGGCGCCACTCCTCGTCGCTGAAGTAGCAGCAGTGGATGTAGGTCGTGTCCGGCCCGAGCAGGCCGAGGCCGTCGAGCATCTTGATCATGCCGAACCGGCCGGCGACGCGGCCCATGCCGACGTGGACGGTGATCGGGATGCCCAGCTCGCGGGCCAGCCCCCACTCCGAGCGCACGACGTCGTCCTTGCAGAACCCGGGCCCGCGGGTCGCCAGCGCCATCGTCAGCAGTCCGTCGTCGGAGGAGAAGTACCGCTCGCGCACGCGCCGGACGTCCTCGCCCGGCACCGCGATCGTGCTCTGGAACCAGTAGTCGGCCAGGGAGGTGTTGGCGCTGCCGTAGGCGTACTGCGCGCGGATGCCGGTCTCCTTGAGCGCGCCGACCGCGGCGTCGGGGTGCTCGGGGGTGTTGTTGATGTGCGACCAGTCGACCAGGGTGGTGATGCCGGCGTTGATGCACTCCAGGGAGCCGGCGAGGTTGCTGGCGTAGACGTCCTCGGGCCGGTACACCGGCGCGAACGTGTCCAGCACCTCCACGAAGTAGTCGTCGAGGGTCGCGTTGGGCGCGCAGCCCCGGATCGCCGCCTCCCAGGTGTGGCGGTGGGTGTCGATGAAGCCGGGGATCACGATGTCGCCGTCGACGTCGATCACCTCGGCGTCCGCGGCGACCCCCGGCGCCACGGTGGCGATCGTGTCCCCTTCGATGAGGACGTCCCCCTGCAGTTCGCCGAGCTCCGGGTCCATCGTCACCACGTACCCGCCGCGGAGCAGCAGTCGGTCCCCCATGGCCATCCCCCTTGATCGGCCGGGGACCCGCAGTCTGCTCAGGTCCCCCGGGCCCCCCTTCGGCTCCGG
>Ga0126377_10000158_pt1 | contig 37239 bp, 52 predicted proteins | sample PanSoiMetPlot_22_FD_92647 | JGI IMG/M metagenome (GOLD analysis project Ga0126377, IMG submission 92647) | Tropical forest soil microbial communities from Panama - MetaG Plot_22 | ecosystem: Environmental > Terrestrial > Soil > Tropical forest > Bulk soil | place: Panama | collected 2016-02-17 | reverse complement strand
TGTGTCGTCCAAGCGGATCATCTGGCGATCGGAAGGCCCCCTACCGTCTCGGGCCGCCCCGCCTTCGGTCGTCGTCCGTCCGTCCGAATATCCAGCAATAGCGGACTATTTGGACGGCGGCCCCCGCCCTGAAACTGCCCGCCCTGAAACTGCCGGCGGCCGGCCGGCGGGCGGCCTACCTGCGCTGGGGTAGTGGTGCACGGCTCGGGTAGGTCCATTGGGCCTTTGCCGCATCGCCAGGCTCATTCATTGCGTGGCATGCAGCGGCTTACACAGCTGGGCCTTGCTGGCTCATCGGCCTAATGGTTGACCAGCAATACGGCTAGCGCTCCGAGCAGGAACCCGATGGTGGTGCCGCACACCAGGCCGGCAGCGAAGCTGCTCAGGTCAAGCCATGCTCGGCCTGGGTCTTCAGGGTGTGGCAGCGCTGGCACAGCGTCTGAAGGTTGGCCTTGTCCAGGCGTGCGCCGCCTTGGGTGAGCGGCACCACGTGATCGACGACACGGCCAGGGCCTGCGCACCATGCACACTCCGGGTGGGCTGCGATGTGCGCTGTGGCCAGCTTCCGCCAGGCGTAGTCGTAGCCGCGCGCAGCTGGGCTGGGGCGTAGGTCGGGGGTGCGCCGTGGCCCATGCTCGGGGCAGCTGCCCCCTGCCGGCACCCGCCGGGGGCACCCCGGTGTAGGGCACACCCCGGGTGGTGCTGTGGGCATACCCGCCCCCTACCTGCTGCACCCCCGCCCGGTGCAGCCGCTACTCCCGCTTGGCACATCTTGCACGATGCTGCACATGCTGTCCAGGCGTTGGCCCTGGTCGGCGGTGGTGTTGGTGCTTTGGTGTCAGGCCAGCATCTCGGGCGGCGCACCCAGGTAGCGCAGCACCGCCCGGTACACCTGGTCGGTGCTGCCCATGGGCCAGGGGGTGTGCTCCCACAGGATGTGGGTGGCACGGTCCTCGCTGTAGCTGCGGGGCAGGCCCATGGCCACGCAGGCCACGTCCACGATGTCGATGCCGCACATCGGTTCGTGGCTGAGCGGCGGCAGGTCACGGGGCCAGGGCGGTAGCTCGCTCATGGCAGCGCCTGGCATAGCTCGCACGCCGGGTAGGGCACCGGCTTGTCCTCGGCTGGGGTGAACGTGCAGCGGCGGTGGCCGGCGGCGTCGAACAGGTGCACACCGCAACCCTCGCATAGGTAGCAGCCGGGCACGGGCGGCAGGTCGCTGGCGTCGTGGTCCCACAGGTCACGCACGCAGTCCCGGCAGAAGTCAGCCACCGGGCCGCCAGCCCTTGGCCCACTGGGTGCGGTGCATGGGGCACTCGCCCACCGGGGCCTCCATCAGGGCCTCGACGCAGCCGTAGGCCATGGTGCGGGGGTTGGCCAGCTGGCGGTCGCACAGGGGGCACAGCCAGGGCAGCGGGGGCGGGGTCATGCGGGTGCCCACCACTTGCTGCGGTGGGCGCCGTCTTCGGCGGGCTGGTGGTCGAAGCGGCGTGCCCCGGGGCACCACACGGGCGCCAGCTGGTTGCGGTCGCCGCGGCGGTAGTGCTCGCGCACCATGTAGCCCAACCGCAGGGTGGGCTGGCCGCGCAGCAGGCGGCCGCATTCGCTGCACCGCACGGGTCGGCTCATAGGCGACTGGTACTTCGTCATCGTGGCCTCCTATCGGGTCCAGGTACGTGCACCCGCCAGCGTCCGCTGCGGGCGTAGCTGGCGGCCTCGTCCGGCTGGGGGATGCGCCCCGTGCGCCGCACGAACTCGTAGGCCGCTTCGCACAGCCGCACCGGGCGGGGTAGCCGGCCGCCCACGTCTCCCAGGTGGGTGGCCGCGTGGTTGGCGCCGCCGGCCGCGCACGGCAGGCAGGGCGGCGCCTGGTCCTCGTCGGGGGTGACCAGCCGGGCCACTTGGGCCAGGTGGCCTTGCACCCGGTTGAGGGCGTCGAGGGTGGCTTCCAGGTCGGCTAGGGCGCCCATGGTGTGGCGGCGGTGGGCGTCGGCCAGCTGGCCGTGGTCAGCCACGTCGGCCAGGGCTACGGCAGCTGCTGCGGTGCGGTCGCTGACGGTGCTGCCGCGGGGCTGGTAGCCGTTGCCGTGGCCGTAGCCGTCGGGCACCAGGGTGCCGGCACGCTCGCGGTACAGGGCGGCCACCATGCGGTGCTCGATGGCGTACCAGTCGGTGCGGCGCAGGGCGGCGAACCAGCGGGCCAGCTGGCCCCGGGTGGGCTGGCTGCTGGTCACTGCGGCCACTCCGGCCTACTTGGCACGCTGGGTGACTGCGGCCACTCCGGCCTACTTGCAGCCGTCCCTGGCCGTCCCCTGTGGACAACCCTGTGGGCAACCACTCGTTGTGGCCGGGTTTCACTCCGGCCTCTATCCGGGAGAAGGCCGGAGTGGAAAGTGGCCGGAGTGAACGCACGCTGCGTAGCCGTCATGGCCGGTCCTCCGGGGGCAGCAGCTGCCACGTTGTGTGGTGGTCCTTGCCGGTGCCGGTGCGCCTGATGCTCACCCCGGCCCGCTCGGCCGCCTTGCGCAGGGTGCGTTCGTCATAGCCCTCATGGCGGCCCAGCATGCGCACCTCCCGGCCGCTCACGGGGCCGTCGCTCAGCAGCCCTTGCAGCCACAGGGCGGCGTCGTCCAGCTGGGTGCCGCCCCGGGCCGGCCGCCACTGCACCAACTCGTCGGCGGTGATGTCGCTGGTGCCCTGCCAGGTGATGCGCCCGGCCCGCCACATGGGGTCGTTCACGATGCCGTAGTTGAGCGCCCGGGGCAGCTGGGCCACGTTCGACTTCACCACCGCCAGCACCCGCCGTTGGCGCTCGTCGTCGCGGGGGTCGAACGCGGCGGCCAGCACGGTGCGGGCGGCGCCCGTGATGCCGATGCTGCCCCCGCCCCGGTACACGGCCGGCCCGCTGCCGCCCTTGTTCAGGTGGCGGATCAGCAGGAACGTGGCCCCGGTGGCGTCGGCTACGTCGCCCATGGCGTGCAGCACCTGGCGCACGTCCTGGTCCTTCCAGGAGTTGATCTGGGAGGCCAGGTAGGCGAACAGCACGTCGATGATGACCAGCTGCGCCTTGGTGGCGGCGATGTGGTGCACCAGCCGGTCGAGGTCGGTGGGCAGCTGCGGTAGCCGTTGGCGCAGCACGCCTTGGTCGTCGCGGTACAGCACCCGCTCTAGGGCGGTCACCCGGGCACGGTCGGCGCCGGCCGCGACCAGCCGCGGCCCCACGGTGTCGGCTAGGCCGTCTTCGGCGGTGAGCAGTAACACGGTGCCGGGATCGCGTTGGGCGTCGGCGGGTTCGCCGGGCATGGGCGCCCCGGTGCTCACCCGGGCGGCGAGCTCGATGGCAACGGTGGACTTGCCGCAGCCGGGGTCACCGTCGAGCAGGGCCAGCTTGCCGCGGGCCAGCCAGCCCTCCCACAGCCAGTTGATGCGGGCCAGGGGCAGCTGGTCCATGCGGCGGACCTCCGCGGGGCGGGCCGGCTCAGGCTCAGGCTCAGGTTGAGCCTCGGGCCACCAGGCGGCCGGCTGGAAGTCTTCGAAGCCGCCGCCCTGGGCGAAGTGGTCGTACGCGTCCTTGCCCCGGTCGCTCTCGACCACGCTCACCCGCTGGCACACCTGCACCAGGTCGCGGGCACAGGTGAGGGCGTGGGCGCGGCCGGCGTCGTCGCGGTCGGCCACGATGATGACCCAGCCGCCTTCCAGGTCGCCCGCGAACACGTGGCGCCACTTGCCGGCGCCGCCGGGCACGGTGGTGGCGCACTCTTCCCGGTCGGTCAGGGCCTTGGCGTCCTTCTCGCCCTCGACCAGGTACACGGGCCGCCCGGCGGCTACCGCGGCTCGCACGGCCGGCAGGTTGTACAGCACCTGGGGCACACCCTTGATGTTCCACAGCCAGCCGCCGGCCCCGTCAGGCCGCCGCAGCCGGAAGTCCTTGGGCACGTACCGCACCTTCTGGAACAGCAGCGTGCCCTCCACGTCGGTGTAGTCGTAGGTGGCCACCAGGCTGCGCTGGTCTGGGTCATGGTCGGCTTCGGGCAGCAGGTCGAACCAGTCGAGGCCCAGGGCGCTGAGCACGGCCTCGGGGGCGCAGCCGGCGTGGCAGTGCACCAGCACGCGGCCGTCGTCGCCGCGGCCCACGCTCAAGCTGGCCCGGCTGTCGTCGTGGGCGGGGCAGCAGGCGGTGAAGCTGTCGCCGTTGCCGCGGGCGCCGGGCAGCTGACGTAGCCGCTCGTAGGTGGCGTCGAGATGGCGGCCCATCATGCGGCCTCCTGGCAGCTGGCCGCCCACGGCACCCGCACCCCCAACTCCCACCAGGGCAGGCCGGCGTCACGCATCACGGCCTCCACGTGGCTGGTGCCGGGCCGCCACGTGACCCGCGCCCAGTCCCAGTAGCTGCCGGCCGGCAGCGTGGCCTCGGCATCGGTCATCAGCGGCAGGTGCCCCCATCCGTAGGGTGGCCCCACAGGCCCCCCAGGCATGCTGTGAGCGCCCGCGGGCGCCTGGGGTGGGTTGTGGGGGCCGGCGGCGCTGTAGCGGGCCTCAGGGGCCACCAGGGGCGCCCTACGGCCTCGGCGCCACACCTGGTAGTGGGCGTGGCACATGCCCCGGGCGTGGTGGGGGTTGTCGCAGCCCAGCACCTGGCACAGCCGGCGCCCCGTCATGGCTCGTCCGGTACGTACAGCCCCAGGGCGGTGGCACCTTCGGCCAGGCGCAGGTACGCCACCGCCGCGGTGAGCATGGCGGCCAGCTGGCGCTCGCTCATCACGGCGATGCACCGGCCGCCCCGGCGCCGCACCCACAGCAGGCCGTAGGGCGCCCGGGCGCGGGCCTGCTGGTCGGCCAGGGCCGGTAGCTTGCGAGACAGGGCCGACGACAGGTTCTCGATGGCGGTCACCTGCACGCAGGTGTACGGCACGCCTTCCAAGTCGCCGGTGTCGTCGGCCCTGCCTTCTTGCTGCCGGCGGCGCACGGGCCAGCCGGTGGCGTCCGCCAAGCGAGTAGCGGCCTCCACTTCGGCTCTGCGGCCCTTGCGCTGCGCGGGCGTGACCATCAGGCGGCCGGTGTGCGGTCGCCGTTGGGCGACGGCTCGTCGGGGGCAGGTTCCAGCAGCTGCTGCACCAGGGTCAGCTGTGCGGTCAGCATCGTCTCGGTGGCCCGTTGCGCGGCGTCGATGAGCCGGTCGGCTTGGCTGTCCCGCAGGCCGGGCCGCACCTCAAGGAGGCCGTCGCGGGTGAGCCGGCTGGCGGCGTCCTTGACGGCCCACAGGGCCTGGGCGCGGCGGGCCTCACGCACCACGGCGGGGTCGGTGTTGGGCTTCGCCAAGATCGACCACCGGCTGCCGGCGCCGTACTGGTGGCAGGCCACCACGTAGCGGGTGGCGCCCTCGCGCCGCTGGCACAGCCGGTACTCCTGTAGCAGCTGGCTCATGCGCGGCGTGTCCACGTGGGCCAGGCCGGCCAGGGTGGCGGCCCGGAAGCCTTCGGGGTCGAGGCCGCGGGCGGCCATGCGGGCCACGTAGGCGTCGAGGGCGGCGTCCACCAGGGCCACCGCCTGGTTGACGGCCGGGGCCGCGGTCACAGCGCCACCCCGTGCGCCCCCAAGAACTCCCGGTCATCGTCGGACCAGTGGGGCGGCTCGCCCGGCGTCTCGGCCTTGAACATGGCCAGGTACCGCTCGACCTTGGCCACAGCTTCACCCACCTGGCGGGCGTCACCCGGGCCGTACAGGTCGAGGCCCAGGATGGCCTGGCCGATCTCGGCGGCGGCCTGGCGTAGGTGGTGGGCGATGGGGTCGATGCCCAGCGCCTTGCCGACCGCGGCCGCGGCCCGCTCGCCGGCCTGGTCCACGGCGGCCTTGTCGGCGGCGGTCTCGAGACGGTCACGCTCACGGATGGCCTCGCGGGCCGCCTTGGCCAGGGCCGGGCTGGCCTTGATGGCCGCGGCCACGGCCCGGGGGTTGGCGGCCACGTCCAGCACCTTGCTGGCGCCTACGCCGTCGACGGCGGCCTGGGCGGTGAGGGCGTCGCGCAGCTGGGGGTTGCCCACCAGGCGGGCGGCGGCCGGCACGGGTGGCCACGGCACGTCAGGCAAGGTGGCCGGCACACCGGGGCGGGCGGGCATGGCCTTGGCGTTGTCGATGGCCCACTGCCAGCAGCTGTAGTAGTGCCGCACCGAGTCGGTGCGCCGCAGGCCCGGCAGGCCCAGCTGGGCGAAGCCGTTGATGCTGTAGGGCGGGCCGGCCGACGACAGCTGCACGTTGCCGGGGGTGACGTAGGCCCACACGATGGCGGCCCGCTCCCAGCCGGCGCTGGTGGCCACGTGCTCTAGCTCGCCCAGGCGGGCCTCGGCGCCGTCCATGGTGGCCGGCACGGTGATGGTGGTCATGGTTGCGCTTCCTTCCGGTCGGGGACGTGGATGTCCACGTCCCAGTCGTCGTGCGCCAGGCGGGTGAGCACCGCCACCCGGGCGCCCTTGCTGATCGACGCCCGGTAGCGGTGGTGGCCGGCGTCGTCGTCCTCGACGCGGTCAAGGGCCATGCGGCCCATCCGCACGTCGGCCAGCAGGGTGCTGAGCCGCAGCCGCTCGTCCAGGGTCATGTCGTTGACGGACTGCGTGGGCGGCTGCTCGACCAGGTGCCGGGACGTGTACGTGGCCATCACGCCCAGGGCGTGGCGCAGGCCCTCGCGCTGCTCGGTGGTGGCGTCGGGCCAGGTCTTGGTGGCCTCGGCCATGACGCGCCGCCGGGCCACTTCGGGGTCGGTGGTGCTGGCCGGCGGGGGCGCCATGCCTTTGCCCTCAGGTGCAGGTGCAGGCTCAGGCTCAGGTCGAGGTTCGGTGATCTCGCCCGTCTCGGGGTCCACGCCGCTGGTGGGCAGCGGGCCGCGCAGCTTGTGGGGCGGCTGCTCACGCAGCTGGGCCAGCTGGTCCTCCACGCTGGGGCCGGCGGGTAGGTCGGGCACGGGGGTGAGCGTGGGGGCGGGGGAGTGGGCCTGACCTTCCGCCCCTCCGGCGCTGTCGGCTGCTGGCAGCGCCTGAGCCGTGGGCGCTCCCACTAGCTCACGGAAGGTCAGGCCCAGGTCGAGCACGGGCACCACGTAGTGCTGCGTGACGATGTCGCCCTTGTCGTCCAGGCGCTTGGCCACCCGCTGGTCGATGCGCAGCTGCGCCTCCAAGAAGCGGCCCTGGGCGGCGGCCCGGTTGATGATGTCCACCACCCCGGCCAGTTCGGTGGCGGCGTAGTAGCCGTGGCTCTCCAAGCGCCACAGGCTGAACCCCGGCAGCTGGGGCACCATCACGCTGGCCCGGGTGCAGGGGCTGCACGCCCGGTTGTCGGGGTCGCACAGGCAGGGGCTGTCGCTCAGGTGTTCGTGGTGGCCGTCGCAGCGCCGCTGGCACCCCCCGGCCGACCACATCTCGTACCACTGGCTGAACCCCAGGTCGGTGGGCGGCACCACCACGGTGATGGCGGCGGCCTCGATGGTCACCTGCCACTGGGGGCCGGCGGGGCTGTCCCAGGGGGTGACCTTGCCACCCCACAGGGCCGCGGCCGCGTCGATGGCGGCCCGGTCGGCGGACGTGAACCGGAACGTGTTGAGCGCCGCCGGGTAGGCGTTGCCGCGGGCGCTGACCCGCTGCTCCCCCAGGCGGATGCGCCCCGCTTCACGCAGGCGCCGCTGTAGCCCGATGATGGGCATGGCCGTCACCTCCCAGGTCAAGTGGCTGGCCCATCACCGACTTGGAGTCGTGCTTGAGCCAGCGGTACACGTCGATGGCGTGCAGGAACGCCCGCCAGGCCCGGTCGTCCAGCAGCACCGGGTAGGCGTGGCAGTGCTCGGGCGTGATGTACACGCACAGGCCGGCCTCCACCGGGGGCACGGCGATCGACTGGTCGCGCTCGGCGGCGCTGAGGGCGTAGTACCGGGGGTAGAAGCTGCGCTCCACCCGCCGGGCACGGAACAGGGCCGCCCACTCGGCCCGCTGGTAGGCCACCAGCTGCAAGGCCACCTGCTCGGGGTAGGGCCGCCGGGGCCGCCCGTCGCGATCCCAGCTGTCGTAGTGGGTCTTGTAGTCGATGAGGAACGGCACCCCCGCCACCCGGGCGATGGCGTCGAGCGTGCCGGCGTAGCCCCGGGTGGGGCTGTACACGGTCAACTCGGCGGCCAGGTAGTCGGGCTGGGCCTGCTGCAACCAGGCGTCGGCCTGGTCGAGCATGAGGCCCACCATCTTGGGGTCGGCGTCGCCCACCATGCGCAGGTCGCTGCCGGCGGGCCGGGTGCCGGTCAGCGCCCACTGCTCTAGGGCGTCGTGCACGGTGCTGCCGTTGTCCCGGTTGACCTTGGCGTTGGCCTCGTGCCGGCGGGCGATCCAGTCGCTGGCTTCGCCCGGGGTCATGCCGGCCCACACGTCACGCCGGTTGACGGCGATGGTGGCGGCGCCCCGCCGCGCCCACCACACCAGGCCATCGCTGCTGCCGCCGTTGGCGGCGCTGATGATGCTGGTGACGCTCAGGCACAGCTGGTCGTCAGGCTCGGCGGCCCCCACCGACACGGTGCCCGGGTGGTCCATCATGGCCGGCGGCCCTCCCGCAGGGCCTCGCGGGCGGCGGTCAGCTGGCGGCGGGCTTCGGCGGGGTCGGTGCGGCCGTAGGCGCCGTCAACGCGGCCGTGCCGCCGGGCCGGTGGCTCGGGCAGGGCCGCCAGGTAGCGCTCCACCGCGCAGGACAGTTCCTGCACGAGCCGCAGCACGCCGGAGGGCGTCGGGGTTGGCCCCTCCGCCTCGATCGTCACCGTGGTGGTGTCCGTGCCGATCTGCCACTGCTGCCGTATCCAGTTGCGCTGTGCCAGGTTGCGCTCCATGGCCCCTCCGTAGGTGGTTGCGCACTAGTCGAGCCAGGCTGGCTAGCTCGGGGCTGTCCTTGATGCGGGCCGGCAGGCCCCGGGCTTCGGCGGTGGCCAGTAGGCGGGCCACGGCCTGGTCCTCGCTGGCGGTCACGCCGCACCCCGGCGGCGCCGGTCGGGGGCGTACACCTCGGCCACGTCGATGGCGCCCAGGTTGGCCAGGCGCCACACCACGTCCGGGTCGGGGAAGCTGGCCCCGCACTCGTAGCGGCTGATCGTTCGCCCCGTGATGCCGCCCACTTCGGTGGCTAGCTCGCACTGGGTCAGCGCGTGCAGCCGCCGGTAGCCCCGCAGCTGCCGGGCCAGCCGGTTGCACAGCACCGTCATGGCGGGCCTAGCCCTCGACTCGACCATCACAGCCCCACCTCGCTTTCTGTGGCGGTGGTCACGAGTGGCGGCGATCGTCGCACACACGGCACTGAGTCGGCCACCGACCGTCAGTTATCGACAGGCTGAGGGTGACGTTTCCGTGAACGTCGAGGTCGCCCGCGCCTCATCCACAGGGTTATCCCCAGTGGGGCCACAGCCCTCGACCGCGCGCGCAGACGCCGCACGTCCAACAACGCGCGCGGTTCACAAGCGGCTACCGCCTAGTCCGGGTTGACCGCCCTAGCGAACGCGGCTCACGCTCGGTGGGGTCAGGCCACACCCCACCCGACCAAGGAGGGCTGAGGCCGGGCCGGCCGTTGGTCAGCGGTTGGTGTGCACCACGGCCGGCCCGTTGCCACGGTCGGCGCACTCCGGGCAGTACGCCCGGTCGCCCACCACGGTCCAGCCGGGCGGCAGGCTCACCTTGTCGTCCATCCGCACGTCGCGGGGCGGCGGCCCCAAGGTGACGGGCTGCCGGCAGCTGGCGCAGCGCACCACCACCAGACTGCGCTCCGCCAGGAACGTGGCCAGGGCGTCAAGCTGGGTGGCCTGCGCCCGGGTGATGGCGTACAGCCAGCCGTAGGCCACCAGCGCCACGGCCAGGGCGCCGCACACCCACCCCACGGCCCCGTACAGCCCCGCGGCCCAGCCCAGGGCCAGCCAGGCCCCGGCCACCACCAGGGAGATGAGAGTGAGCGCCGGGGCGGCCGCCAGGCGCCGGGTGTTCACCGCTCAACCGCCGTGCGGGCCGCCAGCGCCGCCAGCACCAGGGCGCCGTCGCTGCGGGCGTGGTACACGCTGCGCACCACGGCGCTAGCCGGGTGGGCCTGCTCGACCGTGTACACCCGCACGTCGCTGGCCGGCTCATTGGGGTGGGCCGGCCCCCGGTTGGTGACGTGCAGCACGTGCAGCGTCTCCATGCGGCCACCGGGGCCGGTCACCTCCACCGTCACCCGCATCATCGCTTCGGCTCGGCCACGATCACGTACCGCCGGCCCGGCTTGAACCGGCGGTACGGGTGGAAGGTGCCCACGTTGGCCAGCACCATGCCGCTGCTGTCCCATTCGATGCGGCTGCGGTCAGGTGACCAGGCCGTGTGGTCGCCGTCGTGCGCCAGGCCGCGCCGGCACGTCACGTCGTGGCCGTGGTTGTCGGTGATGGTGTGCCGGCAGTAGCTGCGGGGGGTCACCGCCGCACCCGCACGAAGATGCCCGACGCCGTGATGCGGCCGCAGCTGTAGCACGGGCGCGGTTCCACGTCGGTCACCCGCACGGGCGCCCACTCCACGGCGCGCGCCCAGCAGTCATCGCACACCATGGCGTTGGCCCACATCACGACACCTGCCGGCGGCGTGCCCGCCGGTCAGCCAGGTCGCTGGCGATGCTCAACAGCTTGAGCCGGAACTCGTCCCGGGTCGGCAGCTGGTCGCCCGCCAGCCGGTACTCCTCGGGGTAGTCGTAGGCCCGGCCCTCAAGGCTGCCGCTGCGGGCGTCGAACACGTCGCGGCGCATGGTGGTGCACCGCGTGCACCGCAGCCAGAACTGGGGGCGGCCCCAGTCGTCGGGTTGCATGACCGGCTGCTCTTCCCAGGCGTGGCCGAACGTGCGGCAGCGCACGTAGTCGTGGTGGGTCATCACCTGGTCGATGGTGGTGGTCATCGTGCCCATTCGGCCGCCTTCTGGACGAGGGCCAGCAGGTCCGTGCGGGTCTTGGCGTCTAGCCAGCCAAGGCCCTGGGCCTGGCCCGTCAACATGGGGGTCAGTTGCGCTTCGATGCTGTGCAGTACCGCCTGGGCCTCGCGCAACTGGGCTTCGGCGTCGTGCGTGCGTTCAGTGAGCGACCGCACGTGGCTGACCAACGTGGCGTTGTGGGCCGCCAAGGCGTCACGCTCGGCGGTGAGGGTGGCCACGTCACTGTCGTTGAGTACCCGCACGGTCTGGCGCAGCAGCGCCGCCGCGATGGCGCCGGGGTCAACCACCGGCTCAGCCAGCCCCACGGGCAGCTGTGGGGCCGCCAGCGTGTTGGTGGCCCGGGGGGCCTCAGCTGGCGCCGGCAGGGCGTCAGGTCCGGCCTGGGGGGCCTCAGGGGCCGGCGCAGGCTCAACCGCCGGGGCCTCAGGGGCCGGCTCAGGGGCCAGCGCCTGGGTGATGGCCTCAGCTGTGGCCTCAGGCTCAGGCGGCGGCGCCGGCTCAGCTGTAGTGGTGACGGCCCGCGGGTCAGGCACGTGCGGCAGGTGGTCGCGGTTGGCGGCCAGCCACCGCCGGCCCCGGGCGCTGATGCGGTACTCGTAGGTGCGCTTCGCCTGGGTGTCGCGGTTGATGAGGCCGTACTCGGCCAGCACCCGGGTGCCGGTGCTGATGGTGCTCGGGTTGTACTTGGCACCCCGGGGCATCAACTCCACCAGCACTGCACGGGCGCGGCCCTGGGCGTCACGCACGGGGCCTAGCTTCCCAATGGCGGCCAGCGCCTCGATGGCGGCTGGTTCTAGTTCCACCTGTTCCAACGGCACATCACTGCTGATGTGCTTGACGCCTGCGGTTGCTTCCTCAGCCACGTTGCTGCTCTCCCCAGCGTTGGCGACGGCGAGCTTGTCGATCACCGTCGGGTTGTACTCGATGTGCCTGGCCTTGCCCACGGTGATGCGGCGCCAGCTGCTGTCGGGTAGGCCGCCGCTGTCGCGTAGTTCACGCAGCTGCTGGCCGTTGATGCCTAGCCGGGCGGCCGCCACGGTGGCGCCGTACCAGCCATCAGCTGTGCGCTCTGGCGCCTCGGCGCCGTTGGTGCTGATGCTCAATGCTCTCCCTTTCGCTCTGTTGCTTGCTGCTGCTCACAGCTGGCGCACACGCCAACTGCCGTGTTGCCCACCCACGCTTGCACGCGTACCCGCCTGATGCGCCGGCAACGCTGGCACCACCCCGGGGCCGTCATCGCGTGCGGGGAGCCCAGGACGATGCCGGCGATCCGGGCCAGCACTGCTGGGTCCTGCAACGTTTCGGGCAGGCCGTCGGCCAGGCGCTTAGCGCGCATCCGGGCCAGGAACTCGCCCAGGGTTTCGGGGGCAGGCACCGTCACTGGCCCCCCACCCATTCGCCCGTGTCGGGGTTGATGCCCCACCGCTCAGCCAGCCGGGTGGCGAAGGCGTCGAGCACGCCTGCGTCGAGCCGGCCCAGGCTGTAGCCCAGTAGGCCCCGGAAGCCGTCGAGCATGTCGTGCAGGTGCCGGCCGCTCAGCGGGTCGGCGTGGCTGTGCTGTAGCCAGTCCACATAGCTCTGCAAGCCCTCGGCCAACGCGAGGATGCCGGCCTCGGCGGCGTGCACGTCGAACGGCCCTTCGGTCATGTAGGTGATGACCACCGCGTTGTGCCCCCTGGCCCACGGCTCACTGAGCGTGGCCCGGGGGGCCAGCAGGGCCGTGTAGTCGGCCACGTGCTCAACCGGCATCACTGCACTTCCTCGATGAACATGGGGTCCAGCCGCTCGCTGCCCAGCCGGCCCGGCGCGGCCGGCAGTACGCGCACAAGGTGGTAGACGAGCGACAGAACGTTGCGCTGGATATGGCCGGGCAGGGTAGCGCCATCGGCGCTCAGCGTGTTGGACGCAAGCCACGCCCTGGTCGGGTCCACGTGGGCCACCCGGGCCAGACGGGCCTCGGCGTCAGCAGTCAGCCGCTGGTTGATCGCCAGCTGCCTGATGGCGCTGTCCCGGGTGATGGCGCCAGCCTGGCGGTCCTCTTCGATCTCGTCGCGCAGCACACGCAGCCGCTCAAGTTCGGCCAGGGCGCCGTCGTCGTCCGGGGCCTCACTCAGCCCGGCCAAGAACGTGGGGGTGCTGGCCCGCGCCACCGCCACCCGCCACAACACCGGCTCAACCATGTGAGCGTGGATGCTGAGGCCGCAGCCTTGCCGGGCGTGGTTCCACATGGGCACGCCACGGTTGCTGATGGTGTGCGTCAGCTTGTGCTCGTCGCCGCACTTGCCGCAGCGCAGCAGGCCCGTGAACGGGCCGGGCGGGCGGCGGCCGCTGTTGCCATGGCGCTGCGTCCCGGTGCGGCGGCTCTTCAGCACCGCCTGCGCTGCCTCCCACACCTCGGGCTCCACGATGGGCTTGAACCGGCCCAGGTTGACCACCTGGCGCTTGTACACCTGGTGCCCCGCATGCCGCGGGTTGCTCAGGATGGTGGTCAGCGTCACCCGGGTGTTGGTCCAGTACAGCGGCCCCTTGGTGTCCACGTCCCAGTAGGGGGTGACCACACCCGCTGCCTCCCACTCCTTGGCGATGGCGCCCGTGGGCACGCCTGCCACCACATCGCGCAGGGCCTTGGCCACCAGCGCGGCCTCCTGGGGGTGGTGATCCTCTTCGTTGAGCCAGCCAAAGGCCCGCCGGGTGCGGCGCACCTCGCCTTGGCGCACCAGGTCCAGGTTGTACAGCACCACCCGCTCCCTGGTGTCCTCTGACTCCGCGAAGTTGTGGTCAGCCTTGGCCCACGCTGCGCGCCGGCCCTGCCGGGTGGTCAGGTCGGTGCGGTCCTTGATGGTCACGATGTCCAACTTGCCAGCCCAGTCCTCGGCGTACTCGCACAGCTGCACGAACTGGCGGGGTGAGCGGTAGAACCGCTGCGTCTCCGTGGCCAGGATCATGGTGGGCTGGCCGGGCCGCCCGGTGTTGGCCAGCATGCGGTCGAACTCGGGCCGGGGCGGGTTGCGGCGCTTGCCGCGGCTGCCCAGGCTCTTGTCGTTGTCGATGTAGACGTTGCCCACGGTGCCGCCGCGGCGCACCACCCACTCGCTCAACTCCCGCACCTGGCGGGCCACCCCAGCCTCGTCGTTCTTCTTGTCGTGGCTGATGCGGGCGTAGATGTTGACCACCACGCCCGTCAGGTCGCGCACGTCGTGCAGGCGGCGGCCTTCGTACATCACGTCAACGGTCTCGTTGAGCAGGGCCACCCCGTCAGGGTGCTGAACTAGGGTTAGGTGCCGCTTCGGTTTGGGGCCGGTCGGCTCACTGACTGGTTGTGTTGCGCTGTGTGTTGCCATGTCACGCAGTGTAGTGGCCGCGTACACCGTCAGCACAGGTTGTGGTGCCACAACTTGCGTCTACGGTGTACGCGTAGCCCCTGGTCACGGCGTCGGACGCGCTGAGGCCCCCGCCCGGGGTGGCCAGGCGGGGGCCTCAGCTGCAAGCAACACAGGCCCTAGGAGTGAGCCTGGATGGGATGGTAGCTGCCCAGGTGGGCCGGCCGGCGGGGGGTGGGGGTAGCCCTGCCGGCTGGGGACGGCTGGTCGCTTGCCCTCAGGCCCCACCAGCTGGCCGGCCCGGCCACCAACGGTAGCCGTCGCTCACGGGCCGCTCAGGTCCGCTCAGGGCGCCTGGGGCGGGTTGCCGGGGGTGCCAGGGTCGGCGGGCGGCTGCGGGGCCTCAGGCGGCGGCTCAGGGGCCGCTGGCTCGATCACCTGCACGTCGGCTAGGGCCGGCGGGGTGGGGGCCGTGGCGGCCGCTGCCCGGTCGGTGGGGGGCAGCCACTGGTCGATGAGCCGGCCCACGGCGATGAGCGCCAGGCCCAGCAGCGCGCCGATGAACTGTTCGATGGTCATGGCAGCCCCCGGCGCCGCCGGTACTGGTCGAGCATCACGCTGAGCGCCACCACCGCGGCCGCCAAGGTGAAGCACACCGTGCGCACGATCGACCAGTTGCGCTGCTCGTGGCTGAGCAGGCTTTCGCCGCCGTCCACGCAGAACACCACCACGGCCACGGCGGCGGCCAACTCCACCAGGCCCAGGGGCATGGTGAGCCGGCTCGCCAGGCTGGCCAGCATGACCAGCGCGACCACCAGCGCTGCGGCGGTGAGCACGTACTCGAAGTTGTCGGGGCTCTGGTCCACCCGGGGCAGGGTGGCGGTGGCGACCAGCGCCAGGATGAGCGCCAGCCGTGCCGCCAGCCGGTACAGCGTCATGGCTGCGGCTCTGGCTCGTCGGGGGGGGTGGGCGCCGGCTCATGGGGGCCGCAGGCGATCCATGCCGTGTTGCAGATGGGGCAGCGGGGCACGCAGCTGGCGCCTGACGTGTACCTAGGCGGGGTCGTCGGTGTCGTCGTCATCGCTGCCCTCGTCCTCGTCGCCCTCATCGGGGGCCGGCGCGGCCGGCTCAGCGTCAGGCTCAACTGGTTCCCAGGCCGGCTGCTCGGCCGGTTCGGTGGTGCTGGGGGCCTCAGGCTCGGTGGTGCTCATGGCGTCCTCTCAGGGTCGGTTGTTCTCGGGCGGGGCCAAGCCCATCACGGCGTACGCCGCGCAGATGAGCCGGTTGTACTCGGGGCCGTCGCTGATCTTGATGAGCGGCCCACCCCGGGCGGCTTCGTTCTCGCCGGGGCCGATCCAGCGCACAGCGCCGTTGGCGTAGCACATGAAGATGACCGACTGGTGCGACACGTGCTGCACGCGGTAGGGGTACTCGGTGGCCATGGGGGTGCCTCCTAGACGGCCTTCTGGTAGCCGATGGGCGTGAGGATGTAGGGGCGGAACCAGGGCGGGGGCTCGGGCGTGGGTGGCACGGGCGGTGACCCGCCGGCCGCCACCATCTGCCGGAACGCGTTGCCGTCCACCCCGGTCGCGGCGTCGATCTTGCGGGTCGGGGCCCACTCAAAGTGTTGGCACACATACGCTGCGTCACCGCCGAACATGGCGGCGTGGATGGCCGCGGCGATCTGCTGGCGTCCCTGGGAGAGCGGGCTGGTCCCGGTGTGCTCGATCTCGAGCCCCCACACCGACGAGTTGCCGCTGAGGCCCCGCCAGCCGCCGCTGCCGGCGTGGTTGGCCCGGCCAGCGGCCACCACGTAGGCGATGTCCCGCCCGTCTGGCTCGCGGCTCTGCATGACGTTGCACAGCGGACCGGCGAGGTCGGGCCGTCCGTTGATGCACGTGTTCAGCGAGGGCGTGGCCCCCGAGGCCGGCCCAGCGGTGTGGTGGTTGACGCTCCCCCGGGGCGAGAAGTCGCTGCTGCCGCGGGTCTGCCAGCCGGAGCACTCCACGACACGCAGGCCGGCAGCCCGCAGCCGGCTGGCGAGGCCGGTGTCACGTGGCATCGAGCATCGCCCGTGCGTGGTGGGGCAGCAGGGTGTGCCACGCCTGGGCCTCATGGGCCAGCGCCTGGCGGTCACGCACGTGTTCGTCGCAGTCGAGCACGTCGCAGAACAGCGCCACGTAGGGGGCGTCCTCGTCGCTGACGGGTGGCCCGTTGTCGAAGTCGAGGTCGCACATGCCGTCGAGCAGGTCGTCGTCGTCGGGCATGGGGGCACCGCCTTTCAAGTAGGGGCGCGAGACGTTCAAGTAGGGGCGCGAGACGTTCAAGTAGGCTCCCCAGCCGATGGGGAACACGCCGGGGCTGGACCCCGACCTGGCTGCCGTGGCCGCCGCGCTGGACGTGCTGGTCGAGCGGGTGGCCCGGCGGGTGGTGGAGCTATCTCAGGCGGACGATGGGCGCCCGCCGGCCACGACCACGGTCACGTTCAGCGACGAGTTGCTGTCGGTGAAGCAGGTCGCCGCGGCCATGGGGGTCGGCAAAGCCAAGGTGTACGAGTACATCCGCTCCGGGGAGTTGCCGTCGTTCATGGTGGGCAACCGGCGCATGTTCAGGCGCTCCGACTTCGACGCCTTCCTGCGCGGCCTGGGTTGAGGGTTGGGGCGCCGTCCAAGCGTCCCGGCCCTCAGCGGCGGTTGAGGTCGGTCAGCTGGCGGGGCATCACCCGCAGCTGGTGGGCCAGGTCTTCGTGCAGGTGCCCGAACGACACCTCGACGGTGCTGCCGCCGTCGGCGTCGGCCTTGATGTCGATCTGCTCGACGCGCTCGACCGACACCACGTCGAGCCGGCCGCTGTGCACCACCACGGTGGCCAGGTCGCCCAGCCACAGGTCGGCGGGTGACCACACCCCGGGCGTGAGCGTGAACGTGTAGCCGGGCGCCAGGCTGCCGTGGCGCCACAGGTAGGCGTCGGCGGCCTGGCCGATGGCGGTCGCGTTGGCCAGGTCGGGGTTGCCTTCCTGGGTCTCCATGCGGCCCTCGGCCCGGGTGGCCAGGTCGCTGGCTTGGCGCCACTGGGCGGGTAGGCCCTCGGCACCGGAAGTGCGCACCGCGTTGGCGTAGTTGCTGCTCGACATCTCGCGGCGCACGCCGGTCACGTTGGTGCCGTACTCCAAAGCGAAGTCACGGCTGGCGCCCCGCATCGACCAGGCGTCGAACTGCAAGCGCCCGTTGATCTCCCAGTCGAAGCTGGGGTACACGGCCACCAGGTCACCGATGGCCTCGTCGATGGCCTTGGCCTCAGGCACTGTCCAGCCGGTCACGGTGCCGGTGGTGGGGTTGAGGCCCCGGGTGATGCGCCAGTTGCCGCCCACGCTGGCGGTCTGCGTGTGGTCGATCAGCTGCCAGGCCACGTCGTCTAGCTGCTGGGTGCCGGCGAACGTCAACGCCTGGCGGGTGATGCGCCGGGCCAGCAGCCCCCGGTAGTCCACGGCGGCCACGTCCACCTGGTGGTTGTCGGCGTCGATGGTGTCGGTGGAGTTGGTGATGCGCTGGCGGCTGATGGGGTTGCCGCCGTACCACACGACCACATCGGTGGTCAGTTCGTGCAGCTGGGCGGCCACCTCGCTGCGCCCGTCGATCTGGAAGCTGCACTCGCCTTGGTCGCGCAACCGCACGGTCAGGCTGAACTCGCTGGCGTCGTGGCGCAGGTCGGCCACAGCCGTGTTGGTGGCGTCGTCCACCAGCTGTAGCTCCCAGTCGCTGTGCGCGATCGCGGTCCGCCCGTGGTCGGCGGCCAGCGGTTCAGGGAGCGGGATCACTCACCGAGCCACACGCAGTTCGTGGCGACCTGCACGGTGATGGGGCCGGTCACCAGGTTGGTGCAGTAGAAGTCGATGGTGTCGTTGACGGCCACGCGGCCCAGCCAGGACACGGCGCCGCGGGCGGTGCCGCCGGCACCACTGTTGACGGTGTACAGGTCCACGCTCGCCGCCGGGTAGTTGAGCCGGCCGCGCATGTCGGTGGTGGCCCCGGTGCGCTGCACGAACAGGTTCACCGACACCAGGCCCGCCCGGCGGAACGTCAGCGTGACGCTGGTGGTCAAGTCCCAGTAGCCGGGATACGCAGGCGGGGCGATGCCGCCGCTGGAACTGGCCGGCACCGACGCCGCGCTGGTGCGGGTGGTGAACGGCAGCACCGGCTGGCGGGGCGACAGGTTGCGGCGGTCGGTGATGAGGCCAGCGGTGATGCTGGCGGTGCCGGCAGCCACCGCGATCTGCGCCAGGGCCACACTGTTGGCCGGCACGGCCGGCACGGTGGGGGTGCCGGTGGTGGGGGTGCCGGTCACCACGTCCATGTGCCAATCGCTGTAGCCGCCGGGCGCCCCGGTGGCCTGGGAGTCGCGCACCTCGGCGTAGATCAGGTCGATGCGGGACTGGCCGGTGCCGGGGGCGGCGGCGATGCTGACCGACTCGATGGCGGTGGACACGCACAGGTAGGCGCCCCGGTCGATGCTCGATGGCACCACCACCTCGCCGGGGGCGATGTCCACGCTCATGGCGGCGCCGGCCGCCCGGGGGCCGACCAGCAGGTCGCCTGAACGCACTACCCCGGCGCCCAGGGTGGCGCCGATCAGGTGGCGGTCGGTGGCGGCTGGGTAGGCGGAGTTCTGCGCCCACAGCGGCGCCAGCAGGGTCATGGCGTCTCCCTCACAGGTAGGCGTCCCGCCACGTGATGACCGCCATGGCCGGGGTCTGCGTGTCGGTGCCGTGCACGGTCAGCCGGCTCTGCCCGGGCACGAGCGTGAACCACTCGGTCTGCGTGAAGTCGAGCGTGTAGTACCGGCTGCTCACCCCATCGGCCATGAGCGTGCGGGCCGTGGAGTCGATGACGACCCAGTCGCCCGCCGCCACCACCAGCTTGCTGGTGGTCACGATGGCCTGCCCGGTGGTCAGGTTGTCGAGCCGGGGCGCTGTGACCGGCCCGTAGATGGTGGCGGTCCACGGGGCCGGCGCCGCCCCGGCGTTGTAGGCCACGGCCACGTCGGGCAGGGCGCTGGGGTACACGCGGTCGAACGCCAGGTTGTAGGTGCGGCCGCCTGCTCCGGTGCCGGGCCACACGTTGACGGTGTGCAGGTCGCCTGATTGGCCCCATGGCAGGCCGGCGGTCACGAACCCGACCGTGGCCCGCAGGTACTCGGGCTGCTCCCACGGGCCGGACAGGTCAGTGGCCCGCACCTGGTACCAGCGCAGCGGGGCGAGCGGGTCGGTGGCGATGCCCAGCCACGGGCGGGCCGCGGGGTACAGGTAGGGGGCCAGCTGGTCGAGCAGGGCCTGGCGGGTGGAGGGGTCGTCGGCCACCACCAGGCCCAGGGTGATGGTGCGGGCCGCGGCGTAGCCGGTGCGGTCGATGGTGCCGTTGCCCAGGGGCCGGTTCTCGACCACGGCCCGCGGCTCGGGCAGCCCTATCTCGACGGACTCGACCACCCAGCCGGCATCGCAGGTGAGCGCCAGCGCCCCGTCGATCACGCCCACCTCGTCGCTGATGACCACGGTGGCTGCCATCACACCCTCCCTGCCGCCACCAGGAAGGCGGTCTTGCGCAGCAGCAGGTCGAGGTCCACCGGCTCATGGAAGTGCGCGGTGCCGATCTGCACCGCGGCCCCGGTGCCGCGCCGGGCCAACGCTTCGGGGCTGCCCGTGCCGTTGTGCACCAGGTTGAGGCCCGGGGCCAGGGTGCCGCCGTTGTCGAAGCTGCGGGCGTGCATGAACACCAGGCCGCCGTGGCTGTACCAGTTGTGGGCCTGGCTGTGCGCCCACGCCGCCCGGGGGCTGCCGTACCGCTGGGCGATGTAGTTGAGGCCCCACCCGATCTGCGTGTGCGGGTTGGTGCGCCAGTCCGCACCGAAGCTGCTCATCTTCGAACCGGGCAGCGCCTGGGGGATGCCGTACGCGCTGCTGGTGGGGTTGTCGGCGTTGACCCGCCAGCCCGACTCCTTCATCCACAGCTGGTACAGGGCGTCCCACTGGGAGCCAACCCAGCCGCGGGCGGCGGCCATGGCCTTGCCGACCTCGACGGCGCTGCCCTTGAGCGCGGCGCCGGCCACCGGGGCCGGGGCGCCGTAGCTGGCGGACGCCAGGGCGTTGGCCGCCCACGCCGTGGCCTTGGCGAGCGTGTACTTCATGGCCTTGTCGGCCACGTCGTACAGCAGGCCGGCGTGGGGCATGGTGGGCACTGCCGGCAGGCTGGCCCGGGGGACGCCAGGTGAGTCGCCCCACCCGGCGGCGGGGGTCATGCCCCGCCACTGGCGGGCCTCGTTCGGCTCGACGTGCCACGGCTCGTAGCTCATCGGGTAGCGCAGCGAGAACGCGCCCGGGTTGCGGCGTGACCAGTGGCTGCCGTCCGACGCCAGGCCGTAGTTGTGCATCGACGACCCCGGCTTGGCTGCCTGAGCCTGGCCGGGCACGTGCGCCAGCCAGCGGGCGTACAGGTTCGCCTGGGAGGCGATCGAGCGGTAGCCGCTGCCCACGTGGTACGGCTCACCCACCGCCTGGGACCAGGCGTTGAGCCGTTGCAGGAACACCGGGTGCAGGCCGGCGGTGTCGCCTGTGACGCCGCCACCCCGGTACCAGGTGACCGCCCCGCCGAAGCGGCGCACCACGGCCTCGGTGATGGCCTTGGACCGGCTGCGCTTGCCGGCGGCCAGGGGGATGTACGCCTCGCCGCCGGTCTCAGGTTCGGCCCACACCCGGTAGGCGCCCGCCGGGGCCACCTGGGCGACGTGACGTTCGGCTACCCCGCCCCGGGCGTAGTTGACCACGCCGCCCTGCGCCAGGCGGATGGGCTTCTGGCCCACGGCCTTGAGCACCGGGTTGAGGCCCTTCGCCAGAGCCTTGGCGTAGCCGTCCACAATGCGGGTGATGCTCGACGTGGCGCTGCGCAGCGGGCTGGTGAGCGCCCGCACGTAGGCGTTGCCGGCCTGGGTGCCCAGGGAGCGCCAGCTGGCCACCGCGGCCCGCAGCACGGCCGACACCTGGGCCACCATGGTGCGGAACACGCCCACCACCCGCACCTGCCACACGGTGAGCGCCGGCAGGGTCGCGGCCGGCACCTCGCGGGCGGCCCAGGTGGCCAGGCGCACCCGGGTGGTGACGGCGAAGCGGTTGATGGCCGCGGCCACCTGAGCGAACAGGACCAGCATCCAGCGGCGCCACTCGGTCAGCGGGGCGGTGGCGGCCATGATCTGCGCGGGCAGCAGCGCCATGCGGGCCACCACGCTGTCGGCCCAGGTGTTGATGCCGGTCGGTTCGGTGGGGGTGCCGCCGGCAGCTGCGCCGCCCTGGGCGTGCGTGATGAGGCCCGGGGCGTAGGCGGCCAGTAGCTCGGCCACCCGCTTGGGGTCGTTGAGCGGCAGCACCAACTCGGGGCCGGCCTCACCGATGAGCGCCAGGGTGGGCCGCCCCACCATGCCGCCCGCGGCCATCCCGATGACCGACAGCAGCTTCTTGAACGGCTTGGGGTGCCCAGGGATGGGCATCTCCCAGTCCACCAGGGGCGTGAACACGTGGTCCTTGATCCAGCCCCACAGGGCCTTGCCCATGCTGGCGGCGAAGCCCCCCACGCCCTTGGCCGCCGCCACGATGCCGTCCTTGATGGCGCCGAAGATGCCCTTGCCGATGTTGGTGAACGCCCGGAAGATGCCGGCGCCGGCCTTGGCGATCAGGCCGGGCAGCTGGGTCAGAGCGTCCCAGATGAGCGTGCCGATCTTGGCCAGCTGGCCGGGCAGCTTGCGCAGCACGTCGCCCACCCAGGCCAGGGCCTTGGGCACGAACTTGGCGGCCGCGATGCCGATGCGGATGGCGGTGCGGCCGATCCACAGGTTGATGGCCACCCAGGCCCGCAGCAGCATGCCGGGCAGCCGGCGGGCCAGGTCGATGACCCACGCCAGGGCCTTGGGCACCCAGGCGGCCAGCGCGGCCGCCATCCGCACGCCTGTCGAGACGACCCAGTAGTGCAGCTTGATCCACACGGCCGCCAAGAACAGCGGCACCTTGATGGCTAGCTCGACGGCCCAGCCCAGCAGCTTGGGCACCCACCGCAGGAAGGCGGCGCCCAGCTTGGGCACCTGGGCGATGGCCCACGTCACGATCGCCAGGCCCAGCCGGCCCAGGGCGGCCAGCACCTTGGGGATGGCCTGGACGATGGCGGCCACCAGGTTCACGCCGAAGCGGCCCATGGCGGCCGCCGCCTTGGGGACGAACGCGGCGATAGCCCGCACCGCCCCGGCCAGGGCGCCGGCCACCAGCTTGCCTAGCTCGCCCCACACCCGGCCGAACAGGCGCAGCATGCGCATGGGCAGGCCGACCAGTTCACCCAGGGCGCCCCGCCAGTCGCCGTGGATCAGCTTGGTGATGATGCGCACCGCGGTGCGGATCGGCTCGACCATGTACTCCAACACGGCCTTGCCGATGCCGCCCACCACGGCCTGCACCGCGTCACGGAACCATTCGAAGCGGCTGTACAGGTAGGCGAAGCCCGCCACGATGGCGGCCAGGGGGCCGGTCAGGCCGATGGCCAGGCCCGCCACGAACGCCTTCCAGTTGCGGGCCACGAAGTGGAACGTGGCCACCAGCCCCTGCCACACGGCGTCCACGGCGTCGTGGAACCACTTGACTTTGTTGTAGGCGATGACCAGGCCGGCGGCCAGGGCGGCCAGGGCGGTGATCGCCAGGATGATCCAGCCGCCGCTGATGAGTGTGCCGGCCCCGAAGGCGGCCTGGATGCCCTGTATGGCGCCCACGATCTTGCCGGCCACCAGGAAGCCGGCCAGCGCTGACAGTGAAACGACCAGCAGGTCGGTGTTCGATGTCAGGTAGGCGAAGGCGTCCGCGATCTTGAGCAGCCACGGCTGCACGGTGGCCATGGCGGCGGTGAGGCCGTCAAAGAACCGGATCGCTACTGGCTCAATGCCCACCCGCAGGGCGTTGGTGAAGGTCTTCCACTTGCCCGAGAACGTGGCCGTATCGGTGGCCGAGCGCTCGATGGTGTCGCGCCCGTTGGCGATGGTCTTCACCATGTCGTCCAGTTCGAACCGGCCCTCACGGATCGCCGCGGCCATGTCGGGGCCGGCCCGGGCGCCGAACAGTTCCAGCGCCTTCTGGTTGGCCTCACCCGCGCTGCCCGCGTTCTCGATCTCGCTGGTCACCCGGCGGAACGTCTCGACGGGCGCTTCGCCCTCCTTGGCCATGCGGCCCAGCGCCACCCGCATCGAGCCGAGCACCAGCTGGGTGTTGACGCCTTGCTTCTCGAACTTGGCGACCATGGCGGCCGACTCATCGAACGAGAAGCCCAGCTGGCGCAGCGGGGCGCCGTAGCGGGTCATCAGCTGGGCGGTGTCGCCCACGCTCACGCCCGTGACCTGGCTGGCCCGGAACAGCTTGTTCATGGCGTCGGTGGCCTGGGCGGCGGGCACACCCCAGTCGCCCAGCACCCGGCCCACGACCTCGACGTTGTCGGCCACCTTGGTGCCCGTGATCTTTGACAGGCGCAGGAAGTCACGGGTCACGTCTTGCAGCGGCTTGCCGGTCAAGTCGAGCCGCTGATGCACGTTGGTGATGGCGTCGGCCACGTCGTTCATTGAGTCCGGCCGGGTGGCCAACACGGCCTTGAAATCGTCGCGCAGCCCCTGCAATGCCTTGCCCGTTTGGCCGGTGCCGGTGCGTATCCGGGCGTACGCCTTCTGGAAGTCGCCGCCCAGCTTGGTGAGGCCCACCCCCACGCCGATGGCCAGCGCCGGCCCCAGGTAGCGCTTCGACATCGCCTTCCAGCGGCCGGCCATTGTGCTGATGGCGCGCTCGCTGCCGACCGCCATCTTGGAGTAGTCGCCCAGGTAGGTGATCCATGCGGTGCCGGCGTTGGCCAAGGGTCACCCCCTCCGTAGCAGGGTTCGGCGGATCGACTCGCGGGTGAGCCGTTGCGGCTCAGGGGCGGTGGCCGGCGGGGCCGCCAGCGCCGGCATGGCGGGCCGGGGCACCTGGTACGGCTCGGGCCGCCAGCGCCGGCCGCTGAGGCCGCTGGCCGTGGCACCGGCCGCCTGGGCGGCTACGGCGCCAATCTCAACCAGCTGGGCAGTCAGTTCGTGGGCGTCGGTCCACCACCAGCCCATGGCCCGCGCCAGGGACGACTCGGGCGGCAGGTAGGCCACCAGCACGCGCAAGCGGCGCGCCCCGAGGGCACCGCCCCCGAAGCACGCCGCGCCCAGGTCGAGGCCGTAGAACCGTCGGAAGTCGGCCTCGATCGGCCCCCACTGGTCGGCCAGCAGGGTGACCAGCCCTACGAGCGCGCTGAGCGCAGGGGTGTCGACTTCCGCCCGTTGGTCGCCCGCCGGGCCGCCCGGTTCGCTGCCGTAGGGCGCATGACGGCGCCGCCCTCACCTGCGCCCAGGTCGTACAGTTCCTCGGCGATGGCGTCCAGGTCCTTGCTGGACAGCAGCGTCATCACCGTGCGGGCGTTCTCCTCACCGAACAGCAGCCCCACGGCCGCGGTCATCTCGGCGTTGGCCAGGTGCTCGCCGGCCTGCAAGGGGAACTCGGCCGGCAGGTCGTAGGTCACGCCGCCCAGCTTGACCTTCTTGGGGCCGCCGCCAGCTTCCTCACGGCGGGCGTCGAGGTCCAGGGTGGCCATCAGGCCGCCGGCTCAGCTGCGGGGGCCTCAGCGGCGCCCTCAGGGGTCTCTGCGGAGAACCCAGTGGTGTCGGCCACCACGTTGGGGTCGTTGGTGAGCAGCGACCACACGCCGTCGGTGGTGTCGAGGTGCGTGATCTCGATCTCGTAGCCGGTCATGTCGCTCTTGACGAAGCTGATGTCGCCGGTCAGGGCCGGGTTGCCCTTGTACATGAGCCAGCGGTCGGTGATCGGGCCGTCGATCACCTCGTACACGAAGGCCCGCTCGGCCAGGCCGGCCGGCGGCGGCGTGTACTTGACCACGCCCACACCCGACGACGTGACCTCGCCACCGCCAAACGCCAGCTTGAGCGTCTCGGCGTTGCGCTGCACCAGCGTGAAGGTGGACGTGTAGGTCTGGCTGGTGACCACGCTGCGGCAGGGCGAGTTGGACTGCCACACGTTGAAGTCCTCACGGTTGGTGTCCACGCTCATGCTGAGGCCGTCCTCGGTGGTGTAGCCAAGGTCAACCCACGGCGTGGGCATGGGCGTGGTCACGTCGGTGGGCATGGCCGTGCCCACCGGGGCGGTCCACAGGTGGCCGGTCAGGCCAACGCGGACCTCGTTGCAGTCAAGGTTGGTTGCCATTGGGGGTGACCTCCCTGGGGTCAGGTCGGGCGAACACGTAGCCGGCCACCGCCACGCGGCTGATGGGCGGGGTGTACGTCTCGTCGGGGATGGGGCGCAGGCTCAGGTCGGTGGAGCCGGTCAGCACGGCGCCAGCACCCACCCAGCCGCCGCAGCCCACCAGCGCGGCCCGCACGGTTGCGGCCAGCTGGTAGGCGGCCGGCTCATCGGTGGCGAAGCAGTCCACCTGGAACAGGTGCCGGTCGAGCACCCGGGGGTACACGGGGAAGCTGGACAGCAGCGTCACCCGCACCGCCGGCCACGCCGTCTCGGTGTCGAGCGCTGAGGCCACCCGGTCGTCCACCAGGGCGGCCACGGTGGCCACGCCGGTCAGGTAGGCCACCACGGCGGCCACGGGGTCGGGTTGCAGGCAGGTGTCAGGCGGCCCGTAGGACGGGTCAGCCACCGGACCACACCGTGTCGGCGTTGGGGTCGGCGCCCCGGTCGGTGAGGGTGGCCCCGGTGGCGTCAACGGCCCGGCGCAGCGGCGCGAACGGCGGGTTGTGCACGCTGCCGAACTCGATGTAGGCGGCGCCGGGGTCGTCGCTGAGCACCGTGTTGCCTTCCGCCCGGATCGACCGTGCGTAGGCGCCCGTGTCCCTGATGGCCTCACCGATGGCCCGCGCGTGCACGGCGGCCGTCTCGGCGTAGGCGTTGCGGGTGGCCCGCACGCCCGGCTCGTCGTTGAGCTCTGACAGGAAGTCGGGGTTGGGCTTGAACACCATCCCCGGCGTCACCTGGATGCCTTGGTCGCTCATGTGGTCACCACCCGCAACTTGGCCTCGACGTGGTGCTCCTGGTCGGTGGGCGCCCGGCGGGGCCGGCCCGGCAGGCCCACCACTTCCCAGGTGATGCCGGCAGCGGGGTCTTCGATCCGGTCCCACGGCTCAAGTTGGGTGCCGGGCGGCAGCGCGCAGAACCAGTCAGCTGAGTACGTGTCCTGGCCCACCACCACCTCGTCGGTGGTGCGCTGCTCGACGTAGCCCAGCACCGGGGTGGCGTCCCAGGTGGCCACCGCCTGGCGGCCGTGTGAGTCACGCACGCCACGCACGGGGGCGTGGATGACCAGCTGCCGCTTGAGCAGCCGGCCGATGGGGCTGCCGGCCAGGCCAGTCACCGTGGCCATCCCACGCCGATGGTGGCGGGGCGCAGCGGGGCGTTGGGCGGGCGGGGGGTGTCGGGGTGGACCCAGGCGCCGACGTAGCCCGCATAGACCCCGAACGTGTCCAGCAGCACCTGGACCGGGGCGCTGGCGAAGTTGGTCGTGACCCGCACCCCCACGGTGGCCGCGTTGGCCGGGGCGATGCCTTGGCAGGCCAGCGTCACGAACCGCGTGAGGTCGGTGGGGTAGGCGGGCGTCGTCCAGCTACTCAGGAGCGTGCCCGCCGCGTTGTACCACTCCAGCACCAGGTTGCACGTGTTCATGGGTGTGAGCGGCCGCGCCGACGCCAGGAACGTGTAGCCCTGCCCTGGCGTGACCGGCCAGCGCAGCTGGGTCAATGTGCCGGGCTGACCCGCGAAGGTGCCCGGCCCGGTCGAAGTCGCATGGCTGACCGACAGGCTGTGGGTGCCGGTGTTGGCCCGGGTGGCGTCCCAACCCATCACGCTCGTCCCGGCCTGGACCCAGTCCGCAACCCGTTGGGTACCGCTGCCGTTGACGTTGGTCTCGATGTCGGCCTGCTGGGCGCTCAGCAGGCTGGGTGCCCAGGCTGGGGTGGCGGACCAGCGGGGCACGTCGCCCTCGTAGAAGCCCGCCTGGCTGATGGCCACGAACTGGTCGGGCTGCGGCTCCTGCCAGGGAGGATTGACCGTGTTGGCGATGGCACCCCGGCGGTCGATGTAGTACGGGATCGAGAAGTCAGCGCTGACCATGGACGCGTTGTTGGGGTTCCAGCCCCAAGTCGTGTAGGCCGCCAGGACATCCGAGTTGCGGGCTAGGCGGACGTTGGTCCAGGCCCCGGGGGTGAGTGTGTACCCCGAGCCGAACCCGCTGCCCAGCAGGTTGAGGTCGTCGTCGTACCACGCTCGCCACCATTGGAGGCTGGGGGTCGCCGCGTCGGACCAGTAGTCGCCGAACCAGTCGATCCGCTGGCCGGCGGGGCTGGGGACCATCGGGAGGGGAACCACTGCCGAGGTGGCGTTGGATCGCACCTCGACCCCCCAGGCACCATGGGTCACGTGTGTCTGCTGTAACGCGAAGCGCATGGCCGTGCTGCCCCGGCCCCGCCAGCCGTCCAGCGTCCCCGGCTCAGCCGACGCGCTTGCCTGCGTCAGCATGTTCTGCCCGTCCGGCACCCGGGTGGGGTTGATGACACGCACCATGGGCCGGGCGATGGCAGCGCCCGCGGGGGCGGCCACCGTCACGGCGCAGTGCTGCCACGCCTGGGCGGCCAGGGACTGTGTGCTGGCTGGCTTGCTGACCACGGTGGTGCCGTCAGCGGCGAAGAACTCGACCTGCAGCTTGGCCTCGTAGCCTGGGCCGTCAGCCCACACATCGACCATGAACGTGTACCGCTGGGCGGGTGTGGTCGGGTAGCTCTGGCGGCCCACGTTGGGGTTGGCGACAGTTGGGGCAGTGATCGTGGCATTCGGCCGGAACACGATCGGTGTGCCCGGGGTGCGCCAGGCCCGCAGCGCTGAGCGGCCCCCAACCGTGGCCGGGCCGATGCCGCAGTGCCCTAGCACCCACCAGGCGGAGGCCCAGTCGTCCAGGAAGTTCTGCGCTCCACCGGCCATCGTCGCCTGCTCAGTGCTCAGCTGGTTGACGGGCGCCGGCACGGGCGGCCGGAAGCTGGTGGCGATGCTGCCGTGGCCGTGCACCACCACGTCGGCTGCGCCGTGCTTGTGGATGGTGCTCGTGACCGTGGGGGCCGTCATGGGGTGCGGGTCACGTCGTGGGTGACGCGCACGGCGCCGAACGCCAGCGTGGTCACCTCGCCGGCGGCGCTGGTGACTTGCACGTCCCACACGCCATCGGTGAGGCCCACCGCCACCGCCGCGGTCAGGTGCAGGTGCACCACGTTGGTGCTCACCGTGGCCACGAACGTGGCAACGATCTCGGCGGCGTCGGTCGTCTGCCGCACCTGCGCGGCGGGGGTGTAGCCGGCCAGGGTGAAGGGCTGGCCGGCGTCGTCGGTGACCGCCACGTCGAGGTAGAAGTCGTCGCCCCGGTACAGCACCAGGTCCACCGCCAGGGGCAGGGTGCCCACCGCCTGGGTGGCAGCCGGCGCCGCCAGCGCCCGCGGCCGGATTGCGGGGCCTTCGGTCACGGTCAAGAACGCGGGCTGGTTGGTGGCGCTCATCGCCCCACCCGGTAGCGGTTCACCACGGACGCCTCCACGCTGGTGAGGCCCACGGCGGTGGCGTAGCGGACCTGGTAGCTGCCCACCGCTTCGAAGGTGACCTCGCCGGTCTGACCGGCCTGAGCCTTGCTGAGCCGGCAGGCGATGCCGCACGCGGCCAGCGCCAGGTCGGCGGGGATCGGGTCGAAGCCGTGGTCGTAGATCACGTCCACCGACTGGAACCGCTGAGGGAACACGGCGCAGGCGCCCAGCAGCCGCAGCATGCCGTCGCTCGACCACTCGTACTCGTCCGGCGTCAGTTCGACGCCCTCGACCACAACCTTGTCCACGGCCCGCACGGGCACCTCGGGCAGCAGCACCACGTTGGCGCCTTCGCTGTCGAGCAGCACCCGGGCGCCGTCCACGGCCAGCAGGGTCTGGCCCGTCTCCGACTGCAAGATCACCGTGGCCTGGTCGAGCAGGTTCTGGGCGTTGTCGGGGTCCACGTCGGGGCAGACGGCGGCCAGCTGCTCGGGTGTGGCGAGGCTGGTGGTCACGACCGGCGGCGGCTGGTGGCCTTCTTGGCGGGGGCCTTGGCCGGCGCCTTGCGGGCCTTGTTCGCGGGCGTACGCGTCTTGGCGTCCGGCTCAGGCTCCGGGGGCGGTTCGTCGCCGGGCAGGTCGTAGCCAGCCGCGGCCGCCTGGCGGCGGGTCATCTTCTGCCAGCGGCCCGGCGCGATCGGCACCGTGACCAGTTCGTCGTCGTTGGGCATGGCGCCTCCTTTGTGGTGCGGGGTCGGCGGCTGTGCACGGCCGGCGCAACAACACAGCCGGGCGGCCGCCGGCCCCGCGGGTTGGTGCCACCCGGAGCGAGCCGGGCCGCACATCTCAGGCGGGCGTGGCTGACGGCAGCGCCCAGTCGGGGGACTGGACGGCGCCCAGGAATACGCCCACGCGGTCGGCGTAGAACAGGTCGCCCGTGACGCCGCCGGCCACGACCAGCCGAAGCAGGAAGCCGACGCTGCCCTCGCGCATCACCAGGTCGGCCCGCAGCTGCGTCCACTGGTTGGCCGCCAGGGTCTGGTTGGTCAGCTGCTGCGCGGAGCCGAACTGGGTGCCCGTGGCGTCCAGGTAGCCGACCGTTAGCCGGCCGCTGCGGCCCGCGTAAGGCACCCACAGCGAGGCGATGAACGTCAGCAGCCGGCCGTCGATGTCCACGCCGGGGTTGGTGACGGACACGCGGGCGTCGGCACTGGCAGGCGACGCGCCCGTGATTGTCACCAGCAGGCTGTACTGGCCGTGGGCGGCCCGCTCGTCGGTCACGGCCACGGTGGCGTTGTTGCCAGTCCAGCCCGCCAGCGCAGCGCCCTCGAATGACGCCTGATCGTCGCTGACGAGCAGGTTGCGGGACCGGGCGGTCACCGTGGCCGCGCCGGCGTTGTGGCCGATCGCCTCGGCGGTCACCGTGTGATCGCCAGGCTCGACGTAGCTGTGGCTCACCGCGACGCCGAATGGCTCAGCGGCGGTCGTTCCGTCCCCGAAGTCCCAGGCGACCGTCACGTGGCCGCCTGGAACTGGAACGTCATCGGGTCACCGGCTACGGGGGTCGCGGTGACCCTGATCAAGGGGTCGCTGCCGCCAGGGCCACCTCGCAGAACGCTTGGGGCCGCAGCACGCCGAACGCCGCCCGCAGTTCGCACAGGATGGCGACCAGGTTGCGGATGAAGAAGTCGTCGTGGCTGTCGGTGGCGGTCAGGGTGGCCCGCTCCCGGTCCCACAGCACGGCGAACCGGAAGTTGCCCAGCAGGGCGGTGCCCACCGGCATGGCCTCGGAGACGATGCGGGCGATGCCCCACACGGTGCGGGGCTGGCCGCCAACCCACGGCACCAGGTTGCCCTGCATGTAGTTGCCGTCGCCGCCCTTGAGTAGATCGAACGCCTCGTCGTCGGCGGGGTTGAGCAGCAGGGCGTTGGGCTGGGTGCGGCCCGTGATCTGCACCTGGGTGATGGCCTTGCGGATGGTGGCCAGGGAGTCGGTGTCGAACGGCTGCGCCAGGGTGCCCGGGGTGTTGAGCAACCCCAGGAAGTGCTCGCCTGTGCCGTCACCGTTGACGATCTCGTCCTCAAGCTTCTCCTCGACGCCGTACCGCAGAAACTCGTCGATGAGCGTGCGCAGCTGGCCGGTGTCGGCCAGTGCCCGCTTGGTGGCGGCCATCCAGTGGGCGATGGTCTTGACCGTGGTGGTGACCTTCTCGAAGGTCAGCGTTGACTGCGGCTTGACGCCGCTGCCGGCGGTGTCGCTGGCCTCGGCCACCACGTCGGCGTTGTTGGTGACGCTCTCCAGCCGGGCGAACTCGATCGTGTCCGACGTGGTGGTGCCGGCCGTGACCACGTTCCGCACGACCAGGGGCCGCTGGTAGAACGGGTCGAGCATGCCCAGCCAGTCGGGGCGCACCAGGCCGCCCTCAGCCACCACAGCGGACGTGATGGTCATGGCCTTGAGGCCCGGCAGGTGCACGGTGGGGCTGTGCACCTTGACCGAGTCGGAGAAGCCGTTGGCGTTGGCCTCCATGAACGCCTTGATGCCGGGGTCTTCGGCCCAGCGGTCGTACAGCGTCAGGGCCTTGCCCGGTGCCGTGCGGCGGGGCTGCTCCAACGCCTTGGTGTTGATGACCTCGGCCTCGGCCGGGGTCACCAGGCCCTTGATGTCGTCCAGCAGCTGCACCCGCTCGGCTTGCTTGCGGCCGCGGTCGCGCAGCGCCTTGGCCTCTTCGAAGATGGCCCGCACGCGGTCCTGCTCTTCGGGGGTGAAGTCGCGGGCCTCGTCGTCCACACGGGCAACCAGGCCGGCGGCTTCCTCTTGCAGCGCCTTGATCTTGGCGTCAGCGTCGGTCGGGGCCGGCGCCGCATCAGTGACTGTCACGGTGTCCTCCGGGTGGGGTGGGCACGCCCACCGCCATGGCACGGGCGCGCAGGTACAGGGGGTCGATGGACGACGTGCCGCTCAGGGGTGGCGGCTCGCGGTCGCCGTCGCGCAGGTGCCGGGCCAGGTGGTTGTAGACACCCTGCCGGTCCGCCGCGGGGATGGCTGTGCCGCCACGGCCGCCGTTGAGGATGCCGATGCCGGCACTGGCGGCGGTCAGGTTGGCGGACCCCACGCGGCCCCGTCCGTCCACCTCGTGATGGGGGAAGCGGTAGGCGGCGCGGGTGTCAGGATCGGCGTCGGGGTCCACCCAGGCGCTGGCGGCCCGGTAGCCCTCGGCGGTGCTCAGCCGGCCCATGGCGGCGTTGGCGTCCCAGGTGCCGGTGCTGGTGGCTGTGCTGTGGCTGCGGATCGCGGCCTTGCTGTCCTTGTCGGCGTCGCCACTGGCCAGCTGGTCGAGCACTTCGCCCAGGAGGTCACGGGCCTGGCGCAGCCGGTCCTCGTTCTTGGCGCTCAGCACACGCCCGGCCTTGAGCGCCGCCGCCTTGACCGCCAGCAGGTCCGTCTCGACGTTGGCCGGCACCACCGTGGGGCCGACCTCGATCAGGTCAAGCTCGGTCAGTTCGGTGACGTTGGCATCGGCCTCATCGGGGTTGGCGGCCAGCACGTCGTAGGCGAAGGAGAACTTGGTGAGCGCCCTGGCTTGCATGGCCCGGTGCACGCTCGCGGCCGCGGGGGCGTCCAGGTCGAGCATGCCCCGCACCCACAGGCCCTCGTCCGTCTCCTTGGCGTCGATCACCACGCCCAGCAAGGCGTTGGGGTCGTCGTGGGCGTGGCTGTAGATGACGGGGATCGCGTTGGGTGACGCAGCCCAGCGCTCAAGGCTCTTGGCGAAGGCGCCCGGCATCACCCGGTCGCCCACGTAGTCCACGTTGCCGAACACGGCCACCAGCGCTTCGAACTCGCCGGTCGATGAGCCGTCCTCGGCTTGCTTCACCTGGTAGGTGGCGGGCGCGTCCTTGGTGCGCATGGGCGGCCTCCTTGGTGGGGCTGGGCCGCCGTTGCGCAAGCGGCAGGGGAGTGAGGGTCAGGCGTACTGGGGGTGGTGCCCGTTGCCGTTGCTGCGGGCAGCTGCGCCCGGCTCAGCGGGCGGTGCGCCCTCGGGGGGCACGGTGGTGCTCACGTTGAGCGGCACGATCAGCTGGTCGGCGTCTTCGCGCTCGGGCAGGTTCATGCGGGCGCGGGCTTCGCTGCGGCTCATCCACGGGGCGCCCACCGCGGTCTGCAGGGCGGCGGCCTGCTCTTCGAAGCTGCCGCGCAGCTTCTCGGCCACGTTGAACTCGCAGTAGACCCCGGCGGTGTCATCGAAGTCGGGGATCACCGCGTTGGCGATCTCCTGCTCGATCATGCGGAACCAGGGGCCGAGCGTGTCCTGGTACAGGCTGCGGTGGAACTCGCGGACGTTGGCGAAGTTGGCGTTGTCGAGGATGCCCACCATGGGCGGCGGCACATGGAACGCGGCCGCGATCTGCACCAGGGTCATCTTGCGGGCGTCGAGGTACTGGGCCTGCTCGGCGGTGAACCCACCCGTCACGTAGTCCATGCCGTCTTGCAGGATGGGCGTGCCGCCGGCCTGGGGGCCGTCACCCGAGTACCAGGCGGCCCACTCGGCCTTGAACCGCGTCTCGGCCACCTCGGACCACTCGGGTGCGTCGGCCGGGCGCTTGAGCACGCCGCCCAGCCGGGCGCCCCGGCGCCACAGCTGCTGGCGGTACTGGGCGGCCTCGTAGTCCTCGGCCACCAGGTTGCGCAGCGACGTGATGGCCGTCGAGCCGTACGCCTCGGTGGGGTCGTAGCTGCGGAACCACACCACCTGGTCGGCCCGCACGGTCACCTCGTTGCCGTCCGGGTAGCTGACGAACACAAAGGTCTGTGGGCTTCCCAGGGCGTCAGGTTCGATGCGGGCCAGGCGGGCCGGCGGCACCCGCCGCAGCCCGATGCGCTCCCGGTCGCCCGGCCACGCGACCTTGAGCCAGAACGCGTCGCCGTAGATGGCCACATCGCTGACGGTGGACTCCATCAGCCGGTACTGGCTGACGCCCGGCCACGGCTGGTCGAGCGCTACGGCCACGGGGTGGTCCCGCAGGCGCTGCCGGTCGTACTCGCCCTCCCGGCGGTACGTGTGGATGGTGACCTGGGCGATGTTGGTGGCCAGGAAGCTGATGCACGTCCGCACGCCCGGGTGGGTGCGGTACACCTCTTCCAGGCTGGCGGGCGTGCAGCCGCAGCTGTCGCCGCTGTACCAGCCCATGGTGGGCCAGGGCAGCGGCTTGCTGAGCAGCATGGGCACACCGCCCGACAGGACAGTGATGCTCACGGCAGCGCCTGGATGAACTCGATGCGGCTGCGTTCCACGATCACCTCACCATCCACCGGCACGATGCGGCCGGCTTCGATCAACTTCGTGTCGCGCAGCACCAGCAGCGGCCCCTGGCTGCGCCACAGCACCCCGTCGAGGGTGCGTCCGCCCAGCAGGTGCACCAGCACCCGGCGGCGCACCACGGTGCGGCTGTAGGCCCACACGGTCAGATCACGTCCAGCCCGCTGGCCTCGTAGGCGCTCCGGCGGGGGGCCTGCGCCCGGGTGAGGCGGTCGAGCGCCATGACCCCGGCCACGATGCCGTCGATCTTCTCGTGGGAGCGGGCCTTGTCGGGCTTGAGGTTGCCGGCGGCGTCGGTGGCGGTCACCACGTGCCCGGCCTGCCAGCGCACCAGCGGGTTGCCGCCGTGGTGCAGCTGCCCCGCCAGCACCAGCCGTTCGAACGCCTTGGTGGGCGGCGACATCGACGCGAACCCCTGGCCCATGTCCACCACCGCGAGGCCGGCGTCGGCCAGGTCGATGCGCAGCTGCGCCATGCCCCAGCGGTCGTAGGCCAGGTCCACCACGTCGAAGCGGTGGGCGTCGGCGTCCACCTGGGTGAGCACGGCGGCGTGGTCGAGCACGTTGCCTGGGGTCAGGGTCAGGTAGCCCTGGCGTGCCCAGGCGCTGGCGTTGCCGCCTGTGCGGGCGTCGAGGTCGGCTAGGCGGTCCTCGGGGCACCAGTGGCGCCACAGCAGCTGCACGGCGCCGTCAGGCCCAGGGAACGCCCAGCAGAGGGCGGTGAGGTCTTGCGTGTTGGCCAGGTCGAGGCCGCCGTAGCAGCGCCGGCCGGCCAGGGCGTCCTCGTCCACCAGGCCGGCGGTGGCGTCCCAGGCGTCGAGGCTGAGCCAGCGCACCACGCTGCGCACCCACTGGTTGCAGCGGTACTGGCGGAACGCGTTCTCCCGGGCCGGCGCCAGGCGGGCCTCATGCGCTTCGTCGCGCAGGGCGCCCAGGCTGAGGAAGTCGCCCAGCGCCGGGTTGGGGTGGTACCAGTTGGCTTCGTCCCAGGGGTCGGCGTCGGCCGGCATGTTGCGCAGGTACACGAGCCGGCGGCGGTCGAGGGCGGGGTCGGCCGCCACCTGCTCGCTGTAGGCGTGTTCCTGGGCGGCGAAGCCGGCGGGGTCGTTGCCGGCGGTGGTGGCCGCCACCATCAGCGGCTGTAGCCGGGTGCCCATGCTGGTGCGCAGGGCATCCCACAGCTGCCGGTCACGTTGGGCGTGCACCTCGTCGAACAGCACGCCGTGCGGGTTGAGGCCCAGGTTCCCTAGGGCGTCGCCGGCCAGCACCTGGTAGTAGCTGGCGGTGCGCTGGTCCACGATGCGCTTGGCTTGGCGGTAGATGCGCAGCCGGCGGCTGAGCGTGGGCGACAGCTGCACCATGCGCTCGGCCACGGCCCACACGATGCTGGCCTGGTCGCGGTCAACGGCCGCCCCGTACACCTCGGCTGACTCTTCGTCGTCGGCCACGGTGAGCACCAGCGCGATGCCGGCCAGCAGTTCGCTCTTGCCGTTCTTGCGGGCCAGTTCGATCCACGCCACCCGGTGGGTGCGCACCCACGCCTTGCCGGCGGGGTCGTACTCCACGTCACCGAACAGCGGCCCCACGATGTCGCCCAGCTGCCAGGCGGTCAGCTTGAACGGGCGCCGCGCCCACCGGCCCTTCGTGTGGCGCAGCAGTTCAGAGAACACGGCCTCGACGCGCTCGACGCGGGGGCCGCAGTGGTGGGCGCCGCGGGTGCCGCACTGGTCGCAGCTGGGGGCCACAGGCAGCACCTCCCCTGGGCGTGACGAAGTTCACACGAACAGATGTCGGCCAGGGTGTATGCATTGTCAGGGCGCCCTGGTATCATGGACACCGCAAGCAAGCACCACAACCCAAGGAGCAAGAGCCATGAGCAAGACCCCCACCACCACCAAGCTGACGGGCCGCACGGCCATGCAGGCGCAGGCGGCCCACAAGTGGATGCCCGCCCTGCTGATCGCGGACAGCACCGCCAGCACCATCACGTTCAACACCGACCCCACCACCCTGGCGGGGGCGGTTGACGTGGCCATCAGCGAGGCCAAGGCCGCCGGCCAGCGGGGCGACAGCCAGGCGCTGAACAGCCTGCGCCGGCTGCTGGGCGCCTGGGGCATGCGCAACAGCACCAACGCCACGGCCGCCACCAAGGCGCAGGCCGCCAAGGTGGTCACCAACATGACCGCCGCCAACGTGGCTGACGCCAAGGAGGCCACCAAGGCGGCCGCCAAGGCCCCGGCCAAGGCCAAGGCCACCAAGGCCCCCGAGGCTGATGGCCCCAAGGCCGGCCGCCAGGCGGCCCCGGCCCACGCGGCCCCCAAGGGCTACGTGCCCACCGTGCACCTGACCGTGGCGTTCGACGTGTTCAAGGCTGAGGACGGAAGGGCTACCTGGTGCGCTGCAACCCCCACGGCGCCACCCGCAAGGCGGCCAGCGTGGGTGAGGCCATCACCCAGGGCCGGGCGGCGCAGCGGGCCAGCTGGTGCAAGCGCTGCGGCAACCTGGTTGCCGCTGACGCCACCGCCCAGGCCGGGCGTGACAGCGCCAACGCCCGCAAGGCCACCAAGGCCCCGGCCAACGCCGGCCGCAAGCTGCGGGCCGTCAAGTGAGCGCCGCTCACAACCACGCAGCCAAGGGGGCGCCTTCGGGCGCCCCTGCGGCGCGCCCGCAGCTGGTCAAGGGCCAGCCGGTGTGGGCGTACAACCGGCGGGGCACCGTGCAGGCTGCCGGCGCCGGCATCGTCGTCGTGCGGTTCGCGGACCGGGGCCAGGGCACCCAGGCGGTGCCCGTGCGGGCCGTCAGCACCGTTGATGGGCTGGTGCGCCTGAGCCGTGCCCGCAGCACCGGCACCGAGGTGGGCCTGTACCGGGCCGCTGAGGCCGGCCTGGACCCTGAGGGCGGCCCCTGGGCCACGGTGTGCGAGGCGCACAGCGCCGTGGTGAACCACGCCACCCGCCGCGACGCCCAGGGCTGGATGAGC
>Ga0126377_10000157_pt1 | contig 37345 bp, 29 predicted proteins | sample PanSoiMetPlot_22_FD_92647 | JGI IMG/M metagenome (GOLD analysis project Ga0126377, IMG submission 92647) | Tropical forest soil microbial communities from Panama - MetaG Plot_22 | ecosystem: Environmental > Terrestrial > Soil > Tropical forest > Bulk soil | place: Panama | collected 2016-02-17 | reverse complement strand
CGGCGGCACAGGGTTGCCGGGGCGGGCGGTGCGGGTACGCTCGAACCGGACGAGTCGACCGGATGAACCCGCCAGCTCCGGGAGGTCCAAGTGACGGATCCGCAGCTCACCGACGACGACCTGACCCCGCCGTGGCCGGCCACCGAGATCATCCCGGGGTTGTGGCAGTCCGGCCACCCCCGGCCGGAGCGGCACTGGGACGCCGTGATCGATCTGGACACCGGTACGCCGCCGCTGGATGGCGTCGCCGTCTACGTGCTCTGGCCGATCGAGGACGGCCCCGCGCCCGACCGCGCGCTGCTGGCCGCGCTCGCCGATCTCGTCCGCGACCTGCGCCGCGCCGGCAAGCAGGTGCTGGTCCACTGCGCGGGCGGCATGAACCGGTCGGGACTGCTGGCCGCGGCGAGCCTGATCCGCGACGGCGTGGTCCCCCGTGAGGCGATCGACACCGTCCGGTCGCGGCGACCCGGCGCGCTCAACAACCAGCAGTTCGTCCACCTGCTGCAGCAGGGCCTGTAGGCGCGGCCCGCGATCGTTCCCGACTCGTTGCCCATCCGTGACCAGGTGCATGCCGCCGTCGAACTAGACTCACTTTGTCTTGTTTGTCGGCTGATACGATTTCGTCCTCTCTCTGAGCACCTGTGCACACGATCGAGTCATTCCGCGAGGCTTCCGGGGTCGAGGACGACCCCGGTGACGGCGTGCCCGAGCAGGCGGGGAGCCTCGCCGCGGTGCCCGCGGAGCCCGGCAGCGAGCCGCCGCCGGACCCGTCGGCCACGACGGCTCGCCGGACGCCGCTGCGGTGGATGGTCCGCACGACGACCGCGCTGCTGCTGCTGGCGAGCGTGCTGCTGGTCGCCGCCCTGGTCGGCCAGTGCGTGGCGGGCGCCGGCGGGCTGGTCCTCGACCCTTCGGCGGGGCGGGTCGATCCCGACGCGGTCCAGCAGCTCCAGGACCGCATGGCGGAGGCGCGCGACCTGCTCGTCAGGCTCGGCGGGTCCCCGCCGCCCGAGGTCGGGGACCCGCCGCTGCTGGCCGCCGGCGGGCTGGCGGCTGCCGCGGATGCCAGCCTCCCCTGGCTCCCCGCGCAACGGAACCCCGAGAACGTCCCGGAGGTGGGAAAGGCGGGGGACCCCTGGCGGCGGCGGGTCGCGCTCGCGGAGCCGCTCGAAGAGGGTGACGCCGACGCCGGCGGCGGCCCGGAGGGCGACCGGGAGCGTCACCGGGCGGGCGGCCGGGCGGCGCACCGGCGGGAGCGTCACCGGGCGGGCGACCGGGAGCGTCACCGGGTACCGCCGCCCTCCCGCGAGCGTACGGGCGGCGGCGCGGCCGCGCCCGGCGACCCCGCCGAGGGTGACAGGAACCGCGATCCTGCCGAAGGCCGCACGACCGGAGACACCGCTGAGGGAGACACCGCTGAGAAGGGCACGACCGGCACCCGGCGGCCGGCGGCCGCCGCAGCGGCGCGCCAGCTCAAGGCGAGCGCGCCGGACGCCCCGCTCCACGGCCGCCAGGGACCGGCGCGGATCATGACGGCGACCCTCCCTGCCTGGCCGGGCCAGCGGAAGTTCACCGGCGCCTCCGGCATGCCCTCGCCGCCGGCCCCGGCCGCCGTCCTGCGCATCCGCCTGCCGGCGGCGCCTGCCGCGCCCGACGCCCCGCGCGAGCCCGACGAGCCCTCGCGGCCGGTCACGGCGCCGCTCGCCGCGCCGCCCCCGTCCGCCTCGCCGCCGCTGGGCGCTACGGCAGCCGGGACCGCGGCGGGACCGTCCGGCGACGAGCCCGAGCTGACCATGCCGAGTGGCCGGAAGGTATTCCCGGGCGGCAGGTGGCAGCGTCCCGACGGCGGCGACTCCCCGACCGGCCCGTCCCGGCCCGCGCCGCCCCGCCCTGCCCCGGCCACGGTCCTCGCCGCGCGGGCCGCCGCGGAGCCTCGGGCGCGGCAGGACCGCGCGCCGGCGGCGGCCGGGGCCGCGGGTGCCGCGGCCGCCCTCCGGGCGGTGCCGGCGCCCAGCGTGTTCGACAACACCCCCGCCGCCCCGGCCGCCGGGCCGGACGGCGAGCGGCACGACCCGGCGGCGGCGAGCGTGTTCCACAACGGCCTCGGCCTGTCCCCAGGCGGGATCCTGGACGGCGGCTCGGGCGGCCAGGCGGGCGAGCCGGGTGAAGCCGGCGGCGACCTGTTCGCCGGTGGCGGCTTCTTCGGCTAGCGTTCGGGCGATGGCCTTCGACGTCGCGCGGGTCAGGGCGGCCTACCCCGCCCTGGCCGACGGGGACGCCCACCTCGACGGTGCGGCGGGCACCCAGGTGCCGGCCGCCGTCGCGGACGCGATCGCCGGCGCCTGGCGCGCGGGGATCGGCAACCTCGGGGGCGCGTTCCCCGGCAGCGAGCGTTCCAGGCGCCTGGTGGCCGAATGCCGCCGGGCGTTCGCCGACCTCGTCGGCGGGGACCCGGGCGGCGTCGTCCTCGGCCCCAACATGACCACCCTCACCTACCGGCTGGCGGGCGCGCTCGCCGCGGCGTGGGGTCCCGGGGACGAGGTCGTGGTCTCCCGGCTCGACCACGACGCGAACGTGCGGCCGTGGGTGCAGGCGGCGGCGCGGGCCGGTGCGACGGTCCGCTGGGCGGAGGTCGACCTCGCCACGGGCGAGCTTCCCGCCGGCCAGTACGACGCGCTGCTGTCCGGCCGCGCCCGGCTGGTCGCCGTGACCGCGGCGAGCAACGTCCTCGGGACCCGGCCCGACGTGGCCGCGATCACCGCGCGAGCGCACGCCGCGGGCGCGCTCACCTACGTCGACGGCGTCCACGCGGCCGCACACGGGCCGGTCGACCTGGCGGCGCTCGGGGCGGACTTCCTCGCGACCAGCGCCTACAAGTGGTCGGGCCCGCACGTCGGCGCGGTCGCCGCGGACCCGGGCCTGCTCTCCGGGCTGCACCCGGACAAGCTCGCCTCCTCCCCGGACGCCGTGCCCGAGCGCTTCGAGCTGGGCACGCCGCCGTTCGCCGACTACGCGGGCGTGGTCGCTGCGGTGGACCATCTCGCCGCGCTCGATCCCCGCGCCGGCGGCACGCGGCGGGCGCGGCTGGTCGCCTCGACGACCGCCGCCGAAGCCCACGAGCAGGAGCTGTTCGGCGAGCTCCTCGCCGGCCTGGACGCGATGGAGCACGTGCGGACCTTCGGGAGGGCGCCCCGGCGCACCGCGACCGCGTACTTCACCGTCGCCGGCCGGACCCCCCGCGCCGTCGCCGAGCAGCTCGCGGCCCGGGGGGTGAACGTCTGGAACGGCCACAACTACGCGTGGGAGCTGACCGGCGCGCTCGGCATCCGCGACGCCGGCGGCGCGGTGCGCGCGGGGCTGGTCCACTACAACGACCGCACCGACGTGGACCGGCTGCTCGACGGGCTCGCCGAGCTGCGCCCCTAGCCGCCGGCAGGCTCCACCGGGGCGGCGGCCACGCCGGCCCGGTCCCCCGAATGGCCCGACCTCCACTACGATGTCCTCTCGACCAGCAGGTCCGGGGACCTCGGGCCCGTGGTCGGACGACGCGCGCATGACCCCCCGTCCCGTCGATCTCCGATGTCCGCTCATGGGCGACCACCTCGACCGCACGAGCAACGAAGGGCTGGTGTACGCGGCCCGGACCGACCGGTGCCGCCAGACCGGCGTGACGGCCGACGACGACGTCCCCGGAGCCGAGGTGCCCGCGCAGAGTGCGCGCTGACGCCGCACGCTCGGCGGGATGGGACGCGGCGCTGTACGGCGCCTCGGCGCTGATCGCGGGCGTCGCGGCCCGGTGGGACCACATCCCCCTCCAACGGCAGTGGGGTCGGCTGGCGGTCGGCCCGTACGCGGCCGGCGCGCTGGCGGCTCTGCTGCTGGCGGCGTGCTGGCGCGCGCGGCCGCCACGGACGCCCCTCGTGGCGCGCACGGCGGTGGCGCTCGCGGTCCTGGCGGGCGCGCTGGCGGTCCCGCTGGCGCTGGAGGTGGCCTGGCGGGCACGCGACGGCGACCGGTTCCACATCCAGTCCGAGGTGTTCCTGGTCGAGCAGGGCGCGGGCGTGCTGCTGGACGGCGGCAACCCCTACGCCAGGTCGTACGGGTACGGGGTGCTGCGCACCTACCCGCCCGGGGTCTGGCAGCACATCCCCTACCTGCCCGGCATCTTCGCGTTCGGCCTGCCGCGGGCGCTGGCCGGGCCCGGGCCGCCCACCGACGCCCGCGTCGGCTTCGCGCTCGCGGCGGTGTCGGCGGCGCTGCTCGCGCTGGCGCGCTCCGGCGCGTCCGGCGCGCAGCGCCTGCGGGTACTGACCGTCCTGCTGGTCCTGCCCACCGGGGCGCGCTATCTCACCGGCGGCGGCGACGACGTCGCCGTGCTCGCCCTGCTGCTGCTGGCGGTGGTGCTGGAGCGGCGCGGGCGGCCCGTGCTCGCCGGCCTGGTCGCCGGGCTGGCGGGCGCGATCAAGCAGACCGCCCTGGTGCCCCTGCCGTTCCTCGCCCTCGCCGCGCGCGACCGGACCGGACGGCGCGCGGCCGGCCGGTTCGCCGCGGCGGCGGCGGCGGTGGTGGTGCCGGTCGTGGCGCCGTTCGCGCTCCGGGACGCCCGCGCCCTGGTCGACAGCGTGGTCCTGTTCCCGCTCGGCCTGGCCGAGGCGCCGACCATCGCCAGGGGCCCCACCGTCGGCCAGCTCCTCACGGCGCCGTTCCCGCAGGCGCGCGGCATCCTGGCCGCCGCGCTCGCGAGCGTGGTCGCCGCGATCGCGGTCGCGCTGCTGCTGCGGCGGGGCCCCTGGAGCGTGAAGGCGGCCGCGCGGCGGGGGGCCGTCGTGCTGGCCGCCGCGATCCTGCTGGCGCCGGCCGGCCGGCTCGGCTACCTGATCTACCCCCTCAACCTGCTGCTCTGGAGCCGGCTCCCCGACGGCGACGCGGAGCCGCGGGCCGCGCCCGACGGCGGCCCCGACCAGGCGGGCGAGTCACCGGCGGCACCGGCCGGATCCGCGGCGACGACCCGCCGGGCCGGGCCGGCCCGGGAGTGAGGGCGGGATCTTCCGGCTGGCGCTGTCCGCCCGGTCCCCTACCCTAGAAGGGCTGAGCAAGCACTGACGAGCACCGGACCGGAAGGGGTGCGACATGCGCGAAGGACGGCCGAAGCGGCTGATCGAGGAACTCGAGCGCAACGCTCCGTGAACGGCGGACGACCCCAGACCGTCCGCGACCCCGATCACGTCCGCCAGATCGTCGCGGAGACCTGCTTCCCGTCCCTGCCCGCGGCAGCGGGCCCTGGACGCGTCGGCCTCGAGCTGGAGACCTTCCCGGTCCGGGTCGCCGCGGACGGCTCCCCGGTCGAGCGGGTGCTGCTGAGCGAGCTGGCCCCCCTGCTCGACGACTCCATCCACGACACCCCCCTCGTCCCCGGCGGCGTGCGCCGCGGCGCCGGGGCGTCTCCCGAATGGCAGCTCGGCGGCGGCCGGCTCACCTTCGAGCCCGGCGGCCAGCTCGAGCACTCGACGGCGCCGCACCCGAGCCCGTCGGGCGCGCTCGCCGAGCTGGACGGGGGCGCCGCGCGGCTGGCCGACGCGCTCGGGCCGCACGGCGTGGTGCTCGCCTCGGCGGGGACCGACGTGTGGACCCGCCGCCCGGTCCCGCAGCAGCTCGCCGCCCCGCGCTACCCCGCCATGGCCGCCTACTTCGACCGGCGCGGCCCGCACGGGGCGATGATGATGCGCGACACCTGCGCGCTCCAGGTCAACCTCGACCTCGGCCCACCCGGCGAGCGCGAGGAGCGCTGGCTGGTCGCCAACCTGGTCGCGCCGGTGGCGTGCGCGACCTTCGCCGCCAGCCCGGTGGCCGGCGCGGTGTCCGCCCGCGCCCTGATCTGGCAGGGCGTCGACCCCACCCGCACCGGGTTCCCGCGGGCGCTGGTCGACGGCTCCGCCGCCGACCCCGTGGACCAGCTCACCCTGGCCGCCCTCGGCGCCGACGTCCTGCTCGTCCGCCGCGAGGGGGTGGGCGGCTGGGCGGCGGGCCGTCCCGGCTGGACGTTCGCCGACTGGCTGCGCGAGGGGCACCCCGACCACGGCGCGCCCACCGACGACGACCTCCGCTACCACCTGACCACCCTGTTCCTCGAGGTGCGCGCGCGCGGGTTCATGGAGCTGCGCGCGGTCGACGCGCTGCCGGCGCCGCTGCGGGCGGTCCCGGTCACGCTGCTCGCCGGCACGCTCGAGGACCCTCGCGCGCGGGCGCAGGTGCGCCACGTGCTCGAGCCCTACCGCGACCGGCTGCCGGCGCTGTGGCAGCGCGCGGCGACCGCCGGCGTCGGCGACCCGGCGCTGTGCGCGCTGGCCGTCGAGGCGTGGTCGTTCGCGCTGGACGGCGCCAGCCGGCTGCCGCGCGGCCACCTGCCGCCCGGGAGCCTCGCCCTGGCCGAGGCGTTCCTCGACCGGCTGACGCTGCGCGGCCGCTGCCCCGCCGACGAGCTGCGCGCCGCGCTCGCCGACGGGGCAGCGTACGCGCTCGCCTGGGCGGCGCAGCCGCTCACCACCAGGACCAGACTGTGAGGTGCGCATGGACCCCGCCCACCTGACCGAGCCCACCCACCAGCTGCGCGACCGCCTCGAGCGGGAGCTGGCCACCGTCCGCCGGCGTCTGCTCGGTCTCACCGACCCGCTCGGCGACGACGCCGTCCACCAGCAGTTCGACCGCATCATGAGCCCCCTGGTCTGGGACATGGGCCACGTCGCCAACTTCGAGGAGCTGTGGCTGCTGCGCGAGCTGGACGGCCGCCCGGCCGACAACCCGGACCTGGACCGCGTCTACAACCCGTTCGAGAACCCGCGCTGGACGCGCGCGGACCTGCCGATCCTGCCCCGCCGCGAGGCGCTGGCGTACCTCGCCGACGTGCGCGCCGACGCGCTCGGCGTGCTCCGCCGGGTGGCGTTCGACCCCGACCGCCCGCTGGTCGCCGGCGGCTACGTGTACCGCATGATCGTCCAGCACGAGGCCCAGCATCAGGAGACGATGCTGCAGGCGCTGGACCTGCGCGCCGCCGCGGACCCCTACCCGCCCGCCGCCGGCCGGCGGGTGCCGAGCCCGCGGCCGGTCGACGACACCGAGCGGGTCACGATCCCCGCCGGGCCGTTCCGGCTCGGCACCGACGACCGCACCGCGGCCTACGACAACGAGCGCCCCGCCCACCGGGTCGAGCTGCGCGCGTTCGCGATCGACCGCTTCCCGGTCACCGTCCGGCGCTGGGCGGAGTTCGTGGCCGCGGGCGGCTACGACCGCCCGGAGCTGTGGAGCCCGCAGGGCTGGGCGTGGCGCGAGGAGAGCGGCGAGCGCGTCCCGCAGGGTTGGACGCCCGACGGCGCGGGCGGCTGGCTGGTGCGCCGCTTCGACCACCTGCTGCCGCTGGACCCGCGCGAGCCGGTGCAGCACGTCTGCTGGCACGAGGCGGAGGCGTTCGCCCGCTGGGCGGGCGGCCGGCTGCCGACCGAGGCCGAGTGGGAGAAGGCGTGCGCCTGGGACCCGGCCGCCGGGCGCAGCCGCCCCTACCCGTGGGGCGACGTGCCGCCCAGCCCCGCCCGCGCCAACCTGGACCACAGCGGCTGGGGGCCGGCGCCGGTCGGCAGCTACCCCGCGGGCGCGTCCGCCTACGGCGTGGAGCAGCTCCTCGGCGACGTGTACGAGTGGACCTCCTCGCCGTTCCGCGGCTACCCGGGCTACTCGAGCTTCCCCTACCCCGAGTACAGCGAGGTCTTCTTCGGCGACGACCACCGCGTGCTGCGCGGCGCGTCGTGGGCGACCTCGCGCTGGGTGGCGCGCGCCACCTTCCGCAACTGGGACTACCCGCAGCGCCGCCAGATCTTCGCCGGCCTGCGGCTGGCCTGGGACCGCTGATGTGCCGGATGGCCGCCCGGACCGGGGCCGAGGCGCCGCTGTCGCTGCTCCTGCGCGACCTGCCGCACGCGCTGTACGAGCAGGCCTACCGGCCGAGGATGCAGCACCAGGGCAGCGTCAACGTGGACGGCACCGGGGTGGTGTGGTGGCCGCCGGGGGAGTCCGAGCCGCTGCGCTACGCCAGCGACCTGCCGCCGTGGTCGGACCCCAACCTGCCGCACCTCGCGCCGAGGCTGCGGGCGACGGCCCAGCTCGCCGCGGTCCGCTCGGGCACGCCCGGCCTGCCGTACGGCCCGTCCGCGGCCGCGCCCTTCCTGAACGACGGCGTGGCGGTCGCGCACAACGGCCGGATCGACGAGTTCCCCGGCCCGGTCGGCCGGGAGCTGCTGGCCGAGCTGCCCGACGACCTGCTCGGCCGGATCGGCCTGCTGACCGACTCGGTGGTGCTCGCGCTCACGGTCGCGCGCCGGCGCCGCGAGGATCCCGGGGTCGGCCTCGGCGGAGCGGTCGCCGCCACGGTGTCCGAGGTCGAGCGGCGCTGCGTCGCCGCCGGGCGGGCCGCCACGCTGACCATGCTGGCCTGCGACGGCGCCCGCATCGTCGGCGTGCGCGCGGCGATCGGCTCGCGGCAGGGCGGCACCCGTCGCGCGGCGACCCTGTTCACCACCCGGCGGGACGGCACCGCGCTCGCCGCCTCCGAGCCGCTCGACGACGTGGGCGACTGGACCGAGCTGCCGGACCGCCACCTGGTCGAGCTGACCCCCGGCCAGGCCAGGCTCACCCCCCTGCCCTCCCCGCGCCCCGCCCCCTCCCCGAACCCGGGCGGAGCGCCTGCCCAGCACCCGACCGCGAACCTGGAGACTGCCGGATGAGCACGGTCCGAATCCTCGCGTCGATCACCCGGCTGGCACCGCCGGCCGACTGGCACCAGCAGCTCGCCGCCGACGTCGCCGCCGGGCTGACCGCCACCCCCAGGTGGCTGCCGCCGAAGTGGTTCTACGACGCGCGCGGCTCCGAGCTGTTCGAGCAGATCACGCGGCTGCCCGAGTACTACCTGACCAGGGCGGAGACGGAGATCCTGAGCGCGGTCGCCGACCCGCTCGTCGAGCTGGTCCGGCCCGAGGAGCTGGTCGAGCTGGGCTCCGGCTCCTCGCGCAAGACCCGGCTGCTCCTGGAGGCGATGCACCGTCACGACACCGGGCTGCGCTACGCCCCGCTGGACATCAGCGAGGACGCGCTGGCTGGCGCGGCCGCGGCACTGTGGCAGTCCTACCCGTGGCTGGGGTTCGACGGGTACGCGGGGGACTTCACCGCCGACCTGCCGCACGTGCCCCACCACGGCCGCCGGCTGATCGCGTTCCTCGGCTCCACGATCGGCAACTACCTGCCGGCGGAGCGGGCCGCGCTGCTGGCCAGCGTGGCCGCCGCGCTCGGCCCGGGGGACCGGTTCCTGCTCGGCGCCGACCTGGTGAAGGACCCGGCCGTCCTGCAGGCGGCGTACGACGACGCGGCCGGGGTCACCGCCGAGTTCAACCGCAACGTGCTGCGGGTGCTGGCCCGCGAGCTGCGCTCCGAGGTCCCGGTGGAGGCGTTCGAGCACGTCGCCCTGTACGACGAGCGCAACGCCTGGATCGAGATGCGCCTGCGGGCCGCGGAGGCGGTCATGCTGCGGTTCCCGACCCTGGAGCTGGAGGTCCCCTTCGCCGCCGGGGAGGAGCTGCGCACCGAGATCTCCTGCAAGTTCACCCGCCCGGTGGTCGAGGCCGAGCTGGCCGCGGCGGGCCTGCGCCTGGAGCGCTGGGACACCGACGACCGCGGCCGCTTCGCCCTCGCGCTGGCGACCCCGGCCTGACCGGCCCGGCCGCGGCCTGACGCAGGCGGCGGGCATACTGTCAGCATGTGCAGAAGCATCAGGACCCTCCGCCCTCCCTTCACCGTCGACGCCGACGACGGCGACGTCCACGCCGCCGCCCTCCAGTACGTCCGCAAGGTGTCCGGGTTCCGGGCGCCCGCCGCGCACAACGCCGCCGCGTTCGACCAAGCGGTCGAGGCGGTCGCGGCCGCCACCCGGGAGCTGCTGGCCAGCCTCCAGGTCCGCGGCACGCCGCGGCGGCATGCGGGCTGACGTGCCTGGTTGACTTGCCGGGGAGGCGTTCATAGGGTCACAGGCCCCGGCGCCTGCGCCAGCGCCAGCTCGACCACGATGGAAGGAACAGCGGGGTGGATGCCCCCCTCGTCGCACCCTGGGCCGCCCCACCGGCCGTCCCCGGCTACCAGGTGCTCGAGATCATCGGCCGGGGCGGCTTCGGCACGGTGTACCGCGCGCGCCAGCTCGCCGTCGGCCGCGAGGTGGCGCTCAAGGTCGATCAGCGGATGCTCGCCAGCGAGCGCGACCAGCGGAGGTTCGTCCGCGAGGTGACCGCCGCCGGCCACCTGTCGGGCCACCCGAACGTCGTCGACGTGTACGACGCCGGGGTCCTGCCCGACGGGCGGCCGTACCTGGTCCTGGAGCTGTGCCCGAACGGGTCGCTGTGGGACCGGGTGGCCGCGGCGGGGCCGCTGGCGCCGGCGGAGGTGCGGGACATCGGCGTGCGGATCGCCGACGCGCTCGCCGCCGCGCACGCGGCCGGTGTGCTCCACCGCGACGTCAAGCCGCAGAACGTCCTGGTCACCAGGTACGGGTTCGTGGCGCTCGCGGACTTCGGGCTGGCCGCGATGCCGCGTCCCGGGATGGAGCTGTCGGCGACGCGCGAGTCGCTGACCCCCGCGTACGCCCCGCCCGAGGCGTTCCGCCTGGTGGAGCCGGTCCCGGCCGGCGACGTGTACTCGCTCGGCGCCACGCTGTACGCGCTGCTGGCCGGCCGGCCGCCGCGGTTCCCGGCGGACAGGGAGCCGGACCTGGCGACCATCATCGCGCTGCTCCGGGAGCCGATCCCCGACCTGGTGGGGGTGCCGGGGGAGCTGACCGGGGCCCTGCGCCACGCGATGGCCGACGACCCGGCGGCGCGACCCGCGGCCGCCGCCTTCCGCGAGGAGCTGGCCGCTCTGGCGCTCCCGGGAACCGGGCCGCCCCCCGCCGCCCCGGGTCACCCGGGCGTGGTGTCCTGGCACACGCCGGACGAGGCGGCGCGCGTGACCGGGCTGTGGCCCCCACCAGGCCGGACCATCGGCGTGGAAGGGCCGGCCCAGGCATCGGGCGCAGCGCCGCCCGCGGCCCCGTCCGGCCTGGCGCCGCCGGCTTTCGGCTCGGGGCTCGCGCCGTCGGCCGCCCGGTCGGGGCAGGCGCCGGCGGCTTTCGGCTCCGGCCTTGCGCCGCCGGCCGCCCTGCCGTCGGGCCTGGGGCCTCCCGCCGTCGGCTCGGGGCAGGCGGCCGCGGACGGGGTGGTGCCGGTCCCGGGGAGCAGAGCGCAGCGGCTCGGGCGGCGCAGCCGTCGGCGCCGGGGTCCGGCCGTGGTGGTCGTGACGGCGGCCTGCATGCTCACCGTCGTCGTGGTGGTCGCGGTGGTGCTGATCAGCGGCGGCCCGCGGCCGGCGGGTGGGGGGCGTTCGGGTGGGGCGCCGCCGGCGACTCGCCCACCGGCCGCGCGCAGCGCCGTGGAGGCGCTCGGCATCCAGACCGTCGCCGAAGGGTGTCCCGCCGCTGCCGTGTCCGCGTCGGCCCGCTGCACCAGGGTCGCGGAGTGCTGGTCGGCGCCGGTGTTCATCGTGGGGAGGATCAACGTGGACCAGCGGGACTGCGGGGAGGACCACGTCTGGGAGACGTTCGCGGTCGCGCCGATGCCGGCTGACGTCACCAAGCCCGACGAGAAGGCGCTCTCCGCACACCCGCAGGTCCGCAAGCTGTGCGCCACGCAGGTGATGCTGGCCTCACGCACCGCCGAAGCGCGCCGCAGCCTGCCCTCCGACGGCTGGTCGGCGACGGCGTTCCCGCCGACCGTGGAGGACTTCGCCAAGGGCGTGCGGGCGTTCCGCTGCGTCGGCAAGCCGCGCGTGACCGAGATCGCCGGCGCGGTCTTCCGCCCACTCCAGGCGTCGCCGTGATCCGCGCACCCCACGACCGTCCGGAGCGGCGCCAGCCAGGCTGGACCGCCGGACGGGCCGCCAGGTGGGCGGCGGGTTCCCGCGGAGGCGTGCCGGGACCGGCGAGCGTCGGTGCGGTCCGCTACCGTGCGGGGTCCTTCGGTCTTCAAGGGTTCGAGGAGGCAGGTGTGCTCGATGCCGGGCACGGCGCGCGGGGCCGGCGATGATCGTGTGGCTGAACGGGACCTTCGGGGCGGGCAAGACGAGCACCGCGAACGAGCTGGTCCGGATCCTGCCCGGCGCTCGCATCTACGACCCGGCGGTCGTCGGGACCATGCTGCGGCACGTCCTGAGCGATCCGGTCGGCGACTTCCAGGACTGGCCGCCGTGGCGGCCGCTGGTCGTGCAGACCGCCGCCGAGGTCCACCGGTACACCGGCGGTATCCTGGTCGCGCCGGCGGCCCTGCTCCGCCCCGAGTACGCGCGCCAGATCTTCGAGGGCCTGGCGGCCGTGCAGCTCGCCACCCGGCACTTCGTCGTCCACGCCGACGAGGACGAGTTGATCCGCCGCATCTGGCACGACCGCACCGTCCCGCAGGAGACGCAGCGCTGGCGGCTGGAGCACCTCGCCGGCTACCGGGCCGCGCTCGGATGGCTCCCCGGCGTCGCCGAGATCCTGGACACCACCCGCCTGACGCCCGCCGAGGCCGCCCGCGAGATCGCCGGCCGGCTCTGACCGGCGCTGCGGTCCGGTCGGGCACGTGGCCGCGCGGCGCGCATGCCGCCGCCCGCCCCGGCGTCCTCGCCGGCCGCGCCGGCGTGCAAATACCTGCCGGGCATGCGGCTCGCGGGCGCATGCGCTCCCGGTCCCGCCGCCTGTGCAAATCGTTGCCGAAACGTTCCCCAAATGTACGGCGCCGGACCGCGTCGTGGCGCCGGCCGCGGGGTGGCTCCCGGTGCGGCCCGGCACCCTGCGATCCACCGAGAACGGCAGGTCGGACGCCTGGACCACGGCCGGCTGTGCCCGGCAGGCCGGAAGGCGGCCACCCCGGCCTTTATGACGGGCTACAATTGACGCTCATACCCTCGCCTGTATTACGGTTTCCCCGATCCGGAAGGGGGACTGAAGGGGGACTCAGGGCCATTGGTCCGGGATTCCTGTGGAAATGTCGCTGCTCCTTTATCGCATCGACACGCCCCAGAGTCCTTGCTGCAATCGCCTCGGTGGAGGCTGTGGTGGAACGGGTCTCCTCCAGCCTTCCGCAAGGAGCAGGCGATGGCAGCTCCTCGGTGCGACGGCGGCTCAGGATCGCGCGGCACCGCGTCAACCGCCAGGGGCGCGTGGCTGCGCGTCCTGACCGCCGTCGCACTGATGGCCAGCCTGGTGCTGCTGGTGGCGCTCTGCTACCAGGGGGCCGCGCTCGCGAAGGGAGTCGTCCCGGGCGAGCGGGCCCGCGCCGGCACCCTGCCCGAGGCCCGGCCGGGCGGTGGAAGTGCCACCTCGTCGCTCCCGCCGCCCGGCCTCTCAGACCCGGCCTATCAGCGTCTCCAGGTCCAGGCGAAGCACCTGCTGCGCGGCCTCGACGGCCTTCCGCCGCCGGGCCAGGCCCCGGCCGGCGGCTTCGAGGCCGCCCGCGCCACCACCCTGGGTGCGGACCCGGAGCGGTCTGGTGAGGAGCCTCCGGCGGGGGTCGCTCCGGATCCCCGTTTCCCGCTCCCCAGACGGATCAGGGAGGTGGCGTCCCGGCAGCGGCCCGCGACCAGCGGCGGCGGTGACGACGGCGGCACGGTGACCGACGCCGCGCCGACGTCCGACGCGGCCGGCGCCACGCCTTGGCCCGCGCCCTTCACCCGGTTGGCCCAGGCCGTCGGCAAGCAGCCCCCGAAGGCCCCGACACCGCCGCTGGAGGCGACGCAGCAGGCCAGGCCCAAGCTGGCCGAGCCTACGCCGGCGCAGCAGGAACTGCTGGGGCGGTACCAGGCCGAGCGGCGGGTCGAGCAGGAGCGGAGAGCGGCCGCTGTGGAGGTCATGCGCAGAGCCGTCGAGGACCCCGAGACAGGCACCTTCTCGTTCCCGACCGAGGAACGCATCGGCACGAGGATCATCCCGGCGAACGAGCCGTTCAGGATCGGGAGCGAGAAGGGCGAGAAGGGGGTCGTCCTCCACGGCAGGGTGTACGACGCGCAGGGCCGGTACGTCCCCGAGCTGTCGCTCTCGCCCGACGAGCAGCGGGAGCCGCAGCCGGACGCGCAGGGCATCGTCTACTACCCCGACCACCCCGGTGGCCTGTGGAAGTTCACCCAGCCCGTGCCGATGGGAAACGGCAGGGTCATCCAGCCAGGCAGCTTCGTCATCGGCGGGAAGGTGGACCCGAAGGACGGCCAGTTCAAAGGCGGTAAGGCGTTCGGCCCCAGCGGGGAGCTGCTCTTCGAGCTTCCCCCGATCCCGGCCGAGGGACCCGTCGCCCCGGCCGAGGCTCCGGCGCCGTCCAAGGAGACCGGGTCGGGGTCGAAGGGGCGCGGCAGCTCACGCCGCGGCCGTTCGTCCTCGGTCGAGCCCGCCGACGACCCGACCATCGCCGCCGAAGCCCCCGACCCCCTCGCCCCGCTTGCCGACCGGCAGGACCCGCTCGGCCACGGCCCCGCGGTCACGGCCGGCACCGACCCCTTCGCCGGCAACGCGTTCCTGGTGTCAGAGGACGCCTGGACGGCGCCGGAGGACCCGGCCGGCCTCGCGGCCGGCGAGGTCGACGCCACCGTCCTCGACGCCGGCCGGCCCGGCGCCGAGCGTGCCGGCGGCGCCCTCCTCGGCGCGTCTCTCGAGCCCGACGCCTTCTCCCTCGACCCCGGCGAGCCGGATGCGACCGTCGGTGACGGCGGCGACGCCGTCACCGACGCCGTCAGCGACGGCGGGGGCGGGAGCGGGAGCGTCTTCAGCGTCGATGCCGTCGCGACCGATCTCGGCGGCGGCGGGTACGGCTGATCCATCTCGCCTGCGAGCCAGCGGCGTCATGGTGCGTTGTGCCTGCCGCCCGAGCCGGGCTTCGAGAGGCCGCGGTCAGGTGCTCTCGCCCTTGAGGCTGAAGGAGCGCAGGCGGTTGACCGCCAGGGCGGCGGCGGCGGCGGTCACCAGGATGCTCATGACGACCGCCACGACCGCGGACAGGCGGGCGTCGATCAGGTCCGAGGAGGCGACCGAGTGGGCCATCCCCAGCAGGTACTGGCGGACGCTGACGTACTTGGCGCCGACGACGAGGCTGCCCAGGACGCCCTCCCAGAGCAGGACGTACAGCAGGCCGACCGCGACCGCGCGGCGGGTCACCAGGCTGAGCGCGAGGAACAGCGCGCAGTAGACCACCGAGCCGGCGAGCGCGCCGACGGTGTAGCCGGCGGTGAGCCCGCCGGCCTCGCCGGTCGCTGCCAGGCCGGCGAGGAACACCGGAAGGGCCGCGAGCAGCGCGGTCACCGCGAAGGCGACGGCGAGCTTGGTCAGCACGACGTCGCGGCGCGCGACCGGCTTGGCGAGCAGGGCGACGGCGCTGCCGTCCTCGATCTCCGAGCCGAGCACGCTGGTGCCGATGATCAGGGCGACCAGGGGCAGGATCGCGGACACGCCGAGACCGTTGACGACCTGGTTGGCCCAGCCGGCGGGGTCGTCCATGCTGCGGCCGGCGGCCGCGAGCGCGATCAGCAGCAGCGGCAGCGGCGCCAGCAGCAGCGCGCGGCGTCGGCCCAGCAGCGCCCGCGCGGTGATCCGCCCGATCACGGGGTTCAGGGGCCTCCACCCCGCGCGCGCGGACGCCATCACCCCGCCCCCCCGCCCTGGCGAGGGGCGCTCACTGCGTCACCAGGTAGGCGAAGACGCTCTCGAGCGACTCGTCGGTCGGCAGCACCTCGCGCAGGCGGATCTGCTCGGCCCGTGCGACGCTCGGCAGGACGCGGGTGAACGTGCCGTAGTCGCTGGTGCGGACCTGGAGGGCGCCGTGGTCCAGCTCGACGCCGGCGACCGAGCCGTCGGCGACGAGCGCGGCGGCGAGCCGGCGGTCGTCGCTGGAGCGCACCGTGAACACGTGCGGCCGGTTGGTCATCAGCCGCCGGATGCGCCGGTAGTCGCCCGACGCGGCCAGGCGGCCGGACACGATCACCTGCACCGTCCCCGACAGCCGCTCGACCTCCTCCAGGATGTGGGAGCTGAACAGGATCGTGCGGCCGGCGTCCCCCATGCGGTGCAGCAGCTCCATGATCTGCAGCCGCTGGCGCGGGTCCATGCCGTTGAACGGCTCGTCCAGCAGCAGCACCTCGGGCTCGTGGACCAGCGCCGCCGCGACCTTGGCGCGCTGGCGCATGCCCTTGGAGTAGGTGTCGATCCGTCGCCCCTCGGCGCCGGTCAGCTCGACGGTCTCCAGCGCGCGCCGAGCCGCGGCCTCCGGGTCGCGCAGCCCGTGCAGCCTGGCGCTGGCGAGGACGAACTCCCCGCCGGTCAGGAACCCGTACACCGCGTCCAGCTCGGGCACCAGGCCGAGCCGCCGGTAGATGCCCACGTCGCGCCAGGTCGGCCGGCCGTCGAGCAGGACCTCGCCGCGTGACGGCGCGAGGAACCCGGACATCATGTGCAGCAGCGTGGACTTGCCGGCGCCGTTGGGCCCGAGGAGCCCGGTCACGCCCGGGCCGATGGTCATGGTCACGTCGTTGACGGCCACGACGTTGCCGTACCAGCGCGACGCGCCGCGCAGCTCGACGGCGGTCACGCGGCCACCCTGCGGTAGCGGGCCAGCAGCACGGCCACGGCGGCGACCAGCAGCGCCACGGTCACCAGCCCGTACAGCCACCCGGCGCCGCCGATGTCGATCTCCTCCACGGCCGTGCCGCGCAGCGCCCACTGCTTGAAGCCTTCGAGCAGGTCGAACGGGGTGAGCAGGCCGCTGCGCTCGCGCACGGCCTGGCTCGGCGCGCTGCGGACGATGTCGGCCACCACCTGGCTGATGACGTACAGCCCGGCGACCGCGCCGGTCGCGTACGCCCGCCTGGAGGCGAACGAGCTGATCGCCAGCCCGGCAGCGGCGAGGACCAGCGCGTGGACACCGGCGTTGGCCAGCCCGGGGACCAGCTCGGTGGTCTCGGTCCACAGCTCCCCGGGCTTGGAGACCAGCGTGAACGCGATGCCGGCGAAGAGGACCAGCAGCGGGATCGCGATCAGGGCGAACAGGGCGGTGGTCATCGCGCCGAGCTTGGCCAGGGCGTAGTCGTCGCGCCGCAGCGGCCGCGAGAAGTACAGCGGCAGCACGTGGTGGCGCAGGTCGCGGGAGAGCATCTCCGGCGCCTGCGCGGCCAGGAAGATCACGATCAGCAGCTGGAACATGAACGGGTAGGCGTCGTACCTGATCTCCTGGGTGCCGGTCTGCGAGGCGATCACCACGGCGACCGCCGCCGGCGCGCACATGATCGCCAGCACCGCGAACGGGAGGATCTTGGCTCTCGCGCCCCGGCCGATCCCGTAGGACCCGCGCAGGCTGTGCAGGAACAGCGAGCGGGCGATGTGGCCGCGGCCCAGGCGCACCCCGCCGTACCTGCGGTAACCCAGGTCGTAGATGACCCCGGCGGGTGCTCCGGCGGTCCCCGCCGCGGGTCCCCCGGTCGATCCGGGGGTCCGGGGGACCTGAGCAGGTGCGGGTCCCCCGGTCGATCCGGGGGTCCGGGGGACCTGAGCAGGTGCGGGTCCCCCGGTCGATCCGGGCGTCGGTTCCTGCGCGTCAGCCGGCACCGACGGCCTCCGTGGACGGGTGCCCGTCCCGGAACAGCTCCTCGACGCCGTGGCGGCGCTGCTCCAGGCGGTTGAGGGGCAGCCGCAGGTCGGCGACGGCGTCGCGGATGACGTCGTACACGTCCTCGCCGGTGAGGCGGACGACCAGGCCGCGGCCGTCGGGCACCGGCTCCAGCCCGCGCGCGGCGAGCGCGGCGGTCAGCTCCTCCAGGCCCTCGTCGACCTCCACGGCGAGCAGCTCCCTGCGCCCGGTGAACGAGGTCATGGCCGCGAACCGCAGCAGCCGGCCGGCGTCGATCGCGACCAGCGTCTCGCAGATGCGCTCGATCTCGCCGAGCAGGTGGGAGGACACCAGCACGGCGATGCCGAACTCGGTGCCGATGCGCCGCACGAGCTGGAGCATCGCGTCGCGCCCGGCAGGGTCCAGGCCGTTGGTCGGCTCGTCGAGCAGCAGCAGCCGAGGGTCGTGGACGAGCGCCTGGGCGAGCTTGACGCGCTGCTTCATGCCGGTCGAGTAGCCGCCGATCAGGCGGTAACGCTCCTCGTGCAGCCCGACGTAGCGCAGCGTGTCCGCCGCCCGCTCGCGGGCGACCGCCGCCGGCAGGCCCGACATCCGCCCCATGTGGATCAGGAACTCGGTGCCGGACACGTCCGGCGGCAGGCAGTCGTGCTCGGGCATGTAGCCGACCAGGCCGCGGATCCGCTCCCCGTCCCGCCGTACGTCCAGGTCCAGCACCCGCGCCGCGCCCGAGGTGGGCTCCAGCAGTCCGAGCAGGATCTTGATCAGCGTGCTCTTGCCCGCGCCGTTGGCGCCGACCAGGCCGATCACGCCCGGTTCGACGTTGACGCTCAGCTCGTCGAGCGCCGTCACCGCCCTGGGGTAGCGCTTGGTGAGGCGCTCGGTCTCGATGAGTGGCACGCCGGCATCGTAACCGGTCGGGTGCAGAAGCGGGCGCTGCCCGGCTGCGGCGCCGTCAGTGGGCGCCGGCTGCGCCGCCGCGCAGGGCGCCCTCGGACAGGCGCTGGGCGAGCCAGATCGGCACCACCGAGACGGCGATCAGCAGCACCGCCACCACGTTGACGACCGGGGCCTGGTTGGGCCTGGTCAGGTTGGTGAAGATCCACAACGGCAGCGTCTGGTCGCCGGGGCCGGCGGTGAAGGTCGTCACGATGATCTCGTCGAACGACAGCGCGAACGCCAGCAGCCCGCCGGCCAGCAGGGCCGAGCGCAGCGCCGGGAACGTCACCAGCCGGAAGGTCTCGAAGGCGTCCGCGCCGAGGTCCATCGACGCCTCCTCCAGCGAGCGGGAGACCCGCCGCAGGCGCGCCACGACGTTGTTGAACACCACCACGACGCAGAACGTCGCGTGGCCGACCACGATCGTCCACAGCGACAGCGACACGCCGAGCACCCGGAAGCTGGACTGCAGCGCGATCCCGGTGACGATGCCGGGCAGGGCGATCGGCAGGACCACCAGGAGGTTGACCGCCTCGCGGCCGAAGAACCGGTGCCGCTGCACCGCGAAGGACAGCAGCGTGCCCAGCACCAGCGCGATCGCGGTGGCGCCGAGCGCGGCGCGCAGCGACGCCGACAGCGCGGCGCGCGCCCCCGGGTTGTCCCAGGCCCGTCCCCACCACTCGAGCGTGAAGCCGTCCGGCGGCCAGGTGAAGATCCTGGCGCTGTTGAACGAGCTGATCACCACCACCAGCAGGGGCACGTACACGAACGCCAGGCCGGCGGCGGTGACCAGGCGCAGCGCCAGGCGGGCCGCGGGCGACAGGTGCATCAGAGGCTCTCGAACGCGCCGGCCCGCCGCGCCAGCAGCAGGTAGGCCAGCATGACCACCACCGGGACGGTCGCGAGGGCGGCGGCGAACGGCAGGTCGTTGGCCGCGCCGACGCTGGCGTAGATGACGTTGCCGATCATCTGGGTCTTGCCGCCGACGATGTTGACCGCCACGTAGTCGCCCAGCGACAGGGAGAAGGTGAAGATCGACCCGGCCACGACCGCGGGGAAGGCGAGCGGCAGGATCACCGAGCGGAACGTGCGCCAGGCGCCCGCGCCGAGGTCGGAGGACGCCTCCAGCAGCGAGTCGGGCAGCCGCTCCAGCCCGGCGAAGATCGGCAGGATCATGTACGGCAGCCACAGGTAGCTGAGCACGATCCAGACCCCGGCGAGCCCGTACCCGGGCGTGTGCACCCCGAGCGGCCCGAGCAGCCAGTCCAGCACCCCGCCCGAGCCCAGCATCACCCGCCACGCGTACGCCTTGACCAGGTAGCTCGCCCACAGCGGCGTCAGCACCGCCACGAGCAGCAGCCGCCGCCAGCGCGGCGAGGCGACCTTGGCCATGTAGAACGCGATCGGGAAGCCGAGCAGGACGTCCACCACGGTGACCCCGGCGGCCACGCCGAGCGTGCGCAGCGTGATCGCCCGGTAGACCTCGCTGGACAGCAGCGTCCGGAAGTTGTCCGTGGTCGGCTCGCGCACCAGCTCCCCCGTGAAGCTGTCGGTGCTCCACAGCGCCGACAGCAGCAGCACCGCCAGCGAGCCGATGTAGGCGACCAGCAGCCACCCGAGCGGTCCGGTCAGCAGCAGCGCGAGCCGCAGGCGCGGCCGGCGGTGGAGCACGCGCGACAGCGGGCGCAGCCAGCCGCCGCGCCCGCCCGCCACCGCCGGCGCGCTGCTCACCGGGGCGCAGCCCGCCGGGCCCGGGCGGCCTCCGGGCCCACCGGGGCGGTCATCCCTTGATCTCGGTCCACGCCCGGGTCCACTCCGCGTAGTCCTTGCAGACCTGACCGCGGTCGTCGCCGCAGTCGGCGATCGGCGTGGACCAGTAGGCGACCTTGGAGAAGTACGCCTCGTCGGTCGCGTGGAAGGTCGTGCAGTGGTTCTTGTCGGCGGTCTGGCCGCACGCCAGCCGGTTCGACGGCGCCTCGCCGAACCACTCGGCGACCTGGGCGTTCGCCTTGGGCGAGATGATGTGGTCCATCCAGCGGTACATGCAGTTGGGGTGCCTGGCCTTGGAGGAGATCATCCACGTGTCCGACCAGCCCGTGCTGCCCTCCTTGGGCAGGACGACCTCGACCGGCGCCTTGTCGGCCTTGGCGAGGTTGGCGATCACCTGCCAGGTGGTGCCGACGACGCTGGAGCCGGACTTGAAGGCCTGGACCTCCTTGGTGTAGTCGCTCCAGTACTCGCCGATGATCCCGGCCTGCTGCTTGAGCAGGTCCACCGACGCCTGGAACTGCTTGTCGTCCAGCTCGTAGGGGTTGGTGATGCCGAGCTCCGGCCGGGTCGACTTGAGGTACAGCGCCGCGTCGGCGATGTAGATCGGCGAGTCGTAGGCCGTGACCTTGCCCTTGAAGGGCGACGACGGGTTGAACACGATCCCCCACGAGTCCGGCGCGGGCTCGACCTTGTCGGTGCGCCACATCAGCAGGTTGGCGCCGCGGCCGTGGGGGATGCCGTAGGGGACGCCCTTGACCGAGTTCCAGGGCTGGAGCTTCAGGCCCTCGAACACGTCCTGGTAGTTGGGCACCAGGTCCACCTTGACCGGCGCGACGTCGCCGGCGGCGATCAGCCGCAGCGACGCGTCCCCGGAGGCCGACACCCCGTCGTACTCGCCGGACTTCATGAGCTGGACCATCTCGTCGGAGGAGCCGGCGACCTTGACGTTCACCTTGCAGCTGGTCGCCTGCGTGAACGGGGTCACCCAGTCGACCTTGGGGTCGGTCGAGCCGTTCTCGACGTAGCCCGCCCAGGCGACCAGGTTGACGCTGCCCTCACCCGGCCCGAGCGACTGCTGCGTGGGCACGCTCGGCGGCGTGAAGCCGGAGCCCTCCCCGGTCGGCCCGCCCCCGCCGCCGGAGTCGCCGCAGGCGGCGAGCACCAGCGCCAGGAGCACGGTCAGCACGGCCGGGCGCCAGATCGTCCTGTTCATGGTCATCCTCCTGCGGGAGCCGGCACCGGTGCCGGGGAGAGGCGGAAGTTGTGCTCGGCGCGCCACACCAGCCGAACCCGCGTGCCGGCGAGCGCCTGGACCTGCGACGAGCTGCTGGCGAGGTTCTGCTGGAGCACCACCAGGTCCGGACCGGCGTCCAGCTGCACGGTCAGCCGGGTCACGGGGCCGACGTAGGCGACGTCGCGGACCGTGCCGTCGGCGGAGCTGTGGCCGGGCGGCGGCGGGGCGCCCGGCCCGGTCACGTGGATCTTCTCCGGGCGGACGGTGAACTGGCCGCCCTGGCCGACCAGCTTGCGCGCGGCCTCGCCCTCCAGCAGGTTCGAGGTGCCGACGAACCCGGCCACGAACGGCGTCAGCGGCCCCTCGTACACCTCCGCCGGCGTGCCGAGCTGCTCGATCCGCCCCCCGCGCAGGACCGCGATGCGGTCGCTCATCGTCAGGGCCTCCTCCTGGTCGTGGGTCACGAACACGAACGTGATCCCGACCTCGGACTGGATGGCCTTCAGCTCGATCTGCATCTGCTGGCGCAGCTTGAGGTCCAGCGCCCCGAGCGGCTCGTCGAGCAGCAGCACCCGCGGCCGGTTCACCAGCGCGCGCGCCAGCGCGACGCGCTGGCGCTGCCCGCCGGACAGCTCGTGCGGCCGGCGCTCGCCGAATCCCTCCAGCCGCACCTGCGCCAGCGCCCGCTCGACCCGCTCGCGCCGCCGCGCCCGCGCGACCTTGCGCACGCGCAGCCCGTACCCGACGTTCACGGCCACGTTCATATGGGGAAACAGCGCGTAGTCCTGGAAGACAGTGTTGACGTCCCGGTCGAAGGGAGGCTTGCCGGTGACGTCCACGCCGCCCAGCTCGATCGTGCCCGCGGTCGGCAGCTCGAAGCCGGCGATCATGCGCAGCAGGGTCGTCTTCCCCGAGCCGGACGGCCCCAGCAGCGTGATGAACTCGCCCTCGCGGACGTCCAGGTCGACGCCGTCGACGGCGGTGACCGGGCCGAAGCGCTTGGAGATGCCACGCAGACGGACCGCCACGTCCTCACGCGGGTCGCTCATGACGACGCAGCGCCTCTCCTTCCCACCGGAGGTGCGGCGACACCCACCGATGGAGCCGCTCACCTCGAGTCAGGTGGCAGCACGGACACCGTCGCCAGCGGCCGACCGACGTGCCGCGCAGCACACGCCAAGTACCGTACGCGATCCGGCGTCCCGACCGCCCTCAACATTCTGTACAAAGGAAGTCCCCGGATTCCGCGGATCCGGCACTCCACCGCGCGTTGCGCGCACGACGTGGGCGGGCCAGGCCTCAGAACGTCCGGTACGGGATCCGGCCGAGCTCCTTCTGCCGGCCCACGGGGGAAGCGGCCGAGCCGTCCACCGGTCTCGGGGTGGGACCGCGGTCCAGCCGCCGCGTCCCACCTTCGCTGGCACCTGCCAGGGGTCCCCTCTGGGCTGACACTGCCTCCCCAGGCGTTTTCGGTCTCCGCCGGCCCGGCCCGGTCGTCCAGGCCACCCGTGAAGTCGCTCGTCGAGACCACGCACCGGAAATCCTGGCCCGGCCCTGTGATCGGGCAGACGAAATGGCACTGGAGATTGCCATCGGAGAATCACCTCCTCGCGGCTGGTTCACCCTGTTCGGAGGTGGCTGGGACCCGGTCGCACCGGATCGGCGAATTCCGTGCTTCAGCCGGGGTGGGGGTGGACACCCGGGGCGAAACCCGGGGGAACGAAGGCCTGGAGCGGAGACGGTCTCCGTGCGTCAGCCTCGCCGGCCCACGGACTTGCTGGAGGACCCGCCGAGCACCCACGACAGACAGCTCCACATTGTGATCGGACCTGACCGCGGGGATGGGGGTCCCCGCCCGCTCAACTTTCCTCATCAGGATCCACGAGTCAATTCCGAAAAGAGGGATCGCACGACAGGGCGCCGTGTCCTGCGGAGAGGCTGGCGCGTGCTCGGGTTGCCCGATCGGGTTGCTTGCGCGAGGCTTGCAGCTTGCAAGCGTCCGCTACGAGACCTGTCCGCCCACGAGACCTGTCCGCTCCGGCCAGCCATCGTCCACGAAAGGTGATGCGACCCCCAATGGCAAGGACTCGACGCCTCCTCCTGCTCGCGGTCATGACGGCGCTGCTCGCCGTGTACGCCGCCGCCCCGGCCGCCTCGGCCGGCGGCAAGCTGCCCTCGTCACTCCCGCTGCCCGGCGGCTTCCAGCCCGAGGGCATCGCGATCGACGAGCACGGGAACTTCTACGTCGGCTCGATCCCCACCGGCGCGGTGTACCGCGGCGACGTGCGCACCGGCAAGGGCGAGGTGCTGGTGCCCGGCGCGGAGGGCCGCTCCGCGATCGGCCTCAAGGTCTGGCACGGCATGCTGTTCGTCGCCGGCGGCGCGACGGGCCGCGCGTTCGTCTACTCGGCCCGCAGCGGCATGCTGCTGGCCTCCTACGAGCTGGCCACGGGTGAGACCTTCGTCAACGACGTCGTGGTGACCGGGCGGTCCGCCTGGTTCACCGACTCCTTCAAGCAGGCGCTGTACCAGGTGCCGCTGGCGGGCGGCCTGCCCGCCCAGGACGAGGTCACCACGCTGCCGCTGACCGGGGACATCAAGTTCCAGGACGGGTTCAACACCAACGGCATCGAGTCCGCCCGCGGCGGTCGGGTGCTGGTGATCGTGCAGTCCAACACCGGCCGGCTCTTCACCGTCGACCCGACGTCGGGGGCGACCGGCGAGATCGACCTCGGCGGCGAGAAGGTCGCGGGTGACGGCCTCCTGCTGCGCGGCCGCACCCTGTACGCCGTGGAGGGCTCGACCAACCAGGTCGCCAAGGTCGAGCTGCGCCGTGACCTGACCGCCGGCCGGGTCGTCGAGCGGATCACCGATCCCGACTTCGACACCCCGACCACGATCGCGGCCTTCCACGAGCGCCTGTACGTGGTCAACGCCCGCTTCTCCGTCACCCCTGCCCCTGACACCGGGTACTCGGTGGAGCTGGTGGACCGGCGCTGACGCGCCCGGCGGGTGTGGCGGGCCGCCGGCCCGCCACACCCGCCAGGAAGCACGCTCACCCCGGCGGACGTCAGCCGGAGGGCCGTGGGGACCGCGGACCCCCCAGCGCCCCGCCGCCCAGGACCTCCGCGAGCGCCCGCATGAACGCGTCGGTGTCCGCGGCGATGTTGGTCACCGAGACGCGCAGGTAGTTGGGATCCTCCATGATGTGGCTGAGGTTGCGGATCTGGATCCCCATGGCGAGCAGCTCCGCCCACGTGTCGGTCGCGGGACGGGAGGTCCGGAAGGCGACGAAGTTGCCCTCGGACGGCAGGACCTCCTCGACGCCGTGGATCCGCGGCAGCTCGACGGCCAGGCGGTCGCGCTCGCGCATCACGTCCTTGACGTTCGCCGCGATCTCGTCGCGGTAGGTGGTCAGCGCGAGCGTCGCGGCCAGCTCGGCGGGACCGGAGATGTGCCAGGGGGTCTGGACCTTCGCCAGGACGCTGGTGATCTCGGCCCTGGCGGTCGCCCAGCCCGCCCGCAGGAACGCCAGGCTGAACGCCTTGGAGGTGCTGCCGGTCACGATCAGGTTGGGGAAGCGGGGCAGCAGCGCGGTCGCGTTGGAGGAGCCGAACTCGCCGTAGGCCTCGTCCACCATGACGATGCCGTCGGTCGCCGCACAGAGGTCGGCGATCACGTCGTTGGGGATGACCTCGCCCGTGGGGTTGTTGGGCGAGCAGCAGATCACCAGGTCGGCACCGGTCTCGGCGGCCAGCCACGGCATCGCGTCGAAGCGCCTGGCGCTGCGGCCGAGCGGCCGGGCGAGGATCCGCGTCCCGGTGCTGCGCACGGTGGGGAAGTACGCGCCGTAGGTGGGCGTGAACACCAGCGCCGTTCGGCCCGGGCCGGCGAAGGCGAGCGGGACGGCCTGGTAGAGCTGCACGCTGCCGGCGCCGACCGCGACCTGGTCGGGCTCGACGCCGACGTGCCCGGCGACGGCCGCCCGCAGCGTCGAGGCGTGCTCGTCGGGGTAGACGTGCAGCGCGCGGACCTTGAGCCGCTCGAGCCACTCCTCGACCAGCTCCGGCGGGGCGGCCGGGCCCTCGTTGAGGTCCAGGCGGCGCAGGGGCGCGTCCGCCGGGGCCGTCGACAGCGCGCCGTCGCGGGGCGTGCTGTACCCCTGGAAGTCGAGGTGCGTGGCGGGCCGGATGCGCTGGGCGAGCGTGGCGACGGGTGGGTACGGGTCGTCGGGGTCCTGACCGGGGGAACGAGCTCGTACCGCCTGATCGTGCGAGGTTGCCACGCTCTCCCTACCTTCCTCTCGCCGGGTGGTCGGGGCCGGGCGCAAGAACAGGAAATGGACCGGTGCGCAGGGGTGACCGAGCAGGACTCGCTGCGGGGCCCGCTGAAGCTGTCCGCGATGCCTTCTGACCACAGGTGGACGCCCTGAAGAAGGGCATAGCGGACACCTTCACTCGATCGTGGCGGGGGTTGCCGTGCGTCGTCGGGGACGGATGCTGCGGCGCTTCGCCGAGGCTGGCGCCGGCTGTCGTCACGCCGGGGGTCGGGACGTGCGGACGGCTTCCGAAAAGTCAGATATTTCAGACAAACACCCTTAGATGGGCACGAACAGCGCGCTACGCTAGCCGAACCGGATCGGGGATTCAAGCGCCCTGGTCAGCGGGATGTTCGCCCGGATCGCGAGGTGCGTCTCAGCTCGCCCGCGCGACGAATGCGAAAGCGCGTCCATGTTTGCCGGTTCGACAAGACTGGATTGCTTAGTTAGGGTTCCCTGCCGGATTTGAACATCCGTCGACCTCCCTGCCCCGGAGTGCGTGAGCATGCCCTGGCTGCTTCCGCAGCGCTCGAGGCTTGCCCGGTCCGTACCGGGTCGACCGCCTTGCCCCGTGTCCTGCCATGACGAGTTGCGCACCCCCGCCTCCGCCCGAGACATCTGTCGCGAAAGGACGTAGGAGCGCCGATGCGCACCGCCAACCTTTTCCCTGATCAGCAGGCCACAGAGGCCCGTGTCGAGGCCGACGTGGTGGAGCGCCTCGGGTACCGGCAACGGTTCGCGCGGACGCTGCGCCACTTCGAGTCGTTCGCGGTCGGCTTCTCGTTCATCTCGATCACGACCGGGATCTTCACGACGTTCGGGTTCCTGCTCAGCCACGCCGGCCCGCGCGGCATCTGGACCTGGCCGATCGTGATCGTCGGGCAGATCCTGGTCGCCCTGGTGTACGGGGCGCTGGCGTCGCGGATCCCGCTCGCCGGCTACTCCTACCAGTGGGCCTCGCGGCTGGCCGGGCCGAACGTGGGCTGGTGGCTCGGCTGGCTGTCGTTCTCGTTCCTCAGCATCGTCACCGTCTCGGTGGACTACGCGTTCACGCAGGTCGCCTTCATGCCGCTGCTGGGCCTGGAGTACACGCCGACGACCGCGGCGGTCATCACGCTCGGGGTGATCACGGTCCAGGCCGGCCTGATCATCTGGTCCACGATGGCCACGACGCGGGTGAACAACACGGCGGTGACCACCGAGATCCTCGGGGTCGTGCAGCTGGTCATCATCATGATCGTCGCGGGCGTGGTCGCCCGCACCGGGCACCTGAGCAACCTGTGGTCGACCGGGGCGGTGGCGGCGGAGGGCTGGTACCGCTGGCTCGGCCCGTTCATGCTGGCCACGCTCCTGGGCGCGTACACGATCGTGGGCTTCGAGTCGTGCGCGAACCTCGCCGAGGAGACCCAGCGCGCGCGCAGGGTGGTCCCCAGGACCATGGTCCAGGCGGTCGCGGTCTCCGGGACGCTGGGCATGGCGTTCCTCATCGCGCTCACCCTCGGCATCCACGACGTCGGCGCGATCAGCGAGGACCCCTCACCGGTCGCGGCCATCCTCAAGACGTTCTTCGGCCAGGCCGAGGCGCTGCCGCTGGTGTGGATGTGCATCTCGATCTTCGCCTGCGGCATGGTGATCATGACCACCAACAGCCGGCTCATCTGGGCGATGGCCCGTGACCGGCGCTTCCCCGGCTACCAGGTCCTCGCCCGCACCCCGCGCGCCACCGGCGGACCGGTGGCCACCCTGCTCGCCGCGGCCATCAGCGCGAGCGTGGTGATCGTGCTGCGCACCAACACCGAGGCGCTGTTCACGCTGTTCGCCACGGCGACGCTGATGCCGGCGGCGCTGTACGCGGGCACCGTCGTGCTGTACCTGTTCACGCTGTACCGCCGCCCCGCGCCGCCGGGGACGTTCCAGCTCGGCGCATGGGAGACCCCGGTGGTGTTCGGCGCGCTCGCCTGGCTCGCGTACGAGCTGGTCGTGCTCATCGGGCCCACCGAGTTCCGGCCCGCGCAGCGGTACGCCCTGGGGGCCGTCGCCATCGGCGCCGTCGTCTACCTGCTGATGCGGGTGCTCGAGCCCGCGAGCATGCGCAGACGGCCGGAGGCGGAGAGCGCCGAGAGCGAGCTGTGGTCCGTGGAGCGGGACGAGGCGGGCATCCAGGAGCCGCTCGAGGACGACGGGGCCGGCCAACGCTCCGACCTCGAAGACCGGCTCCGGGTGCCGGGACTCTAGGCGCCGCCGATCGCTCATCCTCCGGTCGGTTCTGGCCTTGCCGCATCCCGGACACCTCGAGATGCCACGGCGTGACACGAAGGGCACCTGATGTTCCAGAACCTGCAGATCCGTACGAAGCTCATCACCATCCTGACCGGGCCGCTGCTGATCCTGACCGTCCTCAGCGCCGTCGGCATCGGGGTGAACATCTCCGAGAGCGCCCGGGCCAGCCGCGTCAACGAGCTGGCCGGCTTCGCCGCCAAGCTCATCCCGCTGGTCCACGCCGTCCAGCTGGAGCGCGGGCTGTCCAACGGGTACGTCGGCTCGCAGTACCGGACCGGCGAGGCCGAGCTGATCGAGCAGCGGCGGGTGGTCGACTCGCGGGTCGCGGGCGTGCGGCGCGCCGCGAGCGGGCTGCCCGTCGCCGACTTCGACCAGCGCCTGCAGGACCGGCTGGACGCGGGTTTGGAGCGTCTCGGGACGTTCGCAGCCCAACGCCAAACGATCGACAACCGTTCGCTCAACGCTCCAGGTCAGTCTCAGCCCAAGGGGGGCGAGAACGCCCCGTCGGGCGAGCAACGGATCGACGCGGTGCTGACGCAGGCGCTGGACGGCTACACCGAGACGATCGGGTCGCTGCTGGACATCAACGCGGCGATCGCGAGCGGCAGCGACAACGAGCGGCTGCTCGGCGTCGTCGCCACCCTGGACGCGTTCTCCCGCGCCAAGGAGAGCGCCGACCAGGAGCGCGCGTTCATGAACCGCGTTTTCTCCCTGGGTCGCTTCGGCGAGGGCGACTACGACCGCTTCGTCTCCATGATGTCCGCGCAGGACTTCTGGTCCGCGCGGTTCCAGGCCGCCGCCAGCCCGCGGGAGCGGGAGCTGGCCGACGCCAGCGTCGTCGGGCCGGACGTCGAGCGCTCCGAGCAGCTGCGGGACATCGCCCGCACGCGCGCGACCGCCGGCACGCTCGGGATCAGCCCGAGCTCGTGGTGGACGGTCATGACCGGCAAGGTCGAGCGCATGCGGCAGGTCGAGACCAGGCTCGCCGAGGACGTCGCCGCCAGCAGCACCGCGCTGCAGGCGCGCGCCGACCGGCGGGCGTTCTGGCTCAGCGTCGTGCTGACGGCGGTCCTGTGGGGCACCGTCGGGCTGTCGCTGCTGGCCGCCAGGGTGATGGTCAACCCGCTGGTGCGGCTGCGTGACGTCGCCAACGACGTCGCCCACCGGCGGCTGCCCGGCCTGGTCGAGCGGCTGCACGAGGGCGAACCGGTGGACCTGCAGCGCGAGGTGCGCACCATCGGGATCCGCTCCAAGGACGAGATCGGCCAGGTCGCCGAGGCGTTCAACTCGGTCCACCGCGTCGCGGTCACGATCGCGGGCGAGCAGGCCGGGCTGCGCAAGAGCATCGGCGACATGTTCCTGAACCTCGCCCGCCGCAACCAGGTCCTCACCGAGCGGCAGCTGGAGAAGATCGACGAGCTGGAGCGCGGCGAGACCGACCCGGACGCGCTCGAGGACCTCTACCAGCTCGACCACCTCGCGACCCGCATGCGGCGCAACGCGGAGAACCTGATCGTGCTGTCCGGCAGCGAGGCGGTGCGCCGCTGGCAGGCGCCGGTGCCGCTCAACGACGCCGTGCGCGCGGCCATCGGCGAGGTCGAGGACTACACCCGCGTCGAGCTGTTCCCGACCCCGGACGTCGGCGTCAGCGGCCAGGTGGCCGGGGACGTCATGCACCTGCTCGCCGAGCTGATCGAGAACGCCACCTCGTTCTCGCCGCCGGAGACCAAGGTGCGGATCACCGGGCTGCCGATCATCGCCGGCCACGTCGTCGAGATCGAGGACAAGGGCATCGGCATGACCGACGCCGAGCTGTTCGAGGTCAACGAGCGCCTGGCCAACCCGCCGGTGATGGACTTCGCGCTGTCCAAGACGCTCGGCTTCAACGTGGTCGGCCGCCTCGCCATCCGCCACGGCATCAAGGTGCAGCTGCGCCACTCGTGGTACGGCGGGGTCACCGCGCTCGTCCTCATCCCCGAGAAGCTGCTGGTCAAGCAGGTGGACGGCAGGGCCCCGGGCGTCGAGGGCGGCGGGGGCGGCTACCCGAACTGGCCGTCGACGAGCCGCGCCGCGCAGGTCCAGCAGGTGCAGCCCGCACTGACCGCGCCCGAGAGCGCGGGCGGCGGCGGCGCCGAGCGGGCCCGCCTGCCCATCTTCGAGTCCACCCGGTCCGACTGGTTCCACCCGGGTCCGAGCGCCGAGGCGGCGCAGTGGGAGGCCGAGCAGGCAGCCGACCGGGCGTCGACCATGGCGCCGGCGCCGCCGCTGCGGGCCCCCGCGGCGCCCAAACCGGCGCCCAGGGCGGAATCGGCCGAGGCGCCCCGGCCGCCGGACCCGACCGCTTACAGCGACTACAGCGACGACGACGAGGAGCCGCCGACCACCAGCGTCGGGCTGCCCAGGCGCGTGCCCGCCAAGGGCATCGCATCCGGGCTGACCCACGGCCTGGCGGCGCCCAAGGGACACCTCGAGGAGCCGGAGCTGGGCGACTCGACCAGATCGCCCGCCGAGGTCCGCGACCTGCTGTCGACCTACCGCCGCGGCCTCACCCGCGGGCGGACCGCCGCGACCGACGCGATGGACCGGATCTGGGCCGACGACGACGATCTGCCGCCTGACGGGAGCCACGATGCGCCGAGGCGGTAGGCACCCTTTCTTCTTGAGCCGCGACCACGGGCGGGGCCGGTACCGTATGGCCCTCCTGCCGAGCTGACCAGCAGGAGGAGAGAACGGTGATGCGCGGCGAAGACGGCCACCAGCGCACGTACGGCCCGATCGTCCGGCCCTACACGATCACGGGTGGGCGTACCCGGACGACGCTGCAGGAGCTCGAGCTGGAGACGCTCGTCTCGACGACGTCGCTCGGCCAGGTCGAGCTGCCGCGGCTGAACATGGAGCGCCGGGAGATCGCCGCGCTGTGCCGGGACATCCTTTCGGTCGCGGAGGTCTCCGCCCGCCTGAGCGTCACGCTCGGCGTGGCGCGCGTCCTGGTCGGCGACATGGCCGAGGAAGGGCTGGTCCAGGTCCACCGGCCCGCCAGCCAGAACAACAGCTCTGACATCGCGCTTCTGGAGAGGGTGCTCTATGGCCTCCGCGCGCTCTGAACCGCCCGTCGCGCCCAAGGCGGTGAAGATCGTGGTCGCCGGAGGCTTCGGCGTCGGCAAGACCACCCTGGTCGGCGCCGTGTCGGAGATCACCCCGCTCAGCACCGAGGCGGTCATGACCGCCGCGAGCGTCGGGATCGACGACCTCAGCAAGCTGCCCAACAAGTCGACCACGACCGTGGCGATGGACTTCGGGCGGATCTCCCTGGAGGAGGACCTGATCCTGTACCTGTTCGGCACCCCCGGGCAGGACCGGTTCTGGTTCATGTGGGACGAGCTGATCCGCGGCGCGATCGGGGCGGTGGTGCTGGTCGACAGCCGCCGGCTGAAGGACTGCTTCGGCGCGGTCGACTACTTCGAGCAGCGCGAGGTGCCGTTCGTGGTCGCCATCAACCTGTTCGACGGCGTCCTTCGGCACAAGGCCGAGGACGTCCGCGAGGCACTGGCGATCCCCTCGGAGGTGCCGATCATCATGTGCGACGCGCGCGAGCGCGACTCGGTGAAGAACGCCCTGGTCGACCTCGTGGAGCACGCGCTGGTGCGGACGGTCGCGGCGTTGTGAGCAGGCTCCGGCCGCCGGTGGCGTCCTCCCCGGCCACCGGCGGCACCGGCGCGACCGTCTGCCCGCCCGGCCGTCTTTGTGCCGGGAGAGCATTGTCGCCGATGCCCTGATATGCCAGGGTTTTGACGCGATGACCGGCGCTCGGGCGGCACTGGAGTTCCGGGTCCTCGGCCGGCTGGAGGTTCGCCACGGCGGCGAGGTCCTGGAGGTCGGCAGCGCGCGCCGGCGCGCGCTCCTGGCGCAGCTGCTGCTGGACGCCAACCGGTTCGTGCCGCGCGACTCGCTCGTCGCCCGGTGCTGGAACGGCGCCCCGCCCGAGGACGCCGCCGCGACCCTGGAGCGCGACGTCTCGAGCCTGCGCTCAGCACTGGACCTGCGCGACGAGGCGGGCGCGCCGCCGGCGCTGGTGGCCGGGCCGGGCGGCCGGGCGTACCGGCTGGAGGTCGACCCAGGGTCGGTCGACGCTGCGCGCTTCGAGCGCCTGGTCGAGCAGGGCCGGGGCGCGCTCGCACAGGGCGCGCCCGAGCGCGCGGCCGACGCGTTCGACCAGGCGCTGGCGCTCTGGCGCGATCAGCCGCTGGCCGACCTGACCGATGCGTACGGGTTCGTGGCCGCCGCGGGCCGGTGGTTCGGGTCACTGCGCCTGATCGCCCTGGAGGGATCCCTCCAGGCGGCGCTGGAGCTCGGGCGGTCCGGGGAGCTGGTCGAGCGCGTGCGGCTCGCCGTGCGCGAGCACCCGGGGCGGGCGTCGCTGCGCGAGCTGGAGGTGCGCGCGTTGTACCAGGCGGGACGGCGGGACGACGCGCTCGCCGCCTACCAGGAGCTGCGCGAGCTGCGCGGGGAGCCGGCGCTGGACGGCGGGCCGGCGCGGGAGGCGCTCGAGCGGCGTGTCGGCCGCGGCGACCGCTCCGGGAGCGCCCGGCGGCCGCCGCGCGGGTTCGTCGGGCGCGGCCCCGCGCTCGGCCGCCTGCGAGCGGCCCTCCAGGTCGCGCGCACCCGGCGGGGCCTGCTGGTGCTGCTGCACGGGGACCCGGGGAGCGGCAGGAGCACCCTGGCCGCGCGCTTCGCCGCCGAGGCTGCCGCCGCCGGGGCGCTGGTGGCGGCAGCCTCCCCTCTCCGGGCCGCGGGACCGCGCGCCTTCCGGCCGTGGTCCCAGGTGCTCGGCGTGATCCTGGCCGCGGCCGGGGCGCCGGAGGACGCGGGCGCGCGCGCACTGCTCGACCGCTGGCGCGACGCCGCCGCGGCCGGGGAGGAGGACGGCGACGCCGCCTCCCCCGCCGGCCGGGAGCAGCAGTTCGAGACGGTGACCGCGGCGCTGCGCGAGGCCGCCGCGGACCGCCTGGTCGTGCTGGTCCTCGACGACGTCGACGAGGCGGACGCGCCCTCGCTGCGGCTGCTGGAGCACGTCGCGCGGCGCCTCCACGGCAGCCGCCTGCTGCTGCTCGCCGTGTACCAGGACCATGCCGACGGCACCGCCGGCTGGCCGGCGACCCTGCGGCGCCTGCGGCGGCTGCCCGGGACCGACGACCTGCCGCTCCCCGTCCTGGAGACCCGCGAGGCCGCCGAGCTGATCGAGGCCGAGCTGGCCAGGGCCCCCCGGGCGGTGGCGCCTGTGGAGGCCGGCGAGGTCTCGGACATCGCGAGGCGGGGGCGCGGCAACCCCCTGCTCACGGTCGAGCTGGCCAGGGTGCTCGCGGGCGGCGGGCTGCCGGTCGTGGACGGGCCGGCGGCGGTCGCGCCGCTGGTCCGCGACGCGGTGCGCGTGCGCGCCGCACGGCTCCCGGAGCCCTGCCGCGAGCTGCTCGCACTCGCGGCCGTGCTCGGCGTCGAGTCCGAGCTGGAGGTGCTCCGCAGCGGCGCCGACCTGCCCGACGCGGACCTGGACGAGCAGATCCGCACCGCCGCCGGCGCCCGGCTGCTCGAGCCCGACCCGGATCGCCCCGGGACGCTGCGCTTCAGCCACCCGCTGGTGCGCGAAGCCCTCGACGGCGGGCTGCCCGACGACCGCCGGGCGGAGCTGCACGGGCGCGCCGCCGCCGCGATCGAGCGCGCGCACCGTGGGGCGCTCGGCGACCACGCCGAGCAGCTCGCCCGCCTGTGGTCGCAGGCCGGTGGCGAGGAGGCCACGCGGCGGGCGCACGAGTGCGCGCTGCTCGCCGGCAGGCGGGCTCGGGCGATGCTCGCCTGGGAGGAGGCGGCGCGGCTGCTGGAGCTGGCGCGGGACACCGGGGCCGGCCACCTCGCGCCCGACGCCCGCTGCCGGCTGCTGCTGGACCTCGGCGCGGCGCTCGACCTGGCCGGGGAGCAGGCGCGCGCGTCCGCGCGCCTGCTGGAGGCCGCCGCGCTGGCCAAGCGGATCGACGACGCCGGGCTGCTCGCCCGCGCGGCGCTCGGTCTCGGCAACGCCCACTCCCGCCTGACCGCTCCCGGCGGGCCGGACCGCAGCGCCCTGCTGCTGGACGAGGCGCTGGCGATGGTCGGCGACGGGGACCCGGCGCTGCGGTCGCGGCTGCTGGCGAGCCTGGCGCGCGTGCTGGTCTGGTCGGCGTCAGGGCAGCAGCCGCAGGCGCGCGCCCGCCGTGAGTCGCTCAGCGGCCAGGCGGTCGCGATCGCGCGCGAGCTGGGCGACGACCGGGCGCTCTGCGGCGCCCTGGTGTCGCGGTTCAACGCGACCTGGGAGCCGGACAACGCCGCGCAGCGCCGCGAGCTGTGCGACGAGCTGGTCGCGCTCGCCGAGCGGGCCGGGGAGGTGGAGCAGGTCCTCGAGGGGCGGCGGGGTCGGCTGGTCGCCGCCATGGAGCTGGGAGACCTGGCCGCGGCCCGCACCGACCTGCGCGCCTGCATCCAGCTCGCCGAGGGGCTGCGGCTGCCGTGGCACCTGTACTGGGCCGCGATCCACCAGGCCACCCTGGCGATGGCCGAGGGCCGCTTCGAGCGCGCGGAGGCGGCCACGCTGCGGGCGCTGGCGTACGGCAACCGGCTGGAGAGCCGCGATCCCGGGTACGTGCAGCACGGCGTCGCCGTCCAGCTCCTGCTGCGCTGCCGGGAGCAGGGCCGGCTGCCCGGCGAGGAAGGCCCGGGCACGCAGGAGGACGTCGAGCGCTCGCTGCTGTCGTTCGTGAGCGACTTCCCGCACCTGCCCGCCTGGCGGGCCGGGTTCGCGCTGCTCGCGGCGCTGTCCGGGCGCCTGGACGAGGGCTGGGAGATCTTCCAGGAGCTGGCGGCGGCCGGTTTCGACCGGCTCGGCGGCGGCGCGCCCTGGCTGGGCTCGGTCGCGACCCTCGCCGAGCTGTGCGCCCTCCTGCGCGACGCCGATCGGGCCGAGGAGCTGCGCGCGCTGCTGCTGCCGCACGCCGACCGCGACGTGGTGGTCACCTTCGGGTTCGGCTGCCTGGGCTCCGCCGCGCACTTCCTCGGCCAGCTCGAGTCCGTGCTCGGCGAGTGGAAGGAGGCCGACGAGCACTTCCAAGGGGCGCTCGATCGCAACCTCCGCCTCGCCGCGCCGCCCTTGGTCGCCCGGACGCAGGTCGAGTACGCGCGCATGCTGCTGACCGGGGGCCTCTCAGGCCAGCGCGAGCGAGCGCTGGAGCTGCTCACGATGGCGGGCGCGACCGCCGAGCGCCTCGGCATGCTCCCGCTGCAGCGTCAGATCACCGAGCTGGCCCGCGACTGACAGCGGCTCGCAAACGCCCTGAAGGGCGAGCGATGGACGCCCGCGACCTCGCCCGTGCCCAGGGCACGGGGCCCCGGCGTCCGGCTCCACCAAGCGCCTCCCCGGACCCGGGTGGCGAGAGACGAACGCGGCAGCCGGGCATCGCCCGGCTGCCGCGTGAGGCGGGGACTGCGTGGCTCGAACCGTCAGCCTACGGGAGCTGCCATCGGCTTGCGGTTCCCCCCGTGATGCCGGTGCGGCCGCCTCGGCTTCTCGACCGGCGGGGGCTGCTCGTCCACCGGCGGAGGCGGGCAGACCTGCTCGTCGCCGTCGCCGACCGGTGGCGGCTGGTCGTCGGCGTCGATCGGCTGGGGTTGCGCTGGCGGGTCGACCGGCGGGCAGACGGGCGGCGGCGGTGCCGGGCACGGTGGCTGGCCGCCGCCGTCGACGGGCTGTGGCTGGTCGTCGCCGTCGCCGACCGGCTGTGGTTGGTCAGCGGCGGCCACCGGCTGGGCTTGGGCCGGCAGGCCGACCGGTTGTGGCTGGTCGTCGCCGTCGCCTGCTGGGGGCTGCTCGTCCACGGCTGGGGGCTCATTCACCACGGGTGGGCATGGCTGCTCGTCCGCGGGTGGGTCCACAGGTGGCGGCTGCTCGTCCACCACGGGCTGAGGGCAGGGCTGCTGGTCGGCTGGTGGTTGGTCGTCGCCGTCGCCTGGTGGGGGCTGCTGGTCGGCTGGTGGCTGGTCGTCGCCGTCGCCTGGTGGGGGCTGCTGGTCGGCTGGTGGTTGGGCTTGGGCGGCTTCGAGGGCTTCCTTGGCTTCGGTGAGAGCGGCTTCCTTGTCGGCGATGGTCTGTTGGGCGGCTTGGAGTTCGTCCTCGTCGGCGCCTTGGGCTTCGAGTGCTTCGAGGGCTTCTTGGGCTTCGGTGAGGGCGGCTTCGGCGTCGGTGACGGCCTTGGTGAGGGCGTCGATGTCCGGGGCCGGGGGCTGCTCCTCAGCCGGGGGCTGCTCGTCGGCGTCAGGTGGTGGCTGCTCCGCCTCGGGGGCCGGCGGGCAGACGGTCGAGGGTGGAGGAGCGTCGTCGTCCTCGTCGGCGAATACCAAGCCGTTGGTGGCAGCGAACAACACGCCGAGGACCAGCGCGATTGCGAGCAACCGCGTAGCAGGTCGGCCTGGCAGAGCGGAGAAGGCGGCCCAGCCGGGTCTGCCCTGGCGGGTGGGTCGCCGCCCAGGCTCGATTCGGGGCATGAAGACGTCCTTTCTCTTGCGCAGGCCACGACGACGGCCACCTGGTTTGCGGGGCCGCCCGCGCGTTCACAGGGACCTTCGGTCGTATGCCTGTTCAGCCCGCTGGGGGGCTCGGCTGATATGTGCCACTTTGGGGGGGAAGTGGCTGATATGTGCCACTTTGGGGGGAAGCGGCTACTCTGACGCTAATGCCCCCCGCCTGGAAACGTCAACTGCAGAGACCTCGGCCGACGCTCAGCTCCCGCTACGGCCCCGCAGCCGCCGCATGAGCGCCTTGAACCGGCCGACGACCACCGTGCCGGCGAGGCCGGCCGCGCTGATCGAGCTGTCCTCGCGTGGCTCCTGCGCCGGAGCCGCAGGAGCCGAAGGTGGCGGCGGCGCGGGCGAGGGCTCCCCGTCGCCTCCGCCCGCCGGAGCGGGCGCGGGCGCGGCCACCTCGGTCACCGTGGCCGGCGGCCGGCCCGGCGCGGGCGCGGCGGGTGCTTCGGAGGCGGCGGATGCCGCGGGCGCTCCTGCGGCGGGCGGCGCGGGCGCGGCGGG
>Ga0126377_10000156_pt1 | contig 37389 bp, 53 predicted proteins | sample PanSoiMetPlot_22_FD_92647 | JGI IMG/M metagenome (GOLD analysis project Ga0126377, IMG submission 92647) | Tropical forest soil microbial communities from Panama - MetaG Plot_22 | ecosystem: Environmental > Terrestrial > Soil > Tropical forest > Bulk soil | place: Panama | collected 2016-02-17 | reverse complement strand
GCGCGCGCGGAGCTGCGCCAGCCCCTCCGGTGTGGCGAACTGCTGCGGGACACCAGTGATGCGATCGCCGCGCTGCGCGAGCTGTGCGAGCGTCTGGCGCGCGTTCTCGACCTCGGCCGCGGTGACCGGCTGCTGGCCCACACTGGCGAGGCGGTCGGCGATCGGACCGGAGAAGACCTTCTCGGCCGCGGCCTCTTCGGCGCCGGCCTCAGCAGCGAGGCGCTGCACCAGCTCGTTGGGCTTCTCCGCCCCGCGCACGCCGGCGCGGAGCTCGTCGATGACGCTAGCGCGGAGACCGGGTCTGCCCACCAGGCCGAGGCCCTCGAGACCGGTGGCCAACCCGAGTCCCGCGCCGGCGCCCACCGCGGCACGTTGCATGCGCTCTTCTTGCGTGGCACCTTCGGGCGCCGTGGCATAGCCGATCGTTCCACCCGCGAGGGAACCGGCCGCGCGGCGAGCGATCGGCGCGAGCGCGCTCTCGGCCGCAGTCGGAAGGATGCCGCCGCGCGTACCAGCCGCGGCGTTGGTCAGCTTGTCGAGCGACTCCGGGAAGATGGCGTACGCGTTGTGGCGGATCTCCTGGCCGGCCGCATCGACGATCGGCATGATCCGCCCGCCGGGGTACTTGATGCCGTCGAAGCCGGCATCGGCGAGGATGCGATTGGCGGTGGCGTACGCCTTGCCGGTGCGGCCGAACTCCGCAGTCAGCGCTTCGTACACCGCCTGGCCGGACGGACTGATGCGATCGAACGCCTGCCGCTGAGGATCGAGGTAGCGTGCGAGCTGGCGATCGAACACATCGGACGGACCGATCGCATCCTGCACCGTGCGGCGGATCGCCTGCAGGTCCTCGTCGGACACCGGCGCCGCGGTGTCGAGCAGCTTCAAGTCGTTCGGCATGTCCACCGGGCGCACATTCGGACCCGATGGCTCGCTCATCGCCGCCGCTCGATCTCGAGCGATCTCGTCGAGGTCCTGCTGCGCGCGGTTGACGCGGTAGAGCGCCTCGGTCTCCTGAACCGGATTGCGGTGCTCTTGCGCGAGCCGCAGGTCCTGCTGCGCCGCGAGCATGCGGTTGGTGGCACGCTCCTCGTCCACCGCCAGCGCGCGCTCGTCGAAGCCGGGATGCATCGCCTCCTGGGCGTAGCCGCGCTGCAGGATGCGACCACCCTGGCTCACCCGTCCGCCAGCTACGCGCGGCTCGTCGGTCAGGTAGTACGCCGGCCCGTACATGCTCTCCTCGCTGAGCATTGCCGGATCCGGTCGCCCAAACTCCGCGCTACCACCGTGGTACACGCGCGTGGTGCCGGGCGCCGCCTCGGGCGCGCCCGCGACAATGCCCGCGCGGACGCCGGATGCACCTGGCCGGACCGCAGCTCGAGCAAGGGACGGCGCCGCGCGTGCGGCGATGCTGCCCGCAATCGGCGCGGCGAACCCGCCGACGAGCGACGCAAACGGACGCAGCGGCTCGGGCAAATTAGGCTCGAGCGCTTCGCCACCAGCCATGCCGAGGCCCGACAGACCGGTTAGGCCGATACCTTCAGCGATGCGCGGAATGACCGCGCCCTCGCCACCGACGAACGCGAGCGGCAACGTAGACGGCGCGAACGCGCTGAACGCGGTGCGGATCGCCTGCTCTTGCTCAGGCGTAGGGTTGCGCCCGAACTCCCTGGCCTTGGCGATCGCGGCGTTCGCTGCGGCATCAGTGACTTCTTTGTCCTGCGCCATGATCCTGGCCGGCACGCCGGTGGTGAACTGCTCTTGGAGTGCCTGGCCCATTTCCCCGGGTGTGACCAGTGGCGTCAGCGGATTAGCGAGCGCGTGCTGGCCAGCTTGACTGGCCGCGGTGCCAAGGCGATCGAAGTAGCCACCAACTGCACCCGGTACGCCGCTCAGGTCTGGCGCCTGAAAGCCGTACTGACCAGGTTGCATCGCGCGCACCGGCTCGTTGAGCCCGCCCAGGCTCGAGTCGAACTGACGCGGCTGGAGCAGATCGCGCTGCTGCTGTGCGCGGCGCTGCTCCATCCCCTGGAAGTAGCGCTCGTTCTCCTCTGAAAACTGACGCTGTTGCGACTCGAAGCGCTGGCGTGTCTGATCGAGCAGGTCCTGCGCTTGCTGCGCGCGCGCTGCGCTCGCCTGCGCGAGTTGTGTGGACTGATCGGCGAGCTGCTGCGCACGGTCAGCTACTGCCTGCGCACCCTGACCGAGCGTGCCGAGTGCGCTCTCACCGCCAACCTGCAACCCCTGCACGCCAGCCTGCGCGTAGTTCTTGAGATTGCCCAGGAACTGGCTGACGTAGCCGGTGCCAGTCTGTCCGCCGGCGTCGCGCGCGTCGGTGATGTTGCCGCGCGCGTCGATCGCACCGAAGTACGCCGCCGCGGCCTTCGTCCAGTCGTTGCCCCACCGGTTGAAGTTGTCGCGCAGAATCTCGGCGCCGCGCGTGATGTTGGTCAGCGGATCGAATGGGTCCTCACCGGGTCTGAACCAGCTCCGCAGGACTTGCATGAATCCGAGCGCGCCCGCGGGGCTCTCGCTGCGCGGTCCACCGTTCTCGGTGTCCATGATCGCGGCGATGATCGACTGCGGCACGCCAGTGCTCTGGCTCGCGCGCTGAATCGCGTCGATCTGACCGCGCACACGGTCGCTGGCGTTGGCCAGGAAGTCCTGTGCGCCGGTGATGACCGGCGGCGGCGGCTGCTGCGCCTGTTGTGCCGGAGCTCCGGCGCCGCGCACGTACGGACGCGGGTCGATGCGCTGGTCGAGCGGATCGCCGGTGGCGGCGTTCTTGCGCACCTCGTAGTGCAGGTGTGGCGAGCCCTCAGTGCCACTCTCGCCCATGTTGGCGATGTAGTCGCCGCGGTTGACCTTCTGGCCAACCTGAAGCCCAGGAGCGGCGTTGGCCAGGTGCATGTACGCGTGCGTCAGCCCTTGCGCATCCTGCACGTAGACCATCAGCCCGCCAGCGCCACTGTCGCGCGAGATGTTGGTCACCGTGCCCGGCGTGAACGCGTCCACTTCGGTGCCGATGCCCTTGCCGTCGGATGGCACGAGGTCCACACCGCGGTGGGGCGTGCCAGTGCGGTAATTGCCGGTATAGGTCTGCCCGAAGTCGAAGCTCGTCTTCCAGCGCGAGCCGACGTCGGGACCTGCCGCCGCCTGATCGGTCGCCGTAGCCGGCTCTTCGCTGTGCGGCAGTGCCGGCGCGACCGCGGTCTGCACCGCGCCGGCGACGTTTTGTACGTCCTGCTGGCGCTGGTTGAGCCAGTCCTCCATCGCACTGCGGCGTTGCTGCTCCTCGGGCGTGACAGGCGCCGAGGCCGTCGGCATGGCTACTGGCGCTGGCGCAGGAGTTGGTGCCGGTTGCGCTACGGGTGGCTGTGCCTGCTGCTCCGCCAACCAGTCATCCATTGCCTGCTTACGCTGCTGGAATGCGGCACTAATCGGCTCGACGGTCTGCTGGACGGCTGTCGCCGCGCCTTGCGCAGCCTGCGCGGCCTTCCGCTTCTGCTCCTCGATCCACTCGTCCATGACGTTCTTGCGCGCCTGGACGGCATCGTCCTCGAGCAGGAAACCGGGCATGTCAGACCGTCACTGGTGGCGCGGTGAGTGGCACCGGCTGTGCAGGTTGCGCCACCGCGCCGAGAGTCATGCCCGGCGCTAGAGGAGCCACGGCCGGCGCCGGCGGAGGCCCGGGAGGGAGAGGCGGCGCGGCCACAGGAGGCGGCTGTGGTACTGGAGGAATCTCTTCGGGGAGCTGCACGCCAATGCGCCGCGCGATGGTGACGAACTGCTCGGGATCACGCTGCGCCTCCTGCGTCAGCCACTGGCGATCCTGGTTCATGTACGCGGTGCGGTAGCGCGCGTCGAGCTGCTCGTCGCTCATGCGCGCCATGTCGGGCATGTTGCCCTTCTTGCCGAACACCGACGTGGCGATGTGCTGCGCGTCAGCGTTCACCTCGCGCGTGATCTCGTCCTGCAATCGCTGAACTTGTCCGTTCGGCCCCTGGTCGTTGTACGTCGCCATCAGCCCGGAAAGGTGGTGATCACGCCGCCCTGCGCCAGTTCGAGCTTGTGTTGCAGGTCGCGCACTTCCTGCTCGAGCTGCCCGATACGGACCAGCATCGACTCCATCTGCGCCACCAACTCGCCGAGGTCGTGCCGCGGCTCGGCAGTGTTCTGCTCAGTCACGCCCATAGCCTCCGCGGGAACCGCGTCCAGCGCTCGCAGCCATGCCACCACGCGTTCCACAAGATCCATTCCCTGATCGTGTAGCGCCTCACGGCATTCCTCCTGGCATCTGTGCGCCCTGCACCACCGCGGGGTAGGCGGGCGGGCCCACGCCGGCGCCATTGGGTGCCGCCGCCAGTGCGCCGAGGTCGGGCACGCCGCCCATGCCTGGCCCACCGCCCTCGAAGACGCCCGGCTGTGGCTGCGCGCCGGGTGGACCGGCTGGCGCCATGCCTGGCAGGTTGCCCTGCTGCGCGAGATTCTCGGCCTCGCCGGCCTTGGCCAGCATGTCGCCGCGGCCAGCCAGCATGAACACCTGCGCATCGAGCCACTGCTGGTACTGCGGACTGGCGCGGATGCGATCGCGCGCAATCGAACGCCGGATCTCGTCGGGGTTGTCGCCGAGGTACTCGACCGCCTCGTCCTTGCCCCAGGTGCCCGCGGCGAGGCGCTCGTGCGCGAAGCGCGCCATGATCATCTCGTCGGTCGGCAGCGTGGCCTGCACTTCCCAATCGACTTGCATCGGTTTCTCGAAGTCCGATGGCCCGAGCCCGAGGTAACCCGATGGGTTGTTGTCATCACCCGAGTAGAAGACCCACACCTTTTCCTGGGCCTTGTCAGCGACCAGCGCCCACAGCTTCTCGGTCTGACCGCGCAGCATGCGCTCGAGGCCGTGGCGGACGGGTCCCACGCGCGTGCGCGTGTAAGAAAGGATCTGGCTGATGGCGAACCCTGCGCCTTCCATTCCTGACAGAGTGGTCACGCGCGGACTCTCGAGGTCGCGGATGGCGTTGTCGATTAGCGCCATGTGCTTCTCAAGGGTTTCGGGGCCCATGTACTGGATGCGCTGCAGCTGGCGGCCCGCGGGCAGGTTCAGAATCTCGCCCGGGTGGATGGTGGTGTCCTGCTCGCGCGGTAGTCCGTCGTTCCCAATCGTCTGCGTCGCGGGCGTGTCGCCGTAGGTCACCAGTGGCGACAGGAGATCCCTGGCGACATACTGCGCGTGCATCGCGCGCAGGTATTGGCGATAGCGCACCAGCCACAGCTTGGTGCGGCCGATGCCCCACCCGACCTTGCGATTCTTCCAGTAGTTCATGCTCAAGCCGGGCGCGTAGTCGTACGGCACGCCGAACGGATAGCCGTGACGGAACTGCTTGACGATCATGCCCGTCGGGCTGCCGTCGTAGTTGTAGCCGGCGACCACGTAACTGACCCACTCGTCATCCCAATGCTCGAGCAGCTCGACCGTGCTCAGCACTTGGCGGCGGGCCTCCATCTCGTTCATGCCCTGCCCGAGCTCCTCGGGCACGATGTTCCCGCCCGAGTCGCGCGCAAGGCGGTACCGACGGAACGTCGAACGCTGTGGGCGCTCGGTTACCTCGAGGACCTCGCACAGCCGCCCACCGGACCATTGGGGATAGACGGCGCGCGGGTCTACGTAGCACCAGGCAAACGGCGGGCCGGCCTGCTTCTTGGCGTCCTCGGTGGCCTTGTCGTAGGTGTGGTAGGCGTCATACGAGTCCGAGGACTTCGGCGCCGGCAGGGAGTACCGCGCGTCCCATAAGTCGCGCTGCCACAGAATCTTGCTCCAGCCACCGCCATCGTTCAGGCACGCGTCGGTGGTCTGCGACATCGTGTCCGAGCCCGGCTCGCGTGTGCCGCAGCGCCAGAGGACCTCCTCGGTCCAGTGCTCGCGGTCAGTGGCCAGCGTCTGCGCAGTGTCGCCCTCGCCGCCCTTGATGCTGATCTTCGGGCGGTCCAACGTGAGCATCGCCATCTGCTGGAACGCCTCTTCAGTCACGTCCGGGTCGCGCGGATCGACGTTCACCAGCACAAACCGGCTGTCGGCATCGGCGAGCGCGGGCGTCTGCATCTCGCGCTGCGCGCGCATGTTGTCGATGTCGTCGTCCTGCTGCTTGTACAGATCGCCGAGCTCGGTGCGCAGCGCCTGCACGTAGTGGCTCGTCGGCGCCTTGAGCGATTCGGCCTCGCGATCGGTGTATTCGCCGTTATCAGCTGCCACCCACTACACTCCCCCGCGAGATGGCGACTCGTATCTGGAATGGCTTTTGGGCACTCGTCGGCTGGATTTTTGTCGGCGTGGTGCTCCTGGACTTCATCGCCGCCCTGGGCCTTCCATTTGGCTGGTCCGGCCTGTACTGCGCCATGCAGCGCTGTTACCCCTAGCCATCGTCGCGATCCGCGGGACCGGCGAGGCAATCGTGCCTGCGTACCGGGGTCAGCTCGTCATGCGCGTGGCACAGCAAGCGTTGGCAAAGCGGGCACCACGTCTCCCATTCGCGCGTGCAGCCGCATTGCTGGCAGCGCTCACTCGCCACGGTTCAGCCAGCGGTCCCACACCGCGTACAGGTTGTGGGAGCTGGCGAGGTGCGCCGGCGACTCGGGGAGCTTGTGGCCGGTGACGGTCAGGAACCGACGCTGGCTATACATCTCAACCCACCCGCGGCGGCGCCGGCCCTCGGGCAGGCTCCCCTTGAGGAAGATGCGATAGCCATCTCGAGAGGGAGAATACTCCGTGTAACTGCCAAGTGCACAGACGATCGCGTCCGCGTCGCGCCGGTGCTCGCTGACGTGGTCAAGATCGACGCCCACGATGCCCCACCGCGGATCGAGCGCGAAGCTCACGCCGTCGTACGGACGCCCACCTGCGGGCGGCATCAGGCGATCCTGGTAGACGCGGTAGGCATCATCGAAGCTCGACCAGGTGCTCGCGTCCGAGGCCTCGGCGCGCTCGCCGTCGGGACGGTACGGCGGCTTGCTCCAGCGCTCGAGGTCGTACGAGTAGCGCCATGCTGCCCAGGCGTCATGGTTGCGCAGCTCCTGCGGGATCGCCCACCGCTCGACCGGCTGCATGCTCTCAGGCGGCGCTTTCTGAGGCGCGCGCGCTGGCGCCGCGGTGTACGCCTGCAACCAGCGCGGCAGCGGGTGGGTCATTCCTCCTCCGGCGTGTCGCCGAAGCGATCCCACACCGACTCGCCGTAGCGGCTATGGGGCAAGACGCGACCGCCTACGACGCTCTCACCGCGGGCGTTGGTGTGGAACACGATATGCGGCCAGCCTCCCCCGTCTCGGTGCAGCCCCGGCGTGTCGGGAGCTGGCTCACGGTAACGATCTGACTCCTTGCACCCCTGACAGACCGATACTGGTTCGTCCATCTCCCGACCGCAACACAGACAGCGATAGACGATCGGCTCTTGTGCTCGCAGCTCCGCGGCCTCGGCGTAGGCTCGGCGACACCGTGCGCACCGGACGTAATGAGCATTGATGAAATCTCGCGGGGAGCTAACGAAGTCGCCGCAGTCGCGGCAGCGTCGGCGCTCAACGACAGGTGGTGGTGGTGACGGCTCGGGCGAGGGAGACGGCTTGGGCCGCGCTGGTGGTGGAGTGGGCTTGGGCACCGGACCACGCCACGGAACGCAGCCCTTGTCCCGCTTATCAACGGTGTACTCATGCGCGTGCGGCCCGCCGATGATCTGCGGCTGCAAGCCATAGCACTCTGGATCGCGGCACAGCACGAGCTCCGCCAACTCGGCAGCGCGCTCAGCGAGCCACAGGCGCGTCGATTGACGCATCTCAACACCGATATCGGTGGCCACCTGAAGAAACGCTCCAGGAGACTCGAGCGCGAGCTGGCGTTGCTCTTCGACATTGCTCGTGTGATACGCACGCGTAACACGGATGCGGAAGCCAATATCAATCGAAGTCACCGCGTAGCCACTTGAACCATCGGCACAGTCCAATGGTCACGCACACACCAGCGATGAGCCACCCGACGGCCGCCCACATCCACCACTCCATCACGCCACGCGTTCCAGCCGCGGGATCGGGAATTCCTTCACCTCGAGTCCATCCAGCTTGCACCCACCAGATTCGGGCGTGCGGCCACCCACCTGCTTAAAGAAGTGCGCCACCCCGTAGCGCTGGCACTGCTGATCAATCTGGCGCACCCAGGCGATATCGAACGGTCGATGTCCGGGCCCGCTCTCGCCACCGGTGATGATCCAGTTCACGCGCGGGAGCCATGGCGTGAAATCCAGCGGACCGAGCAGAGGTTCCGCGCTGATGAAGTGCACCACCGCTGGCACCTCGAGCAGCGCCGGTATCCGAATCGGCGCCCACTTCTGTAGGCCCACGCTTGTGCCGAGCCACACATTTGACGGAGGATGCTCGAGCCAGCGCCGCGGATACATGCGCGCGATGTTCATGGGTCGCTTCGTGAGCAGTTGCCAGTCGAGCCACGGTGTCGCCTCAATCAGCTTCCACAAGCGTTCGCGCACGAGCTCCAGTTGCGGGTGGAACTCGAACAGGTCCGACATCGAATTGCAGAACACGAGGCGCCGCTGGCCGCCGCGTACCGAGGCGCGCCAGCTCTTCGTCCAGTGCTGCTCGTTGTGCTGCGCCTTGCGGTTCCAGATGATCGGTTTGCGCCAGTTCGCGTCGCTGGTGACGTGCCGGTCGGTCGATCGTGGCGGACCCCACACCTCTCCGTATGTTTTCGCCCACCGTTCGGCGAGCACGCGCGCGTAGCAGTGGTCGCACTCCTCCGACACTTCGAGGCACCCAACGTGGCTGTTGAACGTGTGATCGGTCCAGAAAATCCTGGTCGTATCTCCCATCTGCCATCTCCTTTCAACGCCGACTCGCGAACGCGTAGCTCGAGCGCGCGGGCGCCGGGTCCACCACCGCGCCGAGGTTGGCCAATGCCAGCGCGATGACCGTGTCGTCATGCATGCCGGCTGGCGCGGCATACCGGATCATGCCCGTCGCGGTGGTGGTGCTCTCGAACACGAGCAGCTCGGCTTGCTGGACCTGGTCGGCGAGCAGCGTGAGCTCGCCTCTTTCGATCGACAGTGCGAGCTTCTCGATCGCTGCGGCCTTGCTCGCGTTGGTGTTGTCCCATCCGTAGACGGGCAACGGTGGCTGTGGCTTGTCGAGTAGGCGCCCGTACCCACGTTGCAAGCGCTCCACCAGCGGTCCGCCCATGCTGTTGCGCTCCGCGATGATCTGAACTGGGTGGTATTGCGCTGCCCACGCGTGGAGCCGATCAGTCTGTACCTCGAAGCTGATATCCGTGAACCGATCGAGCGCAGCCTGCTCGAACACGGTGATGTCCAAGATGCAGACGACGGTGAAGTCCTCGCTGCGCCCCCAATCCACGCCGAAGCAGTACCGGTGGCCCTTTTGGGGTCCCTTCGGCTGGAGCCTCGAGACGGCGCGCACGCCGCGGAACACGCCGGCTCCTTCGATCGACAAAAACTGTGCCAGGTACTCCTGCGCGAATACGCGCTCTGGCAGTTCGTGCCGCGCGGCCTCGATCTCCGCGGCGCTGATGTACGGGTTAACGCTGGTCGGCATCTGCCACGCGCGCCAGTCCTGCTCAAGCGGGTCCTGACCGCGTTCGAAGAGCACGTAGAAATCGTTGAGCCCGCGGGGAGTGGACATGAACCAACCGTCGCCGCGGAAGTCTGTCAGCGTCGGGCGGATCGCCTGCCCCCACACATCCGCCAAGTGCGGGATCATGGCGGCTTCGTCCACTACAGCCAACGCGTAGCGCCGCCCGCGCGCAGGATCTCCGGTGTCGGTACTCCAACATTCGATGACCCCGCCGCCATAGAGCTGCAGGCGGTGCTCCTGCTCGCTCTTGTCGATGATCACCTCGGCGACCACCGCCTTCAGCTCGCGCCACGCTTCCTCGAGCAACTTGTAGGTGGGCGCGAAGTACGCCGCGGGGCGCTGCCCGAGAGCGCAGCGCACCAGCAGACGCTGCGCAAGCTTGCTCTTGCCGGCGCGCCGGCCGAGCGCGACCACGTTGAAGCGGCGCGCCTCGGCGAGTATCTGCGCCTGCGCCGGGTGTGGCGCAGCGAGCCTAACTGTCCGTTCGCCCGTCTGGATAGCCATTGAGACGATGGATCTGCTCGAGCACGATCGGCTGCGGCTCGTCGATCACGCGGATGGTGATTTGCTGGTCGCTCTGGACCGTCACGGTCGCCTTCAGACCGGCCCGGTCGAGCACATCCTTGATCGCCGCCAGCTTGACGCCGTCGGTGTCAGCGTGCCGAATCAGGCGGTGGAGCTCGCCGAGGGCTGGATCGACCATTGCGGCGATGCGGGCCTCGGCGGCGGCTCGAACGTGCTTGGCGCGTCCACCGTGCATACCGCACACCGTCCCGCCGCGGATGGGATACGCGCCACACGGGGAGCCGTCGACGTTGTGGGCCTTGCACCGCGGATGGATGGGCACTGGTGATGGATGGGTCACGCGTGCGCTCCCTCCCTGCGTTTGGCCCACGCCTCGCGAAGCAGCACCGAGCGTCGATGTTGCACCCATTCGCGCGTCTGCCAGAACTCGAGCACCTGCTCTTGGTCGCCCGCGGCTTCGGCAAACTTGGCCCGCCACTCGAGATAAACCATTTGCCGTGCGAGCTTGGTCAGGCGCTCGTCGCCGTATGTCACAGGCGCCCGCCAACACGTAGGCGGTGCTGCGTCTCGGGATCACATTCGTGCTCGTGACCCCATCGTTCGCCGCACTCGAGGCAGGCGCCGTGCTTGCCGCTACACCTGAGGTTGCCGTCGAACACATCGCACGCGATCGCGTGCATCCTGACCCACAACGTGTTCATCTGCTCGAGCCACGAGTCGGCGGTCCACTCGCGCCGGAAGCGATCGAGTTGGCCGGTGTTTCTGTTCAACACGATGTACTCGAACGCGGGCCAGTCGCCGACCTCATCCCACGCCGCCCAGGTGTAGAGGAAGGGCTGCCACACCTCGGTCTGTGCGCGATCCTGCGACCACAGCCCGCGCGTCGTCTTGAAGTCATAGATGACGTTGCCTTTGGCGTCCCACAGGTCCATCGCCCCGACGACATCAGCGCCGATGTCGGAGCAGGTGTCGATGCGAAACGCCCGCTCAGGGTCGCCGCGGAGGTCGAGGTCAAACACCTTGTTGAGCAGCTCGAGCCCGACGCCGGTCAGTCGTTTGCCGACCTTGCCGCCAAGCTGTTCTGAAAAGCCTTTCCAGGAGATTCGAAACGCGTGCTCGCCATCCTGGCCGCGGTAATGGGCCTCGAGCCCCTGGTGGACGGCTTGCCCGAAGCACATCGCCTCGGTCGGCTCGAGCGCGACGCCATCGAGATAACGCTCCTTGAACAGCGCCGGGCACTGGTCGAAGAGCATGTAGCGTGACGCGCTCCAGTGCTCCACGCGTACCTCGGCGGGCGGCTCAGAAATGCTGTTCTGCTGTTCTTGCCTATATAGGGCAGAATCGCAGAACGGAATTTCTGAGGGCTCGGGGGGCGCCGCCAAAATGCTGTTCTGCTGTTCTTGCCTATATAGGGCAGAACGGCGGAATGGAATTTCTGAACTTGCCTGCAGCCGTTTCTTGGCCTCGCTTGCCAATCGCGCCCATCCACTCGGTGCCTGCTTGGCCGGGATCTTGAACCAGGTGCCATCGACCGGATCCTGAACGGTGAGCCAGCCCTTCTCGCGCGCCCATAGCACGGTGGGCAGTCCGGAGATTTCTGCCTCAGTCACCGTCATCCTCGAAAAAGACGCGCTGGTAGTAGCGGTACGGGTCGCCCTTTTTGCCAAGCCCGATGCGTCGCACCAACCCCTCTTTGATCAGGTCGTTGAGCACGCGTCCGCGGTCCTCGTCATTGCCGCCAACCGATTCCTTCAGCGAATCGCGGCCAATCGCGTCGTCAGGATTGGTCGGCAGGCTGGCCAGGATCTCGCGCCGCATCGTCTGGTCCTTGAGCACGTCAGCGTCGCCAAGCGCAGAGAACATGTGCGGCTCGTTCGGGCCGAGCTCGATCAACAGCTTGTCGGGCGTCTCCTCGAAACGGCTGATGCCCTCGACGATGCGTTGACGCTCCTTGCCTTTGGTGTTGCCGCCCTGCAGCCGCTGCAAGTGCAGCACGACATCGACGGCGCCGGCGTACGCGGAGCTGCCGCGGCCCGAGTCACCGACATCGCCCCCACTCTTGCGATCGTGCCGGCTGGTCAGGACCGCCAGCCCGCCGGCCGCTGCCGCCTGGAGCGGCTCCATGACCACCATCGCCGCACCGGAGTTGTTCTCCTGGTCGCCGCGAATGCCGCTGAACTGGCCAAGGGTGTCGACAATCAACACCTTGGCGCCGGCCTCGACCGCGCGCAGCTGCGCTTGGGCAACCACAAACTCCCACTTCAACCCAATCGCGCGACTCCACAGCAGGACGTGCAGGTCCGCGCGGCCGAGCAAGCCAGCCCGCTTCAGGTTGCGCTTGAACGACGGACCGGACTGCTCGGTCAGGTACACGATCGGCGAATACGTCGTCTTCTGGCCGAGGAAGTCGTCGCCCTCGAGGATGGCGCGCGCCATCGCCAGCACCAGCGTGGTCTTGCCAGCCTGCTTGACCTTGCCGTCGAGCTCGGTGATCAGGCCGGCGCCGAGCAGGCCATGCGCGTACCAGGTGATCTGCTCGTCTTCCATGCTGGCGATCTGCTCGGCCGTCAGCCAGTCGATCAGGCGTTGCTGCGGAGAAGGCGGCTTCGTCGCAGTGGCGGCGCTACCGTTCAACCGCACGCGCCGCGGCCCCTGCGAGCTCCGCGCGCGCTCGACAATGATCGCGTATCGTCGCGCGGCATCGCGTCGCCCGGAAAACTTCGTCCAGCCGAGCGCCACGTCCCGCTCAGCAAGCAGATCCGCGACGAATGGTGGTTGCAGCCCGGCCTCGAGCAACGCCACCGCAAGCGACCACAACGAATAGCTGCGATCGAGCTCGCCAGTCTGCGGATTGGTGTCGTAAACGCGCCCATACCAGCGCTCCAGCGCGTCACCGCGCAAGCGGACCGGGGGAGCGCCGGGATCGCTGTGGGGCAAGTCTTGCTGTCCCGCAGGTCGTTGCTTGGCGCGCAGCATCTGTTTGGCCCAATCGGGTTGCGGTACCGTGGGACCGGCGACGAGCTGGCTCCACTCGCGTGGGTTTTGCCAGGTGTACCGCAGCCCACTCTTGTGCAGGCTCGGCGGCATGACCGCGTAGCCAGCGCTGAGCAGGTCGAACTCGCCGGTCCTGGTCAGCCGATAGACCGGACAATCCTCGGTGCGAACATAGAGCATGTGCTCGTGCCCAGGCCCCCCGCCAGAGGCGAAGCTGAGCGTGTCGGGCACGCGCTCAATGCGATTGTTGGCGATGAATGTCCCCTGCCAGCTCGCCGAATCCGGCGCCACGTCCACGAGCCCGGAGCGTGCAAGGTCGACGCCGATGTTGGCGTGCGGCCACATACCCCACCAGCGGTTGATCCTCTCGGCGTCGGTGGTCGCGTCGTCGAGCCCGTTGCGCGTGCGCGGGTGCTTGCCAGTTGGGTGCTTGGGGTCGGTGACGTCCGGCGCGTGGCAATCACATAGCCCGTTCTCATCGGGCGTGTGGAGTGCAACCACCAGCAGGCCGAGACTGGCGTAGAGCAAAGCTGCCTCGTGCGGGCTCATGCTGCAAACGTCTCGAGGATCTCGCGTTCGTCCGACGGACGCCACACCTTGGCGTCCTGGCCGGACGACACGAGGCGATCGATCCACACGCGCTGCTGTGGGCTGACGCGTCCGCGCTGACTCTTCAGCTCGCGCCAGATGGTGCGGACACCGTTCGAGAAAATCCAGTCAGGGATGCCGAACGCGTCTTCGACAAAGACGCCCATCATCACCCCGAAACTCTTGCGCGTGTGGACGCCGTGCCAGCCGCCGCGTTTGGCGACGCCGGCCGTCCAGCGTTCGAACTGGTCTTCAGTCACCAGCGCGTGCACCGCGGCGCGCCCGCGGACCGGCGAGCGGACCATCAGCGTCGGACGAGCGTTCCCTGTCCCGCTTTGAAGCCAGCCAGAAATGGTTCGAGGCAATCACGATGGGCAGCTTTCGTCTCGACGCGTTCGTCCCACCAATCGCGATACGCCTCTTGCACTGACGCTGGCTGCCGTTTGTAGAGCGCCCACAGATCCGGAATGCTCCGGAGTCCATCTAACGAATCACGCTTGTTTGGCGGGTTAGACATTGGGCTCACTGTCGCCTTCATCGTCGAGCTCCGGCCGGTAGGGGTTGTCGCCGTAGTCGCCGCGGATGTTCGCAGCCAGATCGCCGTCGTTGTCGAGGTACTCGTTCAGCCAGTCGCGTAGCGACCGCGCTTCGTCAGGCTCCAGCAACACACTGGTGATGACGAAATTCGGCAATCCACTCGAATCGACAACCGCACGATCGGAACTGATCAGTAAGTGCTCGCCGTTCCAATTCCAGCGCGCCGGATGCTTGCGCGCCTCACCGCGCAGGTACGTCTCGATCTCGCTAGCCATGCCGCTGGTTTCCCTTCTTGAACACCAGATACGTCGAGCAGTTGTTGTAGGACGAGTACTGTTCGCCCCAGTTCCAGCCACGTGGTGTCGGAGTGGTATTGACCTGGGTGACAACTTCGTAAAGCGGGTGCCAATCGAGTGCCTCGCCGACCCAATCGGACTCGCTCACCCACACCGCGCCGTGGACTTGATCGGTGACCTTGACGATCAGCCCCATCGAGCACACGCGCCAGCACTCGCGCGCGCCGGCCATCGTCAGCTCGCGGCTGGCCGTGCCGAAACGCTGGCCCATGATCGAGTTCTGGCCGGGGTGCTCGTTATGCGGCGGGTCGAAAGTGACCACGTCGAAGCTCTGGTCGCCGTAGATCAGGTTGCGGAAATCCATCGGCCCGGCCGCGGAGCGCTCGGCCAGGATGTCGTGGCCGGTCACGTTGACGTGTGCCGAGCCGTCCCAGAACTTGCCCGAGCCGTAGGTCGGGTCGAGGCACTCGCGCGCGTCCGGAAACGACACCGCCAGCATGAGCGTGATCACCTGGGCGGGCGTAACATCGACCATCGCCCGCCACAGTGGCGCACGCCTGGGCTCGCGCGGTGAGGGCAACGCCCGTGGCCCGCGGCGGTGCCGCTGCCATGCCAGCGTTGCTTCGGTAACCGTCGTGCCCGGTGGCAAGTTACCAATAAATTGGTAATCAGCCTCGCCCAGGTCGATCAGGTTCTGTGCCTGGCTGCGCTCGAACGGCAAGCAGTCCCTGACGTAATCGAGCCAGCTATCACCACGCTCCTTGACGCGACGCCGCTTTTCAGCCAGGTATCGGCCGAGCGACCAGGCCCACTCGAGCGTATGCTTCCAGGCACCGACCAGATGGCCGGTCGCCTCGGCGATCCGCAGGTCAAGCTCATCATTGGAAAGCGACGCGAGGTCCGAGGAACTATCCCGCGGATCGATGATCGCCAGATCGGTCCCCGTCTGAGCCATCAGTCGTCAATGCGACGCTGGCGTGGCCGCGCCGCAACCGGCTCGGGCTCTGGTTCGGGTGCCGGCTGCGCGGCTCGGCGAGTCGCTGCCCGGTCGGGACGCAGCAGCAGCAGCTTCAGACGCTCATTGCCGTTCTGATCTGTGCGGATCTCGAATGAGCCCACCGCCGTTTTGCCGACCAGTCCCTCGCGGAAGCCGGCGTCGATCAAAACATCGACCTCGTCGTCGGTGCATTCCTTGCCCAGGAACGCGTGGACGAAGCCGCGGCCCTTGGCCGTCTTGAACATCGAATCGCTCGACCACTCCCACACCTCGAACACCTGGCCCGTGCGCGGGTCCTCGTAGGCGGTCCCGTCGTCGCGGTACAGGTTCAACTTCCAGATGAGGGCCATCTCGCCATCCTTGGCGCCGTCGACGCGGCTTTGCGTCTCTTCGAGATCGTCAAGGCGAACGCGGTGAGACTTTGTTTCGTCGAAGTCATCGTCGATGGATAGCGAAAAGCCAGAGGCACTTGGTCGGCGCGGCATGAGTCAATCCTTTAATGAATAAGTTAGGCGCAGGACCAGGCACGAGCAGCGCCTTCATTGATGCGCTGTGCCAGGTACGGAAGCGCTTCGTACGGGTTGAATGGGTTGGTGTTTCCGCGGGCGTAGAACCTCGGTAACTCTCCTTTCGGGTGCAGTTGAACGGGGCCGAGCTCGCGCTGCCGGCCGATGGAATATGGCGACAATGTGCCGCCCGTTTCGCACAGAGTGATGCGGTAAAGCCACCACCACGAGACGCCATACGTGACACTGGCATCGTCGATCGCGGCCATCACATCAGCCGAGGTGTAGACGTAGTCCTCGGCCTCCTGCGCACGCGTGCGGGCGATGCTGAGCAGCGTGATCACTACCGCGAGCACGATCGCTGCGAGCACGCGGTTCACGCGCTTTCCTCCCCGTCGAGCTCACGCCAGAACGCGACCAGGCGCCCCATGACCTGCGCGGCATCCTGAAGATGGCGATCTGCGCGGTAGAGGTGATCCTCGATCCCGGTGAACGCTCGCATGGCCGTCACCGTGTCGTCCCGCGCCGCGCGGTACACCGCATCAGCGAGCCGATTGATGTCGCTCAGGTCGCCGTGCTCGGCCTCGAGGTGATCCTCGAGCGCGGCGCGCGCCTGCGGCAGCATCTGCGCTCTCGTCATGGGCACGGCTCCGCCCAGGGTCGTCTCAGACATCGGACTACGCCGCCTCGTCGTCCGGCTCGGCCTGGTCGGCGAAACGTTCGAGCAGCAGTGCGGCGTATGCCCTTGGCTCGCGCCGGTCGAGCTCAGCCAGCCGCTCGATCACTGACCAGCGATCGAGATCGACGTCGAGACACACGCGCTTGGTCAGCGGGACCGCGGTGCTCATGGCAAGTCAGTCTCAAGCGGCTCACCGCCAACGTAAAAGACCAGCGAACCCCCAAATTTTTCCCCGCCACCCGGCGTCCGCTATCCGTCCGACCGCTGTCCGACGTGCTACCCTGTCTGGTTCGCGGGTGGCGCGCAATTTATTGGTGGTTAGCTTGGGCTTTTCGTTGACCGTAAGCTTAAGCGCACACTAGGCGAGTTCATTCCACCTGCCCCTGGAGGGCCCCAACCCAAGGACCGCGGCCACGCGGGACCAAGTGCAGGTCAGAGCATGGGAGGGATTGTCTGTTGATCGGTGACATGGTGTCCGCGGCTAATGGCACCCCTGGACGGCCGGAGGGCTCGTCCAAGATCACGCTCGAGACGGCCCTCGACAAGTTTGTCGAGTACCGAGCCGACCTGCACGCCAAACACAACCTGCGCGAGACGCGCGCCGGCTACCGCGCGAAGGTGGGCCTCAGCGACCAGGGGCTGCGCGACTACATCAAGGACCGCAACCTGCCCTGGCCACTGCTGCCGACCGACGAGAGCCTGCTCGTGTGTCTGATCTGGGGACACGCGCCGTACGACATCACCTGGGGTAACGCCGCCCTCGCGCACGCGCTGCGGCGCCATCCTGAGGACCTGGTCAACAAGCAGTGCGCGCTGTCGCTGCTGCGCGGCGCCACGGCCACGCTCAGTGGCGAGCACCGTGATCTGATCAAGCAGCTCCGCTCAGACCCGACGTGCACCGAGATCGACAGCATCAGCACCGAGCTGCTGCGCGCTGACGGCAAGTGGCTGCCTGTCGAGGTCTATGTGCGCTACACCGGCCCCAAGCACGATCGCTTCTACTGCGTGGCACGTATCGCAGGCCCGCCGCGATCGCCAGAACCCAAACAGACGGACATAAGCAACGTCGACCCGCGCTACGTGTACACCGTGCAGCGCGCAGCGCCGATGCAGCTCATCGCCAATCCGCCCAAGCCCGGCCAGTTTGTCGTGGATCTCAATCCGCCGGACCAGCTCTTCGCCATGCCGACCCCAACAGTCACGTTCATCCCACAGACGTCGACGCTCAAGTTCGAATCGAGCATCGTGGTCAACAACCCGAACGTCAGCCGCTTCGTGATCCACAACCCGCAGGGTCGGAACGGGGGATAAAGTCGGGGGTTTCCTCCGCTTTTTAGCTGGCGCCCAGGCCGCTCAGACTGTGGCGCATGTCCACCGATAGCACTGAGCGTCCCAATCCGCCCCGCGCCGCACCATCCGAGCGTCGCACGTATAACGTCGCCGAGGCCGCCGCGGTCCTGGGCGTGGGCCGCAACGGTGTCTACGAGCTGGTCAGGTCCGGGCGCCTGCGCGCGCTCCGCCTCGGCGCCGAAGGCCACCGCATCGTCATCCCGCGCGACGCGATCGACGAGTTGTTGGCAGGCTCGTGAGTCCTGAGGCCGAGGCCCAGGAACGCCAGCGCATCATCGTCGCGCTCGACACGCTCATCGCCCTGATCGGGGCCGGCGAAAATGCATCGCTACCGATCGATTTTTCCCATATGAATTCCCATACAGGCCGAGGGACCGTTACAAACGCAGGGGTGAGGCGGGGTACAAACAACCCTCGCCTGAGATCAGACGAGGGCTGACGAGGGACCATTTGTAACGGACGGGAGGGGCTCCGGCCGTCTGCAAAACCGCGATCACCGGTTCGAATCCGGTCGTCGCCTCCCCAATTCCAATCTCAAAATGCGAACGATTGTTCGGAATCTTGAGCCTCGGTCTCATCTTTTTCCCATACGTTTTCCCATATGGGTGTCACCACGAGGCCGTCGAAGCGCGACGCGGTGCCCGAGCGCATGGTTGGCGTGACGTGCGAGTAGGTGTCCATCGTCACGCTGATGCGGCTATGGCGCAGCCGTTCCTGGACGAGCTTCGGGTGCACGCCGTCGCCGAGCAGGATCGTTGCGTGGGTGTGGCGCAGGTCCTTGAGCGCGATGCGCGTGACGCCGGCCTGCTCGAGCAGCTTCTTCAGGTGGGCGCGCAGCCATTGCGGATTGATCGGCCCGCCGGTCGGGCTGGTGAAGATCAGGTTGTGGTCGACCCAGGCTGAACCGGCCAGCTGGATCTGCTTGCTCTGGATCACCGCGGCGCGCAGCAGCGCCTGGTCGGCGCCGGCGGTGAGCTCCACCGGTGCCTTGGAGTTGCGGTTCTTGGCGTGATTCTCCTGGATCACGAGACCACGCTTGCGCAGCTGCGCGACAGTCTGACGGATGTGAATGAAACCGCCCGGGCGGTTCACGTCGCGCTTGCGCAGCCCGAGCAGCTCACCGGGGCGCATGCCCATGTGCAAGCCGAAGGCGATGAGCTGTGCGCGGATGTCGCTCGATTCCGAAGCCACCGCGAGGAGCGCGCGCGCCTCGTCAGCCTCGAGCGTGATGACCTCCGGGGCATCGTCGACGTTCGGGATGGCCACGCGATCGGACGGGTTCGAGAGCGTGTTGCCCGACCAGCGGCAGCGATCCTCGAGCGCGGTGTGCAAGCAGCGCCGATAGTTCTTGATCGTCTGCTTCTTCGGGATGACCGTGCGCCCCTTGCGGCCGCGGTTGTGGACGACGACGCCATCGCGGAGCCAGCTGGTCTGCGCGTCGAGGATGTCGTCGCCGGTCAAGCGATCGATACGAATGTGCCCGATCGCCGGGACCCACCGTGTGTTGATGATGTCCTGGTAGCCCTGCAGCGTCTTTGGTGCGGTGCCGTCGGTTGACTTGTAGGCCAGCCAACGCTCGAGGAACTGCGCGACCGTCTCCTTGCTGCGATCGACCGAGCCCTTGTCCTCGAGCTCGATACGCAGCTTGCGCTCCTCGCTCTCGGCTTCCTTGCGCGTAGCGAAGCCACCGAACCACTTGTAGACGGGTTTGCCCGTCCTCGCGTCGTAGCGGCCCATGAACAGGACCGGGTAGAAGCGCCCGGCTTTCTGGCGCACGCTCATGCCTCAGGCTCCTCCCACAGCTCGGTCGGCTTGACCTTGAGTGCGCGCGAGAGCTTGCGCAGCGTGCTCGGCTGCACGTTCGGATCACCTTGCTCGAGGCGAATGATGGTCGTCCGCGCCACATGCGCCTTGTCCGCCAAATCGGCCTGAGACAACGCGGCACGTTTGCGCAAGTCTCGGAGCCGACTGAGCGGTGGCACGTGTCCGACGTTAGTCGAATCAGTGCCCGTCCAGAGTTCGATCATGGTCATTCCTTCGTCCTGTGCATGTGTCCGATTATAGTTGCATGACTGTCCTATGAACAAGTAAGATATGGACATGGTGAAGAGGATTTCTACGGCAGCGCGATTCGCGCGCGCGCGCCAGGATTTCGCCGCGAGCGCAGAGGGTATCTACTCTCGCTACAGCCGCCACTTTCTGGTCCTCGCGCTCGAGCCGGTTCGGCGGGGGGAAGCTGCGGAAGACGCGCGATGGGCACTCGCCGCAGGCGAAAAGCGCATCGCCGAACTCGCCGGCACCGAGCACGAGCAAGCATGGCGCGACGCCATCGCTCAGTTCCGCACAGTAGTTCGCGAGTGGGGCCGCGGCGAGTGCTGCCGCGTGGCCGGTACTCGCGGTCGAATCTGCGCCGCTCCCATTGGCCACGAAGACAAACACAGCTTCGTCATTCCCACGGTTCGCGAAGACTGATGACGCTCCTCGTCAACTCGTCCGATCCGCGCGGTCCGGCCGCGATCGCGCTGGTCATTGAGGACAAGTGGAAGCGCCACTTCGATACCTCGACGCGGCGCGTGTGCTTCGACATCCCGTCGAACCGCCCCGGGCGCAACTACCGCACCACCGCCGACGGATGCACCTGCGCCGACCTGAAGTACCGCCCCTGGTCCGTCTGCAAGCACATGCTGGCGGTCCGCCTGCAGCTCGAGCTCGATCAAGAGGAGTACGCATTCTGATGGCAGCTTCCGCCCTCCCCCGCCCAGGCACACAACTCGGGCCATGCGAAGACACCTGCGAGCACCGTGACTGCGCTGCCACGCGTGCCCTCGCCGCGGCGCCGTGCTTCGACTGCGGCCAGCCGATCGGCTACGACACGCGCTTCTACCAACTCGACAAGGACGCGTATAGCCACTACGTGTGCGCACACGCGAAAATCGGTCAGTGACCCTCGAAGGCTCTGTCGAGGCGCGTAACGATCGCGGCATCAAAATCGACGGCGAGTGGGCAAACCGCTCGAATTTCGGGCCGCGCCTCGACCTGCCAGAAGTGGGGGCGCGCGTACGCGCCGAGGTCGATCCGAAGGGCTTTCTCAAGTCGGTCGAGGTCCTCGAGTCTGCGCTGCCGACCAGCTCGCGCGAGCTCACCATCGCGCGCCTGGCGGTCCTCAAAGCCGCAGCGCACTTCAGCGCCGATCGCGCCGATATCAAGTCCGCGGACGTGCTGCGCATCGCCGACTGCTGGCTCAAGTGGGTGCTCGAATGATCCTCCTGACGCTGGCACTGGTCCTGGCGATCGTGTGGTACTTCATCCTGAGCGCCGCCATCGGCTGGCTCGTCCACGCGTGGCCGTGCCGCGACTGCCTGCGCGAGAAGCTCCGCCGCGGTAGTCGAACGCATGAGGCTCGCTGAGGTTATGGTGCAGTTCGAGCTGGACGAACTGCGCCGCGAGCGCGACGAACTGCGCGCCGAGTTGGAAACGGCACGCGCTGCGTTAGCCACCGAAATGCGTTTCCATGACCAGGCGCGGACGGAGCGCGACGATCTGATCAATGCCGCGACGACGGCCAAGAACCTGCTTTCGCGCAAGCATCCGAACAGCGTGGCCGACTGTGATGGCGATGCCTGGGAGGCGTGGGCGGTGCTGGAAGCAGCGCTTGCTGACTAGTTCTTCGTCTCGCGCCCGAACACAAACCCAACTGCCGTGCCGATGATGATCAGTGCCGCCTTGGCGACCTCGTCCGTCGAAGGCGACAGCACGATCCACGTCATCGCCACGATCAGCACCAGAGCGAGCACGCCGCTGATGACGAGTTTGGCAATCGCGACGTGCTGATCGCTCACAGCCCGCCGATCCACGCGAGCACACGCGGCACCACCACCAGGATCAGCACAACCACCGTCACCCCACCCACTATGAGGAGTCCTACGCTGTCGATCCTGGCCTCGAGTCGATCGCCTTGTGTGTTTGGCCTCCGGCGCTGGTAGCCAATACTGACCGTCAGGCTGATCGACATCCCGCTATCGCGCCCGCCCTCTTCGATGTGCGTGAGCGCGATGTTCGGATCGTCTAGGTGAGTCGGGCTACTGCCAGCGCCGCGATCAAGCCGAAGATCACCTGCTGACTGATCGGAACCACGTTCACCAGGCCCAGGATCGCCAGCAGCAGGACCACGATTGCTATCAGCCATCCCACACCTATCACCACGCCGCCTACCGTTCCTAGCTGCATCAGAAGCATGCCTCCAGCTCGAGTGCGTCCGCCAGCGCCTGGAATCGCCCTGAGTCCCACCAGCGCTTGCCGCAGCACGCCGTGCGAGTCTGCGGGGAGATGCAGTTGTGGCCCATCAGGTAGCGGATCGACGGATACGTGGCCATCGCCACGCGGCACACCGCGAGCGTGCCAGCGTACTGCTCATCGGTCACCGCGGTGGCGCCCGAGCCGTTGTCTTCGGTCTCGACGCTGACCGTCTGATAGTTCGGATTAGCGCTATTGCCGACCAGCGCGGTCCACTCGTTACCGGGCTCGAGGATGCCGTTGGCCCACGAGCCGTCGGCCAGCTTGACGTACTGGTGCTGCTCGCCGGCGAGCCCGATGCCGTAGTGCGAGCTGACCTGCGAAGCAGGATTGTTGAACCACGAATCGCAGCTCTCAAGCGTGCCGGCCATCGTATGGATGACCAACGCCACCACACCGTAGCCGGCGCGCCCGTTGTAATGATTGGGCGAGCCGATCCACTCGACATTCGCCTCGGGCTCCGGTGGCTTGGGCGGCGTGTAAAGCGGCTCGCGCGCGCTGATCTGACCGGCCCACGTTGGATTGAGTCCGTACAGGATCGCCTCGAGCGAGTCGGCGCCGAAGTCCGCAGCCAGCCAGCGCGCCTCGTTCATGGCGTTGAGGCCGGCGCTGATCGCCGCCTGCTGCGCCTGGAGCTGCGTCAGTTGCTGGACGAGCGCGGGGTCAGCCACTGGCGTAGAGCGGGGTCTGCGGCTCGGTCTCGATGCCCGGCGTGAGCGCCTTGACGAAGCCATCGACGCTGGCGGCGCCGCCCGACCAGCGCGCCTCGAGCGCGGCCTTGAGTGCCGCGGACTGCAGTGACTGCTGGTTCTGTAACTGCGCGATGACGGCCGCGACCTCTTCGTCGGTCATCTTGCACCTACCGGAGCGTGCGCCTCGTCCCACTCTTGCTGCGTGATTGGCACCTGCTCAGGCGGCATCAAGCCATTCTGGATGTCGCGGATCTCTTGCTTGCGCGCGGGCGGTGTCTCTGGATTCTGAAACTCTTCGGCGTACTCCGCACCGGTTTTGTCACGCATAGCGACGTGATTGGCGATGGCCTGGTCAACCGTCGGTTGATCCCCTGACGGAAAGTCCGTTGAGATCCCGTCAGCGCCGCAGGTAAAGACGAACCCGTCAGTCATCACCAATCCGTAGCTCACGGTGACGCCCGCAGCTACGATTTCGTCTTCGAGTTGATGCAAATTGATTGGCTTGCTGCCCGTGTTCTGGCCCACTGTTTTCTCTCCCGCCTACTTCTTGATTTCAGTGATCACCAGCGACGCCTGGACTGAGCCAGAGATGCTCAGCGTGCCGGGGACCGAGTTGTTGACCCATATCGACCAGGTATAAGACCCGGCACCAGGTTGCTCGTAATACGAAAACCCAACTTGCTGACTCGCATTCACCGTCGAAGACGTGCCCACCGCGACATACGCAGTGATGGCGCCACCTCGATACAGTCCAACAAACCAACTTCCATTTACGACGCTGTGACTCAGGGTGAGCCAGCCCTCGACATGCACCAGGTAACCGGCGGGAGCCTGGACTGATCCGGTCGCCTGAATCGGTGTTTGGACCCATGTAGATGTAGTCGACGTGCTGAAGGCCGGTGTAGCGAAATAGCTGCCGAGCAGCGTGTGAACGCAATTCTGCGCCAGATCAACGGTGCCAACCGTGCCATCAACGATCTTGGCCGAAGTAATCGATCCGTCGGGAATGGCACTCGCCGGCAGAATTAGCCCCTTGCCCGTCGAGTGATCGTGCCCATCAACCGCCAGCGCCAGTGTCTGCACATCCTCTTTCTTGAACAGGTCGGTCGCGGCGCTGGCCATCGGGAACTGGAGCGCGCCGCTGAAGTTGACTGCGTTCGTTCGAGCCATCGTTACTCCTTTCTCAAGGTGAGCCGATCCACTGCACCGCCTTGATCGACAGCGACCCACGCCACTGCCGCCCGATCTCATCGAATGCCTGCGACACCGCGTAGTCGGTGAAGCTCAGGTCTTGCACACTCTCGTCAGGCAACGTGACCGTCACCGCGCCGGCAGTGTCTACCGCGGCTTCGACCACACGCTTGATCTCGTTCCGCCCGATGCGCAGGGGCACGCCGTCGCGCCGAACCAACCCGTCTGAGCACAGAATCTCAACCTGCACGGTCATGTACCTGGTCGGTCGCAACGCGTGCCCGATCGATACCGCCGAGACCAGCGGCGACTGCGTGGCTGCCGCATTGACCAGGAAGACGCGGAACTTGGCCAGCACCGCGGTAGTCGTTGTCGGCAGGGCGAACTGCTCGTAGCCGGTCGTCATCCACGTCTTGCCGCTATCGGCAAACGCCGTGGTTGGTGAAGTCGCGTACGAGATAGTCACGGCGTTGTTGATGTCCAGAAACGTGCTCGAGACCGCCAGGTGGCGCAGGCTCTTGCGCGAGGCGTGGTAGCCGCCGTGCCACAGCGGCAGCTCGACGAAGCCATTGCCCACGGCGAAGCGGTACTGCGAGCAGGCCGCAGGGTTCGGAACACACGGATTGACGATGTAGCCGATCGAGCCGTCACTGAAGCCGAGGTACGTGCGCGTGTGACCGGCCGGTGCGCCGATGCTCGAGACAAACATCGCCTGGATGCCGCGCGCGCCAAGGACACTCTGATTGCTGACGCTGCCGTGCCAGGCATCGACATGCACTGGCATGAGCTGCTCGGCGCTAGTGCCCTGCGACACCCAGGCGCCGAACTTCAGCAGGTAGGCGTTCGACGTGTCCGGATTGAGCAGACCGACGTAGGCAAACATGGTGCCTACCGCCACAAACGAGGTCACCCGCCCCCGGACGGGGGAGTCGTTGTTGACCAGCTTCTCCGGCCCGACCTGCTCCATGCTCAGGTCCGGCTGGATGCGCATGAGTTGCGCGCCGTAGCTGACGTACAGCGCGTTCTCGAACTGGCCCCAGAACTTGCCGTTGTAGACGTTGGGCGCGAACTTCAGGAACGGGAAGAGCTGATGATCCTGCCCGGCCTGGTCGAGGGTGTAGATGCCATCAGTCTTGAGGATCAGCAGCGTGCCCGCGGCCGTCACCGCGAGCGAGCTGATGACCGAGGATTTGTCGCCGGCGCGAAAGATGAGCGAGGTGTAGTTCGCTTCAACCGTCGGATCGGCGTTGGTGTCGCACTTCCGCAACCGATTGGTATCGTCGGCCCACCAGAACTCGCGGCCGATGACGGCGAACGCGAGCGCGCCAAACGTGGCCATCGCCGTCCAGGTGGTGCCGTTGCTGGAGTACTGCGCCACGCCAGTCGAGAGGGCCACGAAGGCGCGCTGCACGCCGTCGAAGTTCGACGTGAACACGCTCACGTTGAGCACCGCCACGCCCGCTCCGAAGTCCTTGACCATCGTCCACGCCGCGTCACTGTCGCGGCGCAGGATGTACCGTCCCTCGGCGACGTACAGGCTCGTGCCGAGTTCAAAGAACGTGCGCACGCCGGCTGAGCCGTCCTGCGGACTGAGCGTGGTCAGGTTGATGTACGGACCCTTGCACCACGGCCACACGGAGCAGTCCACGCCGTCGGCGTACAGGTAGCGCCCGTCCTCCCACTTCTCCTGGACCTTCATGCCCATGCCGAGTACGAGTGACTCGTACGGCTCCTCGCGGTCGCTGGCTGGCGACGTGCCGCCGTAGCTGAAGTCGGGTGGGGACACCTGACTGATGTCCTGCGTCTTGCTGGACACGAGCATGGCCGGCGTCGGATTCCCGCGCGTGGGCGCCGCCTGACCGAGCATCAGCCCCACCTCGCCGATTTTGAAGTGGTACGGATACGGCGAGCGCCGCGCCGACAGGATGCTCATCGGAAGGCCGGCCCGAAGCGGCACGCGCGGCGCAGCGTGAGCTGCGGTGCCACCGCAGTGAAGTACTCGCTGGTGCGATCGCTGAACCACGTCGAGGCCGCAGCCTGGTCGCGGATCAGGCGCTGGTTAGCCATCGGCTCGAGCAGATGTCCGAAGCGCCGCCAACCGACCAGGAGCGCCGACGAAGTCGCCCAATCACGTCCGACGGGCGCTTCGTCGGTCTCCCAATTCAATCCACTTTGATCCCCGTACGTCCCACCGGCCACGCGGCAGTGGTCATACGCGCGCTTGTAGCAGCGCAGCCAGATTTGATCGCCAGCGTTGAACGTGCGCCCGCCGGTGTTGAACAGGTACGTGCCGCCGTCGCGCTCGACCTCGCCGTAGACGATGTTGGCGAACGGGTCCTGCTGCCACGGATCGGTGCCTGTTGGCAGCACGCCAGCCTGCCGAATGTGGTTCGGATTCTGGAGCCACGGCGTGACGTTGCGCAGATCATGGCGACTGACGCCCTCGACGGCGGTGCACACCACGTCCACCACCAGCCAGCACTGCTTCAGCCCATCATTGATGAGCTGATGCATCGTCGGCGCATCCCACGGCCCGAGGATCTCGAACCGCTCGCCGATGCCCGGCCCGCCCGGGCAATCCACGCCGGTGCCCTCGATGCACTCGTACGAGAGCACCTCGAAGTCCAGGTAGATGTGCGCCTCGAGGTACTGATACGTGGTCGCCGACGGCGGTGAGAGCGCCGAGATCGTCCACGGCAAATCAGGTGTGATGGTGCCGGTGTTCGGTGTGTAGGTCTGGATGACGCGATGGCGATCGGTTGGCTGGATGGCATATGGGCGATAAAGCGGCCGATCGCGGTACAAGTCCGACTGCGCAATCCCGGACTGGATCGGATACACGTCGCACACGAGCTTGTTCACATCAGTGCCGCTCGTGGCGCGCACGTCGTAGCTCTCCGGTCCGACGTACGGCCCGCTTTCAACCGCGAGGTTCCTGCGGTACTCAGCGAGGCTCGGCATTAAACGATGGCCAATCCGGCTTGACGGCCGGCGTCGCGTACGGCGCCGCGGGCTTCTGCACCGGTACCGCTGCCGGCGGGGGTAGCTGCACCACCGTGGCCAGCAGCGGCGCCGTGCTCGGTAGGGAACCGACCAGCGCAGGCGGTGGCGTCGCCACGATCGGCGCCGAGAATGGTGGCCAGGGACTGCGGCGCAGCTCGAGGCGCAACTCCCCATGGAGAGCCAGCCAGCCCTGATACGTGACGAAGACGCGCTGCAGTAGGCGGTACGAAAAGACGCCCGATGGTGCGAGCGCGCCGGCGAAGCTCCGATAGAGTTGCTGCGCGCGCAGCACCACGCCCGAGGAGCCAAGCGTGCCCGTCAGCGTACGGGTGAAGATCTTGCCGAGCAGCACCGCCCCGGAGGACCCCAGGACGCCGCTCAGCGTGCGCCGCAGCAGACTGGTCCTGCCGATCGTGCCGCTCGGGCCAAGCGTGCCACCGACCGCCAGCGCGCGCGCACGCGAGGTCCCAAGCGCGCCAGAACCCGGCAGAGTACGCGTAATCTGCAGCCGCGCGCCCTCGAGGACACCGTACGTCGGCGCCGCCTCGAGCGTGGCGTACGTGTTGGTCCCGTTGTCCCACGTCGCGTAGGTGTTGGCGGTCGCGGTAACCGGCACTCATCATCCGCCCGAGGTGATGGTGGCGATGTAGGTGGCGATGATCGAGTCGCCGGAGTTGAGCGCCAGCGCGGTGAACACCGAGCGGTCCCACATCGTGCCGCCCGGCGCCGCGGCCTGCGACATCAGCGCGTGTTCGGTGATGGACACGTTGGCGTCCACGGTGATCGTCGCCACGGACTGATACTGGTTCGCCGCCGGCGCGGACTGCGTACCGGTCGGGCGCGTATTGTCGGTCGAGTACTGCGTCGTTAGCTCAGTCACCAGAGCGGTCTGCGCCGCGGCCTCGGCGGTGGAGCCGGTGCCGAGCGCGTGGAAGTTGAATAGCTCCAGCTCGAACGTGTTGCGGAAGGCATTCACCACCGAGGCAGCGCCGTTATCGGAGATGACCTTGCGCGAAACCACACCGTAGTCAATGTCGAGGTAGCCGTGGTCGCCTTGCTTGCGATGCACCAGGCGCAGCTCGGACTCGAAGATGGCCACTGACGCGAGCGCGTCGAGCAGCTCCTCACCGAGCTGGTTGGGCAGGTAGCGGTACGCGCGCCAGATCAGCTCGCCAAGGCGCGTCTTCGGCCCGCGCGCGCGCGGTGGCCACGGCTGCCGTGCGAACGTCATCGGTGGCGGATTGATGCTGATGGCCATATCAGGGCTCCTCTATTGCCACGGTCATGGCGACATCGACGTTGCTGGCCTGGACAACGATCAGTTGCACGATGTCGCCGCGCACCAGATTGCCGCGGTCGGGCGGATAGGTCAGGAACGAACCGCTCTTGCCCGCGGCCAGCGTCGGACGGTGCGTCGGATCGGTCCACACGCTCGCGCCGTTCTTGCGTACGTCCAGAATGGTCGCGCCGGAGCCGGATGCCGATGCCGCACCGACCACGATCCTGATCACGCCCGAGACACACGCGCAGTAGTAGGCCAGCACCTGGCCATTGGTCGGGTTGGTCGTTGTCCCGCCGCTGATGAAGCCCTGAATGTGGCGCGAGGCTTCCATCAGCCGCGACGGCAGCGCGCCAAGCAGCTCAGACGTTGGCAACAGGAACGCCTCGCTTCTTGATCACGATCGACGCGTGCACACCGCCGTGCGCCTCGGCGCGATCGCGCGCCACCACCGCGTCCTCGACCATGCGGTACGCACGCACGTAGTCCGCCTCGTGGGTCAGTCCTAGCTCGCGCATGCCCTCGACCTGCGGCAGGCTCAACCAGGTAGCGGCATCGACCACGTCGGGCGTGTTGGCGTCGCCGGTCTCGGGCTGGTCCAGGCACGCGTCACGCTGGACGCAGCGCACTGATTCACCCGGCAGCAGGCTCAGCGCGCGCTGGACCTCGAGGTCGGACTGACAGAAACGGCGCGCGCCGTCCTTGAGCACGATGCGGTACAGACCCGGCCCGAAGCGACAGTCCGCGCGGTGCTCGGTCATGCCTACTTCGTCGTCACCACGTACAGGATGGTGACGGTGGTGCCGCTGGCGTTGGTTGCCTGGACGCTGATGTAGTACTTGGTCAGCGTGGTCAGGCCGGTGAGCTGCACCATCTGCGAGCCGGACGCAGCAGCGCCGGCCTTGTTCGACGCCGCGGCCTGGGTGGTGCCGTAGTTGACACGGCAGCTCGTCGGCACGCTGTTGAGGATGAAGATGATGTCGATCGTGGTTGCGGTGATCGTGCCGTAGAGCTGGACACCGCTGATCACCGGCGCGCCGGCCGGTCCGCTCTGCGTGACCACGCCGCTCGAGCGGCTGATCATGCCCACGTAGCCCTGTGATGCGTTGGCGGGTGCGCCAGCCGGAGCGCCGACGCCGGTCTCGTTGCCGGCGTAGTCCACCGGGGTGTGCGTCCACAGCCCCTGCGCAGCACCGAGCTGCGCCTGGATCTCTTCGCTGGTCGGCGGCATCAGCCGTACGTCCGCTTGCCGATCGGCCCCTGGTCAGGCTTCTGCGGGCCCTTCAGGCTCTCGTGCACAAACTGATTGACCGACGATTCACCGCCGGTGACGGACGCCGCGTTCGGACCCGGGTGCCCGCCAGCAGGCGGATAGTTGTCGGCGGCATTCGGCTTCTTGCCGCTCGCGCCGGCCCACGGCAATCCCTTACTCGCCACCGGCCGGCGCCTCCGTAGTTGGCGCTGAGGCAGCCGCCGCCTCAGCCCAATGCGCGACGAGGTCCTCAACCTCGACATCAGCACCGCGGGTGAATCCTTTGCGCTCGTACGTTTCAGCGTTCGCCAGCGGCGCGATGAACGTGTCGCCATCGGGCTTCGTCCACTCGACGTAGGCGGTCGGTGAAATTTGCGGGTGTGGGCCCTCGGTCGCTTCGGCGTACGTGTGCGGCTCAAGCGCAAGCACTTCGGCCGGCGAAGCCTCGGTCTGCGGAATGTCCGCCAGCGCCGCCTGCACCTCTTCCTGGGTGGTCATTCTTTCGCCTCCGTACTTCTGCGCCGGCGCGCCTCCGCTGCCTCGATCGACGTGTTCTCCGTGGTCTCCACGCCGGCCAGCATGCGGTCCGGCGTGACCTTGCTCGTCCGTGGGCGGATGACCTTGATGTTCTTGCCGGTCTCCTCCTTGATCTGCGCGAACACGTCGCGCATCTCCTCGAGGTTCAGCTCCTCCCACCCGTCCTCCGGGATGGTCATGTTGCGGTCGCTCTGCATCGCGCGCCGGATCGCGTTGATGATGCTCGCCTTCTCGACCTGCTCCTCGAGGATCTTCGGGTACTCCACCTGGCGGTACTGGTCCACTTCGCTTCGCTCGCCGCTTCGACCCGGACTGTCGCTGAGCAGGTGGTAGCCCTTGTCCTGGTAGTACGCCCGATTCACCGGGTCGCCCTGCAGCTCCACCACTTCCCCGTCCGGTTTCAGGTACAGGCGGTGGGGGAAGTTGTAGTTCTGGCCGCGCTGCGGCTGGCTTGCCGCCGGCGGAGCCTGCTCGAGGAGCTTGTCGAGAAACGCGTTTCCGGTTGCCACTAGGAGACACCGTTGACGAGGACGCCGAACGCGTCGCGCATTTCCTGGTGGCCGTAGATCACCTCGGAGGCCAGCTTCCAGGTGAAGAAATCGATGTCGTAGAAGAGGTGCGTCTTCGGGCTGCGCTGCACCACCAGCGCGAGCGCGTCGCGGTGGAACACGGCGTTGCGCGCCTGTCCGCCCGCCGGCTTCACCAGGTTCGTCGTGACGGCCAGGTTCAGGCCGTACATGTCACCGAGCATGCCGTTGCGCACCGGCTGGTCGCCGGTGCCGATGTAGAGCGCGTTGCTCCAGCGGTCGAGCGCCAGCTTGCTGGCTTTCTCGGCCGGCGACATGATGAAGAATCGATCGTCCTGCGGCGCGTCGGCGTTGTCGAGCGCGGTCATTGCCGAGAGCACGTTGGCGTCGGAGGCCGCGGTGCCGAGCGTGCCGACGGTTGTCGAGAAACCAGCGAAGTCGGTCGCCAGTGCGGTGTCGATGTCGCGCGCGAGCGCGTAGCCGAGCTTGCGCTGGTACTCGTTCTGCACATCGATGATTGACTGAACCTTTACAATATCTTCGATGCCAACTGCCGCGTAACTCCACAAATTAAGCGTAATTGTTGTCGCAGTTTCGGCGACAGTTTCATACGCAATTGCGGTGTTTTCTGCTTTGGCGCGTGCGGCCAGGTTGCCGATGCTGGCGACTTTGACGGTCTTACCGACCGAGGCATCGTCCTCGTAGCCGCGGTTGACGCTGCGCGCGATGACCAGGTTCGACTCGGTTGCGCGCAACACCTGCTTGCTCCAGATGTCGGGCGAGAACACGCCATCGGCGATCGTTTTGTCTACGAACTCACTTGCACCAGTGGCCACTGGCGTTATTCCTTTCAGCGCCCGTCACCCGAATCGGGTGAGGGAGATCAGCGCCGGGTTAGCGGTATGCCGCGCGTCAGGCGCACGCGTGTGCCTGGCCGGGGTTGGCCACGCTCGTCGAAGTACTGGTCGTACTCGGCTAGGCCCATGCGACCTACTTGTTCGTCCGTGATCTCGCGGGCGACTCTAGCTTGGCCACCGTCTAGCTCGGGTACGGGCTGACCACCGTTGCTTTCGCTCAGCCACGCTTTGCGCAGGGCTGGCTCACGGCGCTTCAGCTCTTTTTCGACGGCCTCATTCAGTCTGTGGCTGATAGCGGCCTCTGTCACAGCGCCGAGGTATTCCGCCACGCCTTCGGCGTAGCTCTTCCCTGGCGCGAACGTCTTTCCCTGGACTACCTGCTGGACCTCAGGCGGTAGCGCGCTCTGGAAAGCAACCACGCCATCCATGAACGGTGCACCCTGCTGTGCAGCGGTAGCGTGCTGCATCTGTTGCTGAATCTCGGGAGCGGTGAGCTGGCCGAGTCCGTAGTAATCCGCGTTGGCGAGCGCCTCGCGTTTCTGGCGCGCTCGCTCGTCCTGCTCTGCCTGTTGTTGGAGGGCATGCATGCGGCGCAACGCAGCGTCGCCGACGCGACCCTGGAAGGTGGGGTCCTGCTCCATCTCCTGCCAGGCCATGTTCTTGGCAAGCAACGCGAACGCCGCTTTGGGGTCGGGCGCGTCTTTGACCTGTTGCCACCACTCCGGCGGCTCTGCAGTCGCCTGCGCCTCGGGCTCGGTACTGTCGCTCGAGGCCGACTCACTATCCTGAGCCGCCGGCGTGGCCACAGCGGCTGCAGGCTCTGGAGACGGAGCTGCAGCCGCACGAGCAGTTCGGCCGCGCCGCGGAGGAGATGGCGTCTCGTGCTCCGCGGGCGCAGCCGCCTGCTCGTCGTCGATGAGGTCGGGGTGCACACCCCGGTCACTCATGGTCACTTCTTGGCTTTCTTCCGATCAGCCGCGAACTCTTTCGGCGTGTGTGTCGCGCCGGTCTTCAGATTCTTGGCCTCGACCACGTTGCCCTTCTTGAACGCGAGCCGCACCGGTCCCTTCGGCGTCTGCGTCACGCGGTAGCGCGCACCCTTGAGCGGCATCAGCGTCTGACTCCCCCGAACGTGGTCGGCGATTGGAATTGTGGGAGCGTGTTGCGAATCTGCGCAAGAGACTCGTCCGGCGACAGGCCGTACTTCTCCTGCATGCCCTGCAGGACGATGTTTTGAGTGTTCGGGCTCGAGCGGTAGAAGTTGACCGAGTCGAGCTTGGTGGGCGTCGGGATCGCGTCGAGCACGCCTTGCGTGGTCATTGCGTTGACCGAGCCCGGTCCGCCGCGGATGTCGTCGATCAGCCGCTGCATGTTGCCCATACCGCTGAAGTCGGTCTGACCGGTGGCTGCACCGGGCGCCTGGAAGCCGGCCACCGGATTGCCCTGCAGGACGCGGCCGAGCTGGCCCATGACCTGCGCCTGACGGAACGGGTTGGTCTGGAGCGCGGCCGCGGCGTTGATCGCGCCGAGCTGTTGGGTGAACGCCTGATTCTGCGCCGCGAGCGTCTGCCCGCCCGGCGCGATCGGGTTGCCGGCAGCATCAACCTGCGGCGCCAAGCCGTAGATCTGTGCCCAATTCATCGCCTGCTGCTGGCGCTGCGCAATCGCCTGCATGGTCGGACTGCCCTGATACGTGCCGGTCACACCGGACTGTGCCAGCGCCAGATTCTCATTGAACTGACGAATGCCCTCGTTGAACTTGCCCACGTCGAGCCCAAAGCTCACGTTGAACTGACGCACCGCCTCGTCGAACGCTTCCTTGTTGCCCGAAGCGATCGCGCCAAGCAGGCTGTTGATTTGCTGACCGAGCTTCTGGACCGTGGCGTCGTTCGAGTTGACGGTTTGGCTGACTGGCGCCTGTTGCGCCTGGGTGGGACCAGTGTAGCCATAGCCGCCGGTGTAACCCGACCCCTCGCCGTACTTGGCCTGATTCTCAGGGGTATCGGCAAGCGCGTCACTCCAGTTGCCGTTCGCCAGTCGCATTCCCATTAGAAATTCATCACAATCGTCGGCTGCGCTTGTGGCGCGGTGAATCCACGATTCGACCCCTCAGCGATCCCGGACTGGACAAACGGCGTCGGCGGCGCCTGCGTCGGAACGGTCGGCTGGACCGCCGGCTGTGTCACTGGCGCGGCGGCACCACCGCCGTTGTTGCTCTGGATTGCCGCCCGCGTCGCCGCCACGTCCGGGTGCGGGCTGTTGGTCAGCTCGTTGTGCTTGTCGTACGCCTGCGCGATGACGGCGATCGCTGCCTGGCCGTACGGCGTCAGCTCAGCTCCCGGAGCTGCCTGACGGACCATGCGTGCGGCGGCATCGAGCGTGTCCTGGCCACCGAACATGCCCGCGGTGTAACCCTGAATACCGCTCAGGAGCGCCTCGCCGCTGAAGCCGGCCGGCATGGCGTGCAGCCCACCACCGAGCATGCCGTAGCGCCCGGCGCTGCCCTGCGACAAGCCGGCAGCACCCTGGAAGATGTTGTTGAGGACCTGGTTGGCCGCAGTCGCGCGATTGGCGAGCAGGTTGCCGCCGACCGTGCCGGCCGCGGTCTGTGCCTGCCGCTCGGTGCCGAAGACGCTCGTCGCGGCCTGCGTCGCGGTCTGCGCGGCGTTCGACGCCGCGGTCTGCCGCATCGCCTCGGCGGTCTGCTGCTCAGCCGCCAGGTTGTGGCGCGCGGTCTCAGCCGCTTCCTGGCCGCGTACCTGGAGCGTGCCCTGGTTGATCGCGTTGGTCTGCTGCTGCGTCAGCGCGTCGAGCTTCTGCTTGGTCTCGACGTTGCGCTGATTGATCTCGTCCTGGGCCTTCTGCCACTCGAACTTCCACAAGTTCAGGTTGCGGTCCTCGCTCGAGGCGTCGAGCAGCCCCTGCTGGTACTTCTCGGTCGCCACCGCGCGCTGCGCTTCAGTCGCCGCGTTCGCGGCCGAGGTGGCGGCGTTCTGCGCAGCGATCTGGTTCGAGTACTGGGTGTTCTTGTTGTTGTTCTCGATCTCGGTGATGCGCGCCTTGAGCTGGTCGGCGTTCAGGTTTTGCGCCGCGGCATCGGCCTTCGCCTTGCGTAGCTCCTCGTGCGTCAGGTAGCCATCGCCGTGCGCCTGGTTGTACTCGCGCTCGCGCGTGTCTTCCTGAATCTTGCGCAGCTCGACCGCGGCCGCATCCGCTCTGGACTTGGCAGCGTCCGCCTCGGCTTGCGCCTGGGCAACCTTGGCGTTCTGCTCCGCGGGCGTCTGACCAGCCGTCGGCGGCTTGATCGTTTCATCGACGCCGCTCACGTTCCAATCGAGCTGAGCGAGCCCGACGTTGGCGGCGTTGACGCCGGTGCCGGTCGGCTTCATCGTGACGATGCGCGTCTGCCCGTTCGGCCCGACTACGGTCACCGTCCAATCGACGGAGTCGCGGCCGGGTGCCGGCACCGGCTGGCCTTGCGAGTTCTTGCCCGGGATAACCAGACTGTCAGCGCTCGGCGGCTGCTCGTTCGCGTTGGCCGCTTTCGGCGTCGGCGCACCGACAACGTGCCACGTATTGGGGTCGAGGTTCAGCTCGGAGATGAACTCGGGCGTGTCGTAGCGCGCCATCAGCGACTGCCTGCCATCACCGGCTCTTTCCGTCCGACCACCGTGCGCCCCTCACGGATACGCGCGGCTCGTTCAGCCGCAGGTGTCATCTTCTCCCAATTCCTGGCGGTGTCATTGTCAACGCTGGCCAGCCGCGACGCAATTGCGCGTGCCTTGCGATCATCAGACATGCTCTGGAACGCCGCCGAGGTGACCAGCGGGCCGAGGATCTTGTCGATCGCCACGCCGCGCTGATAGGTCAGCTCGCGGCTCTCCGCCTCGCTGAGCGGGATACGCGCACCTTGCACAGTCACTTGCGTCGGCGCCCTGGTCGGATTGGGCAGCGTGTAGCCGAGCTTCTCGAGGCGATTGATCTCGGCGTCGAGGTCGGAAACGCGCCGCGTTTGCATCCCGAGCAGCGTGCCACCGAGTCCGCTACGCATGCGCTGCTCAGGTTCACCACTGGTCATCGACGGCTGCGCCGGAAGCATCTGCGCGAGGAACGGGATCTTGGCCTGCTCGCGCTCGAGGAACTGGCCGAGGCCCTTGTTGGTCGGGTCACGCATCACCGGGTCCCACGCTTGGGTGGCGAAGTTCAGCGCCCCTCCAGCTGGCAAATAGCGGTCGATGTAGCTGCCGACGAGCTGGCCGGTGGCGCCCGCGGCGTTGCCTTCGCCGACCTGCGACATGACCTTGATCAGATCCGCGGCGTAGAACTGGTTGGCCATCGTCTTGAACGTCGCGTTGTAGAACGCCTTCATCTGATCGGGGTCGGGCTTGTTGCCTTCCTTGCGTGCGGCCTCGATCCACGCCGCCGGCAGCGCGATCGGCAGCATGTACGGGCCCCACCGCGAGTAGTCCACCCACTGCCCGTTGATCTTGATGCTGGTCGGGTGCTCCTTGTCCTCGGGCCCGGTGATGTTGCCGTTCATCACGTTCGAGATGATCGACGTGTTGATCACGCTCGAGATCAGCCCGCCACCCATCGCCAGCCGCGCGGCACGCTCGTCGCCGCGCGCTGCAGCGATGCCCACACGAGCCAGCGCCTCGGTCTCGGCAACGCCCGGCAAACGACGAATGCCGGCCGTCCAGATACGCCCAGGCACCCCCGAGAACGGCACGCCGGCGTCGAGCGCCATGCCGGCCGTCTGTCGCGCCGCTGCCTCACCGATGTCCTTGGCGCTCGAGCTGGCCGGCGTAGCAGACATCAACTGATTCTTCAGCTTCGAGATGGCCTCGCCCGGCCCGTTGCCCTCGGCGAACACCGACAAACGCGCAGCTTTGTTGCCCGCGGCGTCGATCGCCGCCTGGTTCGCCTGCAACACCTGCTGTGGCGACATGCCCGGGTTCTCGCGAATGAAGCGCGCGCCCTCCATGCCGCTGCCCATCGCGTAGCCGATCGTGCGGAAGAAATCATCGGCGGCACCGAGCGCGCGCAGCGCGAACCAGTACGCCGGCGTCTGGCGCCCGCCAGGCATCGGTGCGAACTGGCCGCGCCCCGCACGCATGGTCCCGACGGCATTGCGGAAGGCGTCCGGCAATGCCTGGCCGGCTGCTTTCATGCCAGCCACCGCCTCGTCGGAGTACCCAGCAGCGGCGCGCTCGGCCGGCATACGCCCAAGTTCGATGAGCTGGCTGAAGATATTCGAGAGTTGCGTCCCTGGACCGGAGAGCAGGTTGTTCTTGCCCATCGCGCTCAGGAACTGCGCCACGGTCTGCGCCTGCGGCGCGTTGAGCAACGGCTGCTGCGTGCTGTGGAGCTGGCGCAAGTCCGACCAGCTCACCGGCCCGCCACGGCGCGCGACGGCGATCGCTGCGCCCGGCGCGGCCATGCCCGCGATACCGAAGCCGAGGTCGCGCGAGATCCGCCCCCACGGATCTTGCTTATCCTGCTCGCTCTGCGTCGCCTCGGATCCAGCAACGCCCGCAACCGCACCGCCGAGGCGCGCAGCGAACATCGGATTCGCTTGCGCTGGCTGGCCTGCACCGAGGCCGGCGCGCAGACGCCCGCGGATGTCAGCGCCGGCCGTTGTGGG
>Ga0126377_10000155_pt1 | contig 37482 bp, 24 predicted proteins | sample PanSoiMetPlot_22_FD_92647 | JGI IMG/M metagenome (GOLD analysis project Ga0126377, IMG submission 92647) | Tropical forest soil microbial communities from Panama - MetaG Plot_22 | ecosystem: Environmental > Terrestrial > Soil > Tropical forest > Bulk soil | place: Panama | collected 2016-02-17 | reverse complement strand
CTGCGATGCCCAGGAGGTCGACCTCACCCACGTGGGCGCTGGCGCGCCGGCTCCGGCGACGCAGACCATTCCGCCGCGGATTCGCCGGCTGGTCTGGCGCCGCGACCACGGCCGCTGTCAGGTGCCCGGGTGCCGGGCGGCGAAATTCTTGGAAGTGCACCACGTGCGCTGGCGCTCCGACGGAGGCGGACATGACCCGTTGAACCTCGCCGTGGCGTGCTCGATCCACCACACCCTGGTCCATCGCGGATTGATCGTCGTGGAGGGGAGCGCGCCCGACCTCATCTTCCGCCATGCCGATGGGAGGCCGTACGGCCAGCAACCTCCGCGGTGCGATGCGGCGACCGAGGGGGGCACCGCGGCGGAGGTCGTGGCCGGAATGCGCCGCGACGATGGTCCGGCGGCCGACCCGCGGCCAGCACCGGCCGCGGCGGGCGTCGTGGCCGGATTGCGCCGCGTCGATGCTCCGGCGTCCGACCCGCGGCCGGCAGCAGCCGCGGCGGAGGTCGTCGCCGGATTGCGCCGCGTCGATGCTCCGGCGTCCGACCCGCGGCCGGCAGCAGCCGAGGTGGCCGCGGTGGGCGATGTGGCGGACGTGCTTGCCGGGTTGCGCAGGATGGGGGTGCCGGCGCCCGATGCGCGGCGGGCCGCGGCCGAGGCTGCCGCGTCGGGCGCCGTGGCGATCGAGGACCTGCTGCGACATGCGCTGCTCGTCCTGCGGCGCACGACCTATGCGCACGTGGCGCGAGTGGCCTGACAGGGCTCGGTTCCTCGAACGGACGAACCGAACCGACAGGCCGGGCGGAGAGGGCCGCGAGGCGCGGTGAAGAGTCGCCGCGGCGCCCCATCGGCGTCCGACAGAGCCTGTTCGACCGGCGCTGTCGATGACCTCGACGCGGCCGCAGGGCGCCGGGCTTGAGATCGTCGCCCGCCCCTCTACAGGGTGCAGATGCCGGCGACGCAGACGTCGAGGAGGCCCTGGCAGGCGGGGCCGTTCTGGCAGCAGTGCTTCAGGTGACCCCCACACGCGTCGCACGTACCGCCGAAGCACTCGTGGAACTCGCCGCCGTCGCACACCGGGGCGGTCGAGCAGCACTGCTCGCCGTCGCCGCCGCAGGGAGGAGGCGGTGGCGGAGGCGGGGGAGGAGGTGGTGGAGGCGCCGCGTCGGGCTCGCCGCCACCGTCATCGGAGCCACCATCATCGGTGCCGCCGTCGTCGGAGCCGCCAGCGTCGGAGCCGCCGTCGCCGCCAGCATCCGCCGTGCCGCCGCCATCGGGGGAGCCTGGGTCGTCGCCGGCGTCGACTCCGGCGCCGTCGCCGCCCGGGCCGCCGGGCGTGCCGCCGTCGATGATGCCGGTGTCGGTGCCGCCGTCGTCGGTGTTGCCGCCGATGCCGCCGTCGTCGTCTGCCGAGGTGCCGGCGCCGTCGTCGTCATCCTCGCTGTCGGAGAGGCCGCCGGTGTCGAACAGCCAGCTGCAGCCGGAGCCGGCGACCGAGGCCGCGCCCAGAGAGAGTACGACGACGACGATCCGAGGGAGCTGGAGCATGTCGACCGGGGGGTTGGAGTGAAATGCACGCGGACGTGACAGGGACGGCGACAGCGACCGACTGCAGTATGGTCGTCGGCCAGCGTGAGCCCGAAAACCTCGCGCCGGCCTCATGCAATGCCCTCCGCGCAAGCAGCCAGGACCAACCCGGCGGGGGTGCTTGCACCAGCACGGAGCGGGCGCATGCGCAGCACGTTCAGGCACGCAGGGGGCGTTCAGTGGCTCGAGTCGCTCGCGCATTCCAAGGCAGCGCGCGTACCGCGGCGTCCGGCACGCTCGCGATCGAGCCCGTTCGTCGCCTCCGCGCACACCAGACGGCGATACCGGCGCCACTCGCGCAGACCAGGCCGCGCGAGTCACCTCACTCGGCGTTCGGCACGCAGGCGTTCGAGGCGCAGTTCTTCGCCTCCGCGTCCGCCGGCACGCCAGTCGGCGGGACCGGCGCCGCTCGCGCAGACCACGCAGCGCGAGTCACTTCACTCATCGCTCGGCACGTAGGCGATCGAGACGCAGTTCCTGGCCTCCGCGTACGCCAGATCGGCGGGGCTGGCGCCGCTCACGCAGACCAGGTTCGCCCCGGGCGCGAGCGTGACCTCGGCCGAGCCGAGCCCGTCCGCGCCGGTCGCGACCGAGCCGGCCGGCTCGTTGGCCTCGCCCAGGTAGAGGTCGTAGCTCGACTGGCTGGCGCCCCGCACCGACAGCTCGATCGCCTCGCTGCGGGTGACGACGGGCGCGTCGCCCGCGATCATCGGGCCCAGCGCCGCGGCGGGTTGATCGTCCAGCTCGACCGGGCCGGCGCTGTCGATGCGGATGCGCCCGACGCCGCCGGCGCCGCCGAAGCAGTTCATCGGCCCGACCTGGGGCCCGCCGAGGGCGCGAACGCGCGCGGCCGGATCGGCGGCCAGCGCCCCGCCGGCGCGGAGGAGGATGGCGCCGCCGGAGCCGCTGCCGCCGCTGCCGCCGGCGAGCGCGCAGCCGAGCCCGCCCGTCGGTGTGCCCGCCGCGCCGTTCGCGGTCACCGTGGCCGCGCCGAGGCGCAGGACCGCGGGCGTGGTGAGCTCCACGACCCCGCCGCCGCCGCCGCCCGGCTCGCCGCCGGTCAGATCGAGGAGCGGTCCGCCGCCGCCGCCGCCGGCCCCGCGCGAGGTCGAGCCAGATGCCGGCGGCAGCGGCACGAGCGTCGCGCTCGCCGCCGCCTGGCCGCCGGCGCCGGCCGCGCTGCCCGCGCCGCCGCCTCCGCCGGTGCCGAACCCGCCGCCGCCGCCGCCGCTCACGGTTCCGGCTCCTCGCCCGCCCGCCGCGCCACAGCTCGGGGTCTCGCCGACGTCGCCGCCCGCGCATCCGCCCGCGCCCGCCGCCATGCCGGCACCGTCGGCGTGCAGCGATCCACTGACCTCGATGCCGGCGGTGGCCACGAGCCGGAGCGGCGCCGCGCCGCGCGCGCCGATGTCGCCGGACAGGACGACGTGGCTGTAGCGCGCGCGGATCGCGGAGGCGCCGGTGTCGATGACGCCGCCGGCCTGCTCGAACGAGTCGAGCCCGCGCACGGTCAGCGCGCGGGTCTGGTCCTCGAACGACTGCACGCGGACCTGGATGCTGTCGTTCATGCCCTGGCCGACATCCGGCAGTACCGGCACGCGCAGCGCGAACGCGGCCCAGCGTCCATCCGGGCTGACCGCGAGCTCATCGACCGGCACGCTCTCGAACCCGGCGCCGTCGAGCGTGACGGTCATGTCGCCGGACAGGTTCTGCCCGCGCAGGACGATCGGGAGCGCGCGCACGGCGTCGAGGTCGCTCGCGTCGAGCGCCGAGCCCTCGCCCTCGAACAGCTCGCCCGGGAGGATCTGGAAGTCGAGCGCATCGGGGTCCGCGTCCGCCATCGGCCCGGCGTCCCCGTTGCCGCCGCCCTGATCGCCGCCATCGCCGTCCCCGCCGTCACGGCCGGCACCGGCGCCGTTCAGATTGTCGGTGTCATAGATCCAGCTGCAGCCAGCCGCCGCAGCGAGACCCAGGCCCAGGCCCACCCACGTCACCACCCCCGAGGACTTGAGCATGCGTCGCGCGGCCTCCCGAGCCGCCCCTGCGATTATCGCCCGGAACGACGGCGGTCCGCGCTCCTCGCGCCGCCCTCATGCGACCGTCTGGAGGGCGTCGCAGCTCAGAGGCAGAGCCCGCCGGTGCACACGATGCCGACCACGCCGACGCAGAACGGCGTCGTGATGCAGCAGGGTTGACCCTGGTGCCCGCACTCCTGGCACAGACCGTCCCGGCACTCGATGAACGGCTCGTCCTCGTTGCAGTCCTGGCCCTCGTTGGTGCACTCCTCGAGGGCCGCATCCGGCCCGGCCGCCGCATCGGGCTGCCCGGCCCCGTCATCCCCGCCGTCGTCGCCGCCGCCCCCGTCGCTGGCATCCGGGACGCCGTCGCCGCCCGCCGCATCCGCTTCCCCCGCGTCCCCGCCCTTCGGCTTGTTGTCGAGCTTGTCCGTGTCGTACAGCGAGCTACACGACGTACACGCGGCCGCGATGAAGAATGCGACCGACAGCAAGGTCAGCGTTCGCAGCGAGGCACTGGGCATGGGCACCTTGGGGGTAGGTGAGTCTGCCGAGTGTGGCGCGTCGATGGCCCGGACGCACCCGCCTCACGTCCACCTCACGGCCTTTCTTGCGGGTGAGTCCACCCTCGGGGCGGACTCATGGCCACAGCCGGGCGACGGCAAGCGCGGTGCTTCCGATGTCACCCACGGCGCAGGAGATCAGGATTCGACCATCCGCGTCGATGCCGAGCCCATTGGCCTGCGACGAGCCCGCACCCGCGATTCCGAAGTTGACCGAGCCCAGACCGGAATCGCCAAAAGTGGGGTCGAGGGACCCATCCGGGCGAATCCGCGCCACAGTGGGCAGGTCGGTAGACAAGCGGCCGGCCACCAGCACGCGCTCCTCTTGGTCGAGGAGGGCGACACGGGGGTGCGGACAACGTCGCCCGCCGTTCCGCTGACGTCGAGGTCCACGGCGCCCTGGCTGGAGTCATCTTCCGCGCTGATGATCAGGCGCCCGGTCGTCTCGTCGCTGCCCAGAGTGATCGGGTCGGCGGCGACGCCGGCGGGCAGGCCTTCGAGGGCGACGGTGACCGTCTCATCGAAATCGCCGTCGCGCGTGACCGTGACGTCCACCTGGGCGCTCTCGCCCTGCCGGACGTAGAGTCGCTCGCTGGCGACGGCGATGGAGAACGACGTCTCTGCGTCGGGACCGCCGTCGGCCCGCGGGTCGGCGATGCACGTGCGAGGGACGCCCTCCGAGGCGGGGTACTCGCCGTTCAGATCGCAAAAGGAGAGCGCCGGATCGCTGCAGTGATGGCTCTCGTCACAGTAGAGAGGGTCGACCTTGCAGCCAGGGGCGGCGGCGACAAGGACGATGACTGATGCGCGAGGGGCAGCTTTCATGCAGCTCTCCTTTGCGCATCATATCGGACCGAGGCGGGCCGGGTTTCCGGCCGGCGGGTGGCGATGAGCTTGCCGCTACCCGGCGGGATTCACAGGAGGCACTTGTCGAGGCCGAGGACGGTGACGCAGCTGAGGCCCAGCAGCGTGTCACAACGGGGCTCCGTGTCGCAGCACGAGCCCTGGACTGACTGGCCGCACGCCTGGCAGGTACCGCCGCTGCACTCCAGGAAATCGTCGCCGCAGGAGTCGGTGTCCGAGGAGCAGCACTCGGCTCCGGCGCTGCCGCCGCAGTCGCCGCCGCCGCCGGCGTCGGGGGTGCCGCCGCCGCCGCCCGCGTCGGGGGTGCCGCCGCCACCGCCCGCGTCGGGGGTGCCGCCGCCGCCGCCCGCGTCGGGGTTGTTGCCGCCACCGCCGCCGTCCGCGGTGCCGCCGCCATTGCCGCCGTCGCCGGTGCCGCCGGTGCCGCCGCCGTCGGCGGAGGAGCCGGGGTCGCCGCCGGGGGCGCCGTCGGCGCTGGGCAGGTTGTCCGGATCGAAGTTGGCGCTGCAGCCGGCGGCCGCGAGGGCCAGGCCGAGTCCAATGGCCAGGAAACAGGATAGGTTAGGTCGAATTGGGGACATCACGGCCCCGGCAGTATGGTCAGGCGGATCGCCCTTGTCCGCAACTTCATGAGGTGCGGCGGACTTTGACTTTCGCGCACGGCGTCGACCGTCGTGGACCGGTCCAGCACTGATCGACCACCCGATCGATCTCGGATCGATCGCGTCGGCGGCCGTCACTCGTCGCGGCGCCCGCGGCGCGCTGCGGTCAGTCGCGCTCGAGGTACGTGTAGCCCGACAGGCCCGTCTGGTAGCTGTCGATGAGCTGGCGCGACTCCTCGAGGGTCATGAGGCCCTTGCGGAGCGCCTGCTCGACGTTCTGTCGCAGCTTCTTCATGAGCCAGCCGGCGGAGTAGTTCACGTACTGCAGCACGTCGGTGACGGTGTCGCCCGGGAACACCTCCTCGACGGTGTACGTGCCGTTCTCGTCGATGGACACGTGCACGGTGTTGGTGTCGCCGAACAGGTTGTGCAGGTCGCCCAGGATCTCCTGGTACGCGCCGACCAGGAAGATGCCGACGTAGTAGGGGTCGCCGTTGCTCATCGAGTGCAGCTCGAGCACCTTCTTGACGTCGCGCGGGTCGATGAAGCTGTCGATCTTGCCGTCCGAGTCGCACGTGATGTCGGCCAGCACGCCGCGCCGGGTCGGCCGCTCCGACAGCCGGTGGATCGGAACGATGGGAAACAGCTGGTCCACCGCCCAGTGGTCGGGCAGCGACTGGAACATGGAGAAGTTGAGGAAGTAGGTGTCGCTCAGGTTGCGCTCGAGGTGCTCGAGGTCCTCGGGCACCTCCTTCACGTCGTGCAGGAAGCCGAGGATCTTGACCGACACCGCCCAGTACAGCTGGTCGCACAGGACGCGCCCCTTGAGCGAGAGGTGGCCCAGGTTGAACAGCTGCAGCGCCTGCTCGCGGTACTGCGACGCGTCGTGATAGGTCTCGAGCAGGTTCTTGGGCGACGCCCCGTGGTAGGTGTCGAACATGTGCCGCACGAGGATGTGCGAGTCGGTCGGCAGCGACGACGGCACCTGGAAGTCGGCTGCCTGGCTCACCTCGAGCACGTCGACGATCAGGACGGAGTGGTGCGCCGCCACCGCGCGCCCCGACTCCGACACGAGATCCGGATGCGGCACGCCGCCCTCCTGGCACACCTGCTGGATCTCGAACACGACGTCGTTGGCGTACTCCTGCACCGAGTAGTTCATCGACGACGGGAAGTTGGTCTGCGAGCCGTCGTAGTCGACGCCGAGGCCGCCGCCGACGTCGAGGTACTTGAGCCCGGTGCAGCCGAGCTTGGCCATCTCGACGTAGAAGCGCGCCGCCTCGCGCAGCGCGTTCTTGATCGATCGGATGTTGGAGATCTGCGAGCCCAGGTGGAAGTGGAGCAGCTGCAGGCAGTCGAGCTGCCCCCAGCTGCGCAGCTTGTCGACCGCCTCGACCATCTCGGCCGCCGACAGCCCGAACTTGGAGCGATCGCCGCCCGACTGCTGCCACTTGCCCGAGCCGCGCGCCGACAGGCGGGCGCGGATGCCGATGGTCGGCGTGACGCCCAGGTCGGTCGCCACCCGATGGATGTGATCGATCTCGGTCGGCTTCTCGACGACGATGATCACCGTGGGGCCGAGCTTGGACGCCAGCAGCGCGGTGCGGATGTACTCGTCGTCCTTGTAGCCGTTGCACACCACCAGCGCCTGCTCGTCCTGGTGCAGCGCCATGACCGCGAGCAGCTCCGGCTTGGAGCCGGCCTCGAGGCCGTAGTGGAACGGGCGCCCGTAGTCGACGATCTCCTCCACCACGACGCGCGACTGGTTGACCTTGATCGGATACACGCCGCGGTAGACGCCCTGGTAGTTCATCTCCGCGATGGCGCTGTTGAAGGCGGTGTTGATGAGCTCGATGCGCGAGCGCAGGATGTCCGAGAAGCGGATGAGCAGCGGCAGCTGGATGCCGCGGCGCTGCAGCTCGTCCACCAGGGCCTTCAGGTCCACCCGCCCGCCGTCGCGCCCGCGCGGCGTGACGACGATGTGACCGTCCGAGTTGATCGTGAAGTAGCCGTTGGCCCAACGCTCGATCGAATAGAGGTCGAGCGAGTCGGCCACGGACCAGCGGTGAGTCGGGTCGGTGAGCGGCTGGATGCGAGCCATCGGTCTACGTGCAACTATCCACTTTTGACCCGGGCGCGCAACGGTTTCTTGTGGTTACATTTCGCTTTTGCCCATGCTGAACGAGATCGAGAAAGGCAGCGCAGCCGCCCTCATCGTCGAGGAGGAAGAGCGACTGCTCGCGCGCGTCGAGGCGCGCGTCGCGATCGGTGACGAGGACGGCGCGGAGGCCGAGCGCAGCGAGCGCACGGCGGCCGCCGACTACGATCGCGAGCTGCTCTCGCTGCGCGACGCGATCGCCGAGGCCAAGCCGGAAGACCTGCCGCCCCTGGTCGAGCAGATGACCCGCCTGGCCGCGATCCGCGAGCGCATCGGCGGCGCGCGCGCGCTGCCGGTCGACATGGCGTCGCCGTACTTCGCTCACATGGTGCTGCGCGACGGTGAAGCGGGCGCGGAGCGCCGGCGGGATGTCCTGGTCGGCAAGCGCGGGTTCATCGACCGCCGCTCGAACGTGCAGATCGTCGACTGGCGCAACGCGCCCATCTCGCAGGTCTACTACCGCTACGACGAGGGCGACGACTACGAGGAGACGGTCGACGGGCGCACGCTGGCCGGCGTGGTCGAGGTGCGCCGCAACGTCTCCATCAACCGGGCCCGCCTGCGCCGCATCGGCGCCCCGCAGGGCACCTACGTGCGCGACGCGCGCGGCGTGTGGCGCGAGGCGGTCGGCAGCGCGGTGCCCACGCTCCAGGGCGGATCGGGCAAGGCGGCTCGCGCGCCGATGCCGCCGCCGCGCGGGCTGGCGCGTCGCGGCAAGCGCGGCCGCCGCGGGGCGGGCGCCGGCGCCGCGTCGGGCGCCGCGGCTGCGCCCGAGCCCAGCGGCCTGCTCGGCGTCCACCACGGCACCGCGCAGCGCGCCGACAAGCACCTGCCGGAGATCGCCGCGCTCATCGACCGCGAGCAGTTCGATCTCATCACCAGCCCATCGAGCGGCATCATCGTGCTGCAGGGCGGGGCCGGCTCGGGCAAGACCACCGTCGCGCTCCACCGCATCGCCTACCTCAACTTCGCCGACAAGGGACGCTTCCGCACCAGCCAGATGCTGTTCGTGGTGCCGTCGGAGGCGCTGGTCAGGTACGTCTCGGCGGTGCTGCCGGCGCTGGGCGTGAGCGGCGTGCCGGTCACCACCTATAGATCCTGGGCGCGCACCACCCGGCAGAAGCTCCTCCCCGACTCGCCGACCCGCTACGCCGGCGGCGCGCACGACGCGGTGGTGCGGCTCAAGAAGCACCCGCGCGTGCTGCTCCTGTGCGACGAGCTGGCGGCCGAGCGCGTCGACGCGACCACGGCAGCGCTCGAGCGGGAGCTGACCGGCGCCGACCCGGTCGAGGGGGGAGCCGCGGTGCTCGATCGCTGGCGCCAGCTGGCCGGCGCGGCGCTGGTGCCGAGGCTGCGCCGGCTCCACCGCTGGCTGGGCGACGCGTCGGGCGGAGCGGCGGCCCTGCCCGCGGCCAGCCGGGTGCGCGCCGAGAGCCTGGTCAAGTCGCTCACCGCGCGCGCCGACGACATCATGTCCGACTGGGGCGAGCTCTTCACCGACCGCGCCCGCCTCACGCGCGTCCTGGTCGACGCGGGCGAGGCGACCTCGCACGAGGTCCGCGTCCTGGTCGACTGGTGCGCGGCCCAGCTCAGCGAGCCGGCCGAGCCGCCGGTGGACAGCGAGGGCCGCCCGATCGAGTCGGTCGACGGCCGCGCGGTCGACGAGGAGAGCCCGGCCGGTCGCCTCGACGAGGAGGACGACCCGGTGCTGCTGCGCCTGGTCCAGCTCGCGCGCGGCGCCCTGGTCGCGCGCGGCGGCGATCCGATCGAGTACCGCCACGTGGCGATCGACGAGGCGCAGGACCGCTCGGCCATCGAGGTGAAGGTGCTCATCGAGGCGACCCACGCCGAGGGCGGCGATCCGGCCGCGCGCTCGGTCACCATCGCCGGCGACACGGCGCAGCGCCTCGTCTTCGACAACCACTTCACCAGCTGGCGCGAGCTGCTCGAGGAGGTCGGCCAGCCGGTCGCCCTCATGCGCCCGCTCCGCCTGTCCTACCGCTCGACCGCCGAGGTGATGCAGCTGGCCCGCTACATCCTCGGCCCCGACCTGGCCCCCGAGGAGCCGCTCTACGCCCGATCGGGCGCGCCGGTCGAGGTGCACGAGCTGGGCGGCGTGGGCGAGGCGGTGGCGTTTCTGGCCGAGGCGCTGCGCGGGCTGTCGGCGCGCGAGCCGACCGCGTCGGTGGCGGTCATCGCGCGCTACGCCGAGCAGGCCGACATCTACCACGACGGGCTGGCGCGGGCCGAGGTGCCGTCGCTGCGGCGGGTCAAGCGACAGGACTTCCGCTTCGAGCCCGGGGTCGACGTGACCGACATCGGCCAGGTCAAGGGCCTCGAGTTCGACTACGTGGTGATGGTGGACGTCAACGCGTCGGTCTACAACGACACGCTCGAGTCGCGCCACCTCCTCCACATCGGCGCGACCCGCGCGGCCCACCAGCTGTGGCTGCTCGCCACCCAGGAGCCGTCGCCGCTCATCCCGCCGGGCGAGTAGTCGCGGGCGAGTCGTAGTAGGATCGGGAGACGCGGAGCGGGGAGCGGAGCGGGGAGGCGAGAGGCATGCGTATCGCGCACGTGGCGGTGTGGACGGCTGATCTGGAGAAGCTGGTCGAGTTCTACGTGCGCTACTTCGGCGCCAGGCCCGGCCGCAAGTACCTGAACCCGACCCGCCAGTTCGAGTCCTACTTCCTCGACTTCGAGGACGGCGCGCGCCTCGAGCTCATGCGGGTGCCGGACCTGGCGCCGCGACCGGCCGCCCCGGGCGGCGGCGGCGAGATGGAGGGGCCCGCCCACCTGGCGTTCTCGACCGGCAGCAAGGAGGGCGTCGACGCGCTGACCGAGGATCTCCGGCGCGCCGGCCATCGCATCGTCGGTGAGCCGCGGCGCACCGGGGACGGCTACTACGAGAGCGTGGCGCTCGATCCGGACGGCAACCGCATCGAGATCACCATCTGACCAGCACCCGACCGGGCAGCCGACCGAGCAGCTGACCGGCCAGGCGCTGTAACGCGCCGGCGCAACACCGGCGTCACGTGTGCCGCGGCGGGTGACAGAGCCCGCCATGCGCGCGGTGCGCGATCGGCCGCGCGCTGGGCCATAATGCGCGCGGTAACCCGAGGAGGAGTCGCATGTCGAAGCAGGCGGTCCTTGTCTCGTCTCTCGTCGTCTCGCTCCTGGCGGCCGGCGGCGGCGCGGCTCACGCGCTCACGCGCGACGAGGTCCTCGCCCGCCACGTGGCGGCGCGCGGCGGCGCGGCCCGCCTCGTGGCGATCCGCTCCCTGCGCCTGACCGGCACCGTCACCTTCGGCGGCGGCGACTTCAAGATCGAGGCCGGCTGGGGCCAGGTGCAGCGGCGGCCGGGCCAGATCCGCACCGAGATCACGCTGCAGGGCGTGACCGCGGTGAACGCCTTCGACGGCCGCGACAGCTGGAGCGTGCAGCCGTTCAACGGCCGGCGCGACGCGCAGCGCGACACCGAGGACGACGCGCGCCAGGCGGCGCAGCAGGCCGACATCGACGGTCCGCTGGTCAACTGGCTGCAGAAGGGCCACCAGATCGACTACCTCGGCACCGAGGACATCGACGGCACGCTCGCCCACAAGCTGCGCGCCCGCCTCAAGGGCGGCGACGTCGAGTACCTCTACCTCGATCCCGACGCGTTCCTGGTCATCCGCGCCATCCGGCACGTGTACGTGCGCGGCATCGAGCGGGTGACCGAGACCGACTACGGCGGCTACCACCAGGTGAACGGCGTGTGGATCCCGTTCTTCATCGAGAGCGGCGCCAAGGGAGGGCCCAAGAACAACCGCATCGCCGTCGAGCGCGCCGAGGCCAACGTGGAGGTGGCCGACGCGCTCTTCCGCTTCCCGGTCGGCCACACGGCGGCGACGCGCATGATCGCGGCCCGGCCGGGCGTCGGCAGGACGCCCGTCGGCACGCCGCCGGCCCAGGCCCAGGGCAAGCCGCCCGTGGTCGACTCCGGCGTCGTCTCGGGGCTGGGCGCCCGCAACATCGGGTCGGCCGCGATGAGCGGGCGCATCTCGGCCGTCGCCGGAACCAACCACGACGGCAAGACGACGCTCTTCGTCGGCGCCGCCTCGGGCGGAGTGTGGCGCTCGCTCGACGGCGGCACCAGCTTCGACCCGGTGTTCGACGACATGCCGGTCCAGTCGATCGGCGCCATCACGATCGACCCCGGCAACCCGAGGACCATCTGGGTCGGCACCGGAGAGACGTGGACGCGCAACTCGGTGTCGATCGGCGACGGCATCTACAAGTCGACCGACGGCGGCGACACCTGGCGGCACATGGGCCTGCCGAGCTCGGAGCGCATCACGCGCATCGTGGTCCACCCGAAGAACGGCAACGTCGTCTACGCGTGCGCGCCGGGCAAGCTGTGGAGCGACAGCCCCGACCGCGGCCTCTACCGCACCCTCGACGGCGGCAAGACCTGGCGGCTGGTGCTGCGCGGCCGCAACCAGTCGACCGGCTGCTCGTCGGTGACCATGGATCCGGCCAACCCGAGCGTGCTGTTCGCCGGCATGTGGGACTTCCGCCGCAAGGGCTGGAGCTTCCGCTCGGGCGGCGACGGCCCCGACAAGCCGAGCGGCAGCGGACTGTGGCGCTCGGTCGACGGCGGCACCACCTGGACCGAGCTGGGCGCCCGCACCCGCAAGGGGCTGCCGCGCGGGCCGTGGGGCCGCGTCGAGGTCGTGTTCGCGCCGTCGACCTCGAAGGTGGTGTACGCGTTCATCGAGTCCGAGCACTCGGCGCTGTACCGCTCCGACGACGCCGGCGCGACCTGGCAGGCGCTCGATCGCAGCCAGATGATGGTGTGGCGCCCGTTCTACTTCGCGCGCCTGGTCGTCGATCCGAAGCAGCCGCGCCGCCTGTTCAAGACCGACCTCGACCTCGTCGTCAGCGAGGACGGCGGGCGCAGCTTCACCTCGGCCGGCGGCAACGGGCACGGCGACTGGCACGACGTGTGGATCGATCCCGACAACACCAAGCACGTCGTCGGCGGCGACGACGGCGGGCTGTGGATCTCGTGGGACGGCGGCAACCGGTGGTGGAAGGTGCAGAACCTGCCCGTGTCGCAGTTCTATCACGTGACCGTCGACAACCGGGATCCGTACCGCGTGTACGGCGGCCTGCAGGACAACGGGTCGTGGACCGCGGAGTCGAGCTACCCGGGCGGCATCGCCAACGAGCAATGGGACTTCGTCTACGGCGGGGACGGCTTCAACACGCTCGTCGATCCGACCGATCCGGACGCCATCTACGGCGAGTCGCAGGGCGGCTACATCGGCCGTCTCGATCGAAGGACCCGGGTGCAGCGCGACATCCAGCCCAAGGCCGGATACAAGGAGAAGCTGCGCTTCAACTGGAACACGCCCGTGTACGCCAGCCCCACGCGCAAGGGCACGCTGTACATCGGCGCCCAGTTCCTGTTCCGCTCGCGCGACCGCGGCGACACCTGGCAGCGCATCTCACCCGACCTCACGACCAACGATCCCGAGAAGCAGAAGCAGGAGGAGTCGGGAGGCATCACGGTCGACAACTCGTCGGCCGAGATGCACACCACCATCTACGCGATCACCGAGTCGCCGCGCGACAGCAACGTCATCTGGGTCGGCACCGACGACGGCAACGTCCAGCTCTCGCGCAACGGCGGCAAGACGTGGACCAATGTGGTCCGGAACGTGACGGGGCTGCCGGTGGCGTCGTGGGTCAGCTCCATCGAGGCCAGCCGGTTCGCGACCGGCACCGCCTACGTGACGTTCGACCGCCACACGTTCGGCGACATGACGCCGCACCTCTACCGGACCACCGACTTCGGCAAGACGTGGACGCGCCTGGTCGGCCCCGGCAAGGGCGTGCGGGGCTACGCGCACGTCGTTCGCGAGGACGTGCGCGAGCGGTCGATCCTCTTCCTCGGCACCGAGGTCGGCCTGTGGATCTCGGTCGACGGCGGCGAGAAGTGGGCCGAGTTCAAGGGCTCCGACTTCCCGAGCGTGTCCGTGCGCGACCTGGCGGTCCAGCCGCGCGATCAGGACCTCGTCATCGCCACCCACGGGCGCGGCATCTGGATCATCGACGACCTGACGCCGCTGCGTCAGCTGGCGTCGGGCGTGATCGAGAAGCAGGCCGCGTTCCTGCCCACGCGCCCGCTCGAGCAGCGCATGCAGGCCATGGGCGGCTGGGTGCTGGGCGACAACGCGTACCTGGGCACCACGCTGCCGTCGGGCGTGCCCATCACCTACTACCTGCGCTCGCGCCACCTGTACGGCCCGATCAAGCTCGAAGTGCTCGACGACAAGGGCGACGTGATCGACACCGTGCCGGCCGGCAAGCGGCGCGGCATCAACCGCGTGACCTGGACCATGCAGCGCAAGCCGCCGCGGGTGCCGCGCGCGGCTCAGGTGGCGTTCAACTCGTCGGCCGGGCCGCGCGTGCTGCCCGGCACCTACCGGGTGCGTCTCACCCGCGGCGACCAGGTGATCGAGAAGAAGCTGGAGATCCGCCTCGACAAGCGCGCGCCCTACAAGCTGGCCGATCGCCGCGCGCAGGTGCAGGCGGTGATGAAGGCGCACGCGCTGTTCGGCACCATGAGCGACCTGGTCGACCGCATCGACGCGGCGCGCGAGGGCAGCCTGGCCCGCGCGCACAAGCTGCCCCGGGGCGACGGGCTGGCCGGCAAGCTGGTGGCGCTGGCCGGGCGCCTCGACGACGTGAAGAAGAAGATCGTCGCCACCAAGGAGGGCGGCGCCATCACCGGCGAGGAGCGCATCCGCGAGTATCTCGACACGGTCTACGGCGCGCTCAACGGCTGGGAGGGCCGCCCGGCCCGCTACCAGGTCGAGCGGGTGGAGGTCCTTCGCCACGAGCTGGCCGACGTGCAGAAGGAGTTCGACGAGGTCGTGGCCAGGGAGGTGCGGCCGCTCGACAGCGAGCTCCGGCAGCGCAAGCTGGCGCCGATCCCGACCACGGCGCAGGCCCGCGCCGACCGCGACCAGCTCGGCTCGTCGAGCGCGGGGGCGGTCGCGGCGTACGGCATGCGCTGCCTGCGCGGCAACGCTGGAGCGTGCGCGCGCATCGGCGGCGCGGAGGAGCGCCGCGAGCGCGACTGACGGCCGGCGACGCCGGCGCGCGCGAGCGTACCGGGAGTGCGACGAGCCGGGCGCGGCGGCCGATGACCCGGGCTTCGGGCGGCGCATCCGCGAGGCGCTTCCGGTGATCGCGCGCGCGTGCGCGGTGACATGTGTTCCGCTGTGTTCTCGGCTGCTGCCGGTTCAGCAGGGCGTCGAAGGCGAGATTCCGCGGGGTGGCGGCTCGCGCGCCGATCGGGTTAGAACGTGGGCGATGTCGACGTCCAGGGTGTCGAAGATCGCGTTCGTTGCCGCTTCCGTCCTCGCCGCCGCGTGCGGCTCCCAGGGGGCCGAGTCCTCCCGGGCAACCACCACCTCGCCGGGAGACACGACCGGGGGCGGCATGCGGGCCGGCGCCGCGCCGACCCTGCGCCTGCCCGACGGCGCCGCGCCGCGCCGCTACCGGGCGTCGCTCGAGATCGATCCGAAGGCGACCTCGTTCCGCGGCCACATCGAGATCGACGTCGATGTGAAGCGCGCGGCCGACCAGATCTGGCTCAACGCGCAGAAGCTCACCATCGAGAAGGCCATCCTGCGCCGCGGCGGCGCCGACACCGCGCTGGTCGCCGAGGCGGCGCCGCGCAACTTCGTCGCCCTGCGCGGCACCATCCCGGCCGGCGAGGCGACGCTCGCCATCGACTACACGGGGGTGCAGGACGTCGGCCTGTCGAACGGCATGGGCCGCTACACCGACGCCGGCGACTGGTACGTGGTCACCCACTTCGAGCCGGCCGACGCGCGCCGCGTGTTTCCGTGCTTCGACGAGCCGAGCTTCAAGGTGCCGTGGCAGCTCACGCTGACGGTGCCCGACGGCAACATCGGCCTGTCCAACACGCCGCTCGAGCACGAGGAGAAGCTGCCCGACGGCCGCCATCGGTTCCAGTTCGGCGCCACCCGCCCGCTGCCGTCGTACCTCATCGCGCTGGCGGTCGGCCCGTTCGAGACGGTCGACGCCGGCAAGACCCGGAAGGGCCTGGCGATGCGCATCGTGGTGCCGCGCGGGCGCGGCGGCGACGCGACCTACGCCGCCGCCGAGCTGGGCAAGGTGCTCGGCGCGCTCGAGGACTACACCGGCATCCCGTACGACTACGGCAAGCTCGACCACCTGGCGGTGCCCGGCACCCAGCGCGGCGCCATGGAGCACCCGGGCCTGGTGACCTACGGCCCGCGCTGGCTGCTGATCCGCAAGGGCGAGAGCGTGGCGGCGCGGCGCGCGCAGATCGGGATCGCGGCGCACGAGCTCGCCCACCAGTGGTTCGGCGACCTGGTGACGACGGCGTGGTGGGACGACATCTGGCTCAACGAGGCGTTCGCCACCTGGATGGCGCCCAAGGTGATCGAGAAGCTGTACCCCGACATGGACGCCGACCTCGAGCCCATCAACCCCCGCGAGCCCGCGCTGGCCAACGACTCGCTGGCCAGCGCCCGCCGCATCCGCCAGCCGATCACGGCCGAGGCCGACATGGGTGCGGCGTTCGACCGCATCACCTACAGCAAGGGCGCGACCGTGATCCGCATGTTCGAGCGCTGGATCGGGCCGGACCGCTTCCAGAAGGCGGCGCGCGCGTACCTCCACGCGCACGCCGACGGCAACGCCACCGCGGCCGATTTTCTGGCCGCGCTCGACCACGAGATGGGCGACAAGCCGGTCGGCGCAGCGTTCGCGACCTTCCTCGACCAGCCCGGCGTGCCCGTGATCGCGATGGAGCTGAGCTGCCCGTCGGGCGGACCGGCCAGCCTCGAGCTGGCGCAGAGCAGGCACGTGCCGGCGGGAGCCGCGCCGGTGTCGGGCGAGCAGCGCTGGCAGGTGCCCATCTGCGTGGCCGTGCCCGACGGCGGCAAGCGGGAGACGCACTGCACGCTCCTGACCGAGGCGACCGGCGAGCTTGCGCTGGGCAAGACCTGCCCCGCGTGGGTCGCGCCCAACGTCGACGGCGCCGGCTACTATCTGTCCAGCCTGGCCCCCGAGCAGCTCAAGGCGCTGCTCGAGCGCGGGTGGGCCAGGCTGCCGCGCGGCGAGCGCCTCGCGCTGCTGACCGACCTCGACATCCTGGTCGACGGCGGCAAGGCCGACCTCGGCGCGGTCCTCGCGCTGCTGCCGCGCCTGGGCACGAGCGGCGATCCCTACCTGCTCGAGGAGGCGGTCACCCGGCTCGACCGGCTCGCGCGCTTCGTGGCGCCCGACCAGCAGGACTCGTTCGCGCGGCTCGTGCGCGACACGGTGGGCCGGGCGGGCAAGCGCATCGGCTGGTCGCCGCGCCCGCACGAGAAGCTGGCCGAGGCCCGGCTGCGCGGCCGGCTGATGCCGCTCCTCGCGGTCGAGGGGCAGGACCGGGCGGCGCGCGCACGAGCGGTCGCGCTCGCGCACCAGTGGACGGCCGATCACCACAAGGTCCCCGAGTCGCTGTGGGGCCCGGTGCTGACGGCGGCGGTGCGCGCGGACGCGAAGGCCGTGGTGCCCGATCTGCTCGCCCGCGTCGCCGAGGAGCCGGACCGGGTGGCGCAGCGCGCGATCTACCAGGCGGTCGCGATGGGGCAGGACGCCGAGCTCCAGGGCAAGGCGCTGGGCCTGCTCCTGACGGCAGATCCGGTCCCGCCCGAGATGGTGCAGCTGCTCACGTTCCCACCCGACATCGAGCGGCAGGCGTCGCTGTTCGACTTCGTGCGCGAGCACGCCGACGATCTCCTGCGCCGGCTGCCCGAGGACTACCAGCGCACGCTGGTCGTGAACGTGTGCGACCCCGGCCGGCGCGAGCAGGTGGCGAGCTTCCTCAAGTCGAAGCTCGAGCCGCTGCCGAAGATCGGCACGCTCTCCGTCACGCAGAAGGTCGAGTCCATGGACCAGTGCATCGCGCGGCGCGCCACCCAGGCGCCCGCGCTGGCGGCGTTCCTGTCGGGGCGCAAGTAGGCCCCGCAGGCCTCGCGCTCAGGCGGCCGGCTCGGGCTCCTCGTCCACCGACGGGGAGCCGAGCACCGGCTTGATGTCGACCACCGGGGTGCCGTCGATCGCCTCGAGCGGCGCCACGTGCAGGCGGCCCGCGTCGATGGCGATCACGCGGACCCGGTGCAGCCCGAGCGGGTTCGGTCGCGCCGGTGACCGGGTCGCGAACACGCCGGTGAGCGGGTTGCGCTCGTCGCCGCGCGGGTGAACTTTCAAGACGTCGCGCGCGGCCCGGTGGAGCCACGTGATGAGGACGATGTCGTCACCTGGTGCGAGGCCGTCGAGGCCCTCGGCCACGGCCGCGTCGACCTCGACCCAGGCGTCGGGCGCCCCCTCGCTGCCCTGGCGCGGGGCGTCCTCGGGCCGCGCGAGCGCCGAGCGGATGGTCCCGATGGGTGTCAGTGCGAACGCGGCGGCGGGGTCGGGCATGTCGCCGCGATCCTGCCGCACGGCACGCCGCGCGGCCAGTACGGACGCGGCGCCGTGACCGGGTCCGGAACACCGTGCCGCGCCCTGTCACGCCCCCACATCGAGAGGCGCGGCGGAGCGCCCGGAAGGGGGTCGAGATGGAATCACTGTTTGGCGGCGCGTTCGTCGGCGCCTTCGCGCTCCTGGTCGGGCTCGAGGGGCTGCGGCCGGCCCGGCGCCTGCCGGCCGTCCGGCTGTGGCGCGCATCGAGCCATGTCGGCGAGGTCGGCGACGCAGGCCGCGCGCCGCCGCGATGACGCGGGTCGATGCTACATTGACCGGATGCGACGCGCGACTCGTGTGACGCCCGGCCGGGCGGCCGCCGACGGGGCATGATGGCGGGCACCGGTGCGACCGGGGGCGGCGGGAGGAAGCAGAAGACGCGCGTGTGGGCCGAGATCTTCGGCTCTCGGCGCATGGCGATCAACGCGGTGCTCGGCTTCGCCAGCGGGCTGCCGCTCCTGCTCACCGGGCAGGCGCTGAATCTATGGCTGACCGACGTCGGCCTCAACATCAAGACCATCGCGCTGTTCGCGTCGGTGGGGCTGCCGTACACGCTCAAGTTCGCGTGGGCGCCGCTGCTCGACCGCTACGTGCCGCCGTTCATGGGCCGGCGGCGCGGCTGGCTCCTGATGTCGCAGATCGGGCTGGTGGCGGCGGTGGCGGCCATGGCCGCGATGGACCCCGCGTCCGGGACCACTCCGATCGCGGTGCTCGCCATCGCGCTGGCCGCGTTCAGCGCGACCCAGGACATCGTGATCGACGCCTGGCGGGCCGACATCCTCACCGACGACGAGCGCGCCGCCGGATCCGCGGTCTACGTGTTCGGCTATCGCGCGGCCATGCTGCTGGTCGGCACGGTCGGGCTGATCCTGGCCCAGTACACCAGCTATCAGCTGCTCTACATCTCGTGCGCCGCCGTCCTCGCGCTCTGCATGGTGGCCACGTTCATGGCCGAGGAGCCCGAGCAGCCCAAGGCGCGGCCTCACAACCTGTACCAGGCCGTCGTCCTGCCGTTCGCCGACTTCTTCAAGAAGCTCGGCTGGGGCGCGCTGGTCGCGCTGGCCTTCGCCGCGTTCTACAAGTTCGGCGATCAGATGGTGGATGGGCTCATCAGCACGTTCTGGCGGCGCGAGATGAAGCTCGAGAACCTGGAGATCGCCACCTTCACCAAGGCGGCGGGGTTCTCCGGCGTCGCGGTGGGCGGCTTTCTGGCCGGCGCCCTCACGCCGCGGCTCGGCACGAAGCGCGCTCTCCTCGTCTTCGGGCTGCTGCAGGCGTCCACCAACATCCTCTACGCGGCGCTCGCCATCACCGGCAAGTCGTACATCCTCATCGGCGGATCGATCTTCATCGACTACGTGGCCAACATGATGGGCACCGCGGTCTTCGGGGCCGTCTTCATCGCGATGTGCAGCAAGGAGGTCAGCGCCACCCAGTACGCGCTCCTGACCAGTCTGTCGTCGGTGGGCAAGCGCGTGTTCGGTGGCGTGGGCGGGGTTCTCATCGCCAACCACGGGTGGGGTGTGTTCTTCGGCGCGACGGCGGCGATGGCCGTGCCCGGCCTGGTCCTCGTCCTGTTCCTGCCCGCCGTCCTCTTGACGCCGCCGCACCGGCCCGACGAGGTGCAGGCGAGCGGCAAGCCCCGCGCGCCCACCGTGCCGGAGGCGAGAGTGGTCAAGTAGCGAGGCGGGCCGCCGGAGGCGCCCTCCCGGATGATCAGCCCTGGAGCTGAGTCGCGCGCCGGCGCCCGCGCGGCCTCGAGTCGAGCAGGCGAGCGGCCGCCTGGCGGGCGGCCATCGCCGGCGCGCGGCTGCGCTCCATCGCCGCCGCGACCAGCGCGCCATCGATGAGCAGCGACAGCTCGCGCGCCACCTGCTTGGGCCGATCGAGCCCGGCCTCGCGCGCCATGCGCTCCAGGCGCGCGCGCAGCGCGACCTTGTTCTCCACCGCGACCGCGTAGGCCGGATGCGAGGTGTCGTTGAGCTGGGCCGCGGCGTTGATGAACGCGCAGCCGCAGTAGCCGTCGCGCGCGACCCACGCGGCCACCAGCTCGAAGACGTGCACCAGCCGGCTCACGGGATCGGCCGGCCCGCGCGCCATCTGCTCGTCGAACCAGGCCCACCAGACGCGGCCGATCCTCTCCATGTAGTCGGCGGTCAGTCGGTCCTTGGATCCGAAGTGGGCGTACATCGACATCTTGGCCACGCCGGCGTGGGCGAGGAGCTGATCGATGCCCGTCGCCGAGATGCCGTTGCGATAGAAGAGCTCCTCAGCGGATCGGAGCAGCCGCTCCCTCGGGTCCACCCAGTTGGCCGCCTTGCGCGGCCGCCCCGGTCTGCGCGTCCTCGTAGCCATCGCCGCCGTGATCCTGCACGTACAGAGTGGACTCTGTCAGCCCGTCGCGCTCGGTGAACTCGTCGTCGCTCGCGCGACCCGGTCGATCGTGTGCGCACATGTGGCCCGCGCGGGTGGCGCGGCCGCACATGCGGCACGAGAGGGCCAGTCGGCGTCGCGAGCAGACTTCATATCTGTCTCTCGTCTCTATCGAGGCGCTCCGGAGCACCGATAAAACGAAATAGACAGAATTGTCTGTTCGTCGTCAAGCCAGATCCGGTTCTGTATCATCGCCGGTGGCGGAGGCGCGAATGCCCCCGCCGGCGGCGCGGGGGCCACCAGCCGCCCCGCTCGCTGGGCAGCTCGTTCCAACGAGGAGGCGAAGCCATGACGCTCCAGCGCAAGGCCACTCTACTGGTGATCGCCGGGTTCCTGTGCCTACCCGGCGCCGCCCTCGCTCAGGACTCGACCACCGGCGCGGTCCGCGGCCTGGTCGAGGACAAGGCCAACGGCGAGGTGGTGATCGGAGCCACCGTGGTGGCCTCGGGTCCCGCCCTGCAGGGCACGCAGGCCAGCATCACCGACGAGACCGGTCAGTACTCGATCGCCAACCTGCCGCCCGGCACCTATCAGGTCGTCGTCTACTACGCCGACAGCAAGTTCTCGCGCACCAACGTCCTCATCCAGCTGGGCAAGGTCGCCAAGGTCAACATCCAGATCGACAGCAAGGCGCAGAAGGGCGAGACCATCGTCATCGAGGGCCGCGCGCCGCTCATCGATCAGCAGTCGACCAAGACCGGCACCACCATCACGTCCGACTACACGCAGAACGTCCCCACCGGGCGGACCTTCGGCGAGGTCCTGGGCGCGTCGGCCGGCTCGCAGTCCGACACCTACGGCACGTCGGTCGCCGGCTCGACCTCGGTCGAGAACACGTACATCGTCGAGGGCGTCAACACGACCGATCCGGGCTTCGGTCTGCTCAGCACCAACCTGCCCAACGAGTTCATCCAGGAGACCGAGGTCATCACCGGCGGCTACAACGCCGAGTACGGGCGCTCGACCGGCGGCGTCATCAACATCATCACCAAGTCGGGCTCCAACGATTTCCACGGCTCGGTTTTCGGATACTGGACCCCGGGCGCGCTGGTCGCCGACGAGAAGGTGACGCCGCGGGCGGGCAGCGCGATCGACCGCCAGGACAACCTGGCCAACAACTTCGACTTCGGCGTCGAGGTGGGCGGCCCCATCGTCAAGGACCGGCTGTGGTTCCACGCCGGGTTCAACCCGTCCTTCAACCAGAACGAGATCAGCCGCATCATCAAGAGCCAGGTCGACGAGGACGGGGACGGGACCCCGGACGTGGATCAGAACGGCTTCACCGTGCTGCGCGAGCTCGACCGCACGACGCGCGACGAGAACACGTCGACCTACTTCTACTCGGCCAAGCTCACCGGCGCGGTGACGCCGGACCACCAGGGCTCGCTGTCGGTCATGGGCAGCCCGGGCAGCGAGGACGACTGGTTCCAGCTGCAGATGAACGGCGCCGAGTCGGCCATCTTCCAGAAGGTGGATCACAACATCCTCGATGTGTCGGGCAAGTGGACCTCGAAGTTCTTCGACAACCGGACCCAGATCGACGCGGTGGCCGGCCTCCACCGCGACGTCGACGACCAGACGCCGGGCGAGGGCGGGAACGAGAGCCAGGTGCGCTACGAGGTGGCAGACACGCCGCTCACCAACTTCACGTCGCAGGAGATGTCGTTCGGCGGCGTGCCGGGCGGCTGCGTCGACGGCGGCCCCGACGATCCGTATCCCGGCATCACCAACTGCCCGGTCCCACTCTACCGCTCGGGCGGCATCGCCTTCGTCGAGGACACCACCTCGACTCGCCTGTCGGGGCTGCTCTCGGTGACCCAGCGCGTGAAGGCCGCCGGCCACCACGTCATCAAGGCGGGCGCCGACGTCGAGGACCAGGGCTTCGTCGACTCGCGCTATTACACCGGCGGCACCTGGTATCGCCAGCTCAGCAGCGGGACCTGGCAGCTGCGCCGCTTCTACACGCCCGACACCGACGCCGAGACCCCGTGCGGCATCGATCTCGACGGCGACGGCGAGCCGGACGCGCGCTGCCGCCAGATCGAGGACGGCCAGGAGCTGTCCGGCGACGCCGCCACGCGCAACCTCGGCGCCTACCTGCAGGACTCCTGGTCCATCCTCCCCAACCTCACCCTCAACGCGGGGGTGCGCTGGGAGCAGCAGACGCTCTACACGGCCAAGCACATCCAGGGGCAGATCTCGCCCACCACGGGCGAGCCCATCCCCGACGTGGCGTTCAAGCTGGGCAACATGCTCGCGCCGCGCGTCGGGCTGATCTACGACTGGACCCGGGAGGGGCGCGCGAAGGTCTACGGCCACTACGGCCGGTTCTACGAGTCGATCCCGATGGACATCAACGCGCGCGCCTATGGCGGCGAGGTGATCGCGCGCCGCAACCTCCCGTCCACCGCGTGCGATCCGACCGATCCGGTCAGGACCTGTGACGAGGGGCTGGCCACCAGCGACAGCTACAGCGGCGGCGGCGAGGAGCTGGTCGCGCCGGGGATGAAGGCGCAGTTCCTGGACGAGATGGTGCTCGGCACCGACTACGAGGTCTTGCCCGACCTCAAGGTCGGGCTGTCCTATATCCGCCGCGATCTCGGTCGCGTGATCGAGGACGTGTCCACCGACGGCTCGGCGACGTACATCGTGGCCAACCCGGGCGAGGTCGACGCGGGCGCGGTCGCCGACCTGCGCGCGCAGGCGGCCGAGGTCATGGGCAGCGACCCCGACCGCGCCTCCTATCTCCAGTACCAGGCCGACGTGTTCGAGGGCGTGGGCGTCTTCGATCCGCCCAAGCGGACCTACAACGCCGTGCAGCTCACCGTCGAGCGCCGCTTCACGACCGCCTTCATGATGACCGCCTCGTACACGTACTCGAAGCTGAAGGGCAACTACCCGGGCCTGTTCTCGCCGGAGACGGGCCAGCTCGACCCCAACCTGACCTCGCAGTACGACCTGCCGGAGCTGATGGCCAACCGCTACGGCGACCTGACCGCCGACGCGCCGCACCTGGTCAAGCTGGATGGCTTCTACCACCTCGACCTCGAGAAGATCGGCTTCGTCAACTTCGGCGGCCGCGTGCGCGCGCAGTCGGGGCGGCCGGTCACACCGCTCGGCGCGCATCCCATCTACTCGCTCAACGAGTCGTACATCCTGCCGCGCGGCGAGTCGGGTCGCACCGGCCTCACCACGCGCTTCGACGCGCAGCTCGGCTACGGCCGCAACCTGGGCAACGGCATGCGCCTGGAGGCGTTCGTCACCATCTTCAACCTGTTCAACCAGCAGCCGGAGACCCAGGTGGACGAGACCTACACCTACGACTTCGTCAACCCGATCGTCGGCGGCTCGGTCGAGGACCTGGCCCACCTCAAGGTGCTGAGCGACGAGCCGTCGCCGGTGACCGCCGAGGTCAACCCGAACTACAAGAACACGAGCGTCAGGCAGTCGCCGGCATCGGCCCGCTTCGGCCTCCGCTTCCTGTTCTGACGCACCGCGCTCCTGACCCCGGGCTGCGAGCTGCTGGCTATCGCAGCTCGCGCTTGAGGATCTTCCCGGTCGGGCCCTTGGGCAGGGAATCGCGGAACTCGATCAGCCGCGGGTACTTGTAGGCGGCGAGCTTCGACTTGCAGTACGCGATGATGTCCTCGGGCGTGGCGGTGTGTCCGGGGCTGAGCGCGATCACGGCCTTGACCTCCTCGCCGTGGCTCGCGTGCGGCACGCCGACGACGGCGGCCTCGAGCACGCCGGGATGCGCGTACAGGACCTCCTCGATCTCCCGGGGATACACGTTGAAGCCGCCGCGGATGATCATGTCCTTCTTGCGATCGACGATGTAGTAGTAGCCGTCTGCGTCGCGCGTGCCGATGTCGCCGCTGCGGAACCAGCCGTCCACGATCGCCTCCGCCGTGGCCTCGGGCCGCTTCCAGTAGCCCTTCATGACGTTGTGGCCCTTGATGCAGATCTCGCCGCGCTGGTCGGGCTCGAGGATGTCGGCGCCATTCTCGTCGATGAGCTTGAACTCCACGCCCCAGATCGGGATCCCGATCGAGCCGATCTTCTTCGCGCCCGGCGGGTTGAACGACGCCACCGGCGAGGTCTCCGACAGGCCGTAGCCCTCGAGGATGTCGGTCTTGAACTTCGTGTCGAACGCCCCCATCACCTCCATCGGCATCGCCGATCCGCCCGAGGCGCAGTGGCCGAGCGAGGCCAGCATCTCCGGCTTCACCTCCGGGTGGTGGAGGAGCGCGAAGTACATGGTCGGCACGCCGGCGAACTGCTGCACCTTGTGCGCGAGGATCTGCTGCGCCGCGGCGAGCGGATCGAACCGCGGCATGAGCACCATCGTCCCGCCGGCGCGGATGGTGGCGTTCTGCATCACGGTCTGCCCGAAGCTGTGAAACAGCGGCAGCACCACCATCACCACCAGGTCGTCGGCCTGGCGCAGGACCGGCGGTCGATTGGTGTACTCGGCGTTGTAGAGCAGGTTGAAGTGGGTGAGCTCTGCACCCTTGGGGCGGCCCGTGGTGCCGGACGTGTAGAGGATGACGGCCGTGTCGTCCGGGCTGGTGGCCGGTACGCCGGCGACCGGCGTCGCCGCCATGCACAGCGCGGCGAAGTTGAACGTGCCCTCGGCGGCGGTCATGTCGGCGCGGTCCTGCTTGACCACGATCATGTGCTTGCAGGTGCCGGCGCGCGCGAACCCGAGCCGCGCCTGCTCGGCGAAGCCCTCCCATGTGACGAGGACCTGCGCCTCGGAGTCCTCGAGGTGATAGGCGATCTCGTCGCCGGTCAGGAGCACGTTGAGCGGCACGACCGGGCACGCCGCGTAGTGACACCCGAAGTAGGCGATGGTGAACTGGGGGACGTTGGGCAGGAGCAGGGCCACGTGCTGCCCCGGCGCGATCCCGAGGTCGCGCAGCGCGGCCCCGAAGCGGCGCGCGAGGCCGTCGATCATGCCGTAGGAGAGGACGACGTCGTTGATGATGATGGCCGGCTTGTCCGGCTTTCTCCGGGCCGACTCGGCCAGCAGCGTGGCGAGATTCAGGCTCATGGGCGCCTCCTGGGGGCCGATCCTACAGGAGGCTGAGCCGGCTTTGGCGCTTTCTCGACGGCGAGCGGCCGCGACTCGCGACCGCGGCGAGGCTCCGCGCGGTCACGCGATGGCGGCGCCCGACCGGCGGTGGGGGTATGATGGGCGCCATGGAGGCGTGTAGCGGCGAGATGGTGTGCCCGCCCCCGAACGTCGGGTTCTCGGCGCTGCTGCTCTGGACCATCACGGTGTACGGGGTGCTCGGGATCCTGAGCGTGTTCACGATCGCGGTGCACTGGCGCGAGCCGACCGCGACCGGGGCCCACATCCTGCGGATCTTGACGCTCCTCGACCTCGGGTCGGCGGCGCTCGCGCCGCTCGTCGTCTTCTTCGCGATCGGCGCGCCGCGCGCCGCCACCGCGGTGGTCCTGGCCCAGGTCATCCTGGCCGGGCTGTGCCGCGCCGCGGCGAGGCGCGCCGTGCCGACGGACCTGCCGCCAGCCCGCGCCCTTCGCTGAGCGCCGAGCCGCCGTGCGCGCACCGTCGCTGGCCGATCACCTGGCGGATCGATCGTTCGCGCTGGCCCTGTCGTCGGGCTTCTTCGGCTTCTACGCCCACGCGGGCGTGGCGGAGGCGCTCGAGGAGGCGGGCCTGCGGCCGTCGCGCCTGTCGGGTTCGAGCGCGGGTGCGCTGGTGGCAGGGCTGTGGGCCGCGGGCATGCCTGCCGCAGAGATGACCGCGGAGCTGGCCCTGCTCGAGCGGGCCGACTTCTGGGATCCGGCGCCGGGGCTCGGGCTCCTCCGCGGCGAGCTGTTCCGCCGCCGGCTCGAGCGTCTCTTGCCGGTGGGCAGCTTCGCCGCCTGCCGCGTGCCGCTCTCGGTCTCGGCCTTCGACCTCCGCGCGCGCCGCACCGTCGTGCTCGAGGCCGGCGATCTCGCCAGCGCGCTGGTCGCGTCGTGCGCGTTCCCCGGCCTGCTCCAGCCGGTGCGGCGCGAGGGGCGCCTGCTCAGCGACGGCGGCATCGCGGATCGCCCCGGGCTCGCCGGCCTGCGCGGGCAGCCCGCCGGCGAGGCCACGCTCTATCACTGCCTGACCAGTCGATCGCCGTGGCGCCGGCGCCGGAGCCCGGTGTTCGGGGTGCCGGAGCGCCCGGGCACGATCACGCTGCGCATCTCGGGGTTGCCGCGCGTGAACCCGTTCCGCCTCGCTGCCGGGCGCGCGGCCATCGGTGCCGCGCGCGACGCCGCCCGCCGGGCACTGGCGTCGCCGATGTCGGTGATCCTCGACATCGCGGCCGGCGTCACACCGGCGACCTAGGCGGCCGGGTGCGGCGGCGGCGGCGGGCGCGTCGCGTCGCGTCGCGTCGGTCAGAAGCTGGCAGTGGAGCCACGCGGCCGGTGGGGCGAAGATGTGGGGATGCGGCGAGTGCGCAGAGCGAGCGCGCCCTGGATCGGGTCGATCGTCGTCCATGGGGCGATCGTCGCCGCCGCGATGCAGTGCCGGGGCGATCGCGCGGCGTCGCGACCGGATGCGGTGGTGGTCGTCGAGGTGATCGACGAGGAGGCTCCGGCGGCAGTGTCGGCGGCGGCGGTGGCGGTGGCGGACGAGGGGGGAGGAGGGGGCGGCGGCGACGGGGCGCCACGCGAGCCCGCGCCGCCGTCGGTGACGGCGCCGCCTCGGACGCCTCGGACGCCGACGCGGCCGCGAGTGGTGCCGGCGCAGCGCGAGGTGGATGACGAGGCGACGCGGCCGGCCGCGGTCAGCTCGGCCAGTCCGCGCATCGCGGCCCGTCTTCCCGCGCCCACCGGCGATCCGCAAGGCACCGGCGGCGGCAGCGGCCAGGGAAGCGGCTCGGGCAGCGGCCGCGGCGCCGGCACCGGCCGCGGCCTGGGGGGCGGCGCCCGGGCGCCGGCGCGGGCGGCCCCGCACGCGCGCGCGGCTCCGTCGAAGGCTCGGCCGCCTCGGCTGGTCTATCCCCGGCGCGACCGCGACGCGCGGCCCGGCGAGGTCTTCGTCGTCCTCCTCACCGTCGACGAGAAGGGCTACGTGGTGGGGGTGCGGCTCCAGCAGGGCGTGAATCCCGACCGAGACGCGAAGGCGCTCGACGCGGTCTGGCGCTTCCACTACGACCCGGCGCTCGATCGCGCGGGCCGGCCGATCAGAACGAAGGTGGTGCAGCGCTTCATGGTCGAGTGAGCGGGTGTAAGTTCACGTCCATGACGTACGCGAGATGTGCCCTGCTCGTTCTCGTCGCCGCGACCGCCTGCTCGCGCGACCGCACCGGCGACGCCGCCGGCCAAGGTGCCCGCGACGGAGAGCGCGAGGCCGCGACACCGGTGGCCGCGGAGAAGGCCGTCGCCGGAGAGGGCGCCCGCGCGCAGGCCGGCGCGTTCGAGGACGAGACCCGGTCGCCGCAGGCGCGCGACCACTTCCGGCGCGGGATGCGCGCGCTGCACGCGTTCTGGTACGAGGAGGCGACCCGCCAGTTCGAGGCGGCGATCGCGGCCGACGGCGGCTTCGTGATGGCCCGCTGGGGCCTCGTGATGAGCAAGTCCAAGATCCTGTGGGGCGACGACGACCTCACCGGCGGCAGAGGCGCGCTGGCCCAGCTCCCGCCCAGCTCGAGCCTGTCGCCGCGCGACCGCGCGTGGGTCGAGGCGGCTCGCGCGCTGTTCGGCGAGGGCAACGTGCGCACCAGCCGGAAGGCGTTCGCCGACGCCATGGAGCAGGTGCACGCGCGGTTTCCCGACGACGAGTCGGCCACGTTCCTCGCCCTCGCGCTCCTGGCCACCACGCGGCCCGAGGACCCCAAGGGCGATGCGGTGCGGCGGCGCGCCGCCGACCTGGCGATGGAGGTCTATCGCCGCAACCCCGACCACCCGGGCGCCGCCCACTACGCCATCCACGCGCTGGACACGCCGGAGCTGGCCCACCTCGCGCTGCCGATGGCCGTGCGGTACGCCGCCATCGCGCCCGAGGCGTATCACGCCCGCCACATGCCGGCGCACATCTTCGCGCGCCTCGGCATGTGGAAGGAGGCCATGGCGAGCTGCCGATCGGCGTGGGATGCGTCGGTCGCGTGGGCCGCGCGCGAGAAGCTGCCCGCCGATCACCACGACTACCACAGCCTGAGCTGGATCATCGAGATGAGCTTCGAGCGCGGCCGCCGGGCGGACGCCGACGCCGCGATGAAGCTGTTCTCCGGCGCGGTCAAGGCGGGGCTCAACCACCAGAACCGCACCGCCTACGCCGGTCAGGTCGCCTCCTACCTGGCGCGAACCGGCGAGTGGAAGCGAGCGGACGAGCTGCTCGCGCCGCTCGATGCGCCCGCCACCGACGACCCGCCCGGCGGCGGCAAGAGCGGGGCGGGGGCGACCGCGTGCGCCCAGCACGCGCCCCAGGCGTCGGGGCTGCCGCTCGGGCTCATCGAGCGCCGCGCCGCGCTCGGCGCGCGCACGCGCGCGGCCTCCGGCCGGCGCGATCTGGCCGCGACCCGGCGCCTGATCGCCGACCGCGCCGCGCTCGACAAGGAGCTGCAGCCGTTCCTGGCCGCGACCCAGCCGCCGGACGCCCTGGCCAAGCTCGAGCGCAACCGCGCCCAGGCGGACGCGGCGATGATAGCGCGCGCGCGCGGCGACGATCGCGGCCTGCTCGCGCCGCTCGAGGCGCTCGTGCAGTCGTCGCAGGCCGAGTACGCGGCCGAGGGCACCGCGGGCGGCAGCCTGGCGGGCGAGGAGCTGGCCGACGCGCTCCTGCGGCTCGGTCGCGCGAAGGAGGCGCTGGCCGCCTATCAGGTGGTGCTGTCGGCCCACGCCGGCCGCGCGCGATCGCTGCTGGGCGCGGCGCGCGCAGCCAGGCGCGCGGGTGACGCCGCCGCCGCGCGCACCTCGTACGAGAAGTTGCTCGCGGTGTGGAGCGAGGCCGACGAAGGCACCGACGGGCTGGCCGAGGCGCGCCGGGCGGTCGCGGCCGCGCGATGAGTTTCCGCCCGATGGAGGGACGAAGCGCTATGATGCCCGCGTGATCCCCTGGTGCAGGTGCGAGGCGTTCCGGGCCGGAGGAGGACCGGGTGACGGCTGACGATCCCGAGCGCCGTCACGAGAGGCTACTGGCAGCGGCGGCACGTCTCGCGCGGCTCGGCTGCTGGAGCTATGACGCGCGTGCCGGGCGGGTCGAGGCGAGCGAGGCGCTGTGCCTCCTGCTCGGGCTCGCCGGCGAGGGCGCGCCGACCACGCCGGACGGGTTCCTGTCGCTCGTCCACCCGGACGACCGGGCCGCCGCCGACGCCGCCATCGCGGCCGCGGTGCGCGATCCGCACCAGGTCGCGATGCAGGTGCGCCTGGTCCGCGCCGACGGCGCGGTTCGCGACTGTCACGTGATCGCCGACCTCGATCCCGGGGCGCGGCCCGGCGACGGGCTGTGGGTCGGGGCGGTGCAGGACGTGAGCACGGCGGCCGGCGTCGACATCGCAGAGGCCGAGCGCGAGGCCCATCGCTACCGCGCTCTGGCCCGCCACCTGCCCAACGGGGCGGTCTTGCTCTATGACCGCGAGCTGCGCTACTTGCTGGTCGAGGGCAGCGACCTGGGCGCGCTGGGCCACGATTCGTCGAACATGGTCGGGCGCACCGTGTTCGAGGCGGCCGGCGGCGGGCTGGCGGCCGAGCTGGCGCCCACCCTGCGCGCCGCGCTCGAGGGCCGCACCACCCGGCGCGAGATCGCACACGGCGGCCGCAGCTACGAGGTGAACTGCGTGCCGCTGTACGACGCCGGCGGACGGATAGAGGGCGGAGTGGCGCTGACCCAGAACATCTCGGCGCGCAAGCGAGCCGAGCTCGCGGTCGAGGAGGAGCGCGAGCGGCTGGCGCGCGTGTTCGACGTGATCCCGGCGCTGGTGGTCGGCGTCGACGGCGTGGGCCGCACGACCTTCGTCAACCCGGCGGCCGAGCGCACGACCGGCTACGGCGCGGCCGAGCTCATCGGGCACAGCTGGTGGGGCGCGGTCTGTCGCGGCGACGAGCGCCGCCACATGGAGGACCTGATGGCCGCCATGGGAGAGCGCGGCTGTCTGCGCAACTGCGAGATGATGCTGGAGACCAAGAGCGGCGAGCGGCGCACCGTGTCGTGGAGCGGCGAGCGCGCCCCGCTGCGCCGGGAGGGGACCGAGACCTTCCTCTACGGCCTCGACGTCACCGAGCGCAACGAGATGCAGGAGCGCCTGGTCATCGCCGAGCGCATGGCCTCGCTCGGCACCCTGGCCGCCGGGGTCGCGCACGAGATCAACAACCCGCTGTGCTACGTGCTCTCCAACCTGTCGCTGGCCGCGGAGGTGCTGGAGCGCGACGGCGCCGGTCCCGGCGCGCACGCCGGCCCGACCGTCGGCACGGTCGGCCCCGAGGAGCTCGGCGCGCTCGTGGCCGAGGCTCACCAGGGGGCCGAGCGGGTGGCCGACATCGTGGCCAACCTGCGCATGTTCTCGCGCGGCGGCGTCGAGCGCACCGAGCTGGTCGACGTCGCGCGCAGCCTCGATGCCTGCCTCCAGATGGCGGCCAACGAGCTGGGCCACCGCGCTCACGTGGTGCGCGAGATCCGGCCGGTGCCGAGGGTGTGGGCCGACGAGGCGCGGCTCGGCCAGGTCTTCCTCAGCCTGGTCGTCAACGCCGCGCAGGCGCTCCCCGAGGCGAGAGCCAGCAGCAACGAGGTGCGCGTGGCGACCGGGACCGAGCAGAACGGCCGCGTGGTGGTCGAGATCGCCGACAACGGCTCCGGCATGGACCAGGCCACGATGCGACGGATCTTCGACCCCTTCTTCACCACCAGGCCGGTCGGCGTCGGCACCGGCCTGGGCCTCGCGATCGCCCACCGCATCGTCACCGGCTTCGGCGGCGAGATCCTGGTCGACAGCGAGCCCGGCCGCGGCAGCGTCTTCCGCGTCCTCTTGCCCGCGGCCGAACCCGCCGCCGACGCGTCATCGCGGGGCGCGGGCGACCGGCGCCCGGGCGCGCGTCGCGCCCGCATCCTGGTCATCGACGACAACCTGGTCGTGGGCAACGCCATCCGCCGCGCCCTCGACCGCGTGCACCACGTCACCGTCGTGACCACGGCCCTGGAGGCCCTCGCCGCCGTGTCCCGCATCCAGTTCGACTGCATCCTGTGCGACGTGATGCTGCCCGAGGTGTCCGCCATCGACTTCCACGCCCGCCTCGCGGCCGACCACCCCGAGCTCCTCCCGCGCATCATCTTCGTCACGGGCGGCGCCTTCACCGCCAGCGCCCGCACCTTCCTCGAGCAGGTCCCCAACCCGTGCCTGCAAAAGCCCCTCGAGCCCGCCGCGCTGCTGTCGCTGGTCAACGACTATCTGGCCCGGTGGGCCACGGCGAGCTAGCCCGGCTCGAGGTCGACGGCTCGGCCCTCGCGCCGGGAGAGCTCGGCGGCGTCGGCGACGAGCTGGGCGGCGAGGGCCTCCTCGCCTGTGCAGCGGCTGGGCTGGCGGCCACGGGCCGTGTCGAGGAACGCGGCGAGCTCGGCGGAGAAGGCGGCGCGGAAGCGCTCCATGTACGTCACGTAGGGTGGGCCGGCAGGCCAGGGGAGGTGCGGCGCCGTCGCGAGCGGGGTGCGGTCGTCGAGGCCGGCCACCAGGGTGCCGGTCGAGCCGCACGCCTCGAGCCGTGTGTCGTGGCCGGCGCCGTTGTAGCGGGTCGCGCTGCACAGGGCCAGCGTGCCGTCGTCGAGGGTGAGGAGGGCGGCCGCGGTGTCGGCGTCGCCGGCCTCGGCGAAGAACGGCGCGCCGCGGTTGGCGGCCGCCGTCTGCACGCGCACCACCTCGCGGCCGGTGACCCAGCGGATGGCGTCGAAGTCGTGCACGCTGACGTCGCGGAAGATGCCGCCGGAGGTGGCCAGGAAGCTCGGGTGCGGCGGCGCGGTGTCGCAGGTCATCGCGCGCAGCGTGTGCAGCCAGCCCAGCCGGCCGGAGCGGACCGCGTCGCGCACCGCCATGTAACCGGCGTCGAAGCGGCGGTGGAAGCCGACCTGCAGGGGGATGCCGGCCGCCGCGACGCGGGCCAGGAGCGCGCGGACCTCGGCGGCGTCGACGCCGAGCGGCTTCTCGCAGAAGACGGGCACGCCGGCCGCCACGGCGGCGGCGACCAGCGGCGCATGGGCCGGCGTGGGCGCCGCGATCACGACGGCGTCGAGGCCGGAGGCGAAGAGCGCGTCGACCGACTCGACCGGCGTGGCGCCGGCCAGCTGGCGGGCGCGCGCCGGATCGGTGTCGGCCACCAGCAGCTCCTTCACCTCGGCGAGGCCGCGCAACGTCTCGGCGTGCACGGCACCCATGCGTCCGACACCGATCAGCCCGACTCGCATCGCGCCCTCCTGCTCCTCGCGCGGCTCCTCGCCTCGCTCGTCGACTCACTCCAGGCCTCGCCCCGTGGCGACGGCCCGAGCTCGATCCACCCGGGCCTGGCCAGGGCTGGATCCTGGACCCAGGTCGCTCAGCTGTCCAGGCGCTCGGCCCCGATGGCGGTGACCGCGTCGCGAAACACGCGGCCGCGGTGGCCGAAGTTGTCGAACATGTCGTAGCTGGCGCACGCGGGCGACAGGACCACCGCGTCGCCCGGCCGGGCCAGGCCGGCGGCGACGCGCACCGCCTCGTGCATGTCCGACGCGTCCACCACCGGATAGGCTGCCCCGTGCTCGGCCGCGGCGGCGCGGATGAGCGGGGCGGCCTGGCCGATGAGCACGATCCCGCGCGCGACGCCGTCGAGCGCCTGGAACATCGGCTCGTACGAGCCGCCCTTGTCGAGCCCGCCCGCGATGAGCACGACCGGGCGCGGGAATCCGCGCATCGACGCCGCCACCGCCGCGACGTTGGTCCCCTTCGAGTCGTCGTAGAACACGACGTCGTCGCGGCGGCCGACCAGCTCCATGCGGTGCTTCTGCGGCCGGAACGCGGCCGCGCCTCGCCGGATCGCGTCCGGCGCGACCCCGACCAGGCGCGCGCACAGGTACGCGGCCATCGCGTTCTCCATGTTGTGCATCCCGACGATCGGCAGGTCCGCGACCGGGTAGCGCTCCTCCCGGCTGTCCTCGCCCAGGCGCAGCACGATGTCGCGCCGGTCCGCGGACAGGAACGCGCCCCGCTCCACCTCGCGCTGGGAGTCGAACAGGTACAGCCGTCCGCGCGACCGGCGCGCCCCCTCGAGCGTGAGCGGGCAGTTCGCGTTGGCGACGGCCGCGTCCTCCTCGGTCTGCCAGCGGTACACCCGCGCCTTCATCGACGCGTACACCTCCATGGTGCCGTAGCGGTCGAGGTGGTCCTCGGTGATGTTGAGGCAGGCGGCGGCGCGCGGCCGGAAGCTGGTGCAGGTCTCGAGCATGAAGCCGGCCACCTCGGCGACGACGTATCCGCCCTCGCTGCTGGCCGGGCTGTCGACCGCGTCGATGAGCGGGTGGTTGCCGAGGTTGCCGCCGCAGAAGGTCGGCCGTCCGCTCGCCTCGCACAGCGAGCCGGTGAGCGCGGTCGTGGTCGACTTGCCGTTGGTGCCGGTGATGGCGACCAGCAGCGCCTCAGGGTGGAGGAAGCGGTAGGCCAGCTCGATCTCGGCGATGACCTCGACGCCGGCGGCGCGGGCCGCGCCCATGGCGGCCAGCTCCGGCACGCCGGGCGACATGACGACCAGGTCGGCCCCGGTGAACACCGGCTCCGGGTGGCCGCCGAGCGCCAGCTCCACCTCGTGATCGAGCGGGCCCAGCCCGGCGAGCGCCGCGCGCAGGGCGCCCACTCGCTCGCCCAGCGCCTCGGCCGGCTTGCCGTCGTTGACGATCACGCGCGCGCCGCGGCGGGCGGCGAAGCGCGCGACCGCGATGCCGGTCTGGGCCAGGCCGACCACCAGCACGCGCTTGCCGCGCAGATCGGGCGCCGACACCGCTACCTCAGCTTGAGCGTGCCGAGCGCGAGCAGGGCCAGGAGCACGCTCACCAGCCAGAAGCGGACGATGATCTTCGGCTCCTGCCAGCCCTTGAGCTCGTAGTGGTGGTGGATCGGCGCCATCAGGAAGACCCGCTTGCGCCGCAGCTTGTACGAGCCGACCTGGATGATGACCGACAGCGCCTCGACCACGAACAGCCCGCCCACGATGAGCAGCACCAGCTCGTTCTTGGTCAGGACGGCCAGCATGCCGACCGCGCCGCCCAGCGACAGCGCGCCGACGTCGCCCATGAAGACCGACGCCGGGTAGGCGTTGTACCAGAGGAAGCCGATGCCGGCCCCGCACATCGCGGCGCAGAACACCGCCAGCTCGGTCGCGCCCCGGATGTGCGCGATGTGGAGGTACTGGGCCAGGTTGTGCGATCGCACCTCGCCGCCGATGTTGACCAGGATCGTCGTCTCGACCCCGGCCAGGTAGGCGAAGATGAGGAACGTCGCCGCGCACATCGACGACGGTCCGATGGCCAGCCCGTCGAGCCCGTCGGTCAGGTTGACCGCGTTGGCGGTGCCGACCACCACGACGGTGGCGAAGATGACGTAGAGCCACGCCGGCAGGATGATGTGGCCGCCGTAGAAGTTGTGGAACGGCAGCTGCAGCGCGAGCCGCACGCCGGGGTCGAGCACATGCGAGTAGAAGACGTAGGTCATGACCGCGCCCGCGATCAGGAACTCGCAGCCCAGGCGCAGCTTGCCGGGCAGGCCCTTGGTGTTCTTCTTGACGATCTTCGTGTAGTCGTCGGCGAAGCCGACCAGGCCGAAGCCGACCGTCACCATGAGCGTCAGCCACACCAGCTGGCTGCGCAGATCGCACCAGAGGAGGGTGGCCATGACCAGCGCGAACAGGATGAGCGAGCCGCCCATCGTCGGCGTGCCGGCCTTCTTGCGGTGGGTGGCCGGGCCGTCGTCGCGGATCTGCTGGCCGTACTGCTTGGAGCGCAGCCGCTCGATGAACCAGGGCCCGAGCAAGAACGAGATGAGCAGCGACGTGACGGCGGTGGCCAGGAGGCGCGTCGACGGGTAGCGCACCACGCGCAGGAACCCGAGCCCCTCGACCCGCGACAGCACGTCGTAAAAGAGATAGAACAGCATGGCTAAGCTTCCCGCGCCTGGAGCGCCGCGACCACCCGCTCGAGCCGCATCCCGCGCGAGCCCTTGATGAGGATCCAGTCGCCCGGCGACGTCTCGTCGAGCGCGCGGCGGGCGGCCGCCCCCGGATCGAGCTCGGCCCAGGCCGCGCCGCCTGCCGCGCGCGCTCCGGCCACCACCCGCTCGCGCTCGTCGCCGAGCGCCACCACCGCGATGCCGAGGCGCGCCGCGCGCTCGCCGGCCTCGGTGTGCGCGGCGGCCGCCTCGTCGCCGAGCTCGAGCATGTCGCCCAGGACCGCCAGGCCCCGCCCGCCGTCGACCAGCTCGGCCAGGGTGGCGAGCGCCGCCGCGGTCGACGCCGGGTTGGCGTTGTAGCAGTCGATGTAGAGGTGGCGCCCGGCCGCGTCGGCCAGCTCGCCGCGCATGCGCGGCGGGCGCGCCGAGGCCAGCCCGCGCGCCGCCACCTCCGGCGCCACGCCGAGCGCGACCGCCGCGGCCACCGCGCAGGCGGCGTCGATCGCCACGTGGCGGCCGACCAGTGCCAGGTGCGCGCTCACCGCCGCGGCCGCGCGATCGGGTGACGGCGCGATCGCCAGATCGATCTCGCTGCCGGCGGCGCCGTGCAGGCGATAGCCGGTCAGGCGCACGTCGGCCGCCGCCTCCTCGCCGAAGGTGATGCGGCGCGGCGCCACGGCGGCGTGCGCGGCGAGGCGCGCGTCGCCGGCGGGCAGGACGGCGCAGCCGCCGGCCGGAAGCGCGGCGAAGATCTCGCCCTTTCCGCGCGCGATCGCCTCCACGCTGCCGACCACGCCGACGTGAGCCACGCCGGCGTTGACCACCGCGCCGACGTCGGGCTCGGCGATGCCGGCCAGGTACGCGATCTGCCCGAGCCCGCGCATGCCCATCTCGATGACCGCGGTGTCGTGATGCGGGCGCAGGCCGAGCAGGGTGAGCGGCACGCCGGTCTCGTTGTTGAGCGAGGCGGCGCTCCGGTGCACGCGCCCGGCGGCGCCGAGCGCGGCCGCGGCCAGGTCCTTGGTCGTCGTCTTGCCGGCGGAACCGGTCACCCCCAGGAGCTTGCCGCCCCAGCGCCGCCGGTGGAAGCGCGCGATGGCGCCGAGCGCGATGCGCGTGTCGGCGACGGACAGGATGGCGGGAGTGTCGCCCACCGCGGCGAGCACGCGCAGGGCGGCGTCGTGCTCGACGACGAGGCCCGTGGCGCCGCCGGCGACCGCCTGGGCGCAGAAGTCGTGGCCGTCGTGCGCCTCGCCGCGGATGGCCACGTAGAGGTCGCCCGGCGCGGCGCGGCGCCCGTCGAAGTGGACGCGCGCGAAGGCGGCCGGCTGCGCGGCGCCCGCCTGCAAGAGGACCGCGCCGGTCGCGCCCATGACGTCGGCGACCGCGAACTTCTGGCGCAGGCGGACCGCCTCGGCCGCCTCCTCGCGGTCGTCGAAGTGGATCTTCTGGCGCCCGAGCACCTGGTAGTCCTCGTGCCCCTTGCCGGCGATGAGGACGATGTCACCGGGCGCGGCCAGCCGCACCGCGGCGCCGATGGCCGCGCGCCGGTCGGGCTCGACGACGGCGTCGGACCGG
>Ga0126377_10000154_pt1 | contig 37607 bp, 45 predicted proteins | sample PanSoiMetPlot_22_FD_92647 | JGI IMG/M metagenome (GOLD analysis project Ga0126377, IMG submission 92647) | Tropical forest soil microbial communities from Panama - MetaG Plot_22 | ecosystem: Environmental > Terrestrial > Soil > Tropical forest > Bulk soil | place: Panama | collected 2016-02-17 | reverse complement strand
TGTAAGCCGCAACTCGCACGGGTTGTCGGAATCGGTCTGTGCGGAGCAGTATGACTCTGGAAGCTTGTAAGGAATAGTGACAATGCCTGCTAGCGGTCCTGCGCCCAAAGAACCCTCTGAGCGACGGCGTAACAATGTTCCAACGCGCGGCGAATGGATTGATATCCATGAACCAGTGCTGTCAGAGCCGGTGCTACCGGAGAAGCCACCATTCAAGCGCGGGCGCTCATCGTTTGGCATTCGCGCGCAGAAGCGCTGGAAGCGGTGGCGACTCGATCCGGTGACAACATACTGGACAGAGGGAGACATCGATTTTGCGCTCGAAACCCTCTGGCTCATCGATGAGGAAGGTGTCACCATCAAGACAGCGCCGGAATTGCGCCAGCGATTGACCTTGCTCGGCCTCAACCCGGCAGGAAAGCGCAATCTGCGGTTCAGGATCACGTTTGGGATCGGCAAGGAGGCCACCAAGGAAACGAAGCTGCCGGATAACGTCGTCAGCATGGATGAACGGCTCAAGGGATTGAAGCACGGTGGCTAGGATGACAAACCACCTCTATATCTCGACGGCTTGTCAGCACGGTTTGCATGAAAAGTGTCGCAGGATATGCAAGTTCTGCGACGCAAAGTGCCTCTGTCCGTGTCATAAGTCATGACACTTCCGCCGCTTGTCAAGTATCCGGTGACGTTTCCCACGCTTGGGCCACAGGTGATCGACTGGATTGAGGCGATGCTGTGCCACGGCCCCGGAGACATCCAGGGTGACACGATCCGGCTTGATCTTGAGGAGTACGCCTGGCTGTGCTGGGCCTATCGTGTCCAGCCGCAGTTCCTAGACGACGACAAGACTCCTAACCCTGACGCCGGTCGCAGACTGGTTCATCGCTCCGTCTATTGCCGCTCCAAGGGCATGCGCAAGAGCGAGATTGCCGGGATGGTGTGCTGCGCCGAGGCACTCGGGCCGGTCCGCTGCGACGGCTTCGATGCCAACGGTGAGCCTGTCGGCATTGCTGTCACATATCCGTTCGTGCGGATCATGGCTACGGAGGAGGATCAAAGCTCGAACGTGTACGACAACGTGACGTACATGCTTGAGAATGGCGATGTCGCGAATAACTACGCCTTCGATCTGGGGCGATCAGCGCAGTCCAGCACCAGGATCTACCTCAAGGGACCGCTCGGTGGCGAGATCGTGCCGAGCACTAGTGGTGACGCCTCGAAGGACGGCGGCAAGGAGAGCCATGTCGCTAGTGATGAAGAGCATCTGATGTACTCGAAGAAGCTGCGGAACATGCATCGCACTGTTGTCAGAAACACCGGCAAGCGTGCTGCGGCCGATCCGTGGGTGGCCTCGTATTCAACCGCCTGGCAGCCCGGAGAGAACTCCGTGATCGAGCAGATGGCTGAGAAGTACGCCGAGGTGGACTACGAGGAGGCAGTTGTCAAGTATGGCGTCTTGTTCGATCATAAGCGTGGCGAGCCGCCGAAGATCTTCAATCAAGACGCGAGCTTGAAGAAGGCGCTCAGGACTGCTTACGCGCCATACAAGGATTCGTGGACGGATTTCAACAAGATTGTCAGAATTATCCGTGACGCCGAAGATCCGGAAGGAGAGGGCTTCCGCTTCTATTTGAACATCCCGCGCGCCGGTTCAGCGCAATGGCTCTATCCCGAGGAGATCTCGGTCTGTCTCGGTGATGTCGATCCCGTCCCCGGTGAGCGCATCTGTGTTGGCTTCGATGGCTCGGAGTCAGACGACCACACGGCGCTCTTCGGCTGCCGCGAGAACGGCGATCTGTTCACGATCGGTTACTGGACGCCCGAGCCGGGGCAGCTTCGGTGGCGCGAGGATGTCAATGATGCTGTCGAGTGGACGATGGACAACTTTGCCGTTGTGCGCTTCTACGGAGATCCCCCATATTGGCAGGACGAAATGTCGGCCTGGGCGCGGGATTATGGCAGCCCGCCAGTGACAGCATTCTGGACAAACCAGGACTACAAGATGGCGATCGCAACCGGCGCACTGAGGACGGCGATTCGGCGCGAGAATCCTGATGAGCGAGTCACCATTGATCCGATTCCACTGCGTACCTCAGAGCAGAAGCGGGACGGCAAGACGCTTGTCGCTTGGCACTTGCAGAACGCCCGCACGCGCAAGGTCAAGATCAAGCTCGAAGACAAGGCGGAAGAGGCGTTTGTGATTCGCAAGGACCGCACCGGCAGCCCGCTCAAGATCGACTCAGCCCCGTCAGCAATATTGGCTAGACGTGCCCGCGACGATGCCTTGAAGGAAGACGAGTTTTCAGAACCATCCTACGAACACGCGGCATGGCAGTAAACATGGCTTGATTTCTGGTGTAAAGTCCCGCTATGCCAGTCGATGATTCCGTTCTCGAAGAGCAGCTTGCAACCATCGGCGCGGTAATCGCCAAGCGCGCCAGGACCGAGCATCGGCTGGACCGTTACTACGAAGGCGACTGCCCGCTACCCGAGGCCGTCACCAAGGCCAAGGTCACGAAGGCGTATCGAATGCTGGTCGGCCTCTCTGACGCCCCTTGGGGTGCTGTGGCCGTGGATTCGGTGCTGAACCGCCTGCAAGTGACTGGCATCAGCAGTGGTGACAAGACTGTGGACAATGCGCTGTGGGAGGTGTGGCAGACGAACGGCATGGACGCCGAGAGCCAGCTAGCCAACAACGCCGCGCTGGTTTCTGGACGGTCGTTCGCCCTGGTGTGGCCCGACGAGAACGACTATCCCGAGATCTCCCTGGACAATGCCTCACAGATGGCTGTGATGTACGCACCGGGGAGTCGGCGTCGGCGTCAGGCGGCGATGCGCTACTGGGTGGAGCAGAATCGCCCCTACGCCACGCTGTACCGGGCTGACGGCATCTATAAGTACATCGGCCCTGAGGACTCGCGCAAGGGTGTCGCCAATATTGATTGGCAGAAGCGCACAGGCGAGGATGAGGACTGGCCGCTTGAGAATCCGTACGAAGTCGTGCCGGTGGTCGAGCTTCCGGTCAATCGCAGGCTCAAGCCGGGGCAGTTCGGCTATGCGCGGGGCGAGTTCGAGTCCTGCACCGGTTTGATCGATCGCATCAACCTGCTGACGTTCCTGGGCCTGGTCGTCGCCTTCTATATGGGCTTTCCACTGCGCGGTGTGATCGGGGAGAAGATCCGCCGCGAGGTTCTCAAGACTGATGACGGTCAGCCAATCATCGATGAGACAACCGGCGAAGCACTGACACGCCAAGTGCCGCTGTTCGATGCGCAGGCCAGTGGCATGTTCCAGCTTGAGAACCCGCAGGCGGCGCTCGCAGAGTTCAAGGCTGCTGACAGGAGCAACCTGTCGATCTACGCCGAGCTTGATCAGTTCGCCGCTCTGACGCATACGCCGCGTCACTACCTGCCGCTCGCGCAGGGGATGACCAACCTGTCAGCAGACGCGATTCGCGCTTCCGAGGGCACACTGATCGCCAAGATCCCCTCGCACCAGGCGAGTCTCGGTGAGGGGTATGAGGAGATTCTGCGGCTGTCAGGATTGATGCTGGACGAGCCTGTCGATCTGCCGCAGACAGCAGAGTTGACATGGGGTGATCACGAAACTCGCTCTTTGGCTGAGCGCGCCGATGCCGCCGTCAAGCTCAAGGACATTCTGCCGCAGAGTGCGATCATTGAGTACGTCCTGAATGCTACCTCTGAGCAGATGAATCGCTGGCAGGCTGAGCGTTCGGGTGATGTGCTCAACACACTTCTGAGCGCCGCGACACGGACGATGCCAGCACCACCCACGCTGCCTGTGCCGGTTCTCAATGGAGGGGGAGGGCGCTAGATGGCAGCAGCCTTGACTGCGGCCCATATCCGCGCACAAGCCCATTTGCGCGGTGTCGTGGCTGCTGCCGTCCTCCTCGCATGGGACAACCTACCGACGTACGACGAGACGACCGTGGATCAGTTTGTAGCGATTGTTGTCCCGGTCGTGCTGGCTGGTCAGCGTCAATCCGTCGCGCTGACTGAGGCGTTCCTGGCACGCATGTTGCGTCGGCCTCCGCTCGGCATCGCTCCCGACGAGTTGGTAGGGGCAGCCGTGCGTGCCGGGACGCCGCCTGATGAGGTCTACCGTAGGCCGTTCATCAACGTCTGGACGGCGCTTGGCAAGGGTGTTGATTGGGTGGATGCCGTGAACGCCGGTCGAGCGCGAGCGGATGCGACGGCGCAGATGGACATCCAACTGTCCTCGCGTGCCACCTATCAGGCCGTGCAGACCGCCGACGATGGCATCTATGGCTATCAGCGCGTTGCCGACGCAGGAGCCTGTCCCTTCTGCGTGGCTGTCAATGGTGCTTACGTCAAATCTGCTGATGCCTCGCCGCTGCATAATCGCTGTGGCTGCGGGTTGGAACCGCTGACCAGACCGCATCCGCGCGCTCGGTATCTGCCGTCAGGCGAAACCGTCAAGACTGACGACTATGCCATCCATCAGCACGGTGAACTGGGCGCATACATCGGAGATCCAAAGTACGGATTCACGACAGAGGAGGAAATTGCAGCATGACTGATGACGCACCGCAGGGAGTCCTCTCACGCGAGGATATGAAGGCCAACATGGAGCCGGTGAGCAAGGTCGGCTCCCCCGGTCCGGGTGCCGAGAAGGCCGAGAAGAAGGCCAGCAAGAAGAAGAAGGCTGAGGCCGAGGAGAGCGAGTAGGGAGTCCTGTCGTGGCTGTTTCAGAAAAGCCGTGGAGTGACATTACTCCTGCTGATTACGCCACGCCAGAGCGCTATTGCGCAGCCTGTCTGATCGATCTCAACACCGGTACCAAGAGTAAGGCGCTGTGCAAGCTCCCGATCAAGACCCCTGGTGGTGCGATCAATCGGGGAGCCGTTCATGCTGCCGCAGCAGTGCTGGCAGGAGGCCGTGGCGGCGTTCAGGCACCGGCTGAGGCGAAGCAGAAGGCTGCTCGCTCGCTCATACGCATCTACAGGAATGATCTCAAGGAAACCCCGCCTGACTCTCTTCTGAGACTGGCTGCATAGCTAACAGGAGAACTGCCGCATGGCTGACAACATCATTGATCTGCTTCTCGAACTCGCGGAGATCGAGGAAGAGGAGTGGACACAACGTCTTGCCAGTATTCCTGACTGGCATCCGCGCAATGAGACAGGTGGCTCAGGGGGCGGCTCGGGTGGCAGCGGGGGTGGAGACGGTGGCGGGGCTGGTGGCTCGTCGGGCGGCGATGACGACGATGATGATGACGATGACGACGACGATGACGCCAAGAGTGGCGACAAGATCGACTGGAAGGCAATGGCTCGCAAGCATGAGCGCGAGGCCAAGAAGCAGCGCAAGCGTGCTGACACCGCTGAGAAGAAGGTCACTGATCGCGATGCGCTCGATCAGTCTGAGCATGAGAAGGCCGTGAACGCCGCTCGCGAGGAGGGCGAAAACAAGGCCAAGGCCGAGGCCGAGAAGGAGCGCCGCGCCGACCGGCTTGAGAACGCCACGCTCAAGCTCGCGGGCAAGGGCTTCAAGATCAAGGTCAAAGATGGCGACAAGGAAGAAGAGAAGACGATCAAGTTCGCGGACCCTGACGACGCTGTGACGTACATCGAGCGCGCCATCCGCAGGGGTGACATCGAAGAGGATGACATCTTTGATGACAAGAACAGGGTTGTCACGGACTCGCTCTCCGAGGCTCTGCAAGAGCTTTTGGAGGACAAGCCACACCTGCAAGCCACTGCCGGAAATGGCACTGGTGCTGCTGGTGGCCGTCAGAAGGTGAAGGGTGGCGCAGATGGTGGCCGTGGCTCAGGCGGCGGTAGCAAGAACGTTGAAGATATGTCCGTCGAGGAGCATCTAGCACGGATTCAGAAGAAGGAGTAAACTCTCCTTCTCCCAAGCGGGGCTGCATAGCCTGCTGTTTGTAGTAAGCCCGCTGCATAGCTGGCAAGCAAAGTGTCAACTGTGTGGAAAGGACAAGTAGGCTATGCCGCAGTACCCGAGGAAGTTCCAGGGAGTCCTCTCGCTGGCGCAAGTTCAGCGGATGACGCCCGAAGAGCTTGCCAAGGCCCGTGCAGAGGGTTGGCTCGCCCCGATGGCTGGTGGTGACAACACTCTTCTTACGCCGAACCTCATCGCTCGCGTCGGACTGGCAACGCTCTACAACACCACGGTGCTCGCCGGTCTGGTGTGGCGGGATTTCGATCCCGACTTCACCGGCAAGCAGGGCGACACGATCACCGTTCGCAAGCCCGCCGTTTTCGAGGCGCAGGACTTCAACCGTGCCACCGGTATTGTGCTACAGGACGCCGCCGAGGAAGGCGTGCCGGTCGCGCTCGATCACATCGCGGATGTCTCGTTCCCCGTCACGTCGGAGGAACTGAGCCTCAGCATTGATGACTTCTCTGCGAGGCTCCTGACGCCTGCGATGGAGGCCATCACTCAGGCTGTCGATGCAGCGCTCGCCGCTGCCCTGGTGGACGCCTCCAACGACACCGGAGGTGGCGGGACCGTCACGATGGACACCAAGGGGTCCGACGCCATGCTCAAGGCGCGCGAGGTGCTGACGCGCAACAAGCTCCCCACCACGCAGCGCTATGGCGTCCTCTCGCCCGAGGGCACTACTGTTGCGCTCTCCGATCCGCTGTTTGTGGAGGCCGACAAGAGCGGTTCCACGGATGCGCTGCGCGAGGCCAGCGTGGGGCGTGTCTTCGGTATCGACACCTACGAGTCGCAGGCGTTCGGTGCGGGACCGGGCGATGTCGGCACTGCTGACGGTGTTGCGTTCCATCGCACCGCCGTGACGCTCGCCTCCCGCGCGATGCAGGCCCCGCTTGGCGCGGCCAGCAGCCAAGTCGCGATCGAGTCCTACAAGGGCCTCACTCTGCGCGTGGTCTATGACTACGACATCAAGTACAAGCAAGATGTCGTCAGTGTGGACTTCCTCTACGGGATCGCGAAGACGCGCGTCGAAGGTGCGGTGGCTCTCGATCTCGGAGCCGGTTCCTAACCAAGCCTCCACGGCTAGAAAGGAGCCGAGCACATGGCCGACTTCATTGCGTTCAACGAAGGCAAGTCGGAAATGGCCTCCAACGGCCTGCCCGCCACTTGCTACTTCCTGCTCAGCACCAAGGGTGTTGACGCAGGGACGGCGCACACAGCCGGTGAGACGCTGGCCGCTGGTGATCTCGGTGAGATCACCGGCACCGCATACGCCCGCAAGAGCCAGGCCGAGCCGACGCCTGTCAACGGTGTCGTCACGTTCGCGCAGATGTCGTGGGATACGGGCTCTGCGACGAACTGGCCTGCCTCTGTCCGCAGCATCGTCCTCGCCACTGGCTCGGCTGCGTCAGGCAAGGCCATCTGCGCGTGGAACTTGCAGCCGGGTGGCGCTCCACGCGATCTCAGCGGTGCAAACACGACTGAGAACGTCACGCCAACGCTCAACGTCGGCTAGGAGGTGATCTGACACTCAAGAGCGTCGGCGGACTACGACAGCACACATGACGATGACTAGAACCGGCTCATGCTGCCAGGAGAGTGTGGGCCGGTTCGTCGTTCTGGGCTGACTAATGCCTGCACTCGTCAAGGCTCTGTTCAGCGGAACTGCTAAGGGTACGGGTAGCTCTCTCGTTCTCTCGGGTAGCGCTGTCGTCAGTGCTGGCAATACAATCTTTGTCGGCCTTGTGACTTCGGATCAGACGACTGCTGTCACAGTGTCCGACAATCTCGGTAATACCTATTCGGTGGTTGCCGCTGGGCTTTTGTCAGGGCTTGGTAGCACTCGGCTATATCGAGCCGACATCACCAATCCTGGCACGCTCACTGCCATTACTATTGATCAGTCTCCGGTCTTCCCCACCATCGCCGCAGTATCGGCTGAGTTCTCTGGTGTGGGCAATACGCGCTTCACTGGAACCGCTACCGGCGGCAGCGCAGTAACGGCTAATGCCTTTCCGGGTGGCGTCAATACTGCGAGTACAACCTATACGGCAACAGACTTGTGGATAGGCGTCTTTACTCAGGCAAGCTCAAATACGTTTGCCAGAGAGACTACTGGCGCATCTATCCCTGGTTCGGCAGAACCAATAGAAGAGGTTCTTACAACTGGTGGTGTGGGATCATCAAACCGCTCCTGTGGGATGTTGTATTACACTGGTGCGTCTCAAGTCACTAGTGTTGCTCTGCTGGGCCGGTTTTCGGGTACTGCTACGACCTTTGCTGTTGGTGCAGCAGTTGCGCAGAAGGTTGGTGGCCCGACCTACAATGATTCGTGCTCTGGCAGCATTATTTGCACGGGTAGCTGTGTAGACAGCTATCTCAAGCGTATTGTCAATACTGATGCTCCTGCTGGAAGCATCGCGCTCGCAGGCTCCTGTGTTGACAGCTTTACGCATGGGTTTAGCGATGCGCCAAGTGGGCGGATGGCTTTCTCAGGCGCGTGTGTTGATCAACGGCTGAAGTTTTACACCGATGCTCCTATGGGTGCTCTGGCGCTGGCAGGGACGGCGACGAGCATCCACACTGTTCATACGGTTTACAACGACGCACCGGCTGCTGGCGCGATAGGCATTGCTGGTACTCGTACCGAGTTCCGGCGCTGTAATGATGTGCCAACTGGTCGTCTAGCTTTTGGTGGTGTTGCTGGCGAGCGCTATGCCAATAGCGTTGCTGTCTTGGGCAAGCTACGGATGTGGGGATGGCCTGCTGAGACACTTCCGTCTGGTACGCCGAGGCCGGTAGGTATTCCTGGTGATGGTGTGGCGTCGGCAAATGTGGTTGCCAATCCGACTGTATTGCGCCCAGACACATTCGCGAACTATGACGTTGGCGATCTACTTCTGCTGTTCGTTGGCGGCGCGTCAGAGAGTAATGTTCAGATACCGCCATCTTCTGATTGGGTTCAGCTTGCTGGTGTCAGCACTGTTGGTGGAAACCTTCTTCTTTATGGCAAGATTGCTGACTCGCTTGAGGTTGCTCCACCTGTCATTGTCATGGGGACGAGTCCGGGCGATGCTGGATCGCCAGTTGCAGCGCGTGTGGCGTCGTTCAGGAATCTTGACTTGCGCGATCTATCCTCGGTGGTTGAGGCCGCTGGGCTTCCGCAGACGGTTCAATCCACGTCGGTCGTGCCCACCGGCCAACCGATCACGACGATTAGTGACAACGCGCTGGTGATGTCAATCGGTGGGCGTGGGCGCTACCCCGAAAACTATACGAGCACGCGCCCACCCTCCGGTTTCGGCCTTGTCGGCAATGCGTTCTTTACTGGGTCGGGCGATAACGCGCTGCAAATCTGGGCGTATATGGTCAAGGCTCAAGCTGGCCTGGTTCCGACGCAGAACTTCATGGTCACACCGATGGCGACCAGCCCTGTTGGCTCGACAGGAATGATGCTGGCGTTCAAGCCGGTGCCGGTGCAGGTTCATAGTTCCACGCCGAGTGGATCACTACCGCTGTCGGGTAGCTGCGCTAATAAACACATTTTCCATGATGTCTGCTCGGGTTCGCTGATAGCGCATGCGGATGCGCCTACGGCACGGCTCCCGCTAGCGGGCACGTTAGCTGAGAGCAATAGCAGGGCTGTTGCATGCAGCGGTGTCATCAACATTACCGGCTCCTGCGCGGCGCAGTTCCGTTACCACGAAGAGATCTCGGGCGCGCTGCGACTGAGCGGTGATGCAACTGATGATTATCACGTTGTCGTTGGTGATGATCATCCGCTCGGGACGCTTGATCTATCAGGTGTCCTAAGCCGCGCAAGCGTGTTCATCGATACCACGACGGGTACGCTCGTCCTTCGTGGGCGCGCATCCGATGCCTACCTCTCGGATGGCGAGATTGACTACAGCGATGGCCCGGATGGCGGCTTGCGTCTGACGGGTTGGTCGATTGAGCCCCGGCCTCCTGGGTTTGAGTCGGTGACTGGTCGCATGGTCGTCAGCAGTATTGGACGGGCCGTGTGTGCGCAAAACGGTAGAGTTCTCTGTAATTCGCCTGGTAGGAGAGTGAGAGCATGAGCGTGATTAGCCTGACCGATTACAAGCCGATGCCGCGCTACGACGGTCAGGCATGGGCTGTGGCGCGGATTGAGGGCGCTCCCGAGCAGAGTGGCCCGTGGGCGCAGGTGGAGGCATTTCCGCTTGATCCCATCGATGACGATCCGAGTCAGCCGCAGACCCGTAATTTCACGGTCGCGTATGACGACGCGACTGTTGAATGGTTGCGCCTGGTGTGGGTTGATCAGAGCGGCAATCAGGACGCCACGTTGCCCATCGATACCGAGTGCTGCGCGACAGGAGCGTTGGCGGAAGTCAGCGATGTCGAGATCCGGCTCGGTCGCGATCTGACCGAGCGGCAGACGGCACAGGCTGATGCGCTGTTGCGTCAGGCCACCACGAACATCTACAACGCCGCCGATAAGGATGCCTCCTGGCAACCACCGGCTGAGATCGAACCGCTGTTGTCAATGCTGGCGGTGGAGCTTGCCTGCCGCGCGATGGCAAACCCGCAGGCGCTCGGGCAGATCTCGGAGAGCCTTGGTGCGTATAGCAGCACCACGACGTATCCGCGCGAGCTTCCGGGCAGCGGGATCATGCTCACCGAAGTTGAGGAATTGATGATCCGGCGCGCGGTGTGGGGTCAGAATGCCGGAACCTACCGTCCCGACACTGACGCCAGTGATTACATGCTCATCAAGGGCTACGACACCGCGCTCATTCCGATCACGGTCGGTACGGGTGGCGACGGCGGTGATGGTGACATTGTGTACGTCGAGGGACCGCCTGGGCCTCCCGGTCCTGCTGGCCCTACTGGTCCGCAGGGCGATCCGGGGCCGCTGAGCATGAGTGGCACGGCTGAGTACACGTTCAACACGAACACAGTCACGCCGCCTGCTAATGGGCAATTGCGGTTTGACGCTGTGGCCTACGCTGATGTGCGTCACGTCTACCTCGCTGACATGACTGCTGATGGCATCGATACGACGACCTACATCGATTCGGTGGCTGATCCGCAGGTGCTCTATATCCAAGACAAGGACGACTCAACTAAGTTCGTGAGCTTCAACGTCGGCGCGAGGGCGACGATGTTCTCTGGCTATGCCGCTTTCGACGTTGCGCTTCGGGCTAGCGGTGCGCCACTCACTGCCCAACGTCTTGTCGTGACATTGGTGGGGCTTGTGTGAGTCGCCTCGCTGTTCTTGTTCCTGTGCTGCGCCGACCAGAGCGAGTTGTGCCGTTGCTCAAGGCGTTTGCTGACAATACTCCTGACTACAGCCTGTACTTCATCCCCGATCCCGATGATCAAGCGGAGATCGAGGCCATCCATGCAGCAGGCGGCGAGATCCTGTTTGTCCGCAAGGTCAACTACGCCGAGAAGATCAACACCGCTGTCAGGCTCACAGATGAGCCGTTGATCTTCCTTGGTGCGGATGATCTCAGTCCGCAGTCGGGATGGTTTGAGGCGGCGTCAGCGCTGCTCAAGGATGGCGTTCAGGTCGTCGGTATCAACGATCTGATCAAGCGCTCGCGTGAGCACACGACGCACTTCCTGATCACGCGCTCCTACGCCGAGCAGCCTGTCATCACAGGCGAGCAAGGACCGCTCTGCACGCTGTACGCCCACAACTGTGTTGACGATGAACTGATTGCCACAGCACAGAAGCGCGGCGTCTATGCCTATGCCGAGGACGCTTGTGTCAAGCATCTTCATCCCGATACGGGTGAACTTGCCTGGGATCAGACGTACATCAAGGGCCGTCGCACGATTCGTGAGGATCGGCGGCTGTGGAAGTCGCGACGGATCTGGCATCTGGAATGAGCGACTTCACTGTTGTCGTAGCGACGTACGGAGATCGCTCCTGGGCCGAGTTAGGCGAGCGTGCGGCAACATCGGCAGAGAGCCAAGCGCCGGTCATTCATATCCACGGCGACAATCTCCACCAGGCGCGCAACGATGGTCTAGCTGCTGTCAACACTGAGTACACGATTTTCCTTGATGGCGACGACGAACTGGAACCCGGCTATGTCGAGGCGATGGCGCAGGGAACCGCCGACGTACGTGCGCCGTTGGTTCAGCTTTGCCGCGATGGCATAGCGGTGCGCAAGATGTTCATGCCGAAGGTTCACGGCCATCAGCACGTCTGCACTCCTGACTGCCTCCTAGAAGGTGGCTGGATTGTCATTGGTGGTGCAGCGCGCACGGAACTGCTGCGATCGGTGGGTGGCTTTGATGACTACCCGATCTATGAGGATTGGGCGCTGTGGCTCAAGTGCTACAGAGCCGGTGCGACGTTCGAGGCGATCACGGGCGCGGTCTATCGCCAGCATCTACGCCGAGACTCGCGCAACCATGCAGGAGTGGCGTGGCAGGGACGGCACTACTGGCATCAGCGCATCCTCACAGACGTACTAGGTGAAACCGTAACCACGTAACCAGTGCCATGAAGGAAATGTCAATAGTCATCCCGACCCTCTGGCGCTCACATCTGCTCGGGCGGCTGGTTTGGAACATTGTCAAGACTACTCCACCGGGTGCGTTCTACATCTACTTCGTGGTTGATCAGGCCGACGATATGACCGGCATGTTTCTCAAGAGACTTGACGGACCATTCACGGCTGTGGAGACGAAGCGGCGCGGATATCCGCCTGCTGTCAATACAGGCGTGAGCGCTGGTGAGGAGCCATTCGTCACTATCACTAATGATGACGTGAGTTTCCACGATGGCTGGTATCAAGCGGTGATGGACGCCTTTGCCGATGGTGTCGATGTCGTTGCGCCGGATGATCTCTCTCCCAGTACGGCGAATCATGACAACTGCACGATGCCGATTGTACGCCGGTCGTATATCGATGATCCGGGTGGGGCGTGGCAGGAGCCGCCTGGTGTCGCTATGCATGAGGGCTATCACCACAACTTCGCGGAAACGGAACTGTGGCAGCTTGCCGAGCATCGTGGAGTCGCCAAGTTTGTTGACACCTGCGTGATTGAGCACCATCACCCGGATTGGGGCAAGCGTGAAATGGATGACACGTATGCCGAAGGCGCAAAGCAGCGCTGGAATGAGGATGCGGCTCTGTTCGAGCAGCGGAGACAGGAATGGCGACAGAGCTAGTGGTTCCGTGGTTCCAAGCCTCTAGGGCACGTTTACGCGCTCTCGATTGGGTCTACGTCAAGCTTGCTGCGCTCGATATCAAGCCGATCATCACGTCGTACAGCGGCCCGGAATGGATCAAAGCGCGAGCGATCATGCCTGCTGTCAGGGGCTTGGTAGCCGACATCATTGTTCTTCACGACGCCGACTGCTGGACGGATGGCCTCATAGAAGCAATCCAGGCCGTGCAGGACGGCGCGGCGTGGGCAATTCCGCACTGGGAGGTCTATCGGCTCTCTCAGACCGGCACAGAGGCCCTACTACGCGGCGAGGATTGGACTGAGCAGGATCTTGAGCGCTCGAAGTACGTTGGGATGCCTGGTGGCGGGATCATTGTCACTACTCACGACACGCTTCTGGATATCCCACTCGATCCTCGCTTCGTCGGCTGGGGGCATGAGGATGAGTCGCATGCAATGGCGCTGTGGTGCCTCCTCGGGCCTCCGTGGCGGGGCAGAGAGCCGTTGGTGCATCTGTGGCACGAACCGCAATGGCGCGTCTCCCGGCGCCAGGGCAGCGATGCAAACTGGCGGCTGCGTAACCGTTATGCGAACGCTCGGCACGATGTTGACCGCATGGGTAAAATAGTGAGTGAGGCTCGGCATGATCTCGGACTCGACATACCGTTGGAGCAGACGTGACTAGCGTCCACGGTCACGCTCGGGTCGGACACGTTTCGCCAACATACGTGACGTGGAAGAACATGATCCAACGTTGCACCTATGTTGCTCACCATAGGTATCCCGCATACGGTGGACGCGGCATCACTGTTTGTGAGCGCTGGCGAGTGTTTGCCAACTTCCTCGCTGATATGGGCGAGCGTCCGCAGGGTATGACGCTCGATCGCATCGACAACGATGGGAACTACGAGAAGAGCAACTGCCAGTGGGCGACTCGCGAGCAGCAGGACGCCAACCATCGTCGGCGGACCCACTGCAAGAATGGACATCCGCTGAGTGGTGATAATCTTTACATTCGGCCGGATAACGCCTACATCTGCCGACGGTGCCAGCGTGAGGACAGGCGTAAGCGGAGGGCAACGTCATGATTAGCGACTTGCTGACACTGCCAGCGACAATCGTCAGGCGCTCATCTGACGGCACAATTCTGGATATCTACGGCAATGAGATTCCGAGCGAAACTCGCCTCAACACTGTTTGCGAACTGCAACAACAGCGCCGCACCGAAGAGGGCGATGCTGTCGCTGTCGGTGACTTTGTGCTGTTCCTGCCTCCCGACACGCTTCTCGATACGAACGATGTCGTCATCGTTGACGGAAGGCAGTACGAAGTAATAGGCCCGCCGTGGTATGCGCGCAATCCGCGCACCGGCCAGCAGCATCACGTCGAATGCTCGCTGCGTCGCACGTCAGGGGAGGAAGCGGCATGAGTGTTGTCACGATCCCTGATGCTGAGCAGATTGTCGGCCAGTATCTCCGCACCAGTCCTGACGTGATGGCGATGGATGCGCGAGTGGCCTCCAAGTTGCCGACGAGCTTCGTCAAACCCTGGGTTCGTATCACGCAGCTTGACGCGACGAATGTCACCAACGGGCCTGTCGAGCATCTTGTCAACTACTACCTGCAACTGGACTGCTATGCAGGCGAGGGCACGCAGACTCCGCAATTGCAGGCTTCCGATCTTTCTCGCACTGTCAGGGCACTGCTGCATGCTCTGCCGCAGGTTGATATCGATGGTGTTGTCGTGACGCACGTCGCCTTCACCTCGCATGCACGGATTCCTGACACAACGATGGAACCGGCGCGAGAGCGCTACGTACTGGACGCTGAGATCAGGATGCACCTTGGCTAAGCGCCCGAAACAGAACCCGAACCTGGCCGATGATCTGCGCACGCAGGCCGAGTACCGGGAAACGGTCAGAAATGCCGCTGAGACGGTCCGTGACCATGCTGCGGTGTTCGCACGGACGGCAGGGGAGCCGTGGATGCGCCGTCAGGCACAGACGATGGTAGTGAGTACGTCCGGCGATGAAACCGCTGTCGTGAATACTGACTATGCGGGTCATCTTGCCGAATGGGGTAGCATACGTAATCCGCCGCACGCTCCTCTGCGGCGGGGCGCGCGAGCCGCAGGCTTGCACTTTGAGGAGAATCCACAGTAGGCATCTGCACAGTTGCCGCTTGGCCGCACGGCCAGCAGGACCGCAAGATCAACGTAAGGCCATAAGCAAGCAACTGTGTAAGGAGTAGTTACATGCCGTGGAATAACGCAAACGAGCTTGTCGTCGCAGGTGACGGTCAGGCGTACGTTGCTCCGGTGGGTACTGCGCTTCCCTCCGCTCCGACCGGTGCGCTCGCTGCCGCTTGGGTCGGGCTCGGATACATCACCGAGGATGGAGCCACGTTCACGGTCACGCCGGATGTGACCGACTTCATGGCCTGGCAGTCACGTACGCCGGTTCGCCGTGAGAAGACGAGCGTCGAGATTCAGGTCGCCTTCCAACTGATGCAGTGGGATGAGGACAGCGTGCCGCTTGCCTTCGGTGGCGGCGCGATCTCGGGCTCGGCTGGCTCCTGGCGCTATGACCTGCCGTCCGACGCCGCCCCCATCGATGAGCGCGCCCTGGTGCTCGATGCCGCCGATGGCAGCAATCACTACAGGTTCGTGTTCCCGCGCGGCAACGTCACCGAGGCCGTCGAAGCGCAGTTCCAGCGCTCAAGCCCCGCCGTCCTGCCGATCACGTTCAAGGCGCTGGCGCAGAGCGGTGCCTCGCCTGGGTACTTCCTCAGCGATGCCGCTGCGTTCACGGCTGGCTCGTAAGGAATCAACATGGCACAACCGGCTCGCAAGCTAGAGCCGGTCAGCAATGACGACAAGGACGAAGAGAAGCCCAAGTCTGACAAGGTAGTCGTTGCTGCCGGTGAGGTCGTCGCTGATGGTGACGGCCCGAAGGTGATCAAGTGGCGGGATCTCGATCTCGCGATTCCGCCTGAGATCCCACCCGTCCTCATGTTCGACTTCGTGTCGATGGAGGGCGATGACTCCGCGATGTCGCTGATGCGCATGTTCCACACGCTGTTGGAGACAGCACAGTTTACACAGGTGCGGAACGTGATCGGGCGGCTCAAGCCCGAGGAGCAGGTCGAAGCGATCACAGAACTCGCGTCAACAGTCATGGAAGCCTACGGGACAGAAGAGGGGGAATCCGAAGCCTCCGAGGACTCCTAGTCGAACGCTGGGATGCCTTGGAGGCAGATTTTCAACACTACTACCGGCTCGATCTGCGTTATGAGTTTCACCACACAAGCTCGCGGCGCGTGTGGGTTCTCGTTCAAGGGCTGCCACCTGATGCTGCTGTGTGGCGGCGAGACGGCTTCGCGCCCACCGAGGAACTGCTGGTGCAACTGCTTGAGCGCCATGATCAATGGGCGCGATCGCACCTCCAAGCAATGCTCGGGCACAAGCGCGTCAACATGCCTGCGCCGTTCCAGATCATGCGGCCTGGCGAGGAACCGCCGTCGAAGCCAAAGATTGAGACAGATCCGCGCGTCATTGCTGCGTGGTTTGCCAGCAATATTGGCGAAGGTGAAGGCGGGATGACCTGATGCCTGCCAAGGCCGGTACCGCCTACGTTGAGATTGAGGGCGATTTCTCCGCGCTCAATCGGCAGGTTGCCTCGCACCTGGGCAAGATCTCGAAGTCGGGGAAGGCGTTCGGCAAGAGGCTTGGCGGCTCGATTCGCACCGGCATCGGCACTGGCATCAGTGCTGGCGCTCCGATCGCGGCTGTTGGCCTCGCTGCTGTGACAACAGAAGTGATCAGGGCCACGAAGGGCTGGTCCGAGCACCAGGCGGTTGTCCGGCGCACGCAGGCTGTGATCAAGAGCACGGGCAATCTTGCCAATACTTCTGCCAAGCATATTGGTGCGCTCTCAGATGCGATTGAGCGGCAGACTGGTGTTGACAACGATCTCGTTCAGAGCGGCGCAAACCTGCTGCTCACCTTCACCAACGTTCGCAATGGTCTTGGCAAGACCAACAAGATCTTCGACCAGGCAACTTCCACTGTTGTCAATATGTCGAAGGCGCTGGGACAGGACACGAAGAGTTCTGCGATTCAGCTAGGTAAGGCGCTGAACGATCCTGTCAAGGGTATTACCGCGCTGTCGCGTGTTGGCGTTAGCTTCACCGAACAGCAGAAGAAGCAGATCAAGGCTCTTGTCGCTTCTGGCAAGACGATGGAAGCGCAGAAGATCATTCTGCGCGAGCTTGGCAAGGAGTTCCCAAAGGTCAAGGCCACACCGATCGAGCAACTGAGGACGACTTTCCGCAATCTTGAAGACACGATCGGCAAGAACGTTCTGCCGATTGTCAACAAGTTTGTCCAGAGGGTCAATCCGGCGTTCCAACACGTCGCCAGCACCATTGACGCTGCCTTCTCCGACAAGCGCCTGAGCTTTGGCGAGAAGATCGAGAAGATCGTTCGGAGCGCAAAGCATTGGTTCGGGCCGTTTGCTGACGGCCTGATCGACGCCCTCAAGGAAGCTCACATCGGTGGAGCGGTCAACTCGGCCATCAAGACAGCAACGCCGGTTGTGCTCGATGTCTTCAAGGATGTTGGCACTAAGGCAGCGAGCGCGGTGTGGGAGGGATTCAAGGCGGCACCGCTATGGGCAAAGGTCGGTGGCGGTGCGTTCCTGGCTCAGAAGCTCGGACTCACTGGACCGATCTTCAAGACACTGACAGGCATGCTGACGGGCAAGGGCACGTTGCTCAGCAAGGCGTCACCAATGCCCGTGTATGTCACCAATGTGGGTGCTCTGGGCGGTGCTCCCGGTGTCCCCGGCGCTTCTGGCACGACGAGCAAGGGGAAGCCAAAGCTTCCGCCAGTCTTGACAGGCGCAGCAAAGATCGTGGGTGCAGTGGCCGCAGCGGATGTGGTCATTCGTCTGGTTGACAGCAAGGGCGACCTGATCTCCTCTGTCGTCAACACTGCTCATGATTTGACCTTTGGATTGGTACCGAAGATCAAGCCGCTCACCGGTCCGAAGCCTGGCACGATAACTGCGGCGGAAGCGATCGCGCAAGGTGCGGGCGCTGGGGGAAAGGGTGTTGGCGATCTCAATGAGCAAATTGGGAAACTCGCTAGTACCAACAATGTGACGGGCTTGCAGCGTGTCTATGACATGCTCAATAAGTTCAGCAAGGTTGATCCGCCGCAGGGCGTCGCAGAAGCGCGCGAGCGTGTTCAGAGTTTGATCAAGACAACTAAGGAATCGCGAGTCTTTGACGATTTCCGTGCGCGCGTTGACAGTACACATCCGAAGTTGAGCGCCTTTGCTCGGGATGCCGAGACTTCCAAGACGAAGCTCAGTGGTCTAAAGCAGGGCACGGAGGACTATTCCAGGGAGGCTCGGCATCTTCGGGGTGTTCAGCATGAGGCGAACCTGCGCCTCATCGACATGATCAATGTCGCGCCTAATGTCAAACAGGCGTTGAAGGAAATGGGACTCAATTTCATGAGTCTTGGCGGGGATGTCAGTACCGCAGCTTCCTACATCGTCGCGGCAACCAATCAGGTGCTCTCTGGTCTTGGCGCGGATACGATCAAGTTCTCGCTGAAACGATCGAAGGAGATTGACAAGGCGTTCAAGGGACGCGCTCCCGGTGGTGGTCATCAGCGCGGTGGTGCGATCTTCGGCACAGGGCTTGGCGACAAGATTCCTGCATTGCTGGAACCGGGCGAGTACGTCGTCAATCGCAGGGCCGTGGGCAAGGTCGGCAAGGCTGCGCTCGATAAGTTGAACTTCGGGGATGCACCGCGTTTCCAAACTGGCGGGATTGTGCCGATCCCTGGTCAGCCTGGGGAGTTCATCGCGAAGTCGATCCTGAGCGATGTGCTCGCGTTGATCAGGCGTTACAAGGTTCGTGTCACTGATGGTTACGCCGCGACTGGGCACGCGGCTGGCGGCGAGCATCCGCTCGGGCTCGCAGTTGATCTTGTCCCGGCTGCTGGCGGATCGTGGAATCTGGTTGATCAGCTTGCGCATTGGGCCGAGCCGCAGCAGAACCGTCCGCGCTTCCCGTTCCGTTGGGTCGGCTATGACGGTGATCCTGGGCATGGTCGTGGCAATCACTTGCACCTCTCCTGGCTCCATGACAGGAGTGCTGCGGGAGCTATCGGTGTCCCCATGCAGATCCCGGCGCTCGGGATCGAAGGCCCTGATGGCATGTTGAAGGACATCGTGCGTGGTGCCGAGCGCACGATGCGTCATGCCGCCAATGCTTACATCGAAGATCAGATGGCGTCCTCTATCGAGGGCGCTGAGCCTGGTGGTACTGCTCCTGGCGCAGCGTCTCGTACGGAAATGGTGCGGTGGGCGACGGAAGCCCTCAAGCGCACCAGGATCTTCCCGGCGACGGCGGCAAACATCGAGAAGATCCTCACCCTGGCGAAGAAGGAGTCTGGGTGGGTTGTCAATGCTCTGAACACTTGGGATAGCAATGCGCAGGCAGGCAACCCCTCTGGTGGCTTGATGCAGGTCACGCTTGACAAGGTTGGTGGCAGTTTCGAGCGCCTGTACAACCCCGTCGAGAACATCGTGGCGTCGATCCGCTATCAGAAGCAGCGGTACGGCGAGCTTGTCACGCACAGCCCGTATAGCCTCGGTGGCATTGTTGACAGTGTTCTTGCGATGGCGCGCGGCGGGAATCCGAAGAAGGAGCCAAAGCGGCGAGGTGCGGCGTACTACAGGAATATCGCGGATGCGATTGAGGCTGCGGCTACGCCCAAGGAGGGTCATCGCACTCCGAACCAGAAGGTCAAGCAGCGGATCGCTAAGCATCTTGCCAAGATCGGCTTTACTGCGGAGCAGGCTCAGCTTGATGCGCTCGCAAATAAGGTCGCTATTGATGATGACTACGCGCAGCGGCTTTCTGGTATTGCCAACACCGATGCGATTCAGGCTGCGCTTGATGCTGAACTGACGCGGCGTGGTGCAACAACAGACATGACGGAGGCACAGCTTACGGCGCTGTTCCCTGTCGCACAGCAGGACGCGATGATCCAGTCGATGCTCCCGCGTATCCAGGGCGGGACACAGGTGGACTGGCTCAACACCGAGCTTTCCGATCTTCTCGGTGAACGCAACTTCCTCATTGATGAGCCGCCGATCCTCGAACGGATGCGCAGGCAGGTTGAGAAGGAGATTGCGGATCTGAAAACAGTCGTCAAGAGGCATGAAAAGATCATCGCGCGCTATGTACGTGAGCGTGAGCGTGTTTCTACCAAGCAGCAGCAGTACCACGATGCGCTCAGGGAGACGCGCGAGGAGATTAGGAGGGAACGCGGGAAGAAGAAGCCAAGCCAAGCGCGTCTCACGCGCCTGCATCAGCGCGAAGAGCGTTATCGTGCAAATGAGATCGCGTTGCGCGAAGGTACGCATGACGACCTTGTTCGCCTTGGCTTGATTGCTGGCAAGGACAGTGATCCGTTCAAGCACAGTCACTATTGGTACAACGACAATCTTGCTCAGGAGCGTGCTGACAACGCTGCTCGTAATGCCGCGATCGATACGCTCACCAACTCCTCTGACGATGGCGTCGTCAGCCTGCCGAACATCAAGGAAGCGTACGACGGCGTTGCGGACTCGCTCAGCACGATTCACGGGCTTGGTTCGCCGATGACCAAGTTCTTCTCGTCAACACAGTTCCCAATCGGCACGTTGGGCGGAACGATCCTCGGTGTGCAGCAGAGCATTGACGAACTGCTGCGGAGCCCACTCCGTGCCAACGCTACTGCTGAGGGAGCAGCGGCGGGAGAGGATCAGACGCAGCAACAGATCAATGATCTGCTGAAAGAGCTACTGCGCCAGGCCAATCTCCGCTACGCCGTCTCGCAGGCGCAGTACGACGCGCTGAGGGACTACCCGTTTGGCGGCTCGTTTGGCGCGGGTGGCACGGTGCCTGGTCCGGTAGGAGCACCGCGCATGATTGTCGCTCACGGCGGCGAGACTGTCATGACTGCTGACGAGAGTCGCATGACTTCGAGCGTGCATCTGCATTTTGCGCCGGGAACCGAATGGCTGCGAGATTTTGTCGATGTGCGTGTCCAGAAGACGACGCGCACACAAGCTCGCAGCAGTGACCGGCGGCTGCCAGGACAAGCGGGAGTGCTCCGCTGAGGAGGATCGATGGCTGAAACACTCATACTTGACCCTGTTGAAGTTGCTGTTGCGCGTACGTCTTTTGACATCACTCCTTACGTGGCAGAATCCGGGCCTGACTTTGGTGAGGCGGCGATTGAGCAGTACCTCGCTGATGTGCAGGAGGGGCAGCTTCCGGTGGACTATCGCGTTCCGAGCCGCACGATTACGATCCCACTACTGCTTACAGATCGTGGTACGGGTCTAACTTTTGAGCAGGTTCGAGCCAAGATCCAGCAGAAGACAGCATTGTTTCAACGCGAGGGCGGCTGGATCAAGCGTCAGACGAGCATCGGTTCGCTCTATGCGGACATCACTAGCGCGACGCTAAAGTTCGGAGGTAGCACAGCGCAGGCGCTCTGGGGCATCGACGCTGATGCTGTGCTGACTGTCATTGCGCTGCCGGATTGGTACGCAAATGAGATAGTTGGCACCACAGTCACTCAAGGAGCGACAGCGGCAGAATTGATCACGGTCATCAGTGGTGTCAAGGGCGACCATTCAGCTAGAACTCGGATTGTCCTCACTGAGCCGGATAGCAAAACGCTACGCGGGTTGATGTGGGGTATGCGCAGCCGCACCTATTCCAACGCGGCAACAGCACGGCTCGCATATGAAGCTGAGGCGCTGACGGTGATCTCGCCAGCCGTCACTGCTAGTGACAGTACGTCCTCTGGTGGCATGGCAGTCAAAGTGCCTGGTACTGCCCTCACTGGCAACTGGCTAGCTGTCCTGACAACGGACTTGGCAGGAGTTGGTTCCCTAACGCATGTTGGTACGTACCATGTCTGGGCGCGCATCTATGTCGCGGCTGTAGCTACGCCGGATGTTTCTGTCAGATTGGTTTGGGACGTAGGTGATCTTGTGATGCCGGTCGAGAATCCGAGCGTCTTGCTGGGCGCTGGGTTCCTCATGGTGGACTTGGGCGAGGTTCGCTTGGTGCAGCCGCCGGTTGGGGTACATCGCTGGCAAGGTGTAGTGCAAGTCCGAGGAGCCAATGCACCTGACATCTATATTGACCGTCTTTGGTTTCAGCCGGTCGATGAGGGCGCGGGCAGGCTCTCTGTAGGCGCGGCGATTGGCGTTGGTGCGACCGGCTACTCGGCGCTTGACGGCTTTGATGGTCACACAGTCGGCACGAATGTTACTGCTGCGGCGTTGCCGGTAGGCGGCGTGTGGACAGGCGGTGGATCAGCAACAGATTTCAAGTTCGACGCGGTGAGTGGAAGCAGTTCGCGCATTCAACGAACCGGGATCTCCGACACTGGTATTGCGCTACCCAATGGCTACTTGCCCGCGCGGACCATTTACGCCGGAACGCCAGTATTGACAACAGTCGCGGTCCAAGCGGACCTCTTCTTCTACGTTTCAGCGAAATACGGCGGTGGCAATCAGGCCGCGCACGTCATCTTTCGCTATGTCGATAGTGCCAATTACGCATACGCAGTGGTCTACAATGTTCCGGGCGCCTATATGCTGAATATCACGGCTGTGGTTGGAGGAGCACCGACATCGCTGAATACAGTTGGTGTTCCGTTCGTCGCTGAGGCATTGTGGACTCTTCGCGCAGTAGTGCTGATAGATGGCAGCGTCGCTGTGTGGTTGTATCCGCAAGGCTCAGAGCCCGGAGCAACTCCGAAGTTGACAGCGGCTCCGTATGCTGCGCTCGCAACTGGCGGAGCATTGGCGTCGGGAAAGGTTGGCGTCGGCAATTCGCAGACCTCAACCAATCCCAACGCGACGCCATTCTTGTTTGACAACTTTGCGGCGTGGGTGCCGGATGTCGATGCGATCCTCTACCCGTTGCGGTCGGCTGAATTGCGTCATGACGGTATGTTCCGTGAGGCAATCGGCGGCAGCAACTTTGGTCCGGTCAGCACCGTCATTGGTGACTTGCCGCGTTTGCCGCCTGCTGGACTGGAAGGGCGCTCAACGGAGCTATTGCTCAAGGTCAGCGAGGGTAATTTCGAGCAGGCTCCTGATACATCGCGCTACCCGCGCGTGACTGCTCAGGTGCGGTACCGGCCAACATACTTGATTGTGCCTGAGGCGTAGGCCGTGTCGCTCTACAGCGATCTGATTCTCGCTACGTCGGGCCTGATCTCGTACTGGCGGCTGTCTGATACGTCGGGCGCGGCGACCGATGAGAAGGGGCTTGTCAACGGTACGTACAACGGCAGTGTCACTCGCGATGCCACCGGCCTGCTGACCAACGACGCTGATACTGCTGCGGGCTTCCCTGGCACGGCGGGCAACTATATTTCTGTTCCCTCCAACGCTGCATATGACACAGGCGCGCAGATGACCCTTGAGTGCTGGATGAAGGCAAGCGCTCTTCCTGGGGTTAGTCAGAAGATTATCGCTCGGTCGTCGGCTTCTACCAACTGGTTCCTAGAGATCACGTCGGGGAATGCCTTTCGGTGGTACACGCGTGATGCCAATACAACTGACACGTATATCGATCTGAGTGGCGGCGGTGGGCCTCCAACATCGGGAGGCGCGGGGCAGGTCTATCACGTCGTCGGTACGTATAACGCTGCTGGCGTGATCAAGCTGTATGTCAACGGTGTTTCATTGGGGACGCCAAACCGCACGCCGAATGCCAATTTGCGTTCCGGCACTGCTCAGTCAATCGCGGTCGGTGCGGTGTCTGCCTCAGTTGAGCCGTTCAACGGCACCGTCGATGAAGTTGCGATCTATAATGTTGCATTGACCCCGGCGCAAGTGCTCGATCACTACAACGCCGGAGTTGGCAAGAAGATTTATGCAGACTCTCCGAGCGGGAGTCTTGTCCTCAGCGGCACGCGCATGGAATCGTGGGCTCCGACGTATCGCGATTCGCCATCGGGCCGGATTGCGTGGACTGGCTCGGTGGTGGAGAACGCTGGGTTGCCGGTCATCTATAGCGACTTGCCATCTGGCAGCATTGGTGTAAGCGGCTCTCTCTCGGATCTCCTTGCTGTGCCTGGTGGGTGGAGTCAACTCCGTCAATACCCGCCCTTGCGCCTGCACGTTGACGCGATTGTTCCTAACGGTCGGCACTACCGATGGGGGTCAGATGAACCTGATCCTCAAAATGCGCCAACCGGCCTGCGTTTTAGCTCCACGATGCCCGGTGGCTTCGAGTCGATGGACTGCGTACTTGCGCGCAACCCCGGTCCAGCCGGTATCACGGCTGATCTTGAGCGACTGTCAACACTACGCATTCTTGGGTCTGGTGGTGATATCGCGGGTGAGTACCGGCTTGAGCGGACACCACGAACGAGCGGCGATCAGATGGCTGTGTCTCCGAGTGCGGTCGGCTGGCAGGCGCATCTTGACGACAATAAGGATGTCAAAGAGATCTACGTTGACATCGACCTGTCCCGGTGGGGCGAGCAGAGTGCGCAGCGCCGACTGAATCTGCTTGCGGCTGGCTATGCTCCGAGCTTCCCTACATCGGTGGTGCCAGATGACACCACTGGCCGACCGGTGTTGCAGTCGATGGTCAATGGCGACTGGTCGGCCAAACCGCTCAGCGCCGCGCTCTACCGAAGCGCTGGCATCACTATTGGCTCGGTTTACTACGCCTGGAAGATCGGCTCAACCATCGTGCCTGCTGATGGCAACTGGGCGTGGGAAGTGCTGCTCACGATTGATGATGTGCTTGTTGGGATTGCTGGCAATTCGGGCAACCTGCGGGCTGCCGGTCCTGGCTCTGGCACACTGGTTTACAATGGCGACGTACGTACGGAATACGCGACGCTTCAACAGTATTACGCGGCTGCTTCTACGGGCCATCAGAGCACCGAGTACCCGGTCTATTGGACGTGCCTCGCGGTCTATGGCGCGCACAATCTGACGAAGCGCGGTACGGCAAGCGCCACACAGGCGCAGGGCTTCTATGCCAGTGACATCATTGCTCACGCAGTCGCCAAGTACGCACCAATGCTTGTCATCGGTGATGAGTCAATTCAGCAGTCAAGCTTCGTCATCCCGCAGATGGCATTCGTAGAGTCCACTACGGTCACGGAGATTGTGCGCCAGGCGACGCGCTTCAACCTTGCTGATTGGGGCGTATGGGAGGGCCGTGAGTTTCAGTGGTATGAGCGCAACACGCGCGGGCGGCGGTGGCGAGCGCGCATTGCTCCTGCTCAGCTAGAGGAGACAGGCCCGCAGGTTGATCGCCTGTGGGAGAGTGTCGTTGTGCAATTTGCTGATGTTGACGGATCTCCGAAGACAGTCGGTCCTCCGGGCTCGCTAGCCGATACAGAGTCAGCACTATTGAAGGACACTGATCCTGAGAATCCTGCCAACAAGCTTGGCATCATTAGGCGTAGCAAGCTCACGATGGGAGTAAGTACTCCTGCTGCCGCCATCGAAGTCGGGCGGCGGTTTCTTGAAGAGCAGAAGCTGCTTGACCGCTCAGGGCGTGCGCGGATCGTTGGTTATGTTACGGATGATCGCGGCACGGTGCATCCCTATTGGCGCATTCGTGCGGGTGACTTGATCTCGTTCACCGACGCCAGCGATACAAGCTATCGGCGCATTGTCAAGGTTGATCACGACGTGTCCACCCGCACTGCCTCGCTGGATCTTGATGCGCCACCGGAAGGTCTTGATGCGCTGCTCGAACGTCTTGGGGTGGCGATCGTCAGCCTGGGGTTCTCGTAATGGTGACTAATATGGAGCAGGAGTCGTAGTGAGTGTTGATTCTTGCTGTCGATACCGGGGCGACTCTTCTTGGCATCGCTGCCATTATCTCTGCGATGGGCGGTATCACCAGTACGATCTTCGCGCTGCGCAAGAACTATGGCGAAGAACATCAAACTTGTCTGACCCGGCTAAAGGAGTGTCGCGCCGACTCAGAGAAGATGGCTGCCGAACTACACGAAATCAGGATGCGTGATGCGCAGTAGCACCGTGCTCGCGGTACTCGGAGCCGTAGGGTTCACGGCAGCAGGTGGATTGGGTACAGCCGCCGTGATCGCTCAGACACAAGAGCCGACAAAGACTGTCACGATTGATGTCGGTACGGGCGAGAAGGGCGATCCCGGCCCAATCGGTCCTGCTGGTCCGGCTGGTGCAAAGGGCGATACTGGCGACAAGGGTGCTACCGGAGACACGGGACCGGCTGGCGCTGTCGGACCGACTGGCCCCAAGGGCGATCAAGGCCCGCAGGGACCACCAGGCGGTACGACGTGCCCGACCGGCTCGACATTCGGCAAGCTCGTAATCAACCATCCTGGCGGACAGACATCGATCTATACCTGCATCCTCGATTGAGAAGCTTGGGCTAGCTCGTCGGGAGTATGGCCCAAGGCCCGTCTTGAGCGCCGGATCGTACGGACTCGCCGCCCTACGGTCCTGGCGCTCCGGGTGCGCAGACGGAAGCCCCGGTTGTGAGTTCCTTTGGCTCGCTTCCGGGGCTTCTGTAACTACTACTTACGACGACCGGTTGTGCTTCCATTCGTGGAACCGGCCACCCATCACGGCTTGTGCGTGAGTTGTCCGAAGGCCGCGAGCACCGCACTGGCAGAACCATTGGTGCTTGTGATAGGTCACACCGATGGTGACGTGGTGCTTGTGCTTATCCCAGCACTTTTGGCAGATCTCGTCGGCACCGATGCCGCCGTCGATTCTCCGACCGCATTTGATGCAGCGAGCCATTGTCAGCGAACCGTGTAGCCGTGGTCAGTGTTCGTCACTAGTAGCGTCTTACGATGACCCTGAGCGCGGTATCGCCAGCTTGCCTGCACACGCATCTTTGTCGTGCTGATGCGCACCGTTTGGAGCTTGCGTGCGGTGCCATGCCGGTAGGATTTGAAACGACGGCTGAGGTACTTCCGCGCCTGACTGATCGCGATGCCTCGGGTGATGGATGGTGCTGGCTGTGCTACCGGCGCGGTCTGAGGCTCCGGGTAGATGGAAGCATAGTTGTCGCACTCTGGCACTTCAATCCATCTGCCACCGGGGCTGTACGTGTAGGAGGACCAGTAGCGAGTTGTGTAGTCCTCGTCGGCGTGATCCGTGAAACCGTCGCCGTCATGATCGATGCCATCGCCGCATGAACCGCCGTCAGCATTGAAGTAGACATCGCACTTGATGGGAGATCCGTTACGCACCTCTACATCGTTCATATCCACTTTGTTGTCTGCATCGTTGTCGATGCCATCAAGACAACTTGATTCAGGTCCAATCTTGTCACAGCCGTTCACGGAGTCGTACGGCTGCGGACCCTTGGCATCCCAGTCGGCATAATCGATGCCGCCGTCACCGTCGTTGTCGATGCCATCGCCGCAGGTATAGGAGCTTGTGGGAGCGGGGTTCGCAGCAGTGGCGGGCGCAGTACTGATGGTGAGCGCGCCGACGATGAGGACGGCGCTGATGATAGGTTTGATCATAGGAGTGTTATCGGCAAAGTTGACGGAAGGCTTTATAGGTTTGCGGGCGGCATAGTCGGTTCAGGACTGTCTACTTCAAGCGTGGTAGGTAGCGCTTCCAGACATCGCGGAACTGCGTGCGGTTATAGCCGCGCATCTGCTCACTCTTGACACGCATACGTTGCGGCGTAATTCGTGGCCCCCCGGGATATTCGGAGAACTCATGCAGCAGTAGTGCCAGCTTTCGCTGCGTGATTGTTTGCCACGGGCTTTCCGGCATCGCACTCAGTCGGCGCACAAGCTCGCCGCTGGGAATGCGCTGCATAAGCCCCATTGCGCGCCTGATGTCGCGCAGCAGCAACAGGCGCTCATTGGAAAGCTCGCTCTCGTTCATCCTTCTCCTGATCGTGACAACAGCATTGCGGGATTGTTCGGGCCAGTTGCCACCGGCAAGATCAGCAATGGCGATGAGCGGGCGAGAGATATCGCGCCCACGGGGATCGAGATCGTCGGGCATATCCGGCTTGACGTGGGTGAGGTAGGGGATGTGGTATTCGGCGAGCACGCCGAGCGCATACTTGATCTCGTTTGCCTCAAGCTGAATCTCCGTGCGGTAGTCAGCAATGGAGAGAGGAAGCTCGTCGGGCATTGCTTCGACCATATCGAAGCGGAATGAGCGATCCCGAATTGTGTCAAGACGCTTGCCGGTGAGACTGGTGAGTCCCGCAATCATCTTCGGTCCCCACACGTAGCGATCCTTGTTCGCGCGCCGGATGACGGCACCGCGCTTGAAGCCGAGATTGAGGTATTCGCGCAACTCGGTGCGGCGCTCAAACACCGAATCGATCTCATCCCACAGCATCGTCGGAGCCTCGCCGCTCATGTAGATGCGGTGCGTGGTCTGTTCGGCCAGCGCGGCAGGTGTCGGATCGCCCACGACGAGCGGGCGAGCGACAAGGAACTCCATTAGCTCAAGCAGAACACTCTTGCCCTCGCGGGGAAGCGCGCTGCGCAGATGGATGTACGGCGTGAACTGTGCTGCCGGGAGACAGTGCGTATGCGCGATCCACAGTGTTGTAATGATTGCTTCCTCGCGCCCGATGAACACGTACCTGCGCAGCATGTCCATAATGTTGTCAAGGAGAACGCTGTGGTCACTCTCGGGATCGCGCATCCGCGTGGCAAGAGTGAGAAACCTCTGTGCCTCAGCGGCAATGTCATCCTGATTGCGCTTGAAGCGCTTGCTGTCATGCTTGCGCCGTTCCAGTTCATCCTCATCGACTTCGACCACGCAATGCTCTTGCTCGCCGTGGTGCTTGCAACCCTCAGTCGGGCAATGTGTCAGCCAGCGGTCGGTGAGCTTCGTCTGATCAAGTCGGCAGACGGCAGCACCCTTGCATTCCGGGCAGTCATAGAAGAAGCCGTCAGGATGCGTTTCACTCGCACGCCCGTTGTACTCGTCATAGAGCTTGCGCACCTCATCAGGCATATCGCGTGGATCAATCATCGTGAATCTCCACGCAGCGCGAGCACGGCGGGTTGCCATTCGGGCACGGCGGCTTCTGATGGAAGCCCTTGATCGGTTCGTGGATGATCCCGCAGAACGTCTGCGTCGTGCTTCTGTACCAGTGACAACAGTCATCACCAGTCGGTCCGTTCGCAGTCGCGCCGATAGGGCGCATCTTGTGTTCCTGCGCGGGAACGGGTTGCGTCCGTGTGCGCGGCCTACGTGGCGGCGCGTGCGTCGGCAGTTCGGTAGTCTCGTTGTGGGTCATATCGGGCACCTCCTGTGCCCGGTGTGGCTTCGGCCCTCGCGGTGGCTTCATCCCACCTCGGGGGCCTCCTTTTTGGCTACGCGGAGCCAAAATACGCCACTCGAAGTTACTGTGACGGTTCACAGTAGCAGGTTTCCGAGTCGGGTGTGACACTTCACCTGCACTTCCGCAAACCGCAGCGTGACAGCAGAGGTCGCTGGGATCACCCGGATATCGAGGTTAGTGAGTAGTCGCTACCAACGAGCCAGCGTGAAATAGCTGCGCCTGAACCGTCACACCCGACTCACGCTTATCGACAGTAATAGTGACATCAATAGTGATGACATCAATCCTGCTGAGCCGACAGCAATCATTCCACCAATGGTGGAACGCTGAGAAACGGAACCACGGAACCCGCCCAAGCGGTACTGCGGTAAAATGCGCCCATGACTGCACTTGTGCAACTGCCTGGTGGGCGATCAAGAGCGCTGCACGGAATTGGCGAGGCAATCGCGCGCCGACGACTTGAGCGTTTGCCAGCAATCCCCAATGCTGCGTATCTGATGCTTACCAATAGTGTTGTCTCATTGGTTGATGCGGATATGCTGTCATTGCTCTGTCAGTGGCGCTGGCAACTCAACAGAGGTGGCTATGCCTGGCGTCACGCGAGGCAGGACGGTAAGAACATCAACATCTTCGTCCATCGCGTCGTCATGGGTCTTGAGTACGGCGACTCGCGTGAGGTCGATCACATCGATGGCAACAAGCTTGATAACCGGCGCTCAAATCTGCGGATCGTCTCGTCCAGGCAGCAGTCGCAGAATCTTGCGGCGCACGGGCGCTCGAAGTATCGAGGTGTCTCGTTCCACCGCCATTCGGGCCTCTGGCGGGCCGAAGTTCGCGTGAAGGGCGTTCGTTACAGCGCTGGCTACTACGAGAACGAAGCTGATGCTGGCAAGGCGGCTGCCAAGCTCAGAGCAAGTGTGATGACGCATGCCAATGAGGCTCGTCATCCGGCATGATTGCGTAACACTTCAAGTTCTACAAGCAGTCCTCCTGCGCCTGCGCAGCACGCAGGAACCTCGCAAGCAATGGTGGCGGCACTCTCGACAGCCAAGGCAAAACCTGCACTCAGGGCTTTCGGGGGCAGCGGCGATCGAAGCTGGCGGGGTATCATTTGGCGGTATCAAGATGCAGGTGTGCTGACCCGAGCGACCAAATTGTTCGCTGGCGCACTCGGTAAGAAAAGCCCTGCATAGAAGGCGAAAATGCCAGCCAAGACAACAATCCTCGGCTGGCATTCGCCCGGTCATGGATCACCGCTGAACTACTACGTCCCAGGACTTCGTTCTGGTATGATCCCAGCATTCTGACGCGATTTTCGGCTTAGCTGTCGAATGGCTTGCTAGGATCACCCCTAGATGAAGCGGTATCAAAGGCGGTATCAATGATGACACGACTTCCGACCGGCGCACTGCTGGTCTTTGCCAACACTGCTGGCGAACCGATCTGGTACGGCAAATGGCGCTGGCAGGGAGTGCAGATCCGGCGCAAGATCGGGCCAGCGTGGCTGATGCGCAAGGATGCGATCTGGAAGAAGCGTGCTGGCCGCGCTCAGGAAGGCTTTCTCAGCGAGCCAGATGCCCTGGTGGCGCTACGAGCCATGATCGCGGCCCACGCCGCTCAGGAGGCTCAGGAAGCCGCAGAGAAAGCTTGTCCGTCGTTCGCGCAGACCGCAGAGCGCTGGTATCGCCGTGCGCAGCGTCGTGGGCGCAAGCAGGGCACGCTCAAGAACTACAGGCAGGTGCTCGATGCCTACATACTTGGCATCAAGAAGCGGGGGAGAGGAGCTAAGCCCCGGAAGGCCGCGAAACCGTGCCCATTCGCGCACAAGCCAATGCTCGCTGTCAGCAAAGACGACATGCGTGCTTGGATCGAGGGCATGAAGCCGAGTCCGACGCAGCGCAAGATTCTGCGAATTGTGCGCTCGATCTGCGCCTATGCCGTGGCCGAGGATCTCGTCTCGGAGAACGTCGCCACTGCTGTCGAGATCCCTGGCGAGGGCTATGACGGCAGCTACGACTTCTACGATCTGGCCGAGATCGACCTGCTCATTGAGCATGCCGCCGACGAGTACGACGCCGCCTTGTACGCGACAGCAGCATTGACAGGACTCAGGAAGGGCGAACTGCTGGCGCTCACTTGGCGAGACATCGATTTCGAGGGCCGCAGGGTCGTGGTGCGTGGCAATCTGAGCTATGACGAGATCGTCAAACCCAAGAATGGCCGGTCAAGAGTGGTGCCACTAATACCGGCGCTGGCAGAACGCCTAGAGCCGCTGAGGAAGGCTCCTGCTCGCTACGTCTTCGCCAATCCTGCGCGCTCGCGCAATAGCAATGCGTGGGCCGATCCTGCGGCGTCAATGGCGCGCTACAGGGCCACCGTCAAGCGTGCCAAGCTCCGATATCTGTCCTTTCACAGCCTGCGACATCACTTCGGTTCACAGGCAGTGCAAGTCGCCACGCTTGTCCAAGTGCAGGCATGGATGGGCCACTCAGACCTGCGCACCACAGGGCGCTATCTGCACGTCAAGAGCCTTCAATCAGATGCGGCGCTGTTGGCAGGTGCTTTCTCCGCGTAGCTGAGAACTGGTTCTTCCCCGATATCGAGGGCGTACCACTCGTCGGGCACTTGCTCGCGCGGGTGCTCGCGGTAGTGAATGTTGAGGTTGGCGGCGGCTGCGTAGATCAGGCCCGTCACCTCCCACGCGATGCTCTCTGCTTCTGCTGGCGAGAGGCCGAGATCGCGGAAGCTGTTCTCCCACGGGTTCGTGCGCGTTTGACCGGCGAGGTATTTGAGCACGCGCAGTATGAACCGCGCCTTACGGTACGGCTGAGGTGTTCGCATTGTCCCACCGTAGTCCCGCACAAAATCTCTGTCAATAATCCTACATATTGCAACAGGACTATCGGTTAGTCTGCGGGGGACTGATCTTCATGCTCGTCCTCAGACTCAGGATGCGGATCTTCTCGCCCGTGGTTTCGCTGCTCGGTGAGGAACAGCAAGATGTCGCGTTTCAAGAAGCGCCGGTGATCGCCAACCATCACTGACGGCAGGATTCCGTAGCGCGCGAGCTTCTGCACTTCCCTAAGCGGTAGTCTCAGCAATATTGCCACTTCTGATGGCAGCAACAGCGGGTTCCGCAGGATTTCCCTGATGTCAGGGCCGCCATTATTGACAGGTTGTGGGTTGGCCGGTGCTTTGATCCTGACTTTCTGCTGGGCCATCATGTTCTCCCCTAGCGGTCCTTCGTCGTCTGACGCGCACCGGGATCATACGTTCAATGACCGTTTGTCTGGGATTTTCTGGTAAGCGCCGCTGTGGTGCCGTCTATGAGCCGCCGCTGAGCTTCGAGCCATTGGATACTGAGCGCCTTGAGCTTGTCGCGCTGTTCGGGCACGGCCATCTTCGCCTCAAGGTCGTCGCCCTTGGCTTTGTCAACTGCGTCTTGCAGATTCGCCAGTGCATCGACTTCGCGCACCTCAAGCTCCATCAACAATAGTTCTGCTGGCGGCAAAGAGCGGTCTGTCATCCGCCAGCGCAGCCATTCAGAGATCTGCAACAGATTTGCGACTGAGCGATCATTCACGTCGAATGGATGATGCTGAGGGTCATCACTATTAGCGTCACGATTCGGATGAGTCATAGTGAGCGCATTCGTTCTCATGGAAGTAGCGGCCATAGCGCAGCACGCCCTTGCCAATGAAGTGAACTGTGTTGTCGTCGTGAATCTCGATGTGGATGCCGCGCGGAATCGGAGGCTCGTCCCGCTCTCCTGTACGCCGTCTGAGTGCACCGTCGTGGATGTGCGCGTAGCCGAGGCCATCGGGACCGGCATAGCCCGTGGGATGCGGGTACAGACGCCGTGCTTCGTTGGTGGCGTCCACGACCGCCCACATTCGCAAACGAGCGGGCATCCGGTGCGCCAGCCACATGCAGAAGCGCTCAATACGCTTGTCAGTCTCGTAGCGCAGTTCTGTGCCATCCATGCGCCGGTTGCGCCACAAACCGAAGATGTCCGGCCAGTCATCGTGAAAGACGCCGCTGCGATCGAGCTTGCCGCGCGTCATACGCAGCCCGAGCGATTCGTTTCCAATCGTTCTCATCGCCGCCCTTTCCCCGCAAGATGCCAGCGGCCATCAGAGCGCCGAGCAACGTTGCCGTAGTAGCGCATGTGCATCAGCAATCCTGTCGTCATGCCGCGCGAGAAGCCTGTCTTCTCAGAAATCTCCGTGATCGTGCTCATGCGCTCTCTCAGCACAGCCTCGATCTGTGCCTCGCATTCATCCCTGGTCTTGCCAACATTCTTGACTTCGCTGTTCATGATTTACTTCTTTCAACATTGCTTACTCAGCAATACACATACTTCTCCGCAATACAATCAGTCAGCAATACACTTGCAACGTGCGCCAACGCGGCACGCAAGCCCTCATGCCTGGCCGAAGGCGCACTCCCCCCGTAGGAAGAGTGTTGTCATGCCTTGTCCGCATGGCCGCAGTGCAGATGCACACTAGGATCAGACGCGCCCTGGCCTGCCGTTATCGCGTGCAGGACTGTTGTCCTGCTTTCCTAGCCTCCCAAATACAGGGCGGGGGTTCGAGTGGATTCAGGGATGCCACCTGGCTTAGTTGCGGAGCCAGCACCGCTCAACACAGCTATTCGTCGCCAAGGTGCCCTGGTGGCGCTCGGGTAGCCCTGGCTATGTGTCGCGCTCAGGGCTTTCGCTGCTCTCCTATTGGCAGATCGCTGGCCGAGGCGTTGCAAATGAACTCTCGGGTAGCGACGACTGGGCCGCTAACTGCTACGATCTTGCACTGTTCCCTTTTCACAAACTGGAACGCTAGCGCGAGCCTCACTGGAACACAAGCCGGTGGGGCTTTCGCACGTCTGGGGGTGCCACAGCCGCGTTTGTCGTCGTCCGCTAAGTCGTGGCACCCCCGAACACTTGTTCGTCACTAATAGTGGCAGCCCTGGGGGGCTAAGGTGGGAGGGCAGGGTGCGGTGCTGCGGAGGCCGTGCCCTGCGCTCTCGCTTTGTATGGTTTCTGTGAATGCCGTTGTCTGATACCGGGTAAGTCAGTACCATCAACGCCATGAGCACGATTGACACGACAGAGGCACGGCTAGCAGCCGCGCTGCGTACCGTGCTCGAAATCGCCGTTGCTGACGAACCGGAATGGCTCAGCGAAGCCGAGATCGTTCGGCGTCGGCTGGCCTACACCGAGGCGCAGTGCGTTCTCTTGGAGCACGCCGAGCGCGGGCAAGAGACTAGGGCGGCAGCAGAAGTGATCGCGCTGCCGCTCACCCCCGCGCCAGCACTGCCGACCGCAGCTTAGTTACTGCGATCATACGGTAAATCGACCGCTATCCGGTGGCCGATTTGACACGGGCTTGCAGGCGGCAGATACTTCACCTCCCTGCTGCCGAGCGCGATCATATGGGAGATACGGCATATCGCCCCGCGCTCGGCAGTATTCCCCCTTCGCAAATGTGTAACTAATGGCGACATCGGCCACCACGCCCAAAGATCCCGGTGAGCGCTTCTGGTCGAAGGTCGATGTGCGTGGGCGGAATGAGTGTTGGCTGTGGCAGGCGACCATCGTCAATTCCGGTTATGGGCGCTTCTGGTACCAGGGCAAGCTCGAACTGGCGCATCGCGTGGCCTACATGATCTGCATCGGCCCGATTCCCGAGGGCATGACGATCGATCACGTTCGCGCTCGCGGCTGCACCAGTCGTGCGTGTGTCAATCCTGCGCACCTCGAACCCGTGAGCCGGGGTGAGAACGTTATGCGTGGTGACACTATTCCTGCGGCCAACGCCGCCAAGACGCACTGTGTCAATGGGCATGAGTTCACGCCCGAGAACACGATCATTCATCGGCGGAATGGTCGGCGGTATCGCGCCTGTCGTCAGTGTGAAACAGATCGGCTTGCGCTCAGATACCAAGCCAGCAAGGAGACAGTATGACTGTTGGCAGTGGAGACATCGTGCGCTCGGCGGGTCGGATCACCACGATTCAAGACGGTCGGCAGCGCGGCATCAGCTTTGACAGCGGCACGGTGATCGATGTCGGCCCGAGCGGAATCATTGTCAACCCTGTTGGCATGAAGGCTCACGTTCTCTGTCGGCCCGAAGATCTCGAACCATTCGCTGCTGATCCGGCAAACGAGATCTCAGCCGAGGGCTACTCGCGCGAGCAACCCGAGTCAAGCGAGCCGGAAGGCACCGTGCCGCTCGAAGGATCTGTCAAGACTCCTGCCAAACCTAAGCCCAAGCTGGTCACGCCAAAGAAGGCTGTCACGCCCAAGCCCCGGCCACGACGGAGGCGCGATCGCTAATGGAGACAACGACTCAGCAGTTCGCGCTGTTCGAGCTTGAGGTAACGGCGCTCGACTTCCCGACCACCCGGCGGCGCTGGAACGGACAGCCAATGGCTTCTGAGCAGGCGAGCACAACACTGTTGCGCGCTGCTGATGCGTTTACCGCAGTGCTCCGTGAAGCTGGCTTTGAGATTGAGCGCACCGGCTACGGCGTGCGGGCGATGGAGATCTGAGCATGGCTCCGTGGTGGAAGCTTGCGCTTGACGGAACGCTAGTTGTGGCCGCAGCGGTACGGCTGCATCGATCATGGCGGCAAGTAAAGCGTGTTCACGCTAGACGATCGAGCCATGACTGATGAGCGCACCACTGTTGTCGGCTACTGCCCCAATGGTTGTGGTGAGACGCTCTACCTCGCTGATGGCGGGCAGATCATGTGCAGCACCAACAAGTGTCCTGATCCCTTAGCTGTCAGCAAGCTCCTCATAGGGGACCAAAAGGACCATATCGTCACGCTTAGTGACAGTGGCTTCACAGTCCAGCATCCGTTGCGTGAGCGCGTGGATGGCAAGCTGCATGAGTGCAATCTGTACCGTGATCTCAGTAACGCAGGCCAGCCCGATCTACCCAATGGCCGCTATGCCGTGACTAAGACCAAGCGTGGATGGACGTTCAACGCCCTGCACTGAGCGCTATGAACTCGCTACCGCGCAAGCTCGAACCCGGTGACGCGATTCACTACATCAGCATGCTTGACGAGCGCGGCGATGTGCTGGCGACGATCGCGCTTGATGAGCCGCTTGAGATCGACGTAGATGCAAACGCAGAGCGCATCCGTATCGAGCCGCACATCCAGATCTACATCAGCTACGAGAAGCACAGCAAGGTTCGCTGATGGCAAGACTAGCGACAGCACTGCGCAAGATCTGTAGCTCACCTGAGTGCGCCGAGTATCAGCCCTGTCCAATTCATGCACCGAAGCCATTCGAGTCAAGCCGACGCAGAACGTACACCGTCTCAGGTTGGGAGCAACAGCGGCGCGCGAAGCGAATCCTCTATCGCGACGAGGGCGTTTGTCATATCTGTCATCGGCCTGGTGCCACCATTGTTGATCACGTCATCCCGCTTGAAGAGGGCGGGCCGGACAATGATGACAACCTTGCTCCGATCCATCGCGAGCCATGTCATCGCATCAAGAGCGCCGAGGAAGCCAAGCGCGGCAGGGAGCGAGCATGACCAAGAGCTATGAGATCTGGGGCGTGACAGCCTGGGATGCCGAGGCCGAGGAAGGCGATGAAGCAGTCGAGCTTGGCTCAATCGAGGCGAGCAGTGAGAGTGAAGCGAAGGATGCTTGGCTTCGTGCTCATCGAACTGATGCCGATGACTTCGAGACGATCTATGCAGTTGAGCAGTGATCGAACTATGGATGATCCCACTGTCATCAGTGCTGAACGCATTGCCCGGTTGCGCGAAAACCTGCTGACCAAGGCCGAGGTACTGATCGCCGCAATAGATCTCGAACCAGAAGATCAGGATGAGCGCGACAGCAATCAGCAAATGGCTGAGACGATCTACCTACTGGTTCAATCGTTCGTTGATCTGCGATGACAACACTACTCCACGATGTACGGATGATCCCACCGATGGCCGAATCAAAGTACGCCGACTCTCACTCTCCCAGCCCACCCTCTCCGACAGAATCCCCCTCAACCGTACGCACAGCGCCGCACAGACGCTCCCAATCCCAACCACGACGACCTGGGGGGTGGACCCCCCACCGCACCCCTTCGGGAC
>Ga0126377_10000153_pt1 | contig 37693 bp, 39 predicted proteins | sample PanSoiMetPlot_22_FD_92647 | JGI IMG/M metagenome (GOLD analysis project Ga0126377, IMG submission 92647) | Tropical forest soil microbial communities from Panama - MetaG Plot_22 | ecosystem: Environmental > Terrestrial > Soil > Tropical forest > Bulk soil | place: Panama | collected 2016-02-17 | reverse complement strand
CGAGATCGCTTGTTGGGTTGCTTCGATGGCCCGGTTCTCACCCGTCGCCCGACCAGCGCCCATCAGAGCCATCCCCATGCCTTGCATGATCGACTTCACGTCCGCGAAGTCGAGATTGATCAACCCCGGCACCGTGATCAAGTCGCTGATGCCCTGCACTGCCTGGCGCAACACGTCGTCTGCCACGCGGAACGAATCGGATAGTGAAACTCCACGATCTACTGTGTGCAGCAAGCGCTCGTTCGGAATTGTGATGACTGTATCAACACACTCTCGCAACTCGCGCAAACCTTGATCGGCCTGCTGCATGCGACGACGACCTTCAAAATGAAACGGCTTAGTCACCACGGCCACGGTCAAGGCGTCGAGTTCCGTGGCCAGCGACGCGATGATTGGTGCGCCACCAGTGCCAGTACCGCCACCCATGCCAGTAGTGACAAAGACCATGTCAGCGCCTTCGAGCACTTCAATGATCTTGTCCGTATCTTCCAGGGCAGCTTCACGGCCAACGCCAGGATCAGCGCCAGCACCAAGGCCTTTTGTCAGCCGACTCCCGAGTTGAATCTTGATCGGCGCGCGCGAACGCTTCAGCGCTTGCAGATCAGTGTTCGCCACCAGGAATTCAATTCCTTCAATCCCGGCTTCGATCATGCGATTGACAGCGTTACCACCGCCACCGCCGATCCCAATTACCTTTATCCGCGCACCGGTGAGTGGCGGATCATCATCTATGAAAATATTAATGCCTGTGCCGGGTTGACGAGGGTCCGGTGTCATAGTTAGTTCCTCTCTTCCGAAGCGAGATGGCTTCCATGGTCTCTTTCGTCTATGTTGCGTAGCTTGCGCCATCAGCATCGATATCTTGCGGACAACATCTTGTGCAACCGGGGCGCAAGCATACAACAACTTGTCAAAAAATACTACCGAAACGATTTTTGAAGCGGGAGACAAAGTGCGTTAATTTCCCAGTAGATCCGCGTCTACTGACCCCTGTACGTATCTCGGCGGCTTGAGTGCGCTGGGCGAGTAACGCTAGCCCCGCCGCGGCGGTCCAGGCAGGACTCTGAATGTCTTCCACCAAACCACCAAAACGATCGCGTTCGGGGTAACCAATGCGTACGGGCGCGTCGAAGACTTGTTCCGCAATCTCCGCCATGCCATGCAACAACGCACCACCACCGGTTAAGACGATGCCACTGGAGAGTTGACGCTCCCAACCCGCGTCTTTGATCTCATCAGCGACGTGCATCAATACTTCTTCAGCGCGTGGCTGCAGAATGTCGCACAGGATCTGTCGTGACAGTTGGCGCGCCGGACGACCGCCCACTGAAGGCACGTCCACCAGTTCTCCTCGCTCCAGCTCACTCAACGAACCGCTACAAGCACAACCAACCGTGCGCTTGATCTTCTCCGCTTCGGGTATCGGGGTACGCAAACCGAAGGCGATGTCGTTGGTGAAATGCGATCCTCCCAACGGGAAAACTGCGGTATGTTGCACGGCTCCGCGCTGGTAGATGATCAACCCTGTCGTCTCCGCGCCGACGTCCACCAGCGCAGACCCAAACTCTTTGTCATCTTCAGTTAGCGACGCCTCCGCGGCCGCCAATTGCTCCAACACCATGTCCGCCACCACTAGTCCGGCGCGGTTTACCGCGTTGATTGCGTTCTGCCTGGCGGTCACCGGACTCGTGACGATATGCACCTTCACCGCCAGCCGCGCGCCAATCATTCCTACCGGATCGTTAATGCCGTCCTGGTCGTCGACGATGAACTCCTGGGGCAAGCGATCCACGATCTCTCGTCCGGCGGGAAGCTGGATCGCGCAGGCTGAATCAATCGCCCGGCGCACATCTTCCGTAACAATCTCCCGGTCGCGACCCGAAACAGCAACGATTGCCTGACCGTTGAAGCCCAGGATGTGTGAGCCAGCCAGGTTGATGGTTACTTCTTCGGCCTCGAGTCCACTCATACGCTCTGCTTCTTCTACCGCCCGCTTAATCGAATCCACCGCGGCATCAGGATTGACGATGACTCCTTTGCGTAAGCCGCGTGCTTCGGCTTCTCCAATGCCCACAACTTCGAGTAGTCCACTTTCACCCGGCTCACAGGCAATACACGTCACTCTGCTTGTCCCGATATCGAGACCGATTGTGTGTTGCGTGCGTTTAGCCATCTGGGGGAGACTCCTTCGCTGAACTCCTTAGGCTCGCTTTTGTTCCGGCTTCTTTGCCTGCGTGCGAGACCGCGTGTCTTTCGTATTCTTCTTCTTATCTTTATCGGCTGTCGGTTTTGGATCCTTGTTGCGTTCAATCGCCGGCGTTCCCTTGTCGACATCCTCCCTGCTGGTGACATCTCGACTTGGTTCGGATCCATCGTCAACGGTGTGCAGACCTGAGACTAACCCGACGATGACCCGCTTACCTTGATTCACATCCAAATAACTGATGTAAGGACCGCGCGGAGTTTGCCGCAAGCGATCGAGAGTGTTGAGCGCAGATTTGAGTTTGGCGGCCTGCTCCTGGGAGCCAAGACGCACCTCAATCTGGGAATCGTCTCCGGCAAGTTGGGCGCGCACGTCACGTAGGTCGAGTAGATTAACCTCGCTAACTCGTTCCGCTATTCCCTGCTGGTTCCACTCACGCTGTAATTCCAGAAATTTCTTTACCCGTTCCCGATTTTCGTCTCGCGCAGCCGTAGAATTTTCTTCATTCCAACCACGCAGAAAAAAACTCGGCATCGGATCCGTCGGGACCATCTCGTCCAGCGTCACTGCATCTTCGTCAGTCCAAACAAAGTGACCGGCTGCGGTGTGCACCACCGCACGCGGTTCACGCTCAGTGATCCGCACGCGCATCCCGTCCGGCAGCACCCGAGAAACTACGGCAGTTCTGACCCATGGGAGTCGTTCCAGGTGGGCACTAACCTCCTCGAGGTTGGCACGCCAGACGCCGGTCGCAGCCACGTCATGCCGCACAGTGTTTTGAATCAGCTCTACTGAAGCTCGCGTGGCGCCGCGCGTTTCAATGTTTCGAATCTGAAAGAAACTCGCAGAGGCCGCGGCCCGGTAACCAAGAAACACCAGCACAGCCACCACTATTGCGAGCACCAACTTCAACGCAATCGGAATGTAACCAACCAACTTACGCAGCCGAACGGCAAGCGGCACAGACGGTTCCCGTTCGCGACGCGCCGGCCGCTGTCCACTGCTGCTGCGACTTCGGCCACCCATACCACTTCTGTTGCCCACTTTTTGGCCCACTACGGATTCTCGCAAAGCTATTCCTCCTTCCCGCCTTGATCTGACGTCTGATCTTTGGCGGCTGGCTCACTGGCGCGCCACAACTCCACTTCGTATTCCAACTCGATGCCTTGCTCGCGCTTGACTCTCTCCCGGATCTCCTCGGCGAGAGCCAGAGCGTCCTCGGCACGCGCGTTCTCGCCTTCGGTGACGATGAAGTTTGCGTGGACCGGAGAGACAACTGCGCTTCCACGTCGCTGTCCCTTCATTCCCATCTCGTCGATCATCTTCCCGGTGCCAATCGTGCTTGCGGGCGGATTCTTGAAGAAGCAACCAGCCGAGCGAGCGCCATGTGGTTGAGTGGCGAGACGGCGACTTTTTGCGTCGTCCATGCGCGCCTTAATTGCGTCAGGCTCATCGGGCGTTAATCGCAACGTCGCGCCCAGTAACAACTCCCCGTCTTTGAAAGATGTGTGACGATAGTTCCACTCCACACTCTCACCGGGAATGGCCACTACCTGTCCTTCCCGCGCCACTCTGACAGTTGCAGTGACCGTGCCGATTTCATGACCGTATGCTCCGGCATTCATCCAAAGTGCTCCTCCAACTGTTCCGGGAATGCCGCCTAGACCTTCAATGCCTGACAAACCACGACGAGCAACGTCGATGCAAAGTCGCGGGAGTGAATAGCCCGCACTCACCGACACCAGTTCACCATCGATGACTACTTCACCTTTCATTTCACTCAAACTCAGCACCACGTAGTGATGATCGCTATCATCAGCCAGGACGTTGCTGCCGGAACCGAGTGGACGCCAACCGATGCCGGCTTGGTCCAGGGCGAAAACCACAGCTGCCGCCTGTGCTTCCGTTTGCGGCGAGATCACCCAGTCGATGCTGCCGCCCACGCGGAGACTTGTGAGTTCAGCAAAACGTTTCCCTCGTTCCGCCTGCACCCCGAGTCGACTCGCAATCTCCTCGATGGCTTGGTCGCGCTCAGCAATCTTGTTTACTTCTTCGGACATCACTACCTGGGACCTAAGACCTCCAAAACCTGTGCTTCTTATTCGCCTTCGTTTGCGACTCTTGTTGCAGCAAGCTCAACAACTGCTCGCTCACTCTGTTCACGGTACCGGCACCCAGCGTCAACACCAGGTCTCCGGCCTGAGCAAAATCGCGTAACACCGGAGCAGCGTTTTCCAGGGCACCGATGTAACTAACATCCTTGTGGCCAAAGCGTTTGATGGCTGCGGTCAGTGCTTCGGAGTCGACTCCTTCGATCGGATCTTCACTCGCCGGGTAAATATCAGTAATGAACAACACATCCGCATTGTTGAAAGAGCGCGCAAACTCCTGCATCAGATCGTGTGTTCTCGTGTAGCGGTGCGGTTGAAACAGAACCACGATTCGCCTGCCGCCGGAACCCAGTTTCGCGGCGGCAAGGGTGGCCCTGATTTCCGTCGGATGATGACCATAATCATCGACGATCAGAATGCCACCGATTTCACCCTTGGCTTGAAATCGCCTGCCCGCACCAGTGAAACCGTGCAGGCCCTCGACGATCTGCTCGAAGGTCACTTCCAATTCGAAACCAACTGCAATTGCGGCCAGGGCGTTATAGACATTGTGCATTCCGGGTACGCGCAACGTTAGATCACCCATCACTTCAACCCCACGCCAGACGCTAAACGTCGATCCGAAGCTGTCGTTGTAGCGAATGCCGTGCGCCGAGACATCTGCCTGGGCGCTCAGACCGTAAGTCAATCGACGCCGTTGCAGGTGGGGAATGATCGCCTGCACGTTGGGATCGTCAAGGCACAAGACCGACGAACCATAAAAAGGAACCTTGTTGACGAAACTCGCAAAGCAAGCGCGCACATCATCCATGTCGTGGTAGTAGTCCATGTGCTCGCGATCGATGTTTGTCACTACGGCAATCGTAGGGGTGAGCATCAAGAACGACCGATCGCTTTCGTCCGCTTCCACCACCATCAAGTCGCTTGTACCCAGGTGTGCGTTTGATCCATACGCGCCCACGACACCACCAACCACCATCGTCGGATCCAAACCAGCGTGACCAAGCACCGTCGCCACCATCGACGTCGTCGTGGTCTTGCCATGCGAGCCGGCGACAGCCACCGTGTGCGGCTTGAGACGCATCAGTTCGGCCAGCATTTCCGCGCGCGGGATCACCGGGATCGAGCGGCGATTTGCTTCTACGATTTCCGGGTTGTCGTCGCGCACAGCAGTGGACCGAACGACGACATGCGGTTGGCCAACGTTGTCAGCACTGTGACCTTCAGTGAATTCGACGCCCATTTGCTGGAGACGATCGGTGACCTGAGACCGCTTGACGTCAGATCCGGAGACCCGGAAGCCCAGATTGATGAGCACTTCAGCGATTCCGGACATGCCGATACCACCGATGCCGACAAAGTGGACGTGTTGAATGCGACGAAACATGAGCTGGTCAGTTGTTAGTTGTCAGTGGTCAGTTGTTTTGGGTCCATGTACTTTGTTCTTTGTGCTTGGTCCTTTGTTCTTTGCGACTACCTGCTCCTGCCTGCTGCCTCCTGCTTAGTGCCTTCTGCCTACTGCTTTCTGGCGTTCGCCAGTTGCTCGATCAAATCAACTGCCGCGGCAGCCGCGTCACCGTGGGCCAACTTCCGGCCAGCTTGTTCCATGGCGCTGACCTTTTCCGGTGCTTGCGCCAGCTCGCTGATCTCCTGGGCCAAACCTCGACCACTCAAGTTCTGCTGCAAGATCATTCGCGCTGCGCCACCTGCTTCCAGGGCCTCTGCGTTTTTCCTTTGGTGGTCGTCGGCTGCGAAAGGAAAGGGAATCATGATCGCTGCCTTCCCGGCGGCGATCAGTTCCGCGGTTGTGGTCGCCCCGGCGCGGCAAATCACCAGATCCGCGGCGGCAAAACTCAACATCATGTCGTCTATATACGCCCGGATCTCAGCGTTCGCTTCCCAACCAGCGGCGGCATAAGCGGCTTGCACTTGCTCGAAGTCGGCGACGCCAGTTTGATGCGTGACTCGCAACCTTTCGCGCAGCGGCGCCAGGTCGGACAACGCAGCCATCATTGCTTCGTTGATCGCATGCGCTCCCTGTGAGCCGCCAAAAACGAGCAGGGAAAACTTCGCCTCGCGTTGCTTGGCTGGTATTTCAAAGAACTCCCGTCGAACCGGATTTCCAGTGATCACTCCTTTGCCGCGAAAGTAAGGCAACGACTGGGTGAATGAAACTGCCGCCCGATCGACAAAGCGAGCCAGTTGCCGGTTGGTCCAACCCGGCAGGGCATTTGATTCCATCACCATCGTCGGTAGTCGCAGCAACGAAGCAGACATAACTACCGAACCGGAGACGTATCCTCCGGCGCCGATTACCACGTCGGGCCGGAACGAACGAATAACTTGCCAGGCTGACAAGAAGCTTTTCGGCAACACCACCAGTCCGCGCACCCTGGCGACCAAGCCAACGTTCTTCAATCCCGCACTGTCAATGAGCGATAGATCAAAACCTGCTTTCGGCACCAACCTCGTTTCCAACCCGCGGGCCGTACCCACGAAAAGAACTTTCGCGTTTGCGTCGCGGCGCGTAATTTCCTGCGCCACGGCAATCCCAGGATAAATGTGACCGCCAGTGCCACCGGCAGCAATCAGTACGCGCATCGTTACATTCCAAAGCGCGCAGAAGTCACTCTGCCAGCTGCAGCCACGGTCAACTTCTTTCGCTCCCTTTCTTTCCCCGGGACCGTGTCCTGGCGACTAACGTCCAATGAGCCGCTGCCGTACTGAGAGATGTTGAGCAAAATCCCAACCGCTGCCAGCGTTGGTACCAGGGACGAGCCACCGTAGGAGATAAACGGCAACGGTATTCCCTTCGTCGGCACCAGGGAGAGCACGACGCTGATGTTGAAGAGTGCCTGCGCAACGATGCTGGTCACGATGCCCAACGACAGCAACAGGCCAAATCGATCCGGAGCCAGTAGGGCAGTACGAACTCCGCGCCACATGAAAAGCGCGAAGACCAGTACCACCGCCAAAGCACCTACCAGTCCGAGCTCTTCGCTAATTACCGCAAAAATAAAATCTGAATGCGCGAAGGGAAGAAACAGCATCTTCTGTTTGCCCTGGGCGAAACCAAGCCCATTCGATCCTCCCGAGCCAACGGCAATGAGCGATTGCACCACTTGAAACCCGGCCCCCTGTTGATCGGCCCAGGGATTCAGAAAAGTCACCAAACGCTTGAGACGCCACGGCACAAAAATCAATAAGCCTGCCGCGACAATCAGAGCGGGGGCTGCGGCGAGTACCAGATGTTTCACTCGCGCCCCGGCCGCAAAAATCACGACCGTAAAGATCACAATTAGCATGAGCGCGGTGCCAAAATCGGGTTCGACTACCACCAGCGCCGCCAGCCAACCAGCGACAATGCCGCACGGTACGAAGGTGCGCCAAAAGTCACCTTCCTCACCCGCTCTTTTCTCCAGGAAGTACGCGAGAAAAATTGGCAGCGCCAGTTTTGAGAGCTCCGAAGGTTGGATCGAAAACCAGCGGAACTTCAACCAGCGATGTGCCCCATTGACACTGGCAAAGCCAAACACCGCAAAGAGGGTAATCGTGGAAACGATCAGCAAGCCGTAAACCACGCGCCGGCTTTTCAGTTGTTGGTAATTGAACTGCATTGCCAGCAACATCACCACGAAGCCGATCGCCACCCACGCGCCCTGTTTGATGACGTAATAAAACTGGCTGCCGTTCTCCTTTTGCGCGATCACCGCTGAGGCGCTGTAGACCATTACGACACCGAAGAGTGTCAACCCCGTCGTCGCTGCGAACAACCATTTATCTGGAGCCAGTTTGCGCGCCATTACTTCCCTTTTGAGATCTGAGATCTGAGATCTGAGATCTCGGCTTTGAACACTTTCCCGCGGTGCTCGAAACTCTCAAACATGTCGAAGCTCGCGCACGCCGGCGCCAGCAGTACGACGTCACCTTTCTGCGCCGCCTTAAACGATCGTGCTACTACATCCTTCATATCACTCGCCCGTTCAAGTGCGGCAAACTCTCCGAGTTCAGCAGCGATCGTTTCCGCATCCTCACCCACGAGGATCAACTGCCGCACTTTCTCTTTCACTAGAGAAACTAACGGCTCATAGGGAGCTTTCTTTCCCCGGCCACCAAGCACCAGGATCACCTTGCCCGGATCTTTGGCAAACGCCGCCAACGCCTTCAACGTTGCATCAACACTCGTCGCTTTCGAGTCGTTGTAAAACCTTACGCCTTGTATCTCCGCTACGAACTCCAGCCGGTGCTCAACCGGGTCAAACGCTTTCAGAGCCTCGCGCATGGCCGCGGCGCCGGCCCCGGCAGCGACGCCGGCAGCTAAGGCAGCAGCGGCGTTTTCCACGTTGTGCAACCCTTTCAATTTCATCTCACCAATCTGAAACAGCACCTGCTCGTGACCACCGTCCCGCAGCACCAACTCCTCACCATGCAGAAACACTCCCTGCTCGAGCTCTTGCTTGACGCTAAAACCCAGGACCTTCGCGCGCAGCCCGCTGGCCCATGAGGAGACCGTCGGATCATCAGCATTCAGCACCGCCACATCTGCCGCAGTCTGATTCATGAAGATCCTGTGCTTCGCAGCGGCGTAGTCAGTAAAACTCTCGTAGCGATCCATATGATTTGGAGTCACGTTAAGGACGACCGCGACATTCGGGTGAAAGTCTTTGATCGTCTCCAGCTGAAAACTGGACAGTTCAACGACGGTCCAACCATCGTCGCGAGAAGTCTCGACTAACGAAATCAGGGCCTTCCCGATGTTGCCACCTACCTGCACGGGAATATCCGCATAGCGCAACAACTCGCCTATAAGCGAAGTGGTCGTCGTCTTACCGTTGCTGCCGGTGATGGCCACCACTCGTCCTTTCAAGTAACGCGACGCGAGTTCAACTTCGCCTATTACTTCCGCCCCGGCTCGCTCGGCGTAACGAATGGGAATAATTGTTGCCGGCACCCCGGGACTGACAACCACCAGTTCAATTTGATCAAGCAGCCAACTCGGCGGCTCACCGGGCAACAACCCGATTCCCAAACTCTTCAACTCCAACGCTTCGGCCGACCATTTATCAAGCGGCTTCTGATCGTTGAGAGCCACTACCGCACCCTTGCTCGCCAGAAACCTTGCGGCCGCAATGCCACTCCGCGCCGCTCCGATTAGCAAAACTTTCTTACCCTGGACTTCCAATTACCCTCGACTCTCGCTAACGAAGTTTCAACGTCGACAAACTCAACAACGCAAACAGAATTGCGAGAATCAAGAAGCGAAAGACAATTTTTGGCTCCTTCCAATCCTGCATTTCAAAGTGGTGATGCAACGGCGTCATCTTAAAAAGGCGGCGGCCGGTACCGGTGGTCCGCCTGGTCATCTTGAAGACGCCCACTTGCAACATCACTGACATGGCCTCGATAACGAAGACCCCGCCGACCATCAACAGCATGAACTCCTGTTTCGTCAGTACCGCTACCGTTCCCATGGCCCCGCCGATCGCTAAACTACCCACATCACCCATGAACACTTGCGCGGGTGGTGCGTTGTACCAGAGAAAGCCCAGGCTCGCTCCGGCCATCGCGCCACAGAAAACGGTTAACTCGGCTGCTTCGGGCCGGTGAGTCAGCTCCAGGTAGGTGGCCCAACGCGCGTCGCTGCTGAGATAGGTGAACCCAGTCAGAGCAGTCATGGCGATGAAAGTAACGCTGATCGCCAAACCATCGAGGCCGTCAGTTAAGTTCACTGCGTTGGAAGATCCGAGTAAGACGATCACGACCAAGAAGAAATAGAGGTACGGTCCGATCCAGGTTCGCCCATATGGCTCGGCAGTGAACTTCAGAAAGGGGATGCTTACGTTCCAGGAATAGTGACTGCCCCAAAACTTCGTCAACAGGAAAAGGACGATCCAAACACCCAGGGCTACAAAGAACTGCGCCGCCAACTTTTGTCTTCCCGTCAGCCCCAAACTCCGTTGTTTGGCCATCTTGGAGTAGTCATCGATGAACCCGATCGCGCCAAACAGCAACGTCGCCAGCATCGCCGTCCAGGCGTAAACGCTGTTGAGTCGTCCCCAAAGGAATGTCGATATCACGACCGAGCCAACAATCAACACCCCGCCCATCGTCGGCGTACCGCGCTTCACCATGTGGGCCTGTGGCCCCTCTTCGCGAATCTGCTGGCCGACGTTCCACTGCCTGAGCGCCTCGATCAACTTCCCCCCAAAAAGCAACGAGATCATCAAGGCGGTGATCGACGCATAAGCAGTGCGAAAGGTGACGTATTGAAAAACGTTGAGGGCCTTTACGAGATACCAATCCTTGTCTTTGAAGTGATTGAACAGCAGCTCGTAAAAGATGTAATAGATCATGTGTGCATTTGACGATTGCCGCTTACAGCAACCGGGTCTCTACTCTTTCTTCAATTCGTAGCGTTGTCGCAAAGCGCTGACGACCTTATCTGTAGCGACGCCGCGTGAACCCTTGACCAAAATCAAATCTCCCGCTCTAACTTCTTCGCTGAGCGCGGCGGCGGCCTCAGCTGCCGAATTGAAGAATCTCGTAGCAGTGAGTCCTTCTTCCCTTGCTCCAGCGACGATCTCAGTAGCCAAACCTCGTACGCCCCAAAGTTCGTGGATTCCACTCCGGGCAATGTCGCGTCCGACTCCGCGATGCAGCTCCGACTCATCGGGGCCAAGTTCAAGCATTTCCCCGGCCACGACAAGCAAGCGCTTCCGATCCCTGCCACCTTCGGCCATCGTCCGCACCATGTTCATCAGCGATCGCGGATTCGAATTGTAAGAGTCGTCGATGACGGAGAAGCCGGCAGCAAACTCAAACACCTCACCGCGCATTTTCGGCGGAGTGGCGGTGCTCAATGCCGCGGCGATGTGATCAGGGGGCAGATCGAATGAACTACCCACTGCCGCCGCCGCCAGGGCGTTACTCAAATTGTGCCGGCCACTCATTGGCAAGGACGCCTCCGATTCACCCAGGGGAGTGCGGAGCAAGAAGGTGATCTTGCCCAATGATGCGGTACTGATCCTGGTGGCCATTACATCTGCGTCGGCCTCAATACCAAAAGTGAGGATTGGACCACTGTGCTTCTCGCGCATCTTCATGACCAACGGATCGTCGGCATTCAAGATGGCCGTACCTTGTGGCTTCAGGCCCTCGATCAGTTCTGCCTTTGCGGCCGCGATGTTCTCAATCGTGCCGAGGTATTCAAGGTGTACTGGCGCGACCATCAGCTCAACCCCAACATCGGGCGGTGTGATTTCACAGAGCCGCCGAATCTCATGCGTTGGGGATGACATGCCCATTTCCAACACCGCCAGGTCGTATTGATCCGGTGAACTGCCCTGGCTCACCATCCGCAGAACTGAGAGTGGCAGTCCCAAACCATTGTTGTAGTTGCGTTCGCTCTTCAGCACGCGGTAACCGGCACTCTTAAGTACGTGAGCAGTTAATTCCTTCGCGGTTGTCTTGCCGGCGCTTCCAGTTATGGCCACGACCGGACGGTTCCATGCTTCGTAGACGCAATGGGCCAGTTTCTGTAACGCTGCGATAGCATCGTCGACCAGCAGGAGTCGCTCCTTGAGCGCCTCCAAGTCCGTATCACCGGTAACCCGATCCTTGCGACCCACGGCCGCAATTGCGCCGCGCTTGAAAGCCTCCGCGATGAATTGGTGCCCGTCGGCAAACTCACCGTTAAAACCGGCGCGGACGTAATCCTTTTGCGAGAGCGCGAAGAAGAGTTCGCCCGCGCCAACTGAACGTGAGTCAATCGAATAGTCAGTAATCTGGTTGTCAAACACCTCGGCGCTCAAGCTCGTCGCATTGGCGCCCATCAAGTCCGCAGCTTCCCCAACCTTCACGTTAATAGAGCCTCTTCGTGGCCTTTTACTTGTTCCGAATCACGCCTCTCGACCGGGTCAAGCAGGCATTCGACCAGTCGCGACAGCGAGCCCTGACTCATCGAGACAGTGGCGAATATCTCAGCGTAGCTTTCTACACTGCGACTCGTCTTAATTGCCTCTTCACCGCTGGGAACATCTGTCGGGAATTGATGTTGCGCCCGGAGGGTTGTTCGCTGAGTGCGTAGTCGTTTCCTGCATTCGGCGATTCCGTATCTTACGTCATTTTCGCCGGCTTCCTTACCCTGGTTCGGCTTGGGAGTCATTCGGGGTCGCTCCGTTCGTGTCAGTTGGATCTGCCAAAGTTCACGTAAACTAGTTGTCCTGATTCGACTTCGCTTCCTGGTGCAGGATTTTGCTTTAAGACTTTTCCTTCACCATGCGCCTCAACCTGTAGCCCCAACTGGGCACAGGTGCGAGCCACATCCCGCACACTCCGGCCACGCAAATCTGGCATAAGCATGGCGCGCGCGCTGGCCACTGCATAGACAACTTCTCCGTCTCGGCCACCGTTACTATCCACGGTGGGCAGTGTGGCCTGCCGCGCTTGTTCGCTCTGTCGCTGGTCGTCCTGGGCCTTGGCTGCTCTTTCCGGGTTCTCATTCAAGCTGGCAATCAACTGCGGCGCTGACTTGGTTTCAATGTCCGGTAGCACACCGAGTTCCGGCAGAATCTGTTCGGCGATCTCCCGAAACACCGGCGCAGCGACATCACCACCATGGTAAGCACCGGCGGGCTCATCCATTACGACAATCACCACCACTTGCGGATTGCTGACCGGCGCAAAGCCTACGAATGAACCAATGTATTTTGTCTTTGAGTAAGCGCGCGTCTTGGGATCGATTTTCTGAGCCGTCCCGGTTTTGCCCGCAGCCGAGTAGCCATCAAGTTGCGCCTTCTTGGCAGTGCCATTGAGCGTTACGCCTTCCAGCATGCCGCGCAAAGCAACGGCCGTTTCCTGGCTAACCACGCGATGCTGTTCAGGCTGAGGACGATAGACCACTGAACCCGACGCATCACGAACTTCTCGAATCAGATGTGGAGCAAGTCTGACGCCGTCATTCGCGAGCGCGCCGAAGGCAGCCGCCATTTGTACCGGGGTCACTCCGACTTCCTGGCCCATCGCAATCGAGCCGATCGACGAAGGTTGCCAGCGAGTAACGTTTCTGACGAGACCCGAGGTCTCACCAGGCAGCTCCACTCCAGTCTTGTTCCCGAAACCAAACCGAGTGATGAAGTCGTACATCTTGTTATCGCCAACGCGCATACCAAGCTTGATCGCCGCCACGTTGCTCGATTTAGCCAGCGCTTCAGCAATTGTGAGCGTACCGAAGCGCTTGTGATCATGGACCACGCGTCCCGCAACTGTGATCGAACCCATCTGGCAATCGATTAGATCGTCCGGCTTGGCCAACTTGTTTTCGATCGCCGCGGAGAAAGCCACCACCTTGAAAGTTGAGCCAGGTTCGTAAATATTCTGCAGGGCCCAGTTGGACCTGGCCTGCGCCGGTGAGGCGCTCACGTTATTTGGATCAAAGGTAGGCGCATTTGCCAGCGCGAGGATTTCACCGTTGCGAGGATCCAAAACGATTACCGCACCCGACTTGGCATGGGAGCGTTCGACCGCCGCCTGCAGCGCTTGCTCGACGACGTACTGAACCGACTGGTCTATTGTCAGGACCACAGTCTGTCCGGCTTTAGAAGCAATCTCGAAGCTCTCGTACGGTTTGCCGTTGGCATCCTTCTCCAGAAACAGCCGCCCAGGCTCACCGCTGATTTTAGTGTTGTAGGCCTGCTCCAGACCGCCCAGGCCTTCGCCGTCCAGTCCGACAAAACCAAGTACGTGAGATGCCAGTGAGCCATTGGGGTAATAACGCTTCGGTTCTGAAAGCGCCTGTAGACCGGGCAGGTTCAACGCCAGGATCTGGTTGGCCTGATCTGAATCCAAGCGCCTCGCGATCCAAACGAAGCGGCGATGTTCGTCGCGCGCCTTTTGTAATTCGGAGACGAGATCCGGTTTCTTCAACCCCAGCGCTGTAGCCAGAGAGGCAGCGGTACATTCAAGCTCGGCGGCCTCTTTTAAAAGATCCGGATCGACGAATAGCGAAGTTGTCTGCACACTGCGGGCCAGCTGGCGGCCCTGCCGGTCCAGCAAATCACCTCGCTGTGGTGCAGTCTCGATGGCGTTCTGCTGTTGCTGGCGGGCTCGGTCGGCGAGACCATCATGTTGGGAGACCTGCAAGTAAACCAATCTGGCGGAAATTGCCAGCATCCAAAAGCCAATAAAAGCCGCGACCAATAGCGTGCGGCTTAATGAAACATCCGGTCTGGATTTTGATTGAGTAAGCAGGCGTGAAAACATCATCTACCCGTCTCCCTTTCCTACTTAGAACGCGGTGAGGTCGCTGCCCGGTTCCGAAAACGCGAACGACCCTGCGACGGGATCGCTCACCGAGTTTTTGCTGTTGCGGCCTTCGCCTTGTCTTCTGGTTCGGTAACTTCAACCTCCTTTTTGACATCGAGACTGGTAATCTGGCCGGGAGTAGCAGGCTTCAGTCCGAGGTGCCGGGCGGCTGCTTCGAGTCGTACTGGATTGACGGCTTGCTCTTTTTCGAGCGCCAGTAGTTGTTGCTCTTCCACAAGCTTCTTGCGCTCGCTGCGCAGGCTTTCATTCTGATAGCCATACTGCACTGCTGCGAAATGTTGCTGAGCAGCAAAGACGAACCCACCGGCTAACACAAACCCGCTAAACATCAGAAGGCCCAGGCGCGACAGGGCATTGACATCGCGAGCGCGTCGAACCTTGGCGTTGCGTTGTTGTTCGGGAAATCTTTTCATATCTGCTCTCACCTTCTGGGCCTGACTCAAGCGCGCGAAAATCTCAGTGCGAAACGAGCTTCCTGGCAACCCGCAATTTGGCACTGCGGGACCGCGGGTTCTCCTCCACCTCGGTGGCTCCAGGCGTAACCGGACGTCGTGTCATTACTTCCACTTCCTTACGCGCTCCACAAGAACAAACTGGGACTCGTGGGGGACACTGGCAACTTCCGGATAGCCTTCGTAGTTCGCGCTTGATAATGCGATCTTCAAGCGAGTGAAAGCTGATCACTGCAAAGCGACCTTCAGGTTCTAAAAGATCAACAGAGCTTTCTACAAACTCGGCCAGGCCTTCCAGTTCATGATTGACGGCAATCCGCAAAGCCTGGAAAGTGCGAGTGGCCGGATGGATCTGCTGGTGTTTCCGGCCACCGGTACTGCGCTGAACAAGTTCAGCCAATTCGGTAGTTGTCTTGATTGGCTTGCCCTGTTCCCGATTTTCAACAATCCGCCGAGCGATCCGTCTCGAGTGTCGCTCCTCACCAAACTCAAAAATGATCCTGGCTATTTCCACTTCGGGGAGGATCTGCAGGAGATCTGCTACTGTCTCCCCCCGAGTCGGGTCCATTCGCATATCCAAAGGAGCGTCGAAACGGAAACTAAAACCTCGTTCAGGTGAATCAAACTGCAGAGACGAAACTCCCAGATCGGCGAGTATTCCACTCGGAGCACCTTCGCCGACTTCACGTATCACTTTTTTGATCTCGCGAAAGTTAGCCTGTACTGCGCGAAATCGTTTTGCGTAATGGGTTAGTCTTTGCCTCGCGTAATCGAGTGCGGCAGGATCGAGATCCAGTCCCAACACGCGAGTCTTGTCGGAAGATTTGAGAATTGCCTCGCTGTGTCCACCCAAGCCAACCGTGCAGTCTATAAAGAGACCCCCTCTCTCAGGAGCGAGGAACTTTATTGTCTCCTCAAGCAGCACGGGGCGATGGGGCGCGCCTATGCCCCCCAAAGGCGCAGCCATCACCACCGCCCCGTGATCTCGTTCAAAGATCTATCAATTAACAAGGAGCAATGAGCGTTGAGTGACTGGCGATAGAACTGCATCTCTCGAAAATCCTTCTGGCACTCATCAGCTCTGCTCTTTAGATCCCCAACCTTGCGATGGCGGCCTCGTCCTCTTCGGTGTAAGGATCCGCCAGCATCCGGGCTTTGAATTTGTCGAGCTCCCAAACTTCCAGGTAAGTCAAATAACCCATCACTGCGACATCACCGAGAACTTCGGCACTCTTGCGCAACAGTGGATGAATCAATAAGCGGCCTTGATTGTCGATCGTCGCCTGCTGGCCGTAGTAATTTGTCCTGTCAAGGAACTTGCGTCGCGCCGGATCCATGGAAGGCAGCAGGGAAAGTCGCTGCTCGATTGATTCCCATTCCGGCAGGGGATAAATGCGAACACAATCCCCGGTTAAGCTTGTGATATAAAACTCCTGCCCATGTTTCTCTTCCATCAGACGACGAAACGGCGTCGGCACCTTGAGGCGGCCCTTAACATCGATTCGCGCCGTGTAGTTTCCTCGCAGCATAGTCTGAACCTTGGCAAGAGTTTCGTGGGTGGCCTAAAGGAAAAGTAGTACTCATGATCGGTGTTTGCTACGAGGTTGGACCCACTTCCGACCACTTTTGACCACCCAAGGCCGGATACTACGCTGTGCCTTAGGACGTGTCAATAGTTAAGAGGTTATAAAATCGGCTGTTTTTGGCTTTCCGATAACCCGCCCGTAACTTCCTGTTCGCCTCTTGTCTGCCTCTCGCGGGCGGCAGTGAAGTGGCTCAATCCCCCAATGGTCAGACGTACCCCCTTGATGTATATTTGCGCGCCAAACCCAATGACACGAATAACTGGAATGGGTAGCACCTAAATGGAGACGATTGCCGGCGGTTACGGTGGACTCCTCCTTTTTGGATCACTCGCGGCCGCGGCCAACGTTGTGGGCGGTCTCGTCCTCGTCACTTCGGGTGCCCACCGGTTAGGGGAGCGCTTTCTTAAGTATCTAGTCGCGCTGGGTGCCGGATTCATGCTCGCCGCAATCTTCATCGAAATCGTTCCCGAGACGGTGAACCTTTGGATTGAATCCCATGGAGTCAGGGACGCAAAAGCGATCATCGGAGCGATGACTCTGTTGCTGGCGGGATACCTGTTGATTCAACTCGTTGAGCACACGATCGCGCCCCATTTCCACTTCGGCGAGGAAACTCACCCGGAGTCGTTCATGCGCCCTTCAGCCGCGTACACCGCCGTTGGCGGTCTATGGATTCACACTTTTTTTGACGGTGTTTCGATAGCTGCCGCCTTCCTGGTCAATTACCGGGTGGGCCTACTGGTCTTTATTGCCATTCTGCTCCATAAGATGCCTGAAGGTTTTACGGTTGCTTCAATCATGCTGGCGTCGGGCCGCTCGATAAGGACGGCGTTGGTGGCTACAGCGGCGATCGGTGCCGCTACACTGGCAGGAGTAATAGCCGTGGTCCTGCTCAACGCGCGCACGAGTATGGTGGTTGGTTATGCGCTTCCCTTCTCGGCCGGCGTAACCCTTTACGTTGCTGCCAGTGACCTCATCCCGGAGGTCAACCACAAAGAAGAAAGAAACCCTGTGGTCTCAATTGTCGTTTTTGTTGGTGTGGCTCTCTTCTATCTATTGCACATGATGATAGAAGGCTAACAGGATTTTTGGAATTGACGTTGACTCTTAAACAACACCGTTCGCACTTTTGCGGCAGCTTTGTTTTTCTCCTCCTGCTTTTTTCAGCGTTTTCGCTTTCCGCAACCAGCAGCTTCGCTCAAACGAAGTCGCCGGTTCCTCTTCCGGTTCCCTTCAACCCCATAGTCGACAACGCGAACGTCATTGACGCGCAGACGCGACAGCAGCTGGAATCGATCTATCTCACCCTGAAGAACAACGCGAATATTGAATACGCCGTGCTGACAGTCCCTACTACCGGCGACCTCGACATTTTTGACTATTCACTCGCCGTGGCCCGAGGTTGGGGGATTGGTTCGAAGGAAGGGGAGAAGAACGGCTTCCTGTTGGTGGTTGCGATTCAAGATCGCAAGTACTTCACGCAGGTCAGCGACCATTTGGAGGGTGACTTGCCAGATGGTCTAGTCGGCCAAATACAACGTGAGCGGCTCGTTCCGGCATTCAGGCAGGGCAACTACAGCAAGGGCATCTACGACACGATTCAGACTTACGTTGCCACTCTCGGGGCGAAGCGCGGTTTCAGTGTCGACGGCATAGATCAAAGATACGCTTACCAGGGTGACGCGGAAGAGCCGCAATCTGAACGACAGAACAACGGGCCAACTGTTGGCTCGTGTTGCGCTGCCCTCCTAATCATCTTTGTAATTATTTTGCTGTTGTCAGCCGCGCGGCGGCGCGGCGGCGGTGGCTGCTTGCAGGCTCTCTTTTGGGGCAGTCTGTTTAGCAACCTGGGTGGCGGTCGCGGTGGCGGCTGGGGCGGCTCCAGTGGCTGGGGTGGAGGTGGATTTGGTGGCGGAGGTTTTGGCGGCGGCGGTGGTGGTTTTGGTGGCGGCTTTGGTGGTGGCGGCAGTTTTGGCGGTGGCGGCTCAGGAGGAAGCTGGTAGGGCCACGAGCATCCTTTCTGCTAGTATCTGACACAAAAAAACAACGCGTATGGTAAAGACAGTCGTACAGGAAGCTCTCAACGGACTCGTCGGCGATCTGCGTGCGACGCATGGAGATAATCTTGCCTCCGTGGTCCTTTATGGCTCGGCCGCAGCCGGCGACCACATCGAACTGCGCTCCGACTACAATTTGCTTATCGCCCTGAACCGGATTACTCCTGAAGACCTGCGCTTGGCCCAGGCGCCGATGCGGGAATGGCAGCGGTTGGGCCATCCGCTGCCGGTTTACTTCACCGTTGAGGAACTATCTGACGCGGCTGACGTATTTCCGATTGAGTTTAACCAGATGGCCCACGCGCGTATTGTCTTGTTCGGCAAGGATCCTTTCGAGTTTGTCACCCTCTCGGACGCCAACCTCAGACACCAAACAGAGTATGAGTTACGCAGCAAGTTGATCCAGTTACGCCGGCTCTACATTCCGGCTTCAATTTCCGTAGAAAAACTCTGCGACCTGATGAGCGATAGCCTGTCGAGTTTTGCAGCCTTGTTCCGGGCCGTGTTGCTTCTCTACAAACAAGCTGCCCCGGTGGCCAAACCTGACTGCGTCAGGGCAACGGCAGCACTGTTAAAACTAGATCCCGCCCCGTTTGAACGCATTTTTGAGTTTCGTAGTAGTTATGGTGTACCCCCATCTGAGAAAGAGGCGAATGACATTTTTGGAGCGTATCTGACGCAAATCGAACAGGTCGTCGAAGCAGTTGACGAACTGGAACACAACAATGCGGCCGGTTCTTAGAAAGAGATGCAGAGGGCTGCGCTACCACATGGAGATTTCTGAAATGAGAATGCGAAGATTGTTGCTGCTCGGTATCGTTGTGCTGCTGTCCTTGACGGCAGGTGGGTGCGGGTACAATACGTTAACCACGAAGCATGAGAACGTGAAAGGAAAGTGGGCCAACGTCGAAACGCAACTTCAGCGACGTTCCGATCTCCTCAACAACTTGATCGAGACGGCAAAGCTCGCCGGCGTCCAGGAGCAGGAGGTCTTCGGCACGATCGCCAAGGCTCGTTCACAACTGCTGAACGCGACCAGTCAAGCGCCACAAGGCGAAGCGGGCGACAAGACACCGGAACAGAAACAGGCTGTAATCGATGCCGCCAACAGTTTTGGCGGCACGGTCGGTAGACTGCTGGTCTTGCAGGAAAACTATCCCCAGTTAAAGTCGAACGAGAATTTCCTGAAGGCCCAGGATGAGGTGGTAGGAACCGAAAACAGGATCGCTACGTCGCGCAAGGATTACAATGAAGCGATCCAGGACTACAACACCACGCGCGCGCGCTTCCCGACAGTGATTTCAGCGAAGGTCTTCGGCTTCAAGGAAGAGCCCTACTTCAAGGCTGAGGAAACTGCGACGCAAGTGCCGCGGATAGATTCCAACAGCTTGCGTCCCAACACGAATAAATAGACATCATCTACAGGGGCCGACGATCATCGGCCCCTACTCAAATCTCTGCGCCACCCTCAGCGTACTCTGCGTCTCCGCGGTGATCGCCTACCAACCATCATTCACGCCGAGCAACAGTGATTGTTGACAGGCGATCACCGCGGAGACGCAGAGTACGCTGAGGGTGGCGCAGAGATTTGAGTGGGGGCTCTTACGGCTTCCTTATGAGTGGCTTAAAACCCTCTCGAACTACACATCGCACAGTGGTCGCAAGGCTTTCCGCCCGGCTCAACACTGCAAGTCTTCTCGTTCTGAAAGAAATCAACCAACTCCGAAACAGTGGCCTCTTCCACTCCGAACCGTTCCTGGCTCGGGTGGGCCACGGTAGCATTCAAGCCCGCCAACCAGGGCGAGTGAGTTCGCAACGTTGCGGGAGTTTGAGTGGCGACGGCGTGGTTTGCTGGCGGATTTCCGGAACGAACCTTCGACTCGATTTGAATCAATCTATTTTGTAACTCGCCGAGGCTCGCCCGCATCGCTGCGAGTTCGGCGGAGATGTCGCCGCTGTCGTTCGCCTTGAAGGATGGTGCGACAGGACCCGCAGACACTCGTCGCGCTATTCGTTCTGCCACCGTTCTTGCTTTGTCCACCTCAGAACTCATAACAAGTCGATTCGATCGACCACTCCGACGATAGCAGAATCAATCGCCGCACCCGGTGTGCCGGTGGCGGTCGTAGAAGCACTCCAGCCCTCCTGCACGATCAATACTGTATCACCAACTCCGGCATCGACCGCATCCAGGGCTAACACTGAGTAGCTGGTGTCTTCACCTTCCGGGGTAATTTGCTGACAGAGCATCACACGCGCGTTTTCATAGCGCTTATTCTTTTGCGTCGCGACGATGTTTCCGACTACTCGAGCAAGAATCATGATCAGTTACTGGCGGGTTACGTGTGCCTCAGAATCAATGATGCCGACTATTGTGCAGTCTGTTGGGGTGTCTTCGCGCTTGAACGGGAAACTCGCTTCTTTGCCCCGGCACCAAAAAACTAGTTCACCGACGCCGGCACCCACTGAATCAATTGCCACCATCGGTTTACCGGTGGACTCAAGGTTCTTGTCGAGCGTTTGCACGACAAGAAGTTTGCGCCCCGCAAGTGATTCATTCTTGACGGTGGCGACTACGGTACCGATGACACGCGCGAGTTGCATTGTTGGTCCTGGGTCTTTGGCCTTGGGTCTTTGGTCTTCGGTATTTGGCCTTGGGCGTTTGTCCTTTGTACTTGGTTCGTGGAGTTGAGATCTGAGATCTTAGATCTGAGATCCTTAAGGGTTCACGGGTTCGTCACGTCCACTGTATCAATCACGCCGACGATGGCTGCGTCCACGGGCACGTCCTTCATTCCCTGCGCCAATCTGGCGCTCGACCCGGCCACCACCAAGACCCGCTCGTGAAATCCTGCGCCAACAGTATCGACCGCCACGACGTAACCGGTTGTGTCAGAGCCGTCGACATTGATCGGCCGCACAATCAGCAGCTTCTTTCCATTCAAGCGTTCGTCTTTTTGGGTCGAGACGACCGTGCCAAGGATACGAGCAATGATCATTGCTTATCGATCCAGGCCAACGGGGAGATTCTCGTCAACACTGCCATGAGGACGCGGAATCACATGCACGCTAACGAGTTCACCAACGCGTCGTGCGGCCGCGGCTCCGGCGTCCGTCGCAGCTTTAACTGCCGCCACGTCGCCACGGACGATCGCAGTCACAAAACCGGCGCCGATCTTTTCATAGCCGACCAGGGTGACATTAGCGGCTTTTACCATTGCGTCGGCCGCTTCAATCATCGCGACCAGACCTTTCGTCTCAACCATTCCGAGTGCTTCTTGCATTCAGCTGCTCCTTCGTGAGTCGTAAATCGTGAATCGTTAATAGTGAATCGTAAATCGTGAGCCGTGGTTCGTTATTTCGGAAATCGATAGATGGTAATGCGAGAATCGAAAATGTACCCGCTAACAAAGAGTGAGTCAATTAGCCCTCACCGCAGTTTCTTTGCTCCGGTAGGAGCAGCATGTTTATAGCCCAGCACCCGCAATTGACATGGCGCTCCTACGGAGCGCGATCTGATTGTGCCGGGCGGTGGCTATCAACATGTCGTCCCTAGGAGACAAAAACAAAGAGCTACTTGCCGTTTACCGCCTGGCTTAAGAGATCGACCAACTCTTCGCGCGTTAATGAAATCGTGGCGCCATTCTCCGATGTCGCAGACGATCGTGAGGGGCGATCACCGGTGGGACACGTCAATTGCGTTTCATGCAAATATCCACATGCCTGGCAACGCGCACTCTCGCCGAGATAACCAGCAGCTTCGCGCACATTGATCAACTTCTCAATCGCGTCCGCCGGCAGATTTTTCGAACCGCCCAACACGCGCGACAGGATCGCGATCTTGGCCGTGTGCTCCAACGTCTCCAGTCGATCCCACGCTTGCCAGAGATCTCCGCCGTAGGCGACCGCACCGTGATTGGCCATCAGCAGCGCGTTGTGATGTTTCACCAGCGGCTGCATCGCTTGCGTCAACTCGTCGGTCGAAGGCGTGCCATACGAAGCCAGCGGTACGCAGCCTAGTGTCAGGATCACCTCCGACAGAATCGGTTGATCGATAGCGAGACCGGCAACTGCGAAAGCAGTTCCGTGCGGCGGGTGAGCATGACAAACAGCCTTCACGTCGGGACGTTCACGATAGATCAAGAGATGCATCGCCAATTCACTGGAAGCGCGGCGATCGTTAAGCGACTTCCCTTCCAGATCAGTAACGGCGATCAAGTCTTCCGTCATGCGGCCTTTGCATGTCATGGTGGGCGTCGCCAGAATTCGACCATCATCAAGACGCAAACTGACGTTGCCATCTGATGAGACTACGTAACTGCGCTCATACATGAGATGGCAGACGCGAATGAGATCACGTCTGGCTGTTTGTTCGTCCATTCCTAGATTTGCTGCTCTTTTCTGTCTCCAACTGCACTATTGCGTGAATCTCTACGCGGATGAGTTACTGCACCAGCTGCGGGGCGCGCCAGGAAGTACGACAAAGATTCGAGTGAAGTGGTCAGGTCAACAGTCTTCACCTTTACTCCCCGTCGCGCGTGTAGCGAGACCGGTGCGAAATTCAAGACTGCTTTGATTCCGGCAGACATAATCTGGTTCAAAACTTTCTGCGCTGATTTCGCGGGAATGGCGATCACCATCACATCAATCGCTTCGTCCCGAATTACCCTGGCCAAGTGCTCGACGTCATGAACTGAAATCTTCGCTTCACCAATGCGGTGGCCAATCTTCTGTTTGTCGTTATCAAACAAAGCAACAACGGTGAAGTTTGATCGACCAAAACCGTTGTAGTTGGCCAAGGCAGTTCCCAATCGGCCGGCGCCGACGATGCCCACTCGATGGGGACTGTCCAGCCCCAGTATCTTCGTAATGTGATCGCGCAGGTCCTCGACGTAGTAACCGACGCCGCGCACACCAAACTCGCCGAAGTATCCTAAGTCTTTGCGAATCTGTGCCGAGTTGAGATTGAACTGTTCAGCGAGAGCCTGGGAAGAGACTGTCTTTATTCCGGCCTCAAAAAGGGTATTCAGACAGCGAAGGTAAACACTTAACCGGCTGGTGGTCAGTTCTGAGATTTTTTCCGCTTTCATTCGGGAACCCGTCTGGCTCAGTATAGCTCTAAGGCAACGGTCAGTACATTGCCGATTGCCGATTGGCAATTGGCGATTAAAGCCTGTGTCAAAGTTCGGACGTTGATGCCACGGCCTTGCGCCGTGGTGATTACGTTGGCTGCTAGGAAAGCTTTGAACCAAACTTTATGATGCCATGGCCTTGCGCCATGGAGCTTCACGCTACTACTCGCGGACTGGCTAAGTACCAAGATCGAGCGCAAATCCCATACGACACAAGGCTGTGGCGTCTTTCGCGGATCTGGGGCCTCGCTGGTAGCCACGAGCGTGAAGCTCCACGACACAAGGCCGTGGCATCTCTTGCGGGTCCGGGGACCTCATTCGTAGCAACGAGCGTAAAGACCACGGCGCAAGGCCGTGGCATCAATTTTGATTTTTGACTACAATCCGGAGCGCTTCAGCCCCGATCCAGGTCGAAACTCCACAAAATGATTGCTCATCTCAGCGGCACGCTACTTTCCAAACAAGCCACCTCTGTGATTGTTGACGTGGCTGGCGTCGGATACGAAGTCACTATCCCGCTCTCCACGTTCTACGAACTGGCAGATACCGGGTCGCCGGTACAACTGCGCATCTACACACACGTCCGCGAAGACACACTACAACTTTATGGCTTCAAAACCACGCGTGAACGTGAACTGTTTCTGCGCATAATTTCGGTAAGCGGAATCGGACCCAAATTGGGTATCACGCTTCTCTCGGGGATGAGCGCTGATGAAATGATTGCCTCGATCAGAACTAACAACCTGGCGCGACTGACCCTGATTCCCGGCATAGGAAGAAAGACTGCTGAACGCCTGGTGGTGGAACTGCGTGAGAAAGTGGCGGCCATGTCGTCAGCTGAACTCGAAGAAGAAATGGGAGCGCCCGCGGAAGTTAAGGCTGCGGCAACTGAGGACAGTGTCCGCGCCGACGCCCTGTCAGCTTTGCTTAACCTGGGCTATCAAAGATCGGCAGCCGAAAAAGCGATTGACAGCGCCCTGGGGGAAGGCGGCGACATCACCGTAGAATCAATCCTGCGACGCAGCCTGAGAAAACTGGCCCGCGTCTAGTCGCCCGGCGGCAACCTGCATCTTCCTGTTTACGTATAGTCAACATCCCCTGATAATACTGACAGTAGCCGCATGACATCTGAACCAACATCGGCCCGAGTGAAGGACTCCGCACCAACCGACGAAGAGCGTGAGTTTGATCTGACGCTACGGCCCACCCGTATCAATGAGTACATCGGCCAGCGGCAGGTCAAGGAAAACTTACGCGTCTACATGAAAGCCGCCATCCGCAGGCGCGAAGCCCTGGACCATGTACTGCTAACTGGCCCACCAGGACTGGGCAAAACCACACTCGCAAATATCATCGCGAATGAGATGGGAGCAGAACTTCGTTCGACGGCCGGACCAGCTATCGAAAAGGCGGGCGACATCGCTGCTTTGCTAACCAACCTGCAAGAGGGCGACGTCCTCTTCATCGACGAGATTCATCGCTTGCTGCCGGCGCTGGAGGAAAAACTTTACCCGGCGATGGAAGACTATCAACTCGACCTGTTGATCGGTCAGGGCGCGGCGGCACGATCAATAAAACTGGAGTTGCCCAAGTTTACGCTGATAGGCGCCACAACGCGTGCGGGCCTGATTACGGCGCCTCTACGCGGACGGTTTGGGATCGTTTTCCACCTGGACTTTTACCCGCATGAGGATTTGGAAGTAATTTGCAAACGTTCCGCTGACATCCTCGGAGTGGAGATCGACAATGAGGGCGCGCGCGAAATTGCGCGCCGCTCCCGGGGAACGCCCCGAATCGTCAACCGATTACTGCGTCGCGTGCGTGATTATGCGGAAGTGGATTACGACGGCCGCATTACCAGGGAAGTCGCTAACGATGCCCTTAACCGAATGGAAGTCGATACCTATGGCCTCGATGAAATGGACCGGAAGCTGCTGCTTACCATAATCGAGAAATTCAATGGCGGTCCCGTGGGTCTCGGCACTATTTCGGCTTCGATTCATGAAGAAAAGGATTCCATCGAGGAGATTATCGAACCTTACCTGATTCAAATTGGCTTTCTGGATCGGACCCCCCGAGGACGCCTGACGACCCCACTCGCGTACCATCACTTCGGTATCAAGTCACCCAGTCCCCATAGACCCGGCCTCTTCGACCCACACTGAAAGGTTGTCGGCGATCCCGCGGGCTTAACCGTCTCATGAAGCGATTAACTTCATTCTCGCGTCAATCATTCGGTGTTCGGAATCGCTCTCCCTGGGGTTCGATGATCGCCCACTCTCTGCATCAGTTTCATGAGAATGATCTCTTCACTTCCGCAGCGGCAATGAGTTACTTCGGGTTGATGGCCCTGTTTCCAGCCCTGTTGTTAATGCTCGCGACCAGTAACAAGATCGCTGCCGGAAGTCAGATGCTCGCTCATGCCGTTGACGTCTATCCCGGATCCAGCAAGTTCTTGCGGGGAATCATCGGTTCATTCTCGACGCTAGGTTTCGGAGTGGTGATTACCTGTGTGATCGTAGTGCTTTGGGCCGGTTCCTGGGTGTTTGCCGTAATCGAGCGGGCCCTGAATCGAATCTGGGGGGCGACGTCGCGCACTTTTTGGCACGGGCGGGCTTTGACGGTCGGTATGGTTGGGTTGGTCGGCTTGTTGCTGTCGCTCTCAGTGATGACGACTTCGATTCTTGTCGCCCTGCGCGAGATGACAGGCAATCTCTCACCCCGGCAGATCGAACGTTATCCATTGCTGTTGTCGGTGGGGAGTGCCTTCTGGCAGGTAGTGTTCGCCGTAGTAAGTTATTTGGTGACAGTGGCCTTATTCGTCCTCATCTATCGTTTCATGCCAAGGGCCCAGGTCACGATTAGAGATACATTGCCGGGTGCCTTTCTGGGCGGTGTGCTCTGGGAAATCGCAAAGTACATTTTCGCCTGGAGCCTCAATTATTTTCACTACGACCAGATCTATGGTTCAGTCGGCGCGGTGGTGTCGGTACTGACCTGGAGCTACGTGTCCAGCCTGATTCTTCTTTTTGGAGCACAGTTGACTGCCGTATTCCACCGCGAGCATCCTGCCTAGATTTCCGCTTTAAGAAATGCATATTTCCGATTTCGATTATGAACTTCCTGAAGATCTGATCGCCCAGCAACCACTCGAGCAGCGCGACGCGTCGCGCATGTTGGTCATCGATCGCCAGCAGAGAACCTGGACCGATTCCCAGTTTTCCGCCTTGGTTAACTACCTCCAACCGGCTGATCTGATTGTAGTCAACAACACTCGAGTTATCCCCGCCCGGCTTATCGGACAGCGCCGCGAAACAGGCGGCCGCGTCGAAATTTTCCTGGTGAACGAAGTTGAACCGCAGGTTTGGAACGCCTTGATTCGTCCAGGGAATCGCTTGCGACCTGGATCAATTGTTACCTTTGGTTTGGACCAGTTAAGCGCGGAAGTGCTGGACGAACCGGGCGATGAGTTGCGACAAGTCAGGTTTCACTGTGAAGGCTCCTTTGCTGCTGCCTTAGCAGCTGTCGGAGTGACTCCACTACCACCCTATATCAAACGAACTCCAGGCGCAGTTGATCAAGACCGCGAACGCTACCAGACCATTTACTCAAAACAACCAGGAGCAATCGCCGCCCCTACCGCTGGCCTTCACTTCACCCCCCGGATGATCGAGGCGGTGCGCCAACGAGCCCGGCTGACAGAAATAACTCTTCACGTCGGCTACGGAACGTTTGCTCCGGTACGCGTGGAAGATGTCAACGAACATACGGTTGGCGCTGAACGATTTGACATTCCCACATCGGCGGCGCAACTAATCAACGAAACACGCATCGCAGGCGGAAGGGTAATTGCGGTCGGTACTACCACCATGCGAGCTCTGGAATCTTCTTGTGATCAGCAGGGAGCAGTGACTCCGGGCGAACAATGGGCGAAGCTCACCATAACGCCAGGCTACGATTTCCGCGTAGTCCAGGGGCTGCTGACAAATTTTCATTTGCCGCGATCGTCGTTACTGCTCCTGGTCAGCGCCTTTGCGACGCGAGAGTTAATCCTGAAGGCTTACCAACATGCTGTCCGTGAAAGATACCGGTTTTATAGCTACGGGGATTGCATGTTGATTCTGTAGGCGGTATAAAAAACGAGTTGGTGTAAACTAAACCCGACTCCCCCGGTGCAAAATTAATCGCGTCATGGCTGTGCTAAAGAAATTCCGTTCTCGCTGGTGGTCGCAATCGGAAGAGCCTGCTTACGATTCGCCGAAGCGGGAAAAGACTGTCACTCCCTCGTGGAATCAGCGATACGACGTCAGGCCGCTCACCGTCTCCCAACTCGACGAATGCTGGCGTTTAGATCAAAGGTGCTTCATCGATGGCGAGGCTTACAGCCGCGAGACCTTTGACTATCTGCTGACTGCTCCGGAATCGGTTTCGTACCGCGCCGTAACTTCAGGTGGTGTGATGGTAGGTTTTGTTATCGGACTGGTCGAACCCGACCACACCGGACACGTGACCACCGTCGGCGTGTCTCCCGAACATCGCCGTCGCAATCTCGCGACCAGACTGATGGCGCAGGTTGAAGATGGATTTCGTAAGCGAAATGTGCGCTTGGTAAGACTGGAAGTTAGAGCACTGAACCTGCCCGCACAGCAACTCTATGAAGGCCTGGGCTATTCCGTAACCCAGCGACTGCCGAAATATTATTCAAATGGTGGGGACGGCCTTTTAATGCTGAAGTCTCTCGACTAGCTCTTCCGCAACTCGGTGAGAACCTGTTTCGCAACCGCCTTCAACGTATCGAAAACTCCCGCTCCTGTAGCCGCTACGGCCTCAACCACCGGCTCACCTTTTCGCTGTAACTCGGCCGCCAGATCCTCAGCTGGAATGATATTGGAGAGGTCGCGTTTGTTGAGTTGAAGCACATACGGGATCTTCATCAGATCATAGCCCTGTGATTTCAAGTTCTCCTCCAGGTTGTAGAGCGACTCAATATTTGCATCCATCCGCTCTTCCTGGGAATCGGCGACAAAGACTACGCCATCAACACCCTTCAAAATGAGTTTACGCGAGGCGTCGTAGAAGACCTGGCCAGGAACCGTGTACAGGTGAAAGCGGGTCTTGAATCCTCTTACGGTACCCAGTTCGAGGGGCATGAAGTCGAAGAAGAGAGTGCGGTCAGTCTCAGTCGCCAGGCTGATTAGTTTGCCGCGAGCCTGTGGCGCTGTGGAATCGAATATGTACTGCAAGTTGGTGGTCTTGCCACAGAGGCCGGGGCCGTAGTAGACGATCTTGCAGTTAATCTCTCTCGAAGCGTAGTTAATAAAGGTCATGGCCGTGTTCGTTTAACTGAAAAGACTGTCGATATCCTCGTCTGTGATCTCCGCAAAAGGCGAATCGAGATCGTCAAAGTCCGCTTTCTCAATTTCCTCAAATAACTTCGCAAGCTGGTGAGAGATTTGCTTACTTCTGAGCTTCACCAGCCCCAGGCTTGAACGATCATCGAACACCACCACCAGGAGTAGCCTGCCGATTACGGAAATGTGGATGCTCTCCTTTTGCCCCTCGTGCGAGAGGGTGGGAAACTCCTTCTCCCCGATTAGTTGAGCCATGCCTCCGGTCGCGGCCACGTTTCCAGCTGCCAGAGACGCGAGGCTCGTTGTGTCAAGATTTCCCACTTCGCCAAGCGAAGCGATCTCTTGGCCGTCTTTGTCCACCAGAAAGACCACCTTTGCAGATGAGTCCATACGAAGGCGCGCCAAAACTGCCTTGATCTGGTGGTATTGTTGCTCGCGCAACAGGATTGGGGTATCTGCCATGGGATGTCGACTCTTTTCAGAGAAGGGGCGGGAAGTTTGTTCGGAGGGTGAACCCGAAACGTCAGCCTTCTTCGTTGCAAAGCTTGAATCTAAAAGAGGTTCTTCGTCAGGTCGAAGCTTCTCAACAAGGTAAAACCAACCTCGCGAAGCTGAAAGGCACTTTAACATAGCCAACATTGACCTTCAAGTGTTTTTCATTGTTGTTAGTTAAATCCGTTTTAGCGTGGCTAGGACTGCTCCTGAGTTCCCGCAAATACTTGTGCTCGTTGATTTAATAGGGGTTCTGTGGTAAGCTTCGCGCCATTCTGCGGCTGCTCACGACAGCTGAGCAGCCTTTTGAGAATCCGCACATGAGTAGCAGTCTCACAAAGGGCTTGCGACGATCCACCGCGCGTTCAACAGCAAAGCGGGCGTCTGCAAAAACCGCCAAGCAAGCAGTAAAAGCAAACTCCTCAAGACCTAAGGCCAAGCGTGCAAGTGGAGTGAAGGCGGCACCGCGTAAAGCCAAAGCGAAGACTGCAACCAAAACAACCAAGAAGGTCGTCGCTAAGAAGGCAGCCAAAGTTGCCAAGAAGGCACCGGCGAAGACCTCACAACGACGTACTCCGCTCAGTCAACCCAAAAAGGTTGCGGTTTCTGGAGTCAAAAAGACGCAGAAGCTGGCGGCAGTGAGGGCAGTCAGACCCACTCCGGTCACTCCCCCTCCTCCCCCACGCCAACCTACACAGGATGAATCAGCTGCCCTGGTGGCCTTCGAACGCGCTCACAAGGAGTTCTCGCGGGGCCGTTTCGCGGAGGCCCGTAACCAGTTCCGAATTCTGCTGGATAAGTACTCCCAGGTCTCAGAAGTCGCGGCTCGCGCCCGGACGTACCTGGCAATTGCTGAATCCCGCCTACGTACGGAAAGCATGCTGCCTCGCGACGCCGATTCGCTCTATGACCGCGGTGTCATTGAACTAAACAGAGGAGAATACGTTGCCGCCCAGGAGATGTTTGAGCGAGCCCTGAAGCGAGAACCTGAAGCCGCACATATTCATTACGGGCTGGCAGCTACCAGGGCCCGGTTAGGATCTATTGACCTCGCTCTCGAGTCGTTGCAGAAGGCTCTCGATCTGCAACCAAACCTTCGCGTCCGTGCTCAACACGATCACGACTTGAACCCACTGCGAAACGACCCCGATTTTGATCGGCTCATCTTCAGCCACCCTTCCTAACCCGATCATTAGTTGAAAACTTTTGATCGAGGTCACTACCTATTGTTTGCCAGATTGAAGGTCATCTTTGAGTTATGATTCGTCAATCGCAATCGCTATAGTAATGTCTTCCGCACAGGAGTCTTAGTTGACTAACCATTCAACAAACGGCGGTCAGAATTTGGTCGCGATGGGCGGGGGCACAGGTCTCTCAACGCTACTTGCGGGCCTCAAGAGATTGGTGGGCAAAGAATCCGGTAGCCTCTGGATCGAGAATCTCTCGGCTATTGTGACTGTATCTGATGACGGTGGCAGTTCCGGCCGCCTGCGCGAAGAGTTGCAGATGCTCCCGCCGGGCGATATTCGAAACTGCATGATTGCGCTGTCGGAGGACTCCAGTCTCCTCTCACGCCTCTTTCGTTATCGTTTCCGCGGTGAAGGCGAACTCGGTGGTCATAGTTTTGGGAACCTCTTTCTGGCCGCCTTGACAGAAGTGACTGGTGACTTCACCGAAGCGATCAGACTATCTTCGGAAGTTTTGGCAAGTAAGGGCCATATCTATCCCGCCACCATCAGCGACGTGCGACTGGTGGCCGAGCTTGACGATGGCAAAATAGTTAGAGGTGAGACTCAGATAACGGCGTCGCGGGTGCCGATTCGTCGCCTGCGCCTTGAACCGGAACAGTGTTTGCCGTTGCCCCAGGTCTTGCAGGCGATTCGCGCGGCGGATGTGATTACTGTTGGGCCAGGTTCGCTTTACACAAGTATCTTACCGAATTTGCTGGTAGCTCAAGTGGCGCGGGCCATTGGCGAGAGTCAGGCAACAAAGATCTTTATCAACAACCTGATGACGCAACCCGGTGAAACTGATGGCTACAACGCCCGGCAACATCTGGAGACGGTGAAGACCTACGCACCGGAAATCCACTTTGACTTTGTGGTGGTGAACAGCACGCCGATTAGTCAGGAGCAAACTGAGCGCTACGCCGCCGACCACGCCTTCCAGATCGGTATCGATGAAGAAATAGATGAGGCCATTGATCAAACCACCGAGGTCATTCGCGCCGATCTCCTCTATGAGGGAGAAAAAGTGCGGCACAACTCCGAGCGGTTGGCTGAAGTGGTGGTGGAATGCCGGCAGCGTGCGCTTGATCGCGCGACCGTCTCAGTTTAGCAACTTCCCTGGAGCAATTTTTCTTGGACGCACAACCTAAGCCCCTTGAAGTACTCATCATGGCCGCTGGTCTGGGCACTAGAATGAAGTCCAGACGTGCCAAGGTCCTCCACGAACTTGGGGGTTCCCCACTAATCGCTCACGTTTGCCGGGCTGCCAAGGCGCTGGGGCCGAAGTCAATCCTCGTAGTAGTGGGCCATCAAGCCGAACAGGTTGAGCAGGCGGTTCGCACCGAAGTTGGCGATCTGGCCAGCTTTGCCCTGCAAGCGCAACAGCGCGGCACCGGAGACGCGGTCGAGGCTGCTCGTACGCAACTAGAAAATTCGAATTCCTTGCTACTGGTACTGTCCGGCGACGTGCCAATGATTCGCCTGGAAACGCTCAACAAGCTGGTGGAGCACCATCGTGCCTCCGGTGCGGACTGCACTTTACTGAGTGTGCGACTTGAGAACCCGACTGGTTACGGCCGGGTAATACGGAACGAAGAGAATCAATTCGTGGAGATTGTCGAGCAAAAAGATGCGACCCCGGAACAACGACAAACTCGCGAGATAAACGCCGGGCTCTACTGCTTCGACACCAAGAAGCTCTTCGCTGCCTTGCGTAAAGTCGAACCGGTCAATGAACAGGGCGAGTATTACCTGACCGACGTTCCGGCCATTCTCATGTCCGACGGTGGCAAGGTCAGTGTTTTTCTACACACTGACGCCCGCGAGGTTTCGGGCATCAATACGCGAGCTGATCTGGCGGAGTTTGAAAATCTCCTGCGGCGCAGCACCATTCGCACGCTGATGCTTGAACGTGGAGTAACTTTCATCGACCCTTCACACGCCTACATTAGCGCCGAAGCCGAGCTTGGCTCAGACTGTATTATCTATCCCGACGTATCGATTGAAGGTAAATCGTTCATTGGCGACGGTTGTGTAATTCGGTCTGGGGCGCGTATCACTAACTCCCGCTTGGGCGATAACGTAACGATCAACGATCACTCGATCGTCGTCGATTCAGAAATCGCCGGGAACAGCTCAATCGGTCCGTTTGCACATTTGCGCATGAACGCGAAGATAGACGAGGGCGCGACAGTTGGGAACTTTGTCGAGGTAAAGAAATCTCGCCTCGGCCGCGGCACTAAGGCAATGCATCTCAGTTACCTTGGCGATGCGACTATTGGTGAGAAGACGAACATCGGCGCCGGTACCGTAACTTGTAACTACGACGGTGTGCGCAAGAACCAAACGGTCATAGAGGATGGTGTTAAGATCGGGTCGGATACGATGCTGGTAGCTCCAGTCACGGTTGGAGCCGGTTCAGTTACGGGGGCCGGTTCGGTTGTAACCAGGGACGTACCGCCAGATTCACTGGTCGCTGGAGTACCGGCGGTCGTCAAGAAGAAACTGAAGAAGTCTGAATAGTTGGGAGTTAACGACAAGACATGTGTGGCATAGTTGGCTACGTTGGAAACAAACAAGTGGTGCCGCTGATCATCGAGGGTCTGCGTAAGCTTGAGTACCGCGGCTACGACTCGGCGGGAATCGCCGTCGTCAATGAAGATCACGATCTGGAAATACGGCGCGCCGAAGGCAAACTGCGCAACCTTGAAGAGGCTATCCGTCTGAGTCCACTCGATGGCACTTACGGCATCGGGCACACTCGTTGGGCCACACACGGTCGACCGACTGAGGAGAATGCCCACCCCCATCGCGACTGCACCGGCCGAGTGGTGGTGGTCCATAACGGTATCATCGAGAACTACCTGCAGCTGAAAGAGCGCCTCCGCAAATCAGACCACCGGTTTGTCACTGAAACGGATACGGAAATTATCGCTCACCTGATTGAGGAGTACCTCAAGCACGATCAGAATTTCGAGCAAGCTGTCCGGTCCACGGTTTCCGAACTGCGCGGTATCTTTGCGCTCTCAATTATCAACGCCGACGAACCGGACACGATCATCGCCGTGCGCCAGGGACCTCCAGTGGTGATTGGCCTGGGCGATCGAGAATTCTTTGTTGCCTCAGACATTCCGCCCATTCTGCAACACACACGCGACGTTTTCTTCCTTGGTGACGGCGAAATCGCGGTCATCAACAAAGACGCAGTGCGCGTCACCGATTTTGAAGGGAACTCGGTGCAGCCTTCGGTCCAGCGCATTACCTGGGACCCGATCATGGCGGAAAAAGGCGGCTTCAAGCATTTCATGTTGAAGGAGATCTACGAACAGCCGCGGTCGGTGCGCGATACTGTTCAGGGCCGCATTTCACTCGATAGCGGCCAGGTCTTTCTTGATGAGATGAACAACATCACGGAAGCTGACTTCAAACGCTTCACCTCGATCAAGATTGCCGCCTGCGGCACGTCCTGGCACGCGGGGCTGGCGGGCAAGTACATGATCGAGCAATTGGCACGGATTCCCGTGGACGTCGACTACGCCTCGGAGTTTCGCTACCGCAATCCGGTGATGGATGAAGACTCGCTTCTGCTGGTCATCTCGCAATCGGGTGAGACGGCGGACACGATTGCGGCGCTCCGGGAAGCCAAGGATCTAGGCGCCAAGGTACTCGCGATCTGCAACGTGCAAGGATCGATGATCATGCGCGAAGCTGACGGAACGGTGTTGACCCATGCCGGGCCAGAAATTGGCGTCGCGTCGACGAAGGCGTTCACCGCTCAGATGATCGCTCTTTACCTGTTGGGTCTTTACCTCGGGCAACTGCGTGGCGTCTTGACCACCGAGGAAGCCCGTTATCACGCCCAGGAGTTGGCTGAGTTACCAGTCAAACTCGAACACTTACTCAACGAGTCGGACGGAATTGAAGAACTGTCGAAAGAGTTCTTTCGGGCAACGGATTTTCTTTACCTCGGCCGGGGCATCAATTTCCCCGTAGCCCTGGAAGGCGCACTAAAGCTGAAAGAGATCTCCTACATTCATGCCGAAGGCTATCCGGCCGGCGAGATGAAGCATGGGCCAAACGCGCTAATCGATGAACGATTACCCGTCCTCTTCATTAATACACGAGAAGAAGGAAATCGAGCCTCCGAACTGCGTTATGAAAAGACGCACTCGAACATTGTCGAGGTAAAGGCGCGAGAAGGAATTGTGATTTCAGTGCTGACGGAAGGCGATACGATGTCGTCTATGGTTTCTGACTACGTGATTCCAATGCCGCACGCGAGCGATCTGCTGACACCAATCCTCTCGATCATTCCTTTGCAACTGCTCGCCTATCACATTGCCGTGCGCCGCGGTTGTGATGTGGACCAGCCCAGGAACCTGGCCAAGTCAGTGACGGTTGAGTAGTTGTTCTTTAAGAAAAATGAAAACGGCATGCATGGATTGGGACCACACATGCCGCTCATCCTTTAATTTGGTGATGTTGGTTTAGTAACCGCTGTTTGCACTAGCACCGCGCATTTCTGTTCTGGAACCCACCAGTTTGTCGCCTTTAAAATCAGCCACCAATACTCGACCTTCGCCGCGAGTGAATTCGTAAGTCTTGACCATCGACCCTTCTGCTTGCCGTTCAGAAATCGTTGTCGGTTCACCTAACAAGCGCACTACCTCACTCGTGCTTAGGCCTTCCTGCAGGTACGTGCTCGGCGCTGCCAAATGCACCACTCCGGGCCGCACGAAGGCATTTCCATAACTCGAGTCCTGAGCCATCGATAACGCGCCCTCGTTAATCTCAGAAAAGTCTACATACCGTCGTAACGCGTCCATCAAAGATTCGGGCGTCAAGAGGAATGATTCCAGGCGCTTGAAATGCACGTTGAAGCGACTGCCTGCCTGAGCTTCATTTCCCAGTTGCACCTCGACATCGTTGTTCTTCACTTTAACTCTTGTGATTACGACCTCGTCTCCCTTGTGAACCGAGGCGCCGTTCTGCTTCAGGCGATCGGCATACTGGTTGTAGTCCATCGCCAGGCCGCGCTCGGGATAGATATTCACGCCTTCTGACGCGGGCATGTCGATCCGCAACTTAACTGTCTTACCTTCGAAGTGTTGTTTGAGAGATGTTTCCGTCTGCGCTGAGACGGTGATCACTGATGCGATAAAAACCAGCAAGATAACGAAAAGCTTGTTCATGAAATTTCTCCAAAAAGTTGGGGGCCGGGCGTCGTCTTGTAACCGCTGACACTCAAGATCGGGATTCGACGCCGCATAGCCCCCTATCAATTAACGCGCAAGTCCCCCCGCAAAAAGGCCGCTCAGAAGGTTTTCCTGTTTAACCCTCTTTTTTCTTGCAGTCCGCTCACAGGTAGGAGAGTACTCGGTGTCAGGAGGTTTGAAAATTGTACGTTGGTTCCGTGGACTTGTACTTTGGTGCAGGTATGAGGAGACGGGGACGGGGCGACGGGGAGAAGCGGTGACGGGGGGATGGGGCATCCCCGCTTCGCCCCGTCCCCCTTCTCCCCATCGCTTTATTTAGACTCGCGCTCCCGCTCGAGTAACTTACGCTTTCGATCCAGACCCCAACGGTAGCCACCCAAACTCTCATCCTCACGCACAACTCGATGACACGGAATGACGAGTGCCACCGGGTTCGTTGCGCAGGCGCGTCCTACAGCTCGCACGGCTCCCGGATTCCCCAGGGCTTTAGCAACTGCACCGTATGACAATGTCTTCCCGTAAGGTATTGAGCGTAACTTTTCCCAGACCTGACGCTGAAACGCCGTCGCCCGAATATCAAGTGGCAGTTCTCGCTTAGGCTCCTTCGTTAAGTGACTTAAGACGGTTTGCACGGTGCTACGCAGAGCGGCATCGTTACGTTTGATCTTTGCCGCCGGGTATTCATGGTTCAGATCCTTTTCTAGTTTTGCATCGCTGTCGCCCATCTTGACCGCGCAAATCCCCCGCTCAGTCACCGCAACCAACAAACGTCCTAACGGCGAGGCCGTGATGGTGTAGTTGATGTTCGCTCCCTCTCCACCGCGACCGTAGGTTGCGGGTGTCATTCCGAGTTCACTCGCAGCCTGTTCGTACAAGCGGCTGCTGGAATTGAATCCGGCATCGTAAAGTGCATTCGTCACTGTCTCACCCTCCTTGACGCGCGTCTTAAAGTTAGCGAACCGTTGGGCCGCCAGGTACTGTCGCGGGCTAATTCCCATGATGCTTTTGAACGTGCGCTGCAGGTGAAATAGGCTGACACCAACATGCCGGGCCACGTCAGCAAGTTTCATAGTTTCCGAATCGCTCGAATCCAGGAAACGGCAGGCTTGCTGCACCATGACTATCTGTGGATCGACAACTCGAGCGCGCTTCGGTTGACAACGCAAGCAGGCACGGAAGCCCGCCTGTTCTGCAGCTTCCGGCAACGAGAAGAAACTCACTCGATCGCGTCGTGGTCGTCGCGAAGGACAAGATGGTCGACAGTAGATATGGGTCGAACTGACGGCGAACACAAACTGACCGTCGTAGCGCCCGTCTTTGGCGAGCACTGCCTGCCAGAATTCATCGCCGTTGTTCGCTGAGTTTTCGCTCGGAATTTTCAATGCTAGATTCACCTGTGTCACCTCCAGTATCAGGAATCTGGGGGTGATCGTAAAGCGGAAGTAAGAATCAATCTATCCGGTTCTTGCGTTCAAAGTCCTAGTGTTTGCCTTCTGCAACTTGCCCACTCAACTCACAATACTTGCGCAGTTGGGAAGGGTGGT
>Ga0126377_10000152_pt1 | contig 37709 bp, 37 predicted proteins | sample PanSoiMetPlot_22_FD_92647 | JGI IMG/M metagenome (GOLD analysis project Ga0126377, IMG submission 92647) | Tropical forest soil microbial communities from Panama - MetaG Plot_22 | ecosystem: Environmental > Terrestrial > Soil > Tropical forest > Bulk soil | place: Panama | collected 2016-02-17 | reverse complement strand
CGGCCTCGAGGTGCCGGCAACGCTGCTCGCCCGCGCTGACGAGGTGATCGAATGAAGCGACGCGAGTTCATCACGCTTCTCGGCGGCGCGGCAGCGTGGCCGCTCGCGGCGCGCGCGCAGCAGCCGGAGCGAATGCGGCGGATCGGTGTCTTGATGGCCTTCGCCGAGAGCGACCATGAAGCGCAGTCCTGGGTCGCGGCGTTCCGGGGGGAACTCAGTAAGTTCGGGTGGACGGAGGGTGGCAACATCGAGATCGACACTCGGTGGGCGACAGCCGATGTCGAGTCGATGCAGCGATTCGCGAAGGAACTTGTCGCGCTTCAACCCGACTTCATTCTTACGAGCAGCACACCCGCTACCGCAGCCATGCTGCAACAGACACGCACCATCCCCATCATTTTCGTGTGGGTTGCCGATCCTGTGGGTAGCGGCTTCGTCGCGAGCTTGCCGCGGCCGGGAGGCAATGTGACCGGTTTCACCCCCATCGAGGGCTCGCTGGGCGGCAAATGGGTTGAGCTGCTGAAGGAGATCGCGCCGCGCGTCGCCAGGGTGGCGATGCTGTTCAACCCGGCAATGGCGACATTTGTCGAGGGTTACCTGAACCCCTTCAAAGTCGCCGCTGCCTCCCTCGGCGTGGAGGCGATCGTCGCACCCGTTCACGACAGGTCCGAGTTCGAATTCGTGGTTGCTGCACAGGCACGCGAGCCAAATAGTGGCCTGGTCGTGATACCGGATGCCTTTACGATCGGTCATCGCGCGGAGATTACTTTGCTGGCTGCTCGCTACGGCGTCCCTGCCGTCTATTGGTCCCGTTTCTTCGCTGAAGTTGGCGGCCTGCTGTCCTACGGAGTTAACCCGCTCAGTGAGTTTCGGCGTGCGGCGTCGTATGCCGATCGCATCCTCAAGGGCGCGAAACCAAGCGAGCTTCCGGTCCAGGCCCCCGTCAAGCCGGGCGAACTTTGGCAGCAACGGCCGCAGTCGGTTCGCTCGGCGAGACTGGTGTCGCGTTGTGTGATCTGGTCGCGCCCGCTGCGCTGCACCGAGCGCTCGAGCGAGCAAAATCAGGTCTAATCGTATTGAATGGTCGCTCTGATAAAATTAGCTTATCGGGGTGATCACCTTGCGCCAGCTGGGACATTCGCGTCGCTCGCCCGGCATCGCCATTTCGGCCGTGCCGCCGAGGCTTGCGCTGTCACCCAGCCGGCCCTGTCGATGCAGATAAGGGAGTTGGAGCGCGAGATCGCCCAGGAGAGGTTGCAGTCACGGCCACGGGCCTGGACGTGGCGCAGCGCGCCGAGCGCATTCTCGCTGCCGCGCGCGATCTCGTCGACTTCGCGCGTCACCGCGAAGTGCTCTCAGGGCCGCTGAAGCTCGGCGTCATTCCGACCCTTGCGCCGTATTTGCTGCCGAAACTCCTCCCCAGTCTCCAGCTCGCACATCCGTCGCTGCGGCTCGAAGTTCGCGAGACGCAAACCGGTACGCTGATCGACGAATTGATTGCGGGCGAACTCGATTGTGCTTTGCTTGCACTACCGGTCGAGCATGGGGACGTCGAGATGCTTGCGCTGTTCAAGGATCGATTTTTGCTAGCCGCGCCCGCCGGGGAGCCGATCCCGCGCAGGCCGCTCAACGCCAAAGACGTGGATCAACGCCGCCTGATTCTGCTAGAGGAAGGCCATTGCCTGCGTGATCAGGCGCTCGCTTTTTGCGCCACGAAGCGGCACGATTCAGCGGCGGCGCTCGGCTCAACCTCGCTTGCGACCGTGATGCAAATGGTGGCCAATGGCTACGGTGTCACGTTGGTCCCCGAGATCGCGACCGAGGTCGAAGTGCGCGACAAGCGCGTGACCCTCAAACGCTTCGCGGTGCCGGAGCCGGGTCGCACGATCGGCCTCGCCTGGCGGAGGACGTCTCCGCGCCGGCGCGATTTCGCGGCGCTGGGTCAGGAGGTGAAGCGAGGGGTTCAGAAACAGTCGCACCTCCGCCAGCCACTCGCCCCGCGTCACGAGCGACCGCGGCTGTCCGCCGATTGAGCGATCGTCTCATCGAGCTCTTCGACAACAAGGTCGCCCTTGCGCGTGACCATGTCGCCGCCCACGCGGGCGCGCGCCACTTCACGGATATGCTCTGCAATGCGGGGCTCGCGATCCATGAGCACGTGCAGATCGTGGGCGTCGAGGACCAGAAGGCCCGTGCGCGTGACCGCGGTGACGGTGGCAGACCGACGCGTGCGATGCAGCGCCGCCACCTCGCCGAAGAAATGCCCAGCACCGAGCCGCACGCGCTTGTGCTTGAGCTCGATCTCCACTTCACCGGCGGCGATGAAGTACATGGAATGCGCGGGCTCGCCGCGCCTGACAATGACGTCCCCCGGCTCGACTTGCTGCGCGTGCAGCAGCCGCACGATGTCGGCGATCTCGGTCGCCTGAAGTTCCGCGAATAGCGGCACGCGCGCGACCATGCCCCAGGTGACGACGAAATCGCGCCGGTGGACCTCGTCGGCGAAGGCGGTGGCGACGATGCCAATGGGCAACGCGACCATAATCAGGCCGGCGAAGATGGTGATCGAGGCGACCACTCGTCCGAACGGGGTCACCGGCACCACGTCGCCATAACCGATCGTGCCCAACGTGACGATTGCCCACCACATTGCGTCGGGAATGGTGCCGAATTTATCCGGCTGCGCATGGCCCTCGATTACGTGCATGATGCTGGCGGCCACCAGCGTCGCACCGAGTAGGATGACGAAGCAGCCGAACAGCGCGCGGCGCTCGTTATAGAGCGCGTCCAGAAGCGAGCGCATGGCGGGCGAGTAGCGCGCCAATTTGAGAAAGCGCACCATCCGGAAGACGAGAAACACCCGCAGATCGGCCGGCAGGACGAGAGCAAACCAAAACGGCAGGACCGCCAGAAGGTCGATGATGCCGAGCGGACTCGACATGAAGTTCCATCGCGCCCTGCGCTCGCTCGCCTGCCGATAGGGCGCGTGTTCGGCCGCCACCCAAACGCGCAATCCGTACTCGATGGTGAAGAGCACCAGCGACAAAATCTCGATGGCAAGGAATAAGGGGCCGTATTGCGCCTGCAGCGCCGGCACCGAATCGAGCGTCATCGCGACCAGGTTGACGACGATTAGAGTTACGATGAGCCGGCCTACGACGACCGCCGTCCGGTCACCGATCGTGCCGTGCTCCAGGATCTCATACAGCCGGCGCCTCAGATTTGCGCCGGGGCGCCAGGTACGTCGCGGCATGCCTGAGTTCTGCCCGTGCGATCCGGCATTCTCGCCCGATTATGCGGCCGGTTCAACGGATACGGCCCTGAAAGTATGGGATCGGGATGTCCTTGGAGCGGGCGAGTTCGAGTCTGATGCGCTTGAACACGTGGGCGAGCGCCATCGGAAACTCGCTGCCTTTCTTCAATGGCAGACGAGAACCGGAATTTTGGTGTGCGTGAGCACCTTCGTGGTCACGCTGCCGAGCACGATTGCCGCGATCCCGCTCCTTCCGTGCGAGGCCATGACGATGAGATCGCACCCTCTCCCCTCGGCGGTCTCGATGATGCCTTCGTAGGGATGATCTTCTTCGATTTGCACTGTTTCGCACGCCACACCCGCGGCGCGCGCTTGCTCCGCGACGCCACTCAATATCTTTTGTGCATGCGCCTTGGTACGCTCGGCGTGCTCGGCAAAAGCATCCGACATCTCTTAGACCTTCGAAGCAGGAACCGTGTAGACGTCGAACGATCCCTCGACCGTCAGTGCGGTGACCTTTGCCCCGACAGATTTGGCAAGGGCCAATCCATGTCGCACCGCCCGGCTGGCAAGCTCCGAACCGTCGGTGGGAATCAAAATATGCCGGTACATGCTGTCCTCTCAATCGCGCCGCGTGCCACACACCTGCGATCAGCAACCGATTGATATGGATGCTGCAGGCCTTCTCGGCTCCTCACGAACGCCCGAACGCCGGGAGCCGCCAGAAGCGTAGGGCTGCAAAGAAGCGCAAACGCCGTTCGCGCAGATTGGCGATCGTCATCAGCGCCGCCGGCGTGACGATCAGCGTGAGCACGGTGGCGAAACCCAAGCCGAAGACGATGGCGGTCGAGAGGTTGATCCACCATTGCGTCGCCGGCGCGCCGACCGTGATCTCCCGCGCAAGGAATTCGATATTCATGCCGAACGCAATCGGCAGCACGCCGAGAATCGCCGTCACTGCGGTGAGGACGACGGGACGAGCGCGCTCGCGGCAGGTCTCGATGATCGCGTCGTAAGCCGCCATGCCTTCGCGCCGCAATCGATCATAGGTGTCGATCAGCACGATATTGTTGTTCACGATTACGCCCGCATTGGCAATGACGCCGATACCGGCCATCACCACGCCGAAGGCCTGGCCCATGATCAGGAGCCCGAGCATCACGCCGAAGGTCGAGAGCACGACCGCGGTGAGAACCAGGCCGACCGAGGTCAGCTTGTTGAACTGCGCAAGCAGGATCGCGAAAATGAGAAAGATCGCGGTACCGAACGCCTTGAGCAGGAACGCCGAGGCCTTGGCGCGCTCTTCGTCCTCACCCTTCAGTTTGAAGCTGACACCCGCACCGAGGTCGGCTTTGGCGAGGTCTGCCGCGATCTCCTGCTGGATTTTTGCGGTCTGCACACCCTCGGCCACGTTGGCCGATACCGTGATGACCCGGTTGCCGTTGACGCGATTGATGTAGCCCACGCGCGGCGCCGGGACGCGCTGCACGAAATTGCCGATCGGCACGTGCCCGACCTGCGTCTGCACGCGCAAATCGTCGATCTGGTCGAGGCTGCGGCGATCGGGCGGAAAGCGTACGAGAATGTCCACCGATTTGTCGCTGTCGACCGGCCGGTATTCGGTCGCTTTCAATCCGTTGGTGACCAGCTGGACGGCGCTGCCGACCGTGTTCACGCCGGCACCGTATTTCGCGGCCTCCGATTTGTCGATTTCGATCTTCCAATCGATGCCGGGCAGCGGCAAGCCATCGTCGAGGTCGCGGATATCGTTGCGCGCGGCAAGCCTGGCGGCAACTTTGCTCGCAGCCGCCGGCAACTCCGCGGGATCGAGCGCCGCGAGCTGCACCTGGATTGGCTTGCCGGTCGGCGGTCCCGCGCGCGGCGCCGTCACTTCGACGAGGATGCCGGGGATATCGACGGTCTTGGCGCGGATGGCGTCCATGATCTCGTGCGCCGGCGGGCGGCTGCGCCAGTCCGCGAACTCGAACTGGATGACCCCGATGGTGTCTTCGGTGAGCTCGCTCATCCCGCGCGGCTGCTCGCCGATGCGGGTGTACACGGTCTTGAGGCCCTCGAAGTCGAGAACGCGCTTTTCGACGGCGCCGACCAAGCGGTTTTTTTCCTCAAGCGAGAGATTGCCACGGGCATGCACGATGACCTGGCCGTAATCGGGCTCGACCTTCGGGAAAAACTCCACACCGCGGCCGAACTTTCCGTAGGCAACCAGCACCGCGACCAATAGCAATGCCGCGAGCGCCAGCGTGGTGCCGGGACGGCGCAGCGCGAGCCGCACCGTGCGCATGTAGGATCCGCGATCGCCTGCGTGCTGTTCATGCGGCGCGCGGGCGGCCTTGCCGAGCAACGCGCCGAGGGTCGGCGTGAAGAACAGCGCAACCGCGAGCGAGGCGGAGAGCGTCGCGATCAGCGTGATCGGCAGATATTTCATGAATTGGCCGACCACGCCGGGCCAGAACAGGAGCGGCGAAAACGCAGCGATGCGGGTTGCCGTCGCGGCGATCACCGGTCCGGACATGCGCTTGGCGGCGAGCGAATAGGCCTCCCGCGGCGGCATGCCTTCTGCCATACGCCGTTCGGCGAATTCCGACACGATGATGGCGTCATCGACCAGCATCCCGACGGCGAGGATGAGTGAAAACAAAACGACGATGTTGACGGTCAGCCCCGCGAGCTGCAGGCCGAGCACGCCGGCGAGGAACGAAGCAGGTATTGCGATGCCGATGAAGAGCGAAGCACGCAAGCCGAGCGCGAACAGGATGACAACCGCGACCAGCAGCACACCGGTTAAGACCGAGTTCTGCAAGTCGCCGAGCATCTGCCGGATGATCTTCGACTTGTCTTGGGTGAAGGAGACGTGCAAGGCTTCCGGCCACGTCTTTTGCAGCGACGCCACGGTCGCTCTCACCACGTCGACCGTCTCGATGAGGTTGGCGCCCGTGCGCTTGGAGACCTCGATGGTCATGGCGGGCCGACCGTTCACCCGCGTGACCGAGGTCGCATCCTTGAAAGTGGGCTTGACCTGCGCGATGTCGAGCAATCGGACCGAAGCCTTGGGCGAGGCGACGATCGGAATCTTCAGGATGTCCTGCGGCTTCTCGAACAGCGAGGGCACCTTCACGGCGAAGCGGCCACTTTCGCCTTCGAGCGCACCGGCGGCGATGAGCGTATTGAAGGATTGTGTGATTGAGCCGAGCTGGTCGAGCGAGAGCCCATAGCTCGCCAACAGCATTGGATTGAGAATGATCTCCACCGCCTCATCGCGTGCGCCGCGAAGCTCGGCCGAGAGCACGCCAGGCGCCTGCTCGATCGCGTTCTTCGCGGCGCGGGCGATGCGCAGCAGCGTACGCTCTGGCACGTCACCAGAAAGCCCCACGACCAGCACCGGATAGAGCGAGAGGTTGACCTCGAGCACCTGCGGCTCGTCGACATCGCGAGGCAGGTCGTGCTTGGCCTGATCCACCTTCGCGCGCACATCCGCCAGCGCCGCCTTGGCGTCGAAGCCCGCTTCGAATTCGAGCAACACGAACCCGCCGCCTTCGAACGCGGTCGAGCGCATCTCCTTCACATTGCCAACCGATTTGAGCTGGGTCTCGAGCGGCCGCAGCAACAGCCGCTCGGAATCCTCCGGGCTGATGCCGCGTTGGGAGAGCTGCACGTAGATGATCGGAATCCTGACGTCCGGCTCCGCTTCCTTCGGGATCGTGACATAGGCCAACAGGCCCGCGCTCAGCAGGAAAATAAGCGTCGCGACGGTGAGCCGCGCGTGACCGATGGCGTAGTCGATAAACTTGGACATCACTTATTTGGCGACGGCGGTCAGCTCGGGCACCCCGACGGCATCTACAGTTTGGCCTTCGCGCACAAAATCCTGTCCTTGCACGATCATGCGAGTGCGATCGGGAAGGCCCGTGACCCATATGTAACTCTGCTCGTCCTCGATGACTCCGACAGGAGCGAACTCGACCGTATCGTTTGCGTCGACAACGCGCAGGCCGAGATCGCCAGCGGAGGAGAAGGTAACCGCCGAGCGCGGTACGCGCGTCGCTAGAACCGGCGCCAGCGGAATAACAACCTCGGCCGTGATGCCGTCCGGAATGTTGCCGTCGGCATTCGGCAATTCGACTTCGACCCGATATGTGCGCGTGGTCGGGCTTGCCGTCTTGGCGACGAACCGGATTTTTCCATTCGCACGTTCGCCGGTCACCAGCCGTACCTCGACCACGGCGCCCACCTTGATGCCGGCGAGCTGGCGCTCGGCCACTTCCACCACGGCCAACATCGGATCGAGCGCAACCAGCGAGGCGATTTCGCGCCCGGCCATGGAGAACGCGGCCTGCCCGACCTCGACGGCAACGTCATGCACGACAGCCGACCATGGCGCGCGCACCACGCCGCGGTCCTGTTCGGCTTGCGCGGCGGCGAGGGCAGCCTCCGCAGACTTGAGCTGCGCCTCGAGATCGACGAGCTGGAGGCGCGGCAGCGTGCCGCTGAGAATGAGCGTCCGTTTGGCCTCGAGCTCCGTGCGTTTCTGCGTCACCACGGCCTGCGCTTGCGCCACCTGCGCTTCGCGCGCCTCGTCGGACAGGACGGCAATGATCTCACCCTTTTGCACGGACATCCCGCGTTTCACCTTGAGATCGGTCAGCACACCGCCGGTGCGCGCCGTCACGGTGACCCTCTTGTCGGCCTCGGTGCGTCCCGCAATCGTGAGCTTGCGGCTGTGCGGAATGACGCTCGTCATCGCCACCGCAACGCGGAAAGGCTTCTTGGCTTCGCCGTCGGCCACGGGCAAACCCGCGCGGCTCTCCGCAGTCTGGTGCGGAAGAAAGTGTCCGGATGCGATCCAAAGCCCGGCGGCCGCAACGAGGCCGATGGCAGTGAGGCGGCTCGCGTTCATCGAGAGCTCTTCTTGGGTGCATGAGCCACGCTCGTGCGAGATGTCATGGACGCGCCGCTAAAGCCTGCGCGCAGGCAGCAGTATCGGCTCGCGTGGAAGCGACAATTGCACTGGAGCTGGCCGTTGGCTCGGCGCATGACAGGAAGTCCCCCGACCCCGTATTTGCACCGCAGCAATCGCTTACATCATTGGCGAAACTGAGGCTGCGCTCCTGCCTCCCCGCGCAAGGGTGTCATGCAGGGTAAATGGCCGGTTTCTACGGGGATAACGCGTGCGTCTGAATTCCCCGCGCCCTGTGCCGCCGCCTTGCCACCCCGAGGACCGTCCCTATAATCGCCCGCTTCCTTTTCGGCCGTGTCGAGGGGGCGATGGCGGGGAAGCCAGTTGCGATCATCATGGGCAGCCAGTCCGACTGGCCGACCATGAAGCATGCGGCCGAGACGCTCGATGCGCTGGGCATCGGCTACGAAGCGAAAATCATCTCCGCGCACCGCACGCCCGAGCGGCACCACGCCTTCACCAAATCCGCCAAGGCGCAGGGGTTCAAGATCATCATCGCCGGCGCGGGCGGCGCGGCGCACCTACCCGGTGTGACCGCGGCGCTGACCCCACTTCCAGTGTTGGGGGTGCCGATCGAATCGAAGGCACTCTCAGGCGTCGATTCGCTCTATTCGATCGTGCAGATGCCGCCCGGCGTCCCCGTCGGAACGCTCGCCATCGGGCGCGCGGGCGCCATCAACGCGGCGCTCCTCGCCGCGAGCGTCCTTGCGCTTGGCGACGGCGAGTTGGCCAAGCGCCTCGAAGCCTGGCGCCAGCGCCAGAGCGAATCGGTCCCGGAGACGCCCGAGGATGGCGAGACGTGAGCACGGCGATGGACTCTTCACGCTGATTCTGGTACACGCCCACGTCATGGAGAGCCCGCGCGGTCGCGCTTCGGTGGCGATCGGCGGGCTCCGGTACATTAGGCATATCGGAAGCAAAGGAACGCTGCGTGCAGGTTCTCGTCCGTGACAACAACGTCGACCAGGCCCTCAAGGCGCTGAAGAAGAAGATGCAGCGCGAGGGGATCTTCCGCGAAATGAAGCTTCGCGGCCATTATGAAAAACCCTCCGAAAAGAAGGCGCGCGAAAAGGCGGAAGCGATCCGCCGGGCGCGCAAGCTCGCGCGCAAGCGCATGCAGCGCGAGGGCTTGCTACCCATGAAGCAAAGGCCCGCCCCCACCGCAGGCGGTGCGACACGTCCGCCACGGCGACCGAGCTTCTGATTAATTCTTGGCCGGCCGCCGCCGACACGCAATAAGAGACAGCGCGGGTCTTCGGGCCCGCGCTGTCGTTTTCGGCGCCTGCGCGGTACGCTGGATCCATCAGCGCCGGGCACGAAAGGCGGAGGAACGCGATGCGACGCAGCACGGATCGGATTCTTACCACCCATGTCGGCAGCCTCATTCGTCCCGCGGCGCTGCGCGAGTTTCTCGCCGCCAAAGAGGCCGGCCAGCACTTCGACAGGACTGCCTATGCGAAATGCCTCAAAGCATCCGTTGCCGAGGTCGTGCGCAAGCAGGCCGAGATCGGCATCGACGTCATTAGCGACGGCGAGTTCGGCAAGGCGATCAGCTGGGCGCAATACGCGCTGTTCCGCCTCGACGGCTTCGAGCGGCGGCCATTTACCGGCGGCAACCCGTTCACCCGCGGCGTCGATCGGACCCGTTTTGCGGAGTTCTACGCGGAACTCGATGCGCGCGACAAGGTCGAAACCGTCATGGACTCGGTGGTGGTAGCGCCGATCACCTATGCCGGTCAGGCGGAACTGCAGCAGGACATCGACAACTTCAAGGATGCGCTTCACGGCGTCGAAGTGGTGGAAGCATTCTTGCCGGTGGCGGCGCCGACGAGCGTCATTCCCGATCGCAAGAACGAATATTACGCGAGCGACGATGATCTCCAGCAGGCGATCGCCGAGGCGATGCACACCGAGTACAAGACGATCATTGATGCCGGTTTGCTGGTGCAACTCGACGATGCGCGCGCCGCCGTAAGCTACGATCGGATGGTGCCGCCCAACACGCTGCAGCAGTACCGCAGCTGGCTCGCCCGCCAAATCGAGATCATCCACCATGCGATCAAGGGGCTTCCGCGCGAAAACATCCGATATCACGTCTGCTGGGGCAGCTGGCCGGGGCCGCACAGCTCCGACGTTCCCTTCAAGGACATCGCCGATCTCGTTTTGCAGGTGCGCGCCGGCGGCTATTCCGTCGAGCTTGCCAATCCACGGCACGAGCACGAATGGCGGTTGTGGGAGCATCTAAAACTGCCGCAGGACACCGTGCTGATCCCGGGCGTGATCAGCCATGCCACCAACATCGTGGAACACCCGGAGCTGGTCGCGGAACGCATCGTCCGCCTGGCGCGACTCGTCGGGCGCGAGAACGTGATCGCGAGCACGGACTGCGGCTTCGCGCAGGTGACGTATTTCGCGCGCGTGCACCCGCAGATCATGTGGGCAAAACTCGAGGCACTGGTTAAGGGCGCACGGCTGGCGAGTAAGGAGCTGTGGGGCAGAACGAAAAGCCGGCCCGAGAAGGCCGCGCCGCGGCCTGCGGCATGAGGGCGAGCCGCCAAATTTCCGTCGCTCGAAGCGCAGTTCGAGGCATTGAGCCGCCTCGGAATCGGGCCTAAGCTTTCCTGACACCGCGCGCCCGCGCATGTGATCGTCGGGCTGCAGGTAGGCCCCTCACGTGTGCGAGCGAGCCCCATCGCATGCCCATCGATGGAGGGTAGCCATGGCTCTCGCCCCCACATTGCAAAAGCATCTCGATCAGAACGTCACTTACGAAGTGATCACGCACGACCCGACGATGTCGTCGACGCGCACCGCCCAAGCCTGCCATGTCTCCGGCGACCGTCTCGCCAAGGCGATCGTGCTGCGCCGAGACGGCGGCTACATGCTGGCGGTTCTACCAGCCTCACACCACATCCGCCTGCCGGATCTGCGGCAGCAAATCGGGGACGATGTGCGGTTGGCCGAGGAGACCGAGATCAAGCGGCTGTTCCCGGACTGCGCGATCGGGGCGGTTCCTGCAATCGGCGAATGCTACGATCTCGACGTGATTGTCGATGAGAGCATTCAGAAGCAGCCCGACGTCTATCTCGAGGGCGGCGATCACACGACCCTGGTTCATATCAGCCAGGCTCAATTCGCTCGGCTGATGTCCAGCGCGCGACATGGACGTTTCAGCGTCCACGATTGAGCCTCGCTGGGCGGCGTCGACGCTCTCGATTGTTGGCCGCGACTGAGAGCCAAGAAGCACCGAAGAATGACGGCGACCGCGTCGGGTTGCGATCTATTATCGCAGCAGATCGTTGTTGCAAATGTCGCGCAGGCATCACTTACGGCATGGACAGGGCGCGATGCGACTAAGGCGATAGTCTTGCGCCCACTCGTCCCACGAAATGTCGAGCGAGACCTTGGTTTGTGCTGATGTCCACGTGAACCGCTCGACGAACCGTAAATCAGGCGCGTTTTCCTTCCGGCGGGTAAACTCTATTTCGAATTCGCCCGACACGCTTGAACAAGGCGATGCGTCGACGCTCAGAACGCCAGTCCATGTTCTTTGCCGGTTTCGCGCCTCGGAGATGCTAGCCTCCGTCACTGCCAAAGCAGGCTTGCATATCTGCTGAGCAGCATTTGGCGTCGCAGTAAAAATAACGACGCCAGCAGCCAGCCAGCCCGCAAGGTGGAGTGAACGCATGGGGCATTCCGTTTGCGACCCTTGATGGGTCGCCGGTCGTACAGGCGCAACGCATGAAATTTTGGGCCGGCCCGAGAAATTCTGATGATCGAGGTTGAGTTCGCCATGCGCCCGACGGACCCAAGCCAGTCGTCCAATTCCTCAGCAATTGCGAACGGAGAACGAGGCTACCGAGGGCTTAGCCCCACTGCTGCGGCTACAAATCTGGACAACGCTTGCGCGCTTGAAAGAGGAGGGCCAGGCCGTTCTCATCGTCGACAAGCATTTCGAGGCGCTTGTAAGGCTCGCCGAGCGGCACGCCATCATCGAAAAGGGACAGGTGGTGTGGACGGGCACATCGGCAACATTGGCGGCCGACCCGAGCATCGCGCAGCGGTATCTGCAAGTGTAAGGCCGCGCGGCGCAGTCAGGCCATTGAAAGCCATCACGCCGCAGAAGATCGCAGCTGGGTCGACAATCCATACTCGGCCTTTGCCAGGAGGCGCTTCTCGTATCGCAGCATCAGCGCCGGCGCGGCGAGCACAATCAGCGCCGCGGCGAGGCCCAAGCAGATTGCCGCCGGTGAAGCCACATGCGCGAATGCCTCGCCGAAGCTATAGGCAGCAAGACCGTAACATATGATCCAGGCCGCGGCCGCCGTCGCGCTGGCGAAATAGAAACTCCGCTGCGTCATGGCATTCGTACCGGCAAGCACGGCCGCGATGTTGCGCAGAAACGGCAAAAATCGAGCAATAAACACGAACCTGCCGCCGTATCGCACAAAGAGCCATTGGCCGATCCTGATCCGGCCTTCGGTCAGTCCAAGGCGCGTGCCATATCGCACCAACAGCTGATGACCGAATCGTCTGCCGACCCAAAAGCCGACGATCTCGCCAACGATAGCTGCAACGATTCCCGCGGTGATCAATGACCAAATATCGAGCCCAGGAGTCCTGGCGGCAAAAAATCCGGCCGCGATCAAAGCGGCCTCGGCAGGCAGCGGAATCCCCACGCTTTCGAGCGCGATGAATGCCGCAACGACCCAGATGCCGTAGATGGATACGTACTCGGCCATTTCGTATCTCCGCGACCGGCGCGGACACGCCTCTCCCCAATCGATCCTAGGATGTCTTTTGGTTAGGCGCACGCGCCCATGCACCGCTAAGGTCGAAACAGACTGCGAATTTTCGCGTGTGTGGCCGGCGGGCCACAAGACCACCCAGCGAACGAGTGTCATCATACCCACGAAGACGGCATCGTGCGTCACCGCTCGCCGATGAACTGTTTTGCCGCCTCGACGGCCTGCACGCCTAAGTCCTCGTGCCCGATCCCGGCAAACCGCACGAATCGCTTCGGTGCGTTGATCAATGCATAGAGCCGCTCCGCCAACGCGATCGGCACAACGTCGTCGCGATCGCCGTGCAACATCAGCACTGGCGCCGTGATCTTGCCGACGCGCAGATCCGAGCGGAACTGATCTTTCATCAACAACCGCACCGGCACGAACCAATATCTGTGCCCGCCGACGTCGGCGGCCGAGGTAAAAGGAGACTGCAGGATCACGTACGCGACCGGCATTTGCGAGGCGAGCGCGACCGCAACTCCGGAGCCGAGCGATTCGCCCCAGAGCACGATGCGCTCGGCTGGGTAGCGTGCAGTTGTGAACGCATAGGCCGCCAACGCGTCGCTCACGAGGCCCGCTTCGGTGGGCGCCCCGCTCGAGCCGCCATAGCCGCGATAGCTCAGCGCGACCAGCCCGGTGCCGTCCTCGGTGAGGTCACGGAAGCGATCCACGCGCATTCGCAGCGAACCGCCATTGCCGTGGAAATAGAGCACCACGGGCTTGTTCCCGCGCGGCGGCACGTGCCAGGCGATCACGCGCTCGCCGTCGCTGGTCTCGAGCAGCACCTCTTGCGCCTGCGGCAGACCCGCGGCGGCAGGGGCGGTCCGAAAGCGCTCGGGAAAGTACTGGATCGCGCGCTGGGTGAAATAGAGCAGCGCCACGAGGGCACCATATCCGAGGATCGCGTAGAGCATGAACCACTTGAGAGTGCTCATTCCTTCTCATAGCACGGCGGCTTTACACATGTTTGTCAAACCTCCTCAGACCCATTTATCGGAGCGAACTCGGGCGCGCTCGCGTCGTGACGCGTCGGAATCAGAGGCGCAGCGCGGCCTGTGGCGGCGTAAACTTCAACTTTAGCGCTTCGGCAACGGCCCGATGGGTAACCATCCCTTCGTACACGTTGAGCCCGTTGCGCAGATACTCATCTTCACCGAGTGCCCGTCGGTAGCCTTTGCCCGCGAGTGCCAGCACGAACGGCAGCGTCACGTTGTTGAGCGCGAAAGTCGACGTTCGCGCGACCGCGCCCGGCATGTTGGTCACGCAGTAGTGCACGACGTCGTGAAGGATGTAAGTCGGCGCTGAGTGCGTCGTCGGCCGCGACGTCTCCGAACAGCCGCCTTGGTCGATGGCGATGTCGACGATGACGGAGCCGGGCTTCATGGCTTTCACCGTCTCGGCGGTGATCAATTTCGGTGCCGCGGCGCCAGGGATGAGGACCGAGGCGATCACCAGATCCGCGCGGCGGCATAGCGTCTCGATGGCGTCGCTGGTGGAGAAGACGGTGCGCACCCGGGCGCCAAGTTGGGTCGCGACGCGCCGCAGCACGTCCGGGTTGCGATCGATGACGGTCACCGTCGCGCCCATTCCCGCGCTGATCAGAGCGGCGTGACTGCCCGCGACGCCCGCGCCGAGGATTGCAACGTCCGCCGGCGGAACACCAGGAACGCCGCCGAGCAGCACGCCGCGGCCGCCGTTCTCCTTCTCAAGGCAACGCGCGCCGACGTGTGGTGCCATGCGACCAGCGACCTCCGACATTGGCGTGAGCAGCGGCAGCGTGCCCTGCGCGGAGGTAACGGTCTCGTAGGCGATGGCAATGACGCCGGATCCCATGAGGTCGGCGGTTTGTTGCGGGTCGGCTGCCAGATGCAGATAGGTGAAAAGCACCTGCCCGGCTCTGAGCTTCTTGCGCTCAGATGCCAGCGGCTCCTTGACCTTCACGATCAGCTCGCTGCGGGCATAGATCTGGTCGGCATCCGGCACGATTTCGGCGCCCACCGAGCGATAATTGGCATCGGTGAGGCCGGCTCCCAATCCGGCGTTCGCTTCGACCAGGACGCGGTGACTGCTCCTGGTCAGTTCGCGCACCGCCGACGGCACCAGACCGACGCGATATTCGCTATCCTTGATTTCCTTCGGCACGCCAACGAACATTTTTGCCATTCCGAATGTCAGCCTCGGTCGTGCTCCGGCAAGTCGGAGGTCGAGGTCTCAAATTCTACGTATCGAGAGGCCCTGATACCACTACCGGTCATTCGCGGCGCGCTGTCGCCGCGCCTCGGCGCTCCTTGATTTCCGGCATCGGCTCGCGTTCCCTAACGTCGGTCAAGCGAGGAGCGTGACGTGAGCGAGGACCCCTACGCTGTCCTGGGCGTTAAGCGGGAGGCAACGCAGGACGAGATCCGCAAGACTTATCGTGAGCTGGCAAAAAAACTGCACCCCGACCTCAATCCCGGCGATCGGCAAGCGGAGGAAAAGTTCAAACAGGTCGCTGCAGCCTATGATCTGTTGGGAGATGCCGAGAAGCGTGCGCGCTTCGATCGGGGGGAGATCGACGCCGCCGGACAAGAGCGGCCGCGGGAGCGCTATTATCGCGACTTCCATGGCCCCGGCGCCGAGCAACACAGTTACAGCACCGAGGGCGGCTTCGCCGATTTCATGGAGTCGGGGGACATCCTCAGGAATATATTCGGGAGAGGCGGCGAGACGCGCATTCGGCTGCGCGGCCAGGACGCGCTTTATCGGCTGCCGGTCGAATTCCTCGAGGCATTGAACGGCGCAACCAAACGCATCACGCTGCCTGATGGCGGCACGCTCGATGTGGTCATCCCCGCCGGCACGCGCGACAAGCAGGTTCTAAGGCTACGCGGGAAGGGCGGAGTGGGACTCGGCGGCGGACCGCCCGGGGACGCGCTGGTTGAGATCGAGGTAGAGCCGCACAAGTTCTTCGCCCGAAAGGGCGACGATATCCACCTCGAGTTGCCGATTAGCCTGCCCGAAGCGGTGCTCGGAGCAAAGCTTGATGTTCCCACACCCACGGGCCCGGTACGCATGACCGTCCCCAAAGGCGCGAACACCGGGACCGTACTGAGACTCAGGGGCAAGGGCGCGCGGCGCAGCGATAAGAGTCACGGGGACGAATACGTGACGCTGAAGATCGTGCTGCCGCAGCAGGTCGATTCGGAGCTCGAGGAATTCGCACGGCGCTGGCCAGCGGGACAAAACCAAAATCCTCGCCGGCATCTGGAGGTTTGAATGATCTCGGCCCAGGAATTTCTGATTCGGACCCGCGTTGAATACCATGTGTTGGAGGCCTGGATCGCAGCCGGTTGGCTCGTGCCGCCGCAGACCGAGCCGGAGCTGATGTTCTCCGACATCGATCTGGCGCGCGCGCAACTCATTCGCGACCTGCGCGAGGACTTCGGTGTCAATGATGAAGGCATCTCCGTCATCTTGCACCTGATCGATCAGATGCACGGCTTGCGGCGCAGTCTTCAGGGCCTGCTCGAGGGAATGCGCGGCGATGCAAGCCAGGCAGATCAAAGATGAGGGCTTTGCGTCTTTGCGTCCAGTCTGCGCAGTAAAGGCTGGCTCGGTATGCTTACCGTCTATGGCCGCAAAAGTTCCTTCAACGTGCAGAAAGTGATGTGGCTTGTCGCGGAGCTGGGTCTCGCCCATAGACATATAGAACAAGGCGGATCTCACGGCGGCCTCGATACCCCGGAATTCCGCGCGATGAACCCACACGGCCGTGTTCCGGTCATCGATGACGAGGGCACGATTGTTTGAGAATCGCAACCGATCCTTCGCTATCTTGCAGCCTGTTATGGGCGCGGCACGTTCTGGAGCGACGACGCCGCTCACCGCTCTCTGTCCGACCGCTGGATGGACTGGTCACAGACCACGCTCCAGCCGGATTTCCTCATCGGCGTCTTCTGGGGTTACTACCGCACTCCCGCCTCTGAGCGAAACATGGCCGCGGTCGACGCAAAGGTCCGGCGCTGCGGGCAGCATTTTTGATTGCTCGACTCGATTCTGGGCGACCGCTAGTTTCTGCTCGGCCAACATCTCTCGCTTGCAGACATTCCGATCGGGACTACCCTGTATCGATATTTCAACATCGACATCGCGCGGCCCGACGTGCCAAACGTTGAGCGCTGGTACGGCGCGCTGCGAGCCCGCCCTGCTTATCGCAGCCATGTGATGGTGCCATTCGAGGAGCTGCGCGGCCGATTGGCTTATTAAGGCTTATAGCGATTTGACGATCTCTTCCGTCATTTTCTTGGCGTCGCCGAACAGCATCATGGTGTTGTCGCGATAGAACAGCGTGTTGTCGATGCCGGCGTAACCGGACGACAGCGAGCGCTTGGAAAACATCACGGTGCCCGCCTTCCACACTTCCAATACCGGCATGCCATAAATCGGCGAGGAGGGATCCTCCTTCGCCGCCGGATTGGTCACGTCGTTCGCCCCGATTACAAAGGCTACGTCCGCCTGGGCGAATTCCGAATTGATGTCTTCGAGCTCGAACACTTCATCGTAGGGGACATTCGCTTCGGCCAGCAGCACATTCATGTGACCCGGCATGCGGCCGGCAACGGGATGGATGGCGTATCTGATCTCGACGCCCTCATGCTTGAGGCGGTCGGCCATCTCGCGCAACGCGTGCTGCGCCTGCGCCACAGCCATTCCGTAGCCCGGCACGATGATCACCTTGCCGGCATTCTTGAGCACGAAGGCCGCATCCTCGGCAGAGCCCTGTTTCACCGGCCGCTGCTCCTTTCCCGCCGCGGGTTCCGCGACCTCGCCGCCGAAGCCGCCCAGAATGACGGAGATGAAGCTGCGGTTCATGGCTTTGCACATGATGTAGGACAGGATCGCGCCCGACGAGCCGACGAGGGCGCCGATGATGATGAGCGCAGAATTGCCGAGCGTGAAACCGATGCCGGCGGCGGCCCAGCCGGAATAGGAATTGAGCATCGAGATCACTACCGGCATGTCGGCGCCGCCGATCGGGATGATGATGAGCGCACCGAAAGCGAAGGCGGCGAAGGCCAGCAGCCAGAAAGCGACATGGCTCTCCGCGTGCGCGAAAAAGGCAATCAGCGCCACGATGGCGAGCGCCAGTGCGATGTTGATGGCATGGCGCGCGGGAAGGATAATGGGCGCGCCGCTCATGCGGCCCGACAATTTCAGGAAGGCAATCACCGAACCCGTGAACGTCACGGCACCGATTGCGACGCCGAGCGACATTTCGATGAGGCTCGATGTATGGATCGCGCCGACGGTGCCGATGTCGAACGCGGCCGGCGCATAGAGCGCCCCTGCCGCCACCAGCACCGCCGCCATCCCGACCAAGGAATGGAACGCTGCTACCAATTCCGGCATGGCGGTCATGGGCACACGGCGCGCGACCACCGCACCGGTGCTGCCGCCGATTGTGAGTCCAAGCGCGACAAGCCCCCAGGCGCCGAGGCCCGCGGGAGGATGGGACGCGAGCGTCGTGACGATCGCAATCGCCATGCCGACCATGCCGAATAGGTTGCCGTGCCGGCTGGTCTCGGGGCTGGACAGCCCGCGCAGCGCTAGAATGAAAAGAACGCCGGCGAGGAGATAAAGCAGCGCGACGAGATCAGCGGACATTTGGTAACTCCGGCCCGGTCACTTCTTTTTCTTCTGGTACATGCCGAGCATGCGTTGCGTGACCAAAAACCCGCCGAAGATGTTGACCGACGCGAATGTGAGCGCGATGAAGCCAAGAACGCGCGCCCAGATCGGGCCCGCGTCATTGGCTACGAGGGCGACGCCTACGGCGAGCAACGCACCCACGATGATGACCGACGAAATCGCGTTCGTCACCGACATCAACGGCGTGTGCAATGCCGGTGTCACCGACCACACGACGTAATAGCCGACGAAGATTGCGAGCACGAAGATCGAGAAGCGGAACATGAATGGATCGACGGTCCCGCCGTTGGCAGCGTGCAGGGCTCCGCCGGAGGCCGCGGCGATGATGTCGAGCTGGGCAAACGTGAGGTCGCGCGCCGCGTCTCGAGACGCATCAACCGCTGCGACGACGCCAGTTGAAATGATCAGCATTGCAATCTCCTTGCTCGAACGCTTCGCAGCTCAAGGGCGTGACGCGCCGACTCCCTTTACGCATTTTTGGCAGCGTGGCGTCACGCTGCACTCTTGGGTGCAAAGCCTGGATGAACGACCGCCCCGTCGCGAGTGAGCGCCGTCGCTTTGATGATCTCGTCATCCCAATTGATCGCCAACGCTCTCGCGTTCTTGTCCACCAGGATCTCCAGCAAGGCGAAAAGATTCCTGGCGTAAAGGCTCGACGCGGACGCGGCGATGCGGCTCGGCACGTTGGGGTGGCCGATGATCTTCACGCCCCCGCTTTCCACGACTTCGCCGGCCCTGGCGAGCTCGCAGTTGCCGCCGCGCTCCACCGCGAGATCGACGATCACCGACCCCGGCCGCATGGCGGCGACCATGTCCCTGGAAATCAGCCGCGGCGCCAACCGGCCCGGGATCAGCGCCGTCGTGATCACGATATCCTGCTTCTTGATGTGCTCGGAGACCAGCGCAGCCTGCTTAGCCTGATACTCTTTCGACATCTCTTTGGCATAGCCGCCCGCGGTCTCGGCCTGCTTGAATTCCTCATCTTCAACCGCGATGAACTTGGCGCCGAGGCTCTCCACCTGTTCCTTCGCTGCGGGCCGCACGTCGGTCGCGGTGACGATGGCGCCCAGTCGGCGCGCAGTCGCGATCGCCTGCAGGCCGGCAACACCTGCACCCATGACGAAGACCTTGGCCGCGGGCACGGTGCCAGCCGCCGTCATCATCATCGGCAATGCGCGACCGTATTCGGCCGCGGCGTCGATCACCGCGCGGTAGCCGGCAAGATTGGCTTGGCTTGAAAGCACGTCCATGACCTGCGCGCGGGTAATGCGCGGCAACAGCTCCATCGCGAATGCGATGATTCCGGCATCGGCCATCGCCTTGAGCGCGGCGTCCTCGCCATAAGGATCCATCATCGCAATCACGAGCGCGCCCTTCTTGTAGCGGGTCAGCTCGGATGCGGCCGGCCGGCGCACCTTGAGCACTACGTCGGCATCCTTGATGGGCTCGTTCGTCACGATTGCGCCGGCTGCGGCAAATTCGGCATCGGGAATGCCGGATTTCGTTCCGGCGTTCGGCTCGACGGCGACATCGGCGCCGAGTGCTTTCATCTTCTTGACTGTTTCCGGCGTGGCGGCGACCCGGTTTTCGGTCGCGTCGATCTCTCGCGCTACGGCAATGCGCATTCACCCGCCTCCTCGTGAACCGGCAATGCCCAGCCCGCTTAGCCACCAGAGGTGAGTGCGAGCGTGATCAGCGAAATGATGACCATGACGACGCTGGGCATCCGCGCCCCACTCAAAAATCCATGGAAGGCGACAATGGTCGCGATCACAAAGATCGCGAAGGCAACCAGCCAGTGCCCGGCGACGCCACCGATTGCCAATCCCAGAACGATGTTGGCGACATGAGAGCCACCGACCACGATCCAATGGACGAAACGGTCGTACATTGCCACGTGTGCGGGGAGATCATTGCCCTGCGCCGTCGCATATTCGACCTGTCCATGCTCGGCCATTGGCTTCTCCATGATTGCGCTCTGTCAGGCAAGCGGGGATTAGCGCAATTGACCCTTCAGGGCAACGGCGCAATCCGTGGGCCGCACCGTTCGACGGCGCATCGAGCGTCGCGCCGCAGCCCCGGTGTTCAACGCTCCAACGCCGGCTGATCGAGCGCCACCGCCGCGAGTGCGGTGGCCTGACGTTGGGCAACGCGGCGGATCGAAAAATCCCCGATAGCCTGGTTGAACAGCTTGTGGAAATTGAGCTCGGCGCGCAGATGCAGAAAGACCGCGCCGAGCCCAATCGCAGCCCGGTCCATGAAGACGAATTCGCGCGGCACTGTCACGGGGCCTTTCTGCTTGAGCGCTTGGTGCACGCGAAACGCCTCGCGCCGGCCGTATTCAGACGGTTTCACGCCGTCGGCAAGGCTGCGCACCCGATCGTCCAGTAACGGCCCATAGATGAAGCGCGCCCAGATATTCAACACGTCGATCAATTCCCGATTGAGCCGTTTGAAGCCCCATGTCTCATAGGCGTGTACGATGAGATCGGCGTCTTGTCTGAGCAGCCCATTGTAAAGATCCACCACGCCGCCGACGAATTTCGGCGCGAAGATGCGAATGCATCCGTAGTCCAGGAGATTAATGCCGTGAGGTCGGCCGCCTGCCTCAAATACCGTGTAATTGCCGAGATGCGGATCCCCGTGGATCACGCCGAAGCGGCTGAAGGGCCACCACCACGCCGTGAACATCGCGGTGCCGAGCCGGTTACGGGTGGCGAGGTCAGCCTTCGTGTGGTCGAGCAGACGGCGCCCTTCGAGCCAGTCGAGAGTGAGGAGCCGACCGGTCGAGAGCTCCGGCCATACCTGCGGCACGCGGATCTTGTCGGTACCGTCGAGCATCCTGCGGTAGAGCACGACGTGCTTTGCTTCGCGATGATAATCGAGCTCTTCGCGGATGCGCGCGCCGATCTCCTTGGCGATCTCGGTCGTGTCGATGACCGGATCCATGCGCCGGTGAATGGCGAAAACCAGCTGCAGCTGTCGCAAATCGGCCTCAACCGCCGACTGCATGTCCGGATATTGCAGCTTGCAGGCAAGTTCGGCGCCGTCGTGGGCGCGCGCGCGATGCACCTGCCCGAGCGAAGCGGCGGCGGCGGGATGATGCTCGAACTTTGAGAATTTCTTCTGCCAGTCGACGCCCAGCTCTGCGGCCATGCGGCGCTTGACGAAGGCCCAACCCATGGGGGGCGCCTCGCTTTGCAGCTTGATGAGTTCGGCGGCGTATTCCGGCGGCAGCGCGTCGGGGATGGTGGCCATGAGCTGGGCCACCTTCATGATCGGGCCCTTGAGCCCGCCAAGCGCCGCCGCGAGCTCGATTGCATTCTTGCCGCGATCGAGCGTGATGCCGAACAACCGCGCCCCGGCGATGCGCGCCGCAACTCCGCTCATGTTGGTGCCGACGCGCGCATAACGGGCAGCGCGGGCGGAGAAACGATTGGCTTCGCGGTCGGCCATGAGCACGGAAAGTTCTACGAGCCCAACATAGGACGGCTAAGCCGCAAAATCACGAGCTGCGAGCTGCTGCGGGACGCCGTCGTTCTTCATGGCTCGTCTTGCATTCCGCGTCAGCCCAGCTCCTCCAGCTCATCGATCATGCGTTCGATGACGCCGAGTCCGCCCTGCCAGAATGCTGGATCGCGGGCGTCTAGGCCGAAGGGTGCGAGCAGCTCGGAATGGTGTTTGGTGCCGCCGGCAGCGAGCATTTCGAGATAGCGCTCGGCAAACCCTTCCGCCGCCCTCTCATAGACCGCGTAGAGCGAGTTCACCAGGCAGTCACCGAAGGCATAGGCGTAAACGTAGAACGGGGAGTGCACAAAGTGCGAAATATAGGCCCAGAACGTCTGATAGCCGCTCTTGAGCTCGATTGCTTCTCCGAGACTCTCCCGCTGTACCTCGAGCCAGAGCGCGTTGAGACGGTCGACAGTGAGTTCACCGCTGCGGCGTTCCGTGTGGATATGGCGCTCGAACGTATAGAACGCGATCTGGCGCACTACCGTGTTGATCATGTCCTCGACCTTGGCGGCGAGCATGGTCTTGCGCTGTTTGCGGTCGGCCTGGGCGAGGAGCTTCTTGAACGTGAGCATTTCGCCGAAGACGCTCGCGGTCTCGGCAAGCGTGAGCGGAGTGGGGGCCATTAGCGCGCCTTTCGGCGCCGCCAACACCTGATGAACCCCGTGTCCTAGCTCGTGCGCGAGCGTCATGACATCGCGCGGTCGGCCTTGGTAGTTGAGCAGCACGTAGGGATGCGCCGAAGGGACGGTCGGATGCGAGAACGCGCCGGGCGACTTGCCTGGTCGTATCGGCGCGTCGATCCAATCGTTCTTGAAGAAGCGTTCCGCGATCGCCGCCATCTTCGGCGAGAATGCGCCATAGGCCTCGAGCACGGTCGCCTGTGCCTCGTTCCAGCCGATGGTGCGGGCCGCAACGGCTGGCAGCGGCGCGTTGCGATCCCAGTGCGACAGCCGTTTCTTTCCAAACCAGCTCGCCTTGAGCGCGTAATAACGGTGCGAGAGCCGCGGATAGGCGACCCGCACCGCTTGGACCAGGGCCTGCACCACTTCGGGCTCAACCCGATTGGACAAGTGCCGAGCGTCCGCCACGTCGGCAAACCCGCGCCAGCGATCGGAGATCTCTTTGTCCTTCGCGAGGACGTTGGTGATCAGCGCGAAGCTGCGCAGGTGCTCGCCGAAGGTCTTGGCGAGCGCCTGTGCGGCCGCCTTGCGCGTCGCTCCCCTTGGGTCCTGCAGCAAATTGAGCGTCGGCTCGATCGCGAGCACCTTGGGGCCGACCTTGAAGCGAAGGCCGGCGATGGTCTCGTCGAACAGACGAGTCCATGCAGAATAGCCTGTCACCGATTTTTCATGAAAGAGCTGCTCGATGCGGTCCTCGAGCTGATAAGGCTTTTCCCTACGGATATCTTCGATCCACGGCCGATAATGCGCCAGCAGGTCGTGTTGCATGGCGACCTCGAGCTTGGCGTCATCGAGCCGATTGAGCTCGAGCGTGAAGAACAAAAGATGCGTCGAGACGGCCGTGACGCGTTCCTGCACATCGGCGTAGAATTTGCCGCGCGCGGGATCGGCGGTGTCGCCTGCGTGCACCAGCCCGGCATAGGACGTGAGCCGCCCGAGAAGGTCATCCAGGGCCTCATAGCGCTTTATCGCCTCGGCCAGGGCCGCTCCGGCCTTCGGTGCGTCGGCCAGTGTGGCGAGCTTGCCTTTATAATCGCGCTCGAAAGCGAGGCTTTCCGCCGCGCCGCGATCGAGATCGTGCTTTATCCGCGGATCATCAAGCCCCGCATAGAGGTCGGCGAGATTCCATTCTGGCAACGAGCCCAAGCTGGGCACGCCAGAACTTTTGGCCGCTCGATGCGCGGAGGCGCGTTTAACTCGTGTGGGCATATCAGGTTACGACGGAGAGCGGCGATCGGGTGACGACGAGAGGGAGCGGAAAATATGGATACGGTGCGATACCGCTGCCGGTCAACGGCTATCGAACCGGACCGAGAGCCTTACTGAGAGCAGTGTTTTCGCAACCCGAAGAGGGGTCAGCCCCGCCACCCTCGAGCGAAGGCCGCGCGGCGGTTGCGCTCAAACCGCCTCACCCGTCCGCCATCGTGTCGATTCGCCTGACCGCAATCCCGCGGACGCGCAAACCGTTGCAATCCGGTTACACCAGTCGATAAAAACCCTGGGGCGCGGGTTGTCGGCGGGTGACAGCGCGCCAAAATCGTCCAAATTCCTACGCAATGAATTGCTGAATGGGCGAATCCAGGCGAGCTTCGCATCTGGATCGCGGCAAGCGGATTCGAATAGCGGCCTGGCCTGGGTCTTTGGAATTGGGAGAATGTCCGAATGAGTGGTCCTCGTTACGAGCGCGTTTTGGCGAGCACCGCTCTGGCGTTGATGCTTGCGGCACCGATCGGCGCCGCTGCGCAAGACGCGGGCGCACCGGCAACAGCGCCAGCTGCAGTAGCGCCGGCCGGGGAGCCCCTTTCGGAATCGGGACGGGTGCCAACCCCGAGCGAGCCTGCGGCTACGCCTGCTGAAGCTGCGGCCGTGGCGGGTGCAGCTGCACTGTCGGGGGCTCCGGCTGCGCCGAGCGCGGGCACATCGGAAACGGGCGCGGCCCCAGCCGCCATCGCGAGCGAGCAGACGGCAGCGCCCGATCCGCTGGCAAGCCTTGATCCCGCCGACCGCGCGGTTGCGGAGAAGATACGCGACCTGCTCGCGGCCAAGAGCGACAAAATCTTCGCCAATAAGCGAGAACGCGCCGCAGTCGAATCGTTCTACCAGGCTCGCCACCTTGCCCCTTTGTGGCTGGATAAAGGTGTCGAGAATGCCCGAGCCCGCGCAGTCATTGCACGGCTCAAGGGCGCGGATGCCGACGGGCTCGACGTCAACGATTACAATACGCCGGCGTTTGCGGGCTTAAGCCCGGATGCATTGGCCGAGGCGGAACTCAAGCTCACCCAGACCGTGCTCACCTATGCCCGCCACCTGCAGGCCGGGCGGTTTCCCTATACCCGGGTCAGCCAGAACATCGAGTTGCCGCAAGCACCGCCGGATCCAGCGGAGGTGCTTGCGAAAATCGGTAATGCCGCCAATACCGGCACCGCGCTCGATGATTTCAGCCCACCGCATGAGGGTTACAAGCAGCTCAAGGCCATGCTCGCGCAGATGCGCACCAAAGTCCCGCCCGCGAAGGAAATCGCGGACGGCCAGTTGCTCAAGCTTAATGCGAAACTGCCAATGGAAGATCCGCGCGTGCCGATGCTGCGGGAAAGACTCGGGCTTGTCGGCGACGCTTCCGACCTCAGATACGATGCCAAGATTGCCGAGGCGGTAAAGAAATTCCAGCACGCGAACGAACTGCCGGTCACCGGGAACCTCGATGCGCGGACGATCAAGGAGCTCAACGGTTCGACCCGCGACAGGCAGATCGAAACCATAATCTCCAACATGGAGCGCTGGCGCTGGTATCCGCGAGACCTGGGCGCCGCCTCGGTCATCGTCAATCTGCCGGACTTCACGTTACGCGTGATTCACAATGCCACCCAGATCTGGAGCACCCGAATCGTCATCGGCAAGCAGGACATGCCGACGCCATTGCTCAGCGAGACGATGAAGTTCATCACAATCAATCCGACCTGGAATGTGCCGCCCTCGATCGTGAACAATGAATATTTGCCCTGGCTGCAACGCGACCCTGCGGCGCTCGAGCGGATGGGGTTGCGAGTAACCTATAACCGGGACGGCAGCATTCACATCTATCAGCCGCCCGGAGAGGCGAATGCGCTCGGACGCATACGATTCAATTTCCCCAATCGGTTCCTGGTCTATCAGCACGACACGCCGGACAAGCATCTGTTCGCGCATGATGTGCGCGCGTACAGCCATGGCTGCATGCGGGTACAGGATCCGGCCAAATATGCCGAGGTCCTACTCAACATTGCGCGTCCCAACGAGAGCTGGACGGCGGATAAGGTCAAGCGGATGTTCGGCACGGGCGAGCAGGACATCCAGCTGCCGGCACAGATTTGGGTCCTGTTGACGTACCAGAACGCATTCATTGACGAAGCCGGCAAGCTGCAAATCCGGCGCGATATCTACAATATCGACAGTCGCACGATCGCGGCGATCAAGACCGAGCGCAGCATTATCGAGCCGGCGCAGGAGCGCAAGCGCGAGCAGGAGGCTGCGGCAACCGGTCAACGCCGCTCGGTGGCCGCGCCACGCACCGTCTCGTTCTTCGAGGCGCTGTTCGGCTTTGGCCAACCGATGCAGGCAAGGCCAGTGCCGCCGCGCGGCATCACCCGCTGAGCCCGTTCGAGGTTGTCCGTTGCCGTGGCGCGTTTGATTGCGTGTCGGGCCCGAGTCTTCGGCACGGTTAACCGCGGCAATTTTTTGCCATAGTCGCCTGTCACGCTCGCCGGTTATCGGGGGGGATGGGTCCGTTAACCCTTCCCTAATGAGCAGTTCGTCAGCCGTCGTCGTCGCGGCCAGCCGCCGCGCCGATTGACGGAGCTTCTCGCCCGCGGCGCTCGCCGCGGAGGAGCCCGCTGACGCCGCTTAAGGGTTGACACGTGACGGTCAAACTCGCGCAGAGGAAGTCCTTGCGTTCCGCCCGGGCGGGCTACTGCTGCAGTATCGCCGCGCTTCTCGTCTTGTTCGGAAGCAAGAACCTGCAGAACGCAGTCGCTCAAGGCGAGACGCGAACGATCTCGTTCCACCATATTCACACCGATGAGGAATTGACCGTCGCCTACAAAGTGAACGGCCGATACGACGAAGAGGCGCTCAGGAAGATCAATAACCTGATGCGCGACTGGCGCGAATCAAAATCGATCGCGATGGATCCTCATCTGATCGACGTGCTCTGGGAAGTGCACCGCGAGGTCGGCGCCAAAGAGGCGATCTGGGTCGTCTGCGGATACCGCTCGCCCGAAACCAACTCGATGTTGCGGCGGCGCTCGAGCGGGGTCGCCCAGTTCAGCCAGCACATGCTGGGCAAAGCAATCGATTTTTACATCCCGGGCGTGCCGCTCGAGCAGTTGCGCGAAGCGGGCCTGCGAGCGCAACGTGGTGGCGTTGGCTTTTACCCGACATCCGGTGCTCCCTTCGTCCACATGGACACGGGCAGCGTGCGGCATTGGCCGCGCATGCCGGAGGCACAGCTCGCGAGCGTGTTGGCGAAGGGGCAGCTCCACAGCCAATCAGCCTCCGACACGACGCAACGCAGCCGAATGCCGGGCTTACTCGCCAGGCTGTTCGGCGGCGGGCGTGAGGACACAAACGAGACGGCACCTGCACCGGTCAAAGTCGCGGCGACGGCGCTCAAGCCGGCCACCACGCCCGAAGCGCGATCGGACAAGCCGGCTGCGATCGCTGCCGCGCCCGAATCGCGCAGCGAAAAACTTGCATTCGTTCCGTTCCCGCCGTCCAAACCCGCCAAGTCGATGGAGCAGTCGGCAGCCGTGGCCAAGCCGGCACCGGCGTACCAGCTCGCCTCTGCGGCTTCCGAGCCTGCTTTCACACCGGCGGCCTACGAGATCGCGTCCGGCGCAGTGCAGTCCGGGGAGCCGCTCCAAGCGGCAGTCCTGATCGCACGCGCGAGTATCACGAACACGGCCGTCTCCTCGAACGAGATCATCACCGAGCGCGGCTATTGGCAGGGACTGCCGAGCGTCGAGGCAACGGATACTCCGCCCATGAGCGCTCAGCGCGCCACGGCGACTCCCACGCCGCGGCGTGCAATCGCCAGCGCCGCCGCAGCTCCGTGGCCGCTCGTCGAGCGCGCCGACAACGAGCCTATGGCAAATGCTCTCGCCTATGCGGCGCAACCGAATCCGATCACCGCCACCCGGACGCTGCCGGTAGGCGGGGGAACTACGCGCCCGACGGCCGCCGTGCCATCGGAAACGCTGATCGCGGTCAGGCACAGCGACGATTCTCCCTCGATTGCGCCCCCCAAAACCAAAGGCGCCGTCGTGGTGCGAGTGGGAGATCGCTTCAACGATCCGTGGATGCGCGCCATGATCGTTAGCCCAAGCGCGCAGAGTTTCATGAAGACCACCGTGTATGGCGTGCCGGATTTCCGCGCTCTCGGCCCTTACCTGCACAAACCGGCCGCGACCATGATGGCGACCTTCTCGGACGATCCATATCGCGGCATGAGCAGTGAAATGTTCAGCGGCAGCGCGGTAGGCTTCACGCGGACGGTCACGTTCAGTCCGCCGCGGACGGCATCACTGCGATAGTTCAATTACGGGGGGATTGTTGGGGCGCGACGCCGCAAGCCGGGGAAACCCGACTTGCGGCGAACCGCATTTGAAGCAAGCGCGTTTGCCCGCAGAGCCTAATTCAACATCCCGAGTGCATGCATGTAGGTCTCGAGAATGGCCTCTTGCTCACGCCGCTCATCGGCATCCTGCTTGCGCAGCCGCACGATCGTGCGCAACGCTTTGACGTCGAAGCCGTTGGCCTTGGCCTCGGCGTAAACGTCCCTGATATCGTCGCCGATCGCTTTTTTCTCCTCCTCCAGCCGTTCGACGCGCTCTACGAAAGCCTTCAGATGATCTTTCGCAAAGCGGCCGGCCGGCGGGTCTACAACCGCGGCAGTGGTCATTGAACCCTCCTCCATTACCCCCAAGGCGCAACGAGCTTTCGGGAGCGCGACGGCCGAGGTCAAGGCAAGAGGAGGATCATCCCCGGAGTACACAGGGAAGAATTTAGTGCTTGCGGGCCGCCTGCTCGAACGCCGCCTTCTGGCCCTCGGAGGCCTCTTTCTGGTGCTTGGCCTTCCATTCCTCGTACGGCATGCCGTAGATCCGTTCGCGGCTCTCGTCCTTCGACATCGGCACGCCGCGCGCATCGGCGGCGTCTTTCATCCAGTTCGACAAGCAATTGCGGCAGAAGCCGGCAAGATTCATCAGAGCGATGTTCTGCACGTCAGTGCGCGTGCGCAAATGCTCCACGAGCCGCCGAAATGCGGCTGCCTCGAGCTCGGTGCGGGTTTTATCATCAAGCGCCATCGTTGTGTCCTTTCGTTCGGAAGAAGTCTCCGAGGCCTTGAAGCTTCTACCCTAAGAATAGTGACGCAGCGAGCCGCTTTCCAGCGCGGGTTGCACCCGATGACCGCACGATGCTTATGTCGCCACGTGTGTAGCTATTTCGCGAGAATCACGATGAAGCAGCCGCGCAGCGGACGAGAGGTCGAATTTTGCCGCGCGAGCCGCGCGCGAGCTTGAGCCTCGATGGAATCGAGACGGCTTTTTCTCGAGGGGCTGTTCCGCACGGCAGTGGCCGCCGCGCACCCCGAGGGCTGCTTGCGGCCGCATTTGCCGGCACCCCCTTCCGGACGGCTGATCATTTTGGCGGCCGGCAAGGCCGCCGGTTCCATGGCGCAAGTCGCGGAGCGTCACTACGTCGAGGAGCGCGGCATGCCACCAGGCCGCATCAGTGGCCTGGCGGTGACCCGTCGCGGCTATGGTTGCCCCACCGGATTCGTACGCGTCGTCGAGGCCGGCCATCCGCTGCCCGATGCCGCAGGTCTTGCCGCGACGATCGAGGCGCTCGCCTTGGCGGAATCCGCCGGGCCGGAAGATCTGGTGCTGGTCCTAATTTCGGGCGGCGCCTCGGCAAACTGGGTCGCTCCAGCTGCCGACCTTTCACTCGCGGACAAGCAAGCAGTCACGCGTGCGCTTCTTGCTTCAGGCGCGTCGATTGTCGAGATCAACACCGTTCGCAAGCACCTCTCACGCATCAAAGGCGGACGGCTTGCACAACGTGCGTTTCCCGCGCCGCTTGTTGCCGTCGCCATTTCCGATGTGCCGGGAGATGACCCCGCTGTGATCGGCTCCGGCCCCACGGTGCCAGATCCGACTACGCTCGCCGATGCTCGGGCCATCCTGGCGCGCCGTGGCCTCACCGTGCCGCGGGTAGTGGCGCAGGCGCTGGGCGACCCTGCAAACGAGACGCCCAAGACTGGTGATCCGGTCTTCATCGACACCTCCTTCGAACTGGCGGTGCGGCCCGCCGACGTTTTTCGTGGGGTGGAACGCGCCGCACGAGCCGCCGGATACGACTGCATCCTGCTGGGCACCGCGATCGAGGGCGAGGCGCGCGAAGTCGCCCTCACGCAGGCACGACTTGCCCTCGATCTCAAAGAGAAGGGACGACGCGCCGTGATCTTATCGGGCGGGGAACTTACCGTGACGCTGCGCGGCCGCGGCCGCGGGGGACCCAACCAGGAATATGCGCTGGCGCTGGCCGTGGCGCTCGCTCGGGCCGCAGGCATCGCGGCACTGGCCGGCGACACCGATGGCACCGATGGCGGAGGAGGTCGGCGAGAGGATCCTGCGGGTGCCTTCATCGATGGCACGACTCTCGTTCGCGCGGCTGATCTAGGCCTCGATCCGGCCGCGTTTCTGCGCAACAATAATTCGACGGAATTCTTTGAGAAGCTTGGGGATCTGCTAACGCCGGGGCCGACGCTGACCAACGTGAATGACTTCCGGGCGATCCTCGTTGACAGTACTTAACACTTCACGCGATATCGGTATGTAAGCCGTCAAGTGGGCTTGCGTGCGGGCGACATGACACACCGATTCACGAGAACTGGACTTCAGCGCAGGCCCGTCGCTCGGCGGAGGGTCGCCCGTGCGCTCGCTGCTGCCGCGCTGGCTCTCGTGGCATTCGCGTGGCCCGGCTCTCCAGCGAGGGCCGATTTCCGCCTCTGCAATAACACCGGCAACCGGGTCGGCATCGCCATCGGCTATAAGGAGAACGACGGCTGGACCACGGAGGGCTGGTGGAACATTTCCGCGCGTAGCTGCGAGACGGTACTGCGAGGTGCCCTGGTCGCTCGCTTCTATTATATCTACGCCGTCGACTATGATCGCGGCGGCGAATGGTCCGGCCAGGCCTTCATGTGCACGCGGGAAAAGGAGTTCACGATCCGCGGCACTGAGGATTGCTTGGCGCGCGGTTATGACCGCACCGGCTTTTTCGAAGTCGACACCGGCGACCAACCCTCTTGGACAGTCCAGCTTACCGAATCGGCCGACCAAACACCGATGCAGCCCCTCCAATCGCGCGTGCCGATGCTGCAGACTCCTCCGACGGCAGGCCGGCCGGGCGCCCCGACGCCTCCGTCCCGAAGCCGCAACTGATGAGACGTCTGCGCCGGACCAAGATCGTCGCCACCCTCGGCCCCGCCTCCTCAGACCGAAGCGTGATCGCCAGCCTGTTCGAGGCAGGCGCTGACGTGTTTCGCATCAATATGAGCCATACCACGCATGCGCGCATGCGCGAGCTCACGGCCGCTATCCGGGAGGTGGAGACCGAGCACGGTCGCCCAATCGGGATTCTGCTCGATCTGCAGGGCCCAAAGCTCCGGGTCGGCAGCTTCGCGGCCAATCCAGCGACGCTAACCAAAGGCGAAACCTTCGCGCTCGACGCTGATCCCGCTCCTGGTGATGCCAACCGCGTGCACCTGCCGCATCCCGAAATCTTTGCCGCCATCGAGCCGGGCCACACGCTTCTCCTCGATGACGGCAAGGTGCGGCTCGTCGTCATTGAGGCAGACAGCCGCCGCATTCTCACGCGCGTCGAGGTCGGCGGAAAACTGTCCGACCGCAAAGGCGTCAGCGTGCCCGACACCACCGTGCCGTTCTCGGCGCTGACGGAAAAGGATCGCTCCGATCTCGACGCCGGCCTCGACGCCGGCGTCGATTGGGTTGCGCTCTCCTTCATCCAGCGACCCGACGACATCGCCGAGGCGAAGAAGATCACACGCGGTCGGGCCGCAGTCATGGCTAAGATCGAGAAGCCGCAGGCAATCAATCGCCTTGGCGAGATCATGGATCTTGCCGACGCATTGATGGTGGCGCGCGGGGATCTCGGCGTCGAGATGCCGGTCGAAAAGGTGCCCGGGCTGCAAAAGCAGATGACGCGTACCGCCCGTCGCGCCGGCAAGCCGGTCGTCATTGCGACCCAGATGCTCGAATCCATGATCACGAGTCCCGTCCCGACCCGGGCCGAAGTCTCGGACGTCGCAACGGCCATCTTCGAGGGAGCGGACGCCATCATGCTCTCGGCTGAATCGGCGGCCGGGCAATATCCGATCGAGGCGGTCGCCACCATGAACCGCACTGCCGAGGAAGTGGAAGGCGACCCGATTTATCGCACCATCATTCATGCCCAGCGCACAGAGCCGGAGGCGACGGGTGCCGACGCGATCGCCGCGGCAGCGCGCCAAATCGCCGAGACGCTCGAGCTTTCCGCCATTGTCTGCTGGACGAGTTCGGGCTCCACTGGGTTGCGCGTCGCTCGCGAGCGGCCGAAGCCGCCGATTGTGGCGATCTCCCCGAGACTGTCGACCGGCCGCCGCCTCTCACTGGTTTGGGGCGTGCACTGCATCGTCGCAGAGGACGCCCACGATCTCGACGATATGGTGGAGCGCGCGTGCCGGCTGGCCTGCGGGGACGGATTCGCCAATGTCGGTCAGCGCGTGATCATCGTCGCCGGAGTCCCACTTGGAACGCCGGGCGCGACAAACATGTTGCGCATCGCGTTCGTAGGCGCCGAGGCCGGCAACCAGTGATCAGGATCGATGCTCAGTAATCAGGAAAACCGGTCCGACTATTGAGCCTCATCAAATTCTGATTCAGATTTCGCGGCCCTCTATTTTTTCGCTCAGCTTCTGCACCAGCTCAGGTATCCGCTCAAGGTGCGGATGGATTGCAAGTGCACGGCGGAACGCATCAAGGGCGCCTTTGTCGTCGCCAAGCTCCTGCAGGATGATGCCGAGGCCCGAAAGGGCACCGAAATGGCGCGGCTCGCGCGCCAGCACTTCATGGATATCGGCAAGCGCGCGGCCAAAGTCCTTTTTCGTATAGTAGACGGTTGCACGCCGGTTCCAGGCCTCGGTGAAATCCGGCCGGATGTCGATGATGGCGTTTAGCAGCCTGATCGCAAGGTCGAAATCTTTGCTGTCGGTCGCAGTTTTGGCGCGACCCATCAGCAGGTTGGCGGTATCGCTGCTGGAGGCGAGCCAAATCGCCCAGATGCGGTTCTCTATGTATTTGGCGCTCTCGTCGTCAGGCGCGACTTTGAGCGCCGCGAACAGCCGGTCGAGGTTTTGCGTCTTGTCGCCGCGTTGGGCCCGCGGCAACGCGCCCGGCGGCTCGATCGGTTTGAGCGGCTCGGGATCGATCGATTGGGCCAGCGCCGGCAACGTCCACGCTGCAAGCGCCACTGTCGCGAACAGGGCTAGGAATCGCCGGCTCATAGATAAAGTGTAATGCCGCATCCCGGGGCGATAAAGACGAGATTTGGTCAGGGCAGCCGCGAAGGGCCCGCAGGCCCCAAGCATTTGCCTCGCGAAGCGCACTCAGCCCTGGCGGGCCTTGAAGCGGCGCTGGACCTTGTTGATCACGTAGACCCGACCCTTGCGCCTGACGAGACGATTGCTGCGATGGCGGCTGCGCAGCGATTTCAGCGAATTGCGGACTTTCATGATTTCACCCTCGCGCGCACCCGCACGGCTCGCGCCGTTTCACAAAGTTGCGCGGAACGTAGGCATGCGCCGTCGGCTCGTCAACAGGCCCTCATGCAGCGGACGCTGCAAACATTCGTCCGGTGCGTTTCTCATGCGACCTTGCCTGATGGGCCGACTGGCAGCTTCAGCAGCCCGGCGGCATTGGCGAAGAAGATCGCATCGCGCTCTCCTTCGGTGATGTCGAGGTCATTGATCAGCTTGATCGCGCGCGGTTTGAGCGAGGTCAGCGGCGGCGCGTCGCTGCCGTAGATGACGCGCTGGGAGCCGATCCAGTCGAGCACCATCTTCACTGCCGGCAGGTTGTAGGTGACGGTGTCGAGGTACATCCTCTTGAGATAGTAGCTCGGTGGGTGCTTGATCTTCATCGGGGCGTACGAGCCGAGAAAAAACGCCTCGTCCTGCAATTCGTAGGCGTAGTCCATCCGACTGATGGTCTCGCAGATACCGCCGCCGCCGTGCGAGGCCACGATTCTCATACGCGGAAAGTCTTCCAGGATGCCGCGCACGATCAGCCGTGCGAGCGCCAAGCAAAGATCGAACGGGCGTCCGATGCTGGAGGCGAGGCGATATTCTTTCATCCGCTCCTCCCCGAAGCCGAGATGCGGCGGATGAATCATCACCGGCACGTCGAGGTCCTGCACCAGTTCCCAAAACGGGCGTGCTTCGTCGTCGTCTGGATAATGGCCCTTGTGGCTGGAATGAATGAAGATGCCCTTGAGTCCAAGCTCGCGGATCGCGCGTTCGGCCTCCTTGATGAAGGGAGGGCCCCCGCAGGGCAGGATGGTGGCGAAGGAGTAGAGCGTGCCCTTGTATTTCTCTTGAACCTCGGCGGCATAATCGCTCCACTTCTGCACCGCCGGCAGTTCTTCATGTGTGGCCTTGCCGCGCAGATAATGCGCGGCGTTGGTCACCACGCTGATATCGATGCCGTTCTTGTAATGAGCATCGAGGAAGTTCTCGAGCACCATAGGGCAGCCGCCTTCGCCCCATTTCGGCCCGCTCTTGCCATCGGCGGCGCCACGATCGTCGGCCGCCTCCTCCGGCGTATAGATGTGCGAATGCCAATCGATGATCACGCTGGTTTCTCCGCGATTGAAATCACCACCCGCGAAAGCGTATTACGCCGTCAACCGCGGGAATAGCCGCGGACTTTCGGTGTTTATTTCGTTTGCGAACCAATGTGAGCATAAAGCCGGAGCCGGTCAAAGGATGGCGGCGACGGAGGGCATTGGGCGTGGCGCACGGCCATTGGCGCGATGGGATTTTCATTGCTAGGTTTCTTGCCAGGTGCGTTGGAAGTCGATCACCAGCTCGAACGGGAGGGCAAAAATGTCCAAGACCAAGTGCCTCGCGATTGTTGCATCGGTTGCGGCCGTGTCCCTGGCTTGCACAGCGAGCCAGGCGCAACAGCCCCCGCCGCAATCGCCGAACATGACCTTCTTCGTCACCAGCAACGGGCCGGGCAAGGGCGCAGACCTTGGCGGCTTGGAAGGGGCTGATCGGCACTGCCAGACGCTCGCGCAAGGCGCGGGTGCGGGCGGCAAGACGTGGCGCGCCTATCTCAGCAGCCAGGCAACGGACGGCGCGCAAGCAGTCAATGCCCGCGACCGCATCGGACACGGCCCCTGGCAGAATTTCAAAAGCGAGGTTGTCGCCCAAAACGTCGACGATCTGCACGGCGACACCAACAAGCTCGGCATGCAGACGTCGCTGACCGAGCGGGGCACCATGGTCGCCGGCATGGGCTATACGCCCAATTACCACGACGTTCTGACCGGCTCGCAGACGGACGGACGCGCGTTTCCGGGCGGCGAGGATAGAACCTGCCGCAACTGGACGAGCAGCACCCAAGGCGCGGCGATGGTCGGCCACATCGACCGCAGGGGTTTGCGCGACGACGCCGTATCTAAATCGTGGAATTCGTCGCACCCCTCGCGCGGGCCCGAGGGCGGCTGTAGCCAGAACGATCTGAGAGGCACCGGAGGCAACGGCTTGTTCTACTGCTTTGCCGCCAATTAGCCGACGTTCCGATCATATCGGACCTAGAACTTCGTCATGGCCGGGCTCGTCCCGGCCATGCACGTCTTCAATTTGAGCACAGATAAAGACGCGGATGCCGGCGACAAGCGCGGGCATGGCGGACAAGAGAGCCCGTCGTTCAGGTCAGCGGGACAAAATCGTATTCCCCGATGCCTTGCAGGACGAGAAACACAGCCGACGTGTCACCGGCGTTCGTAACAAGGTGCGGGCGCTTCGGCGACACCGAATAGGTCTCTCCAGGCGTCAGCCGTACTTCTTCTTTTGGATCCTGGAGGAAGATGCGAATGGCTCCCGTCACGACGTAGAACGTGTCGTGGACGTTGTTATGATAGTGCCAGGGCACCCTTTTGCGCGGGGCTGATCTGAAGCTCGGCGATGCGAAATCCTGGACGCACCGCATGATAGGCGCGACGCTCGACCTCGTAGAGCGCGCTCGAATCCGTCACTCCCTTCATGGCGCGTCCCCCGCATTATTCGATTGTTTTGATGTTTGCGTCGCGAATGACCTTCGCCCATCGTGCCGTTTCCGACTTGATCTGGGCTTGGAATTCTTCGGGTGAGCTGGCCGTGACGGCAAAGCCGATCGCGGCCAGGCGTTCTTTCACCTCGGGCCGCGCGAGAATTTTATCGATCTCGCGATAGAGCTGGTCGACGATCTCCTTTGGTGTCCCAGCCGGAGCGACGATGCCCTGGAAGAACAGCGACTCCTGGCCGGGGACGCCCGCCTCGGCGAGCGTCGGCACATCGGGAAATTCCGGGGCGCGCGCGCCGCTCGTCACCGCGAGCGCACGCAGCTTGCCTTCCTTGATGAGCGCTGCCGCCGACGGCAACGCGTTGAACGCCATCGGCGTATGTCCCCCGATGGTCGAATTCATCGCCGGAGCACCACCGTTGAACGGCACGTGCACGATGTCCAGCCCGAACGCGAGCTTGAACAATTCGGCCGCCAGCTGTGCTGACTGGCCCGTACCGGCGGACGCGTAGCTGTATTTGCCGGGATTTGCCTTCGCTAGCGCGATGAGTTCTTGCAGGCTGTTCGCCGGGAAGGCCGGATTGACGATCAAGACGTGGGGCGAAGTCACCGCCAACATGACCGGCTTGAAATCTCTGATCGGATCATAGGTCAGCCTGGGATAGAGGCTGGGATTAATCACGAAGCTCGGGGTCACGATGAGCAAGGTATAGCCGTCCGGAGGCGCTTTGGCGGCCGTGGCGGTGCCGACATTGCTGGCACCGGTCGGCAGATTTTCCACGTAGAAGGATTGGCCGAAGGTCTCCGTCAGCGGCTGCGCGATGACGTGCGCCAGCACGGTAGCGGGACCGCCGGCCGCGAACGGCACGATGATCCGCACGGGCCGCGTCGGATAATTTTGCGCCGCCGCAATCGTGGCGACGGGCAACGCCGCGGCGGCGCAGGCGAGGCTCAGAAAGCGACGACGAAGCGGCTGCATGACGTTGCCCTCGCGCGCACGATCTGCAGGGCGCATGTTCGGAGTACCGGGAAGCAAAAAATTATTGAGACATGCGCCCGGAGACGTCGGCATCGCCCACTTGAAGCGGCCGGAGCAAAGGCTACACGACCTGCAGTCCAAGAGAAAGCAGTCTCAGGCGGCGCTGTCGGGAATCCCGACGTGCGACGCAGGTCAGAGCTTGCGAAACGTAAGTGGTTCTGCGGCAGCCGAAGTATCGAATGGTGGGCGCGACAGGGATCGAACCTGTGACCCCTACCATGTCAAGGTAGTTCCTAGCGTTTGCGCCTGTTTGCTCAAGCTTGCAGCCATTACGTTTCTTGTTGATAAGCCTTCGCTTCTCATTGTGGACCGCTGCCCTCGTTTGCGACGATTTGCGCCATCCCGCTAGCTATGCGCTTGCTAGCTGGCATTAGCAAGCAACAGGGAAT